>Ga0268360_1001281_pt1 | contig 28011 bp, 20 predicted proteins | sample BioMet11_FD_192465 | JGI IMG/M metagenome (GOLD analysis project Ga0268360, IMG submission 192465) | Sewage microbial communities from Oakland, California, United States - Biofuel 11 (Illumina Assembly) | ecosystem: Engineered > Wastewater > Sewage > Unclassified | place: USA: California... | reverse complement strand
TAGATTCACAACCGTTCGAGCGCGATAGGCGATCGGATAAGGCTGAAGAAAACAAAAAAAGATGTTGACGGCCGATATCGCTGACGATAGATTGAAGCGGTATTAACGAAGGTATCTGAGATGCCGAGTTGAAAGAAGAGATTCGGCGTTTCGGTATTTTTGTCCCTCAAAGAGGGAAAAATTTCGAGTGGAAACACTCAAACTGCTCATTGAAAGTTGAATTGTGCGAATAGTTAGGAGCCCCTTTAGGGTTCACATGTTAGTGGTGAACACTAAAGAGTTTTAAAATTGCAAAATCAGTTCGATTCACCATCGAACAAGATTCAAGCTAACGTTTTTATTAACGGAGAGTTTGATTCTGGCTCAGAACGAACGCTGGCGGCGTGGATAAGACATGCAAGTCGAACGCTGGTTAAAGGGTAGCAATATCTTTTAATCGGAGTGGCGCAAGGGTGCGTAACACGTGAGTAATTTGCCGTAAAGTTTGGAATAACTCGCTGAAAGGCGAGCTAATACCGGATGTGAATATTGGGAGGCATCTTCTGATATTTAAAGTTGGGGACCGCAAGGCCTGACGCTTTACGATGAACTCGCGGCCTATCAGCTAGTTGGCGGGGTAAAAGCCCACCAAGGCGAAGACGGGTAGCTGGTCTGAGAGGACGACCAGCCACACTGGAACTGAGACACGGTCCAGACACCTACGGGTGGCAGCAGTCGAGAATTTTTCACAATGGGGGAAACCCTGATGGAGCGACGCCGCGTGGGGGATGAATGGCTTCGGCCCGTAAACCCCTGTCATTTGCGAACAAACCTTATTCAATAACACTGGATGAGTTGATTGTAGCGGAAGAGGAAGGGACGGCTAACTCTGTGCCAGCAGCCGCGGTAATACAGAGGTCCCAAGCGTTGTTCGGATTCACTGGGCGTAAAGGGTGCGTAGGTGGTCAGGTAAGTCTGATGTGAAAGCTCGAAGCTCAACTTCGAAATGGCATTGGATACTATCTGGCTTGAGGATCGGAAGGGGGACTGGAATTCTCGGTGTAGCAGTGAAATGCGTAGATATCGAGAGGAACACCAGTGGCGAAAGCGAGTCCCTGGACGACACCTGACACTGAGGCACGAAAGCTAGGGGAGCAAACAGGATTAGATACCCTGGTAGTCCTAGCCGTAAACGGTGCATATTTGCTGTAAAAGGAATCGACCCCTTTTGTGGCGAAGCAAACGCGTTAAATATGCCGCCTGGGAAGTACGGTCGCAAGATTAAAACTCAAAGAAATTGACGGGGGCCTGCACAAGCGGTGGAGTATGTGGCTTAATTCGATGCAACGCGAAGAACCTTACCTGGCCTTGACATGCAAGTGGTAGAACCATGAAAGTGGGACGATCCCGCAAGGGAAGCTTGCACAGGTGCTGCATGGCTGTCGTCAGCTCGTGTCGTGAGATGTTGGGTTAAGTCCCGCAACGAGCGCAACCCCTGTGTCCTGTTGCCACCCGGCCGAGAGGCTGGAGCACTCTGGACAGACTGCCTCGTCTAAACGAGGAGGAAGGTGGGGATGACGTCAAGTCAGGATGGCCCTTACGGCCAGGGCCGCACACGTACTACAATGCCCGACACAAAGGGAAGCGAAACCGTCAGGTGGAGCAAATCCCCGAAAATCGGGCCCAGTTCAGATTGTCGTCTGCAACTCGACGGCATGAAGCTGGAATCGCTAGTAATGGCGCATCAGCTACGGCGCCGTGAATACGTTCCCAGGCCTTGTACACACCGCCCGTCACATCATGAAAGCCGTTCGTACCCGAAGTCGCTGTGTTAACCGCAAGGAGACAGGTGCCGAAGGTATGGATGGTGATTGGGATGAAGTCGTAACAAGGTAGCCGTAGGGGAACCTGCGGCTGGATCACCTCCTTTCTAAGGAGACAAACGGACCCGGGGTAAAAACCGGGAATCCTAGGTCGGTCTGCTCTGCAAAGAGCGGATTAAGGTTCAAACCTATTCGTACAATTCAGAATTCAATGAGAAGAGAAAGGATGCCAGTTCATCCTTGGGGCTGAAGGTCAACGACGCTTCGAGCCTTTAACGATCTATAACAAGTGGCAAGGAAACGAATCCGACCAAAGGTTGGGTGCCGGGCGCGCTAGAGAACAGAGAGAGTCAGAAAAGCTTTCGGCATTCCAGACGCTGGGGCATTCGAAAAAAGGAAAACCAAGGGGCTGTAGCTCAGTTGGTAGAGCGGTAGCTTTGCAAGCTATAGGTCGGGAGTTCGATCCTCCTCAGCTCCACCAATTTGAATCTTCAAGCAAGATTCGATAAGCGGCGAAAGCCGGCATGGGCGTGTAGCTCAGTTGGTTAGAGCATGCGCTTGATAAGCGCAGGGTCACTGGTTCAAGTCCAGTCACGCCCACCACTTGTGGAAAATACAATTTACCGGGAACTGTGGAAACGGGGGGTAAAACCCCTGAAAGAAACACGACTCGGGAATGTTCTTTGAAATTCGCATATAGGTAAAGATAGATTAAGGGTAAAAATAGATAATACAATTCGCTGAGTGACCATCAAAGATGGTTTACTTTTGTGATCAAGCTACTAAGTGCAAACGGTGGATGCCTTGGTGCCAAGAGGCGATGAAGGACGTAGAAAGTTGCGATAAGCTCCGGTCAGCTGCTGAACAGGCGTTAACCCGGAGATTTCCGAATGGGACAACCCAATTGGTGTAACAGCCAATTATCGACTGGACGAATTCATAGTCCGGCGAAGCCAGACGGGGTGAAGTGAAACATCTCAGTAACCCCAGGAAAAGAAAACGAACGTGATTCCGTAAGTAGTGGCGAGCGAAAGCGGAAGAGCCTAAACCGGGAGGACTTGTCTTCCCGGGGTTGAGGGACCTTAATATGGGAGATGGACAGCTAGCCAAATGATTTGGAAAAATCAGCCATAGACCGTGATAGCCGGGTAGGTTAAAGCTCGAAGTCCCCTAGAGGTATCCCAAGTAATGCGGTGCACGTGAAACTCTGCATGAATCTGTCCCGACCACGGGATAAGGCTAAATACTCCTTGGCAACCGATAGTGAACAAGTACCGCGAGGGAAAGGTGAAAAGAACCCCTATTAGGGGAGTGAAATAGAACTGAAACCGATTGCATACAATGTGTAGGAGCTCCGCAAGGAGTGACTGCTTGCCTTTTGCATAATGAGTCTGCGAGTTATTGTCAGTGGCGAGCTTAAGGCTTTAAGAGCCGGAGGCGAAGCGAAAGCGAGTGCGAAATGCGCGACTAGTCGCTGGCAATAGACCCGAAGCGGAGGTGATCTACTCTTGAGCAGGTTGAAGCTGCGGTAACACGCAGTGGAGGACCGAACTCGTGGATGTTGAAAAATCCTGAGATGACTTGAGAGTAGGAGCGAAAGACTAATCAAACCCCGTGATAGCTGGTTCTCTCCGAAATCGCTTGAGGGCGAGTGTTGTGTTAGTACCCATTGGAGGTAGAGCACTGAATGGCTTAGGGGCCCCACCAGGCTGCCAAAACCAATCAAACTCCGAATTCCAATGGTCTCAATATCACAGCAATCAGGCTGCGAGGGATAAGCTTCGTGGCCGAGAGGGTAACAGCCCAGATCATCAGCTAAGGTGCCTAAATACGATTAAGTGGAAAGGATGTGACGTTGCTCAGACAGTGAGGATGTTGGCTCAGAGGCAGCCATCATTTAAACAGTGCGTAATAGCTGACTCATCGAGCGATGCCGCGCCGAAAATGATTGGCGATTAAATCGTATACCGAAGCTATGGATTGACAGAGTTTTCGAACTTTGCCAGTGGTAGGAGAGCGTAATCAATGCGGCGAAGCCGAACTGAAAAGGATGGTGGAGCGTTGATTAGTGAGAATGCAGACACGAGTAGCGATAAACCGGATGAGAATTCCGGTCGCCGTAAACCCAAGGTTTCCTGGGCCAGGTTCGTCCTCCCAGGGTTAGCCGGGAGCTAAGATGAGGCCGTAAGGCGTAATCGATGCACAGCAGGTTAAATATTCCTGCGCTGGCTGGGGCTAAGGCTGGAGATTAGCATTAGAAAACATTGACTAACCGATTGAATCGTGAGCTTAGGGGCAACCCGAAGCGTATCAGTGGAGAAGATGCCTAGAAAAGTTTCCAGTTGTTCCCCCAGTCACCCGTACCGTAAACCGACACAGGTGGGTGAGTGTAAGCGCACTCAGGCGCGCGAGAGAGACCTCTCTAAGGAACTCGGCATAAATAGCCCCGTAACTTCGGGAGAAGGGGTGCCCAACGCAAGTTGGGTCTCAGTAAATTGGGTTTAGCGACTGTTTAACAAAAACACAGCTCTCTGCAAAGTCGTCAAGACGACGTATAGGGAGTGACACGTGACCAATGCGGAAAGATCAAGGCGAGTTGTCAGCCGCAAGGCGAAGCTCCGAACCTAAGTCCCCGTGAATGTCGGCCGTAACTATAACGGTCCTAAGGTAGCGAAATTCCTTGTCGGGTAAGTTCCGACCTGCACGAATCGTGTAACGACTGAACCGCTGTCTCGGAGAGGATCTCGGCGAAACTGTATCTGCGGTGAAGATGCCGCATGCCCGCAGTAGGACGGAAAGACCCTATGCACCTTTACTGTAAGCTCGTATTGTGTCTTGGTTCGTGATGCTTAGCGTAGGTGGGAGACTTTGAAGGCATGGTCTCGGTCGTGCCAGAGTCGAAATGTGAAACACCACTCTTTGCGAATTAGGATTCTAACCCCAAGCTGTAAGCCAGATGGGGGACAGTGCGTGCGGGTCAGTTTGACTGGGGCGGTTTCCTCCCAAATTGTAACGGAGGAGCGCGATGCTTGGCTCAGCATGGTTTGCAACCATGCGTCGAGTGTATGGATATAAGCCAGGTTAACTGCAAGACCAACAAGTCGAGCAGGTGCGAAAGCAGGCCCAAATGATCCGACGGTAGAATGTGGAATTGCCGTCGCTCAACGGACAAAAGGTACGCTAGGGATAACAGGCTGATCGGGTCCAAGAGTTCATATCGACGACCCGGTTTGGCACCTCGATGTCGGCTCATCGCATCCTGGGGCTGGAGAAGGTCCCAAGGGTCCGGCTGTTCGCCGGTTAAAGCGGTACGCGAGCTGGGTTCAGAACGTCGTGAGACAGTTCGGTCCTTATCCACTGTGGGCGAAGGAAACTTGAGGGGTTCATTCTCTAGTACGAGAGGACCGAGAATGACGCACTTCTGGTGTGGCAGTTGTTCCGTCAGGGGCAACGCTGCGTAGCCACGTGCGGAAGAGATAAGCGCTGAAAGCATCTAAGTGCCAAGCTCGTCCCAAGATAATGTTTCCCGGACGCAAGTCCCTAAAGACCCCGGGTAGACCACCCGGTTGATAGGTTAGGCGTGTAAGAGGAGTAATCCTTTCAGCGGACTAATACTAATCGGTCGTGAGGCTTGATCGCTTATTTCCTTACTAGTTAAGGAATAGCGATTTTATACTCAGGAATTGGATTACCTATCCTTTTTCCATCTGATCCTGTATGCGAATTTCAGTGAACATTCACTGTTCTTTAAATAATTTTTTGGTGGCCATAAAGTTGTGGTCCGACCCGTTCCCATCCCGAACACGGACGTCAAACGCAACATTGCCGATGGTAGTAGTTGTATAGCCTCTGCGAGAGTAGGATGCCGCCAAATCTTTCACTAAAATCAGCCGGAACCCCTTCCTTTGCGTTCCGGCTGCTTTTTTGTACTCATAGGACCCATTTTGTAGCTTTTCCTTTCACTGTTTTTTATTCCGAGTAAATCAAACGTTTTTATCTCGTTTTTTTACTGGAGCTTATTAGTCTTTGATAAAAGCTATGATTTTTCCTGGGAGATTTTGTGCGTGCGTTTTTCTATTTTTCGGACTTGTCGCGTGTAGTGAGGGGGCTGGACGTGATGTTGTTCGAAATGTGGCTGCTCCAGCTCAAACATCAACGAGTTTTTCTGTGCCGATGCCGCCGGTTGAATTCCGTGGTCTTTGGGTTGCAACGGTTGACAATATTGATTGGCCTTCAGCTAAAGGGCTGAGTGTTGAGTCTCAGAAGGCGGAGTTGGTTGCAATTTTGGATCGGGCGTTGGTGCTTCATTTCAATGCTGTTTTGCTTCAGGTTCGTCCCTCCTGTGATGCGTTTTATAATTCACGGTATGAGCCTTGGTCGGAATTTTTAAGTGGGCAAATGGGGCAACATCCACGGTTTGATCCTTTGGCATTTGCTATTCAAGAGGCGCATCGCAGGGGATTGGAGTTACATGCGTGGTTTAATCCGTTTCGTGTGAGGATGCCAAGTGCAACTAATGCAGCTTCGGCCAATCATGTTTCTAAGAAGCATCCTGAATTTGTTCGTTCTTATGGTAGATATTTGTGGTTGGATCCGACGGATAAGCGTGCGCGGGATTATTCATTGCGGGTGATTATGGATTTGGTTGAGCGTTATGATGTGGATGGAGTGCATTTTGATGATTACTTCTTTCCATATAAGGAGAAGGGACAGGATTTTCCGGATTCAGCGAATTGGCGCGCTTATTTAGCAAAGGGTGGAAAGCTTACGCGAGCGGATTGGAGACGGGATTGTGTAAACCAATTTGTTTTTTCTGTTTATTCGACAATCAAGGGGAAAAAGCCTTGGGTGCGTTTTGGCATTAGTCCTTTTGGTATTTGGCAGCCGAAGTATCCTCCTCAAGTTCAAGGTTTTAATGCTTACGAGGAGTTGTATGCAGATTCGCGAAAATGGTTGATGAATGGTTGGGTGGATTATTTAACTCCGCAGTTGTATTGGTCTATTCATTCTCCGGGGCAGAGTTTTCCTGTTTTGTTGAAGTGGTGGGTTGAGCAAAATCGCATGGGGCGTTACATTTGGCCGGGAATGTCGCAGACCTTGGAGGTTGCTGAGCAAGTTGGGTTGATTCGAAAGATTTGTCCTGTGCCAGGTGGGGTTTTCTGGCATGCGAAAACGTTGATGCAGAATAGTAACAATGTGGATGTGACTTTTTTGGGGCGAGTCTATGCAACTCCAGCCTTAGTGCCGCCTTCTCCTTGGTTGTATAACAAGTCTCCATTGCAGCCGGTTGTTTCTGGAACGAGTGGCAAGGATCGTTTGAAAGTTTGGTGGAGGGCTGGGGGACGGGAGCGTGTGAGCAAATGGTATATTCAACAGAAATTTGGTAATCGATGGAGTGCTCAGCTTGTTTCGGGGGATATGACGTCCAAGAGCTATAAGAAGGGGGATTTGATTCCTGATGCCGTTGTTGTTTGGGGGGTGGATCGATTTGGAAATGCCAGTAAGCCTGGGGTGTATAGAAATCGTTGAGGTACAAAGAAAAGCGGCGAACCACATGAAGTGAATTCGCCGCCAAGTTTTTTAGGTCTCAGTATCAGCCCACGAAGCGCTTCCCAATGATGGAGGCGTTATGCCCACCGAAACCGAAGGAGTTGTTTACAAAGGCATCTATCTTGATCTCCCTTGGCTTATTTGGAACGTAATCAAGATCACATTCTGGATCAGGATTTTCCAAGTTGATCGTTGGAGGTGCCATATTGTGTTGGAGTGCCTTGATGCAAATGATGGTTTCCACAGCGCCTGCGGCTCCAAGCATGTGTCCGGTTGCCCCCTTTGTGGAGCTAACAACCAGTTTCCTGGCATGATCGCCAAAAACAGATTTGATGGCTTGAGTCTCAGCAATATCGCCTTGCTGGGTGGATGTTCCGTGGGCATTGATGTAATCAATGGAGGTCACGGGGAGTTCTGCATTCTTTAAGGCCATGCGCATGCAGCGAGCTGCACCTTTCCCCTCTGGAGCAGGGGCAGTGATGTGGTTGGCATCAGCTGTGTTACCGTAGCCAACGAGTTCGCAGTAAATTTTTGCACCGCGAGCTTTGGCATGTTCGAGCTCCTCAAGGAGTACGACGCCAGACCCTTCTCCCATAACGAATCCATCACGATCTTTATCGAACGGGCGTGATGAGTGTTTGGGATCGTCGTTCCGAGTGCTCATGGCTTTCATGGCGCAGAAACCACCAATTCCCAAGGGAACAATGGTTGCCTCTGTTCCGCCAGCAAAAATGGCTTTTGCATCGCCCATTTTAATTGTTCTCCAAGCTTCGCCAATGGCGTGAGTGGAGGTTGCACATGCTGAGCAAGTGGCAAGGTTGGGGCCACGCAGGTGGTAGTAGATGGAGAAAAGTCCTGATGCCATGTTCAAGATCAGCATAGGGATCATGAACGGAGACAGGCGGTTAGGACCTTTACCTAGGTAAATTTTATGTTGTTCTTCCGTGGTGTGAAGTCCACCAATTCCTGAGCCAATGAATACTCCGATTTCATCAAGATCGGCCTTGTTCAGGTCGATGCCGGAATCCAACAGTGCTTGGTGAGCAGCAGTGATTCCGAACTGCGTGAAGCGATCGGTTCTTCTGGCTTCCTTAGGGGAGGGGAATGCGGCACCAGGGGTAAAGTCTTTTACTTCGGCAGCGATTTGGCATTCAAATGCAGAGACATCGAAAGAAGTAATCTTATCGATTCCACACTTTCCTGCGATCACATTTTGCCATAATTCATCGGGGGTACGCCCCAAGGAATTTATGACTCCGAGACCTGTGACGACAACTCTACGATTTGCGCAATTGCTTGGCATAAAAAAAGGCAGCTTGGATGGTTTTTTAGCCAGCTGCCCCGGCATTTTGTTACTACGATTACTTCTTCTGATTTTCTTCGACGTATTTAATGACGTCGCCGACGCTTTGGAGCTTTTCTGCTTGTTCGTCGGGGATTTCATTTCCAAATTCTTCTTCCAAGGCCATGACTAATTCGACGGTGTCGAGGGAGTCTGCGCCCAGGTCTTCAATGAATTTGGCGTCGGGTGTAACTTGATCGGCATTGACGCCCAGTTGTTCGACGATGATTTCTTTTACTCGCTGTTCAATTGTTTTTTCAGCCATTTGTATCTCCGTTTCTTTTAGTTGGTGTCTATGCCCCACACTGCAAAAAGGGTCAAGCCTAATTAGCTTGTTTTAAGGATTCTTTTCGAGATTTTGCTCTTTGCAGGTCCCGAAGACATTGTTTTTGTTGTTTTTAAACTTAACGTTTTATCGGTCAGGATATTATCTACATTGCCATACCGCCGTCAACGGTTAACACTTGTCCCGTGATGTAATGGCTGGCTGGACTTGCCAGAAAGAGTGCGGCGTTCGCAATGTCTTCTGGCTGGCCCAAGGCATTCAAGGGTATTTTCTTAAGGAGCTCGGTTTTCAATTCAACCGAAAGGACGGAGGTCATGTCGGTTTCAATGAATCCTGGAGCGATTGCATTTACAGTGATTCCTCGTGAAGCGAGTTCTTTTGCTGCTGACTTGGTGAATCCAATGATTCCTGCCTTGCTCGCAGCGTAATTACACTGTCCTGCATTGCCAACAAGTCCGATGATGGACGAAATGTTGATGATTCGTCCAGATCGTTGTTTGATAAAGGCTCGGGTAAGGGCTTTTGTGAACAGAAACGCTCCTTTGAGGTTTGTGTTCAGGACAGTATCCCAATCGGCTTCGTTCATCCGCATTAGAAGTCCGTCTCGCGTTACCCCCGCATTATTAACAAGGATATCGACTTTCTTGGCCTCAGCTAAGATTTTTTCGACTGTTTCTGTAACAGATTGAGAATTAGATACATCGGATGAAATTCCCCAAGCTTTTCGTCCAAGAGCACGGACTTCGTTTGCGACCTTTTCTGAGTTCTCAGCGGTTCTTGAAATGCAAACGATGTCTGCTCCTTCAGCGGCAAACTTGAGTGCAATTGCTCGTCCGATGCCGCGTCCGGCTCCGGTGACGACGGCAATCTGGTTTGCAAGAAGGCTCATATATATATATGCAAAGATATGGGCCGAAGACTAATTGGAGGCTGTTTCCGTTGTGAGGGCTTTTACGGCGTTTTCCAAGCTTGGAACATCTGCCACGTTGTAAACGGAGGTGTTTTTATCGATGCGCTTGAGAAAACCAGAGAGTGCAGTGCCTGGCCCGAGTTCAATAAATTGGTTGAAACCTTGGCCTAAGAGGTAGCGAACGGATTGTTCCCAACGAACGGAAGCACTGACTTGTTCGACAAGACGAGCTTTGATTTCAGTGGGAGAACGATGTGGTAATGCTGTAACATTTGAAATCACAGGAACTTGCGGAGTACGCATGTTTGTGGAATCAAGCATTACTTTCACTTTTGCCTGTGCGCTGCACATAAGGCGGGAGTGGTAGGCTCCGGCAACGGGAAGGGGAATGGCACGTTTGGCACCTTTGGCTTTGGCCAGTTCGCAAGCTTTAATGATTTTGTCCGCTTCGCCGGAAATAACGATTTGTCCGGGGCAATTAAGGTTGGCTACTTCAACGCCAGCGGCAGCACAGACTTCCCTGGTTGGGGCTTCTGCAAGACCAACGAGAGCGGCCATGCCACCACGGGTTTGGTTACATGCTTCCTGCATGAAGCGTCCGCGTTGGCGAGCGGTTTTGAGTCCGTCTTCAAATGTAAAAGCGCCGGCAGCGGTTAAGGCTGTAAGTTCGCCAAGAGAAAGTCCGGCGGTCGCGCCTTGGACAGCCAAGTTTGGGATGCGTTCCTTGAGAAGCTGAAGTGCAATCCAGCTAACCAAGAAGATCGCAGGTTGGCAGTATTCGGTCTTAGTGAGCTCGGCTTCTGGTCCTTCGAAGCAGATTTTGGCGATGTCGAAGCCGAGAATCTGTTCGGCTTGGTTGAACCAAGCTTTGGCAGAAGGATAGTTCTCAACTAGATCTTTTCCCATGCCCACATATTGGGCTCCCTGACCGGCAAACATTAACGCTGTTTTTTTCATCGTTGGTGGGACTTTAAGCGTGAGTCTGAAAAGTTGAAAAGTGTTTTTATGAAAAAAACGATTGGAAATAGAGTTTTAAATCATCAAAAAAGTTAACGTTAACCTTAATAAAACAGGTCGTTTATGTCCACTTTTTAAGGTTTTTCTTTGGTATTTGTTGTTAAACTAGTTGTTAAATTAGTGAGGCTTTTTTCCTTAAAAATATCTCTTTTTTTTATTTGTTACGGTTCCAAGTCGTGGATTTGTCATTTATTTTACCCCAGGTGAAAGAGTTGTCGTCTCGTGGATAGAGATTGAAGTTGGAGGTTTTAATATGTCCACCAGGTTTTCGAAATGATTGTTTGCATGAATGAATAATGACATTTAGGTAGCTTTTTATGCCGCGTTATAAAGGTGAATTTGCGGAAAACTCTTCGTGTCAAGATGACAGTTGACCGTGTTGCGGGACAGGGGCAGTTTTGGTTGAAGGGAAGGTAAAGTGGTGAAATGGATTGGAGCTGGTTTTTTTAAATGTGTTGGTAAGTCGATCTAGCTTCTGTCCCGGAAGATTATGTGTCCCGCTTTTGAATTTCCAAGTTTCCTAGAGGGGGAAGATGGATCAATCGATCTGAGCTTACTTGTGGGAATGTATTTCGCTCTTGTTTTGTGTTTTGATCGGAGTCGTTCTTTTTTTTAAGTTTTTTTGCACAGGTTCTAGTTTGGGAAAGGGCTTGTGTTGATTTCAAAGTAGACGACAGAGTTCTTGACTCTGCTTTCTGGGAGGATAATTCTTTAATTGTCACAAAAAATCCCACTATGAGATCGACGAATCGACGAGTTTTCCTCAAGGAAGCCGGCACTGTTCTAACGACGGGGGCTGTCTTGGGCGTGAGTGCCTTTGGTAGTAAAAGCCAAGGGGCAGAACAAACCACACAAACTTCTAACAATTCAAATAGTTCGAAAAAGATGAAAATCATTATTGCCGCTGATCCATTTGCCGTCAGTTTGAAAAAAGCCGTGGCTCAATACCTCAAAGAAAAGGGACATGAGGTGATCGATCTTGGGTCCACAGAGGAAAAGGAGATGCCGTATTACGAATGTGGTGCGACAGCGTGTAAGGCTTTGCAGGCTGGAAAAGCGGATCGCGCGATTCTCTTTTGTGGCACTGGCATGGGGATGGCTATTGTGGCAAATCGGTTCAAAGGTGTCACAGCCGCGGTTGTGGAATCTGTTTTTGCTGCCAAAATGTGCCGGGCGATCAATAACGCAAACGTCTTGTGTCTTGGCGCAATGATTTGGGGCGAGTGGATGGCAAAGGAGGCGGTGGAAGTGTTTCTAACGACGAACTTGGCGGATGGTTTGCCAAAGCTGACAGATTTTCTCAAGGACGCAGAAAAGAAAGTGGATGCGTTGAACAAGGGGCAATAACCCTATTTTTAAAAAATTGCGGGATTTGGTGATTTAAAGGATGTAAAGCGAAATGCTAAAAAAATAGCATTAGACTATTCACTTTTACTTTGTGTGCTAATATTTTAGCACTATGAACCCTGCTATTCCTCACAACCTAAGTCGTCGTGAACGGCAAATCATGGACGTCGTTTATCGACGTGGTCGTGTGTCTGCTGCAACGATTCAAGCTGAACTGCCAGATCCTCCAAGTTATTCGGCAGTGCGTGCCATGCTTTCAATCCTCGTTGAACGTGGGCAGTTGAGAATTGAAAGCGAAGGGGCGCGGTATATCTACCTTCCTGTTCAACCAAAGGAAACGGTTGGTCGTTCAGCGATTCAGAATGTTCTTCAAACCTTCTTTGGGGGATCTTTGGAACAAGCGGTTGAAGCTCTTTTGGACAGCAAAAAGGATAAAGTGACAGCCGAGGAGGCGGAGCGCATTAAACAATTGATCGAACAAGCCAGAAAGGGGAACAGGTAAAAAAGAGCACTGTTTTTCAATGGCAACCGGTTCTTAACGGCTTTTGGAATGTGTCAACGGGAATCCTCATTAGAATGGAGGGGCAACAACGCGACTGTTAGTAGTGAAAAGCTTGTGACGCAAAGGCTGCTGATTTTGCTTATAAACAAGCGTTTGCATTATATCCGTATTTGCTTAAAGGGGGAAATTACAGCCTTCCTGCTCGTTATACAAAATTTCCAGCCGATCAAAGACGCTTTGCTGATGCACCGCCATCGCACATCTGGTGGATAAACTGGATTCCAATGAAGACACTCAAGAGATGCTGAAGAGAAATCCGATTTCCTGATTGCCGATTGATCAATCGGGCTGGCCGACTGGCAATGTGATGATCATGGTGGTTCCCTTTCCTGGCGTGGAGCGGATGGACACTTTTCCATGATGCGTTTCCACAACGCGTCCGACAATGGCCAGCCCAAGCCCGGTTCCACCTTGTTTGGTTGTGCTCAGGAGTGAGGTGAATGCTTTCTGGCGTTGCTCCTCCGGCATTCCTTTGCCAGTGTCCTTGAATTCGATGCGCACTTGGGTGGAGGGGGTGGTGGATGTCTTTTTTTGAAGTGTGCGCGTGGTGATGGTCAGGGTGCCCCCTTCATTCATGGCTTGAACCGCGTTGAGGGTGAGATTGAGAAAGGCTTGTGAAAGCTGGGTGCTGTCTGCGGTGACGGGGGGCAGCTCAGGATCAAGGTGGCGGACAAGCTGGATGTTTTGGTTGCGCAGCTTGTGGCGTGTGAGCAACCCGAGTTCCTCTATGAGTTGGTTTATGTTGACCGGGGTGAATTTGGGTTCTGTGCTACGGGCAAAATCGAGAATTTGTTCAACGATCTTGTTTAAGTGATCCATTTTTTCACGCAGAATTTCATCATCCTTGATACGGGGGTCGCCGGGCTCAAACTGAAGGTTCAAGGAGTGATAAAGCATCTTCATCACTGTGAGCGGATTACGGATTTCGTGTGCGACCTCGGCGGCCAGGAGACCGAGTGCCGATAGTTTTTCGTTTTGGCGCAACTGTTCCTCAACGTCGACAATGCGTTCGTAAAGTCGGGCTTTTTCAATGGCCAGTGCGGAGAGTTCTGCCAAAGCGGAGAGAATGTAAATTTCCTCGTTTGAGAAAACGTGGGGTTGTCCGAAATAGACGTTGAGTGTGCCGATGGATTGGTCACTATAGACCAGGGGGGCGGCGAGAAGCGAGACGAGCCCTTCCTGTCGGGCAACTTCGACATTTTGATAAAGCCCGGAAACCTGAACATTTTCCAGGTGCATGGGTTTGCGGCGGCGCACAACGATGCCTAGAAAACTATCCTCGACACTGACATGTGGTTTTTGAATGTAGGCGGGACCAGCTCCATGGCTGGCACGCAATTCAAGCCATTCTCCAGTCTTGTCAAGCATTAGAAGAGACCCCACTTTGGCCTCCATCAAACTACAGGCTTCGCGCGTGATGACTTGGAGTGTTTCATTGACATTGATGGTGGAGTTGATGGTCTGGCTGACTTTCAACAGGGTGCCGAGCATTCGCGTTCTTTGGCGGAGCTGTTCGTAGAGCCATGTGTTGTGGATGACTTTGACGGCGTGGACGGCCAGGGCTTCGAGCAATTCCTGATCGGATGCGCTGAAGGCGTTGACGCGGTCGGAATCCACATTGATGACTCCGCGCAATTCACCTCGTTCCTCCATGGGGACGGCCAGTTCTGAGCGGATGTTGCGACGGAGCATGATGTAGCGGGAGTCTTGCCGGACATCGCCAACGCAGGCGGGTTTGCCGGTTCTAGCCACCCAGCCGGTGATGCCTTCGCCGGGCTTGAGCTTGAGTGTGTCGGAACCGGCGGGGAGTCCCGTGCTGGTTTCGATTTCCAGCAGGCCGTTTTTCGGATTGATTAAAATAATGGAGCCGCTGGAGGCCCGCATGATGCGGACGGCTTCCTGTAAAATGAGTTGAAGTGCCTGCCGGGGTTCAAGAGTTGAATGAATTACACTGCTTACTTGATAGAGCAGTTGGAGTCGTTCGTAGCTGGCACGTAATTCCGTCAAATCATCCATGCCATAAAGGATAATGTCTTTTTATAAAAACGAAAGAGCGACATGGAAACAAATAGGTTCCATGCCGCTCGTTAGAAACAGCGAAAATGATTATTGAGGCGGGCGCTGAGCCGAGATGGCTAGTTCCTGTTTGATTCCAAATTTATCGACGCGTTTTCGCAATGTGGCGCGCGTGATGCCAAGCAATTTTGCTGCTTGAACCTGGTTCCCCTGGGTTTCAAGCAGTGCCTGAATGACGAGTTCTCGTTCAACGGCGGGCAGTATTTTGAGTTTTTGTTTCTTTGCCCATTGAAAGATCGTTTTGCTCAGCGTGGCCCAGTCCAAGTCACCACTGGGGATGGGGGCAGGAGTTGGGGGGGCGGCAACAGCAGTGGAAATGAGAGCCTTTGTTTCTGGAGCACGCGGGGGTATGGACTGGGGGGCGGAGGTGATTTCAAGCGGCATGTCTCCTGGCAAAATGACTTCTCCCTTTGCCATGACGGTGGCACGTTGGATGACGTTTTCCAACTCACGAACATTGCCTGGCCAATTGTAATTGGTGAGCAAATTGATGGTTTCGCACGAGATGGATTTAGGCGAGCGCTTTTGAATCTGGGCGAATTTTTTCAGGAAGTAATTAATGAGTAGCGGAATGTCTGAGCGCCGTTCCCGCAGCGGCGGAACTTGGATGCGAACGACGTTTAGCCGGTAGAAAAGGTCTTCGCGGAATTCCCTGGCCTTGACAGCCTGCTCTAATGGCTTGTGGGTGGCGGCGATCACTCGAACATCCACTTTGACAGGTTCATTCCCACCGACGCGTTCGAAGGTTCCAGATTGGAGCACACGCAGGATTTTTGCCTGAGTGGGGAGGGACATGTCCCCGATTTCATCCAAAAAGATTGTGCCTCCGTTACATTGTTCAAATTTGCCGATGCGTTGGGCTGTGGCCCCGGTGAAAGCGCCGCGTTCATGTCCAAAGAGCTCGCTTTCCAACAAGTTTTCGGGAATAGCGGCGCAATTGATGGCGAGGAATGTATTATCGTGGCGTTTACTGTGAGAATAAATGGCACGAGCGACCAATTCCTTGCCTGTGCCACTTTCGCCGGTGATCAGTGCCGTGGCGTCGCTAACGGAAAGTTGACCGATTGTTTTGAAGACGGTCTGCATGGCCTCGCTGCGACCGATGATCCCCATGGCATAGTCTTCGGATTCGAGCAACGGCTGGTATGAAATGACTTGGCGCATGTCGCGCGCCGCCTTTAAGGCATTAAGCACCAGTGTCTTAAGTTTTGGAACATCAAAGGGCTTGAGCAGGTAATCGTAAGCCCCGAGCTTCATGGCTTCGATGGCTGTCTGTGTCGTGCCATAGGCAGTCATCATGATGACAAGCAACTTGCCGTCCAACTGGCGAAGACGCCTCAGAGTTTCCAATCCGCTGATCCCTCCCATCCGGATGTCCATGATGACGAGATCCGGTTTTTGGCGAGGTATCAACTTCAACGCCTCTTCGCCGCTATTCGCGGTAGCCAGCTCAATGTTGAGTTGGTCAAAAATTCGGCGGAACGAATACTGCACGTCCGCTTCGTCGTCGACTAATAGAACCTTGTCCATTGAGGGGTATTATCAACGGGTTTGGATTGTTATACAGATTTTTTTTCAGGCTTAAAGGCTTGCCCGGAAAACACGAAAGAGGCAAGAATGCCTCATGCATCTGCAATCTTCTCTGGCTCAGCAACAAAGAAGTCAGATTCCACAACAGAGAGTTCAATGGGTTGATTGGGCAAAGGGAATTGGAATTTTGCTGGTTGTGGTGGGACATACTCCGGCTCTGGAGCAGTCCCCGCTTTTCTACCTCATTTACTGCTTTCACATTCCGCTGTTTTTTATTTTATCGGGAGTGTTGCAAAAACCTCTTGGAGAGAATGTGAGTTTTCGGGAATCTCCCCTTATTTTACCTTGGCGGTGTTGCCGGTTTTTTCCTGGTTTTAAGTACCAGCTACCTGTTGAAATACTTCAAGCCCGTTGTATTTTGCGGAATGATTGCGGAGTTTATTTTTGTTTCCCACGGGCTGGTGGGGATGTTCGTTCACGGAGCTTTCAAAAAAGTATTTCATCCGCAGCCGCCAGCTCCTCATTCTGGGGTAAGCTGGATATGGCTTCTGTATGCGCTTTTTGTTGTGATTGCTGTTGTCATTTTCCACTTCATATTTCGCAAGATGCAAACATGGTTGAAACAATTTGAGTGGTTCAACCATGCTTGTGCGATCCTTGAACGGAAAACTTCAGTGTCCCGTTCGAGTATGAAATGATATCTCTCTGCCGCGAGGTTAAAACCGGGTGAGTGCTTCCAGCTTTTTGTATCGTTCCTCAATCTTTTCGCGAGTGGCGCGGGTGGTGGAGTTGAGTCCAAAACCCTCACAACAGAACGAGGCGACGACACTGCCGTAAACAATGGCGCGACGCAGGTTGTTTTCCAGTGAACCGCGAGCGGAGGATAGATAGCCCATCATTCCGCCCACAAAGGAATCTCCAGCCCCGGTGGGATCAATGACTTTTTCCAGGGGATACGCGGGGGCGACAAAGAATCCGGCTGGCGAAGAAAGAATAGAACCGTGTTCGCCTTTTTTGACGATCACGTATTTTGGTCCGAGTTTATGGATGAGCTTGGCAGCCTTGATCAGGTTACTTTCCTGAGTCAATTGTTGTGCCTCGCTTTCGTTGAGAACAAAACCATCAACGCGGCGCAGCAGCTTGAGCAGGTCTTTCATGGCGATTTTGAGCCAGAGATCCATGGAGTCTGCCGCAACAAATTTTGGGGTCTTCATCTGGTCCAACACGTGTAATTGAAGGCTGGGAGCGATGTTGGCCAAAAGGACAAACGGTGTTTTCAGGTAGGCTGGTGGCAGAGTGGGGGTAAAAGTTTCGAACACACCGAGCTCCGTGGCCAGGGTACGACGGTTGTTCATGTTGACTTCATACTCTCCAGACCAATGAAATGTTTTTCCTGGTGTAATTTGCAGACCTTCCAAGTCGATGTGATGTTTTTTATATAGAGCAACGTAACGCTTTGGAAAATCATCTCCGACGACGCCCACGAGCTGGACTGGGGCAAAGAAACTGGCTGCCACCGCCGCGTGGCTGGCAGATCCGCCCAATAGACGCGGATTTTCCGCCTTGGGTGTCTTAATGGAATCGAGTGCAGTGGAACCAACAATCAGTACGCTCATGTTTTTTAATTTCTAAAATTTCTTTCAAATTAGAGAAATGCAAGGGTGTCTGCAATTCAATTTACTGTCTTTTGGCAGACTCAGGGGATCACTCTTGACGGACCAGATGATCCTGCCTGGGTGATTTTGAAGGAGGTAAACATGGGGCCCAGAATTTGTTTCTGCTCCTTTCTGAAGAGACTGGTCTCTGCGGTGAAAATGACTTCGATGAACTGTTCGTTGCAGGGGCAGTAAACATGACGGGTGGTCATGTGGGCTCCATTGGAAAAAGTGCGCATGACATCCACTGAAAGCCCATTTCCACTGGCAACAATCGCTGTGACGACAGCCGTTGTTTTTGCTCCAGGATAGGACTTGCCAACCTGTCGCAAAATTTCATCCGGGTCAGGAACGCTGCCTTCACCGATTTTTATGGAGCAGGAATACTTGCCATCTTTTCCTGTAAATTCAATTTTGTGTTCCGAGGGTCTTATGGCTGGAAGAGAATTATCCGGTGGAATGAAAGATAACAAATTGGGACCACTGACGACTTCCATTGTTGGAGCGGTCATGTTTTCGGCAAGTCCCCGGACCCCCTTTGAAACTGAAAATTGCGCGGCAGTGGTTGTGATGGCCAGACAACCAATGAGAATTAAGATGGACGCAGTTTGCTGGGTATATCTCATGTTTTAAAAGCCAATGCTATTGAACGCTTGTTGCGCCTGGAGCCAGAACTCTCCATTTGCCCTGTGCAAAAGAATTTAGTTGTGGAGTGGACTTTGGCAATTTGTCTGTGTTCAGAAAATTCTTGTCAAATGTAAATGCCCGGGATTTGGGGACACCATAAACATTACCGTTCCACCTGCCGTCCGCAATCTGGCTCTCAAACATCGTGATCATGGAACCGTTGTAATACAGGGTGACACTGCTCCAATCTTCCAAGAGACGAAGGAAATTCTCAAAACCACCGCTGTAGGCTCCATCCTCAATGGTGGGGACATTGCCTGTCAACATGGCACTATTGACAGTTATGGGGGCAGAGACGCCTCGTGAACTTTTACTGCTGTTGGTGGCGTAAGCTGTTGTGAAATTTGCAGAGAGCAACGTGATGGCATCGCACAGAATGGCAGAAGGGCGGGTGTGCGATGTATCCGCCGTGTTTGTATAAAATGTGGTTCCGTTTGTGGATACGTTATAATTTCCCCAAACATAAACAGGGTCTGGAGTTGCCAGTGTTAAGCCGTCTGTTGGAAGGGTGGCTCCATTGGTTAAAACGATGGCTGGTTCAGTCGTATATGCGAAATTGGTGTAGTAGATGTCCCCATAGGTCGTGTATTGAAAACCCGTAATTTTTGCCCACCTGTATTTGGGAGAGCTGTGCGTATTGGTGATGCTCCCATAGTAAGTATTGGCGGCAGGCTGGGTGCTGCCTGATGCCGCCATATTCGAGACAACAAGAATATCCACGTAATTTGTGGGAAGATTCGAGTAGGATGTGGCGGCCATGGCGTTGGTTAGTTTGTTTGTCGTTACGATGTAGACGTTGGGATCACGCAAGTCTACGATATAGACGGTGGTGACATTGGATCCACCCAAGAGGGTTGAGAGTTGGAGGCAATTGGTGCTCTCAAGGTAAGTTTTGAGATTTCCAACATCCAGTCCGGTTGACTTCATGTAGGAAGCCTCTCTCCAATCGTAAAAGAAAAGGTTTGTATTGAGAATATCTGAGGTGAAATTGGTGAGAATGGTACTGTTACCTCTGTAACGGGCACTTTGGGCGATGACATTGGTATCCGTGATTTTCAAGATCAAATCCGCTTTGTTATAATAGCGATTGGTGCCGATGCTGTTGTATCCGTAGGGCTCGTCATCGGGGGGAATTTCAAGGATGGCGCGAACGTTGGCCTCTTGATTGGTGACAATTTCTGTCTGGTTTGTTCCCACTGGGATGCGTTGATAGGCCACGCCGTTGGTTTTTACCCCACCGTAGGTATAGGTACCGACGGTGGCAGTCGAAGAGTCCTTTCGTTCTCCTTGATGGATTACCCCTGTGGCAGAGACGTCATTTGAGAAAATCACACTGCTACCGCTGATGTAAATATCCCGGTTGCCATGGACAACCCCTCCAATGGTCATTGCTGATCCGGGGTTGATTTCCAAATCCGTTTCGCAAAACATGGCAAATTGAAAGAGGGGGATGTTCTGCATGGCTATTTCGACGCCGAAGTTGACAGGAACACCAAAGCGGGAGCTTGTGTTGGATACGGTTGTGATGATTTGATACTTCGATGACATGGCTGTCAACCCGGTGAATGGAGGCGGTAAAGGAGAGAGCACGTTGGTGCCTGTTTTTGCAACATAAACAGAGACTCCAGATCCAGAAGGATCAGCATAAGAATAATTATTCCAGATTGAGCTGGAGGTGAATCCCGAAGGCATTCCCAACATTGAGGAAATGGGGTCATCACTGCTGACAGGCGCAATTGATTTGTAGGAATTGATGCGCAACGCAACTGAAGGTTCTCCCAGGTTTTGATATGTGTTGAGAATGCTGGAACGGATTTTTTGCATCGCGCTTTCCGCCGCATACAACGACGTTTGCATTTCGTTGTAACGCTGTGAGAGATTGGATGTCTGACTGGTCCAAAGAAAAATTCCCCCCATCGTTGTGGAGATAATTGCCAGAATGATCAGGCTGGCAACCAGTGAAAAACCTTTATCGCCCTTTCTTGAGAATGTGGTTTTCATAGTTTTCGGATGCAGGCTGTGATTTGGGCGTTCAAAATATTTGTATTAACCATGTTGGTCAGTAAGTTGCTGACTTCATTCGTGGTTAGAATCAATCGAAGATTGACCTGAAAAATGGCATCTGAATTGGTGTTATGCAAAGAAGTTTGTATTACACCATTGGTGTAAATGAGCCGCTGAAAAAGTGGCTGGCTGGCGTCTACTTTGCTGATCACCATTTTATTGGAAATTGTGCCAGGATACTCCCCCCTGTAAATTGCATTACTGACGGGTACATAATAATAAACATACCAGTCGTTAGTTGTGCTGGAGCGCGTAATCTTCAGAGCATTCGCTTTTTGTTCAATTCCGTCTGATAGCGGATAAAACCCAGTTGCGGTATTGGTCCCCAATTGAACGCCATATGCCCCCTTGATATCAGATGCAATTTTATTGAGAGAGATGTAAGTGCTGGTCAGCGCTTTTGTTTTGAGACTCTGAGTTTTCCAAAGCTTGAGCCCAATGATCTGACTCCAAATAATAGCCACCAAGACCACTATGGAAATTGAGGTGGCCACCAGAAGTTCAATGAGCGTGAAAGCCCTGTTTTGTTTGAAATTCTTCATGGGTCAGGAGCACGGAGGCAGGAAACAGAATTGGTATAGATTTTATCCTGGAACAACCAGACACAATCCACTCTGACCATCTTCATGAATTGGTTGGAGATGCCAGAGTTTAAATTGGTTGAGATGTAAGTGTAGTTCGTTCCCTCAACATTGACTGCGGTCATTGGGGGAAAGTTGCTGGATACCAATTGGTCGTTTGGGCTGGGAGGCTGGGGTTTATAGACCACGCTATAGGTAATCTCCATCTGAGACATGGCGTTGAATTGAGCCTGAAGAGAGTTTGTGGCCCAAGCCAGATTCCTGGCAGATTGGAGGTAACCGTAAAGAACTCCCGCAATGAGCATCACGGCGATGAGCAAAGTGATGACAATCTCGGTCAGCGTGAAGCCTTTTGATCTGGCGGCATTCGAATGGAGGTCAATCCGCATGGCTTGAGATTTGTAAACTGCTTTAGCGTTTCACTAATCCGACGCTTCAACGCCTTTTGGGGGCGCCACAACACAACGACAAAAGACCCCTCCATTTGGAGAGGTTGTTCCAACTCAACTTTGGTATAACGGAAGATTTTATAAAAACTTTAGCATTATTTTGAATTCCAGATTCGTTTCCTGTTTGACACTGGATATGATTCGGAGCAGGATTTTATCCAGCAATAATTCTTATGTTTGAAACATTCTCCAGTTTCACTAAAGAGATTTGTCAGATCGGCTTGCTCTGAGTCGAAGTTAAAAGGCGCTCATGGCGGGCGCTTTCCTTCCTGTCCAGTGATCCAACCATTTCATTCCCACGATGTGGGAGTGGCGTTTCTTCTGCGAGGTGTCATGAATAAATTCTTAACCTTCTGTGCTTTGGTGGCTTTCAGTGGTGTGATAGCCGTGCCAGCAGCGGAATTCCCTTTAAAGTTCAAAACGGTTGAACCGAAAGCTGTGATGAATTTTCCCGGTGGTTACGGAAGCTTTGGGCAACTCAAATTTAAAAAGCCAGACGAGATCAAAAAAGAGCCGCCCGTGGTCTCCAAACACCCTCTTTATGGAAAGTTCAATGATCAAGATAAGGTCTCTTTCCGGATCGATGAGAGTAAGGGGGATGGAAAAGGGTATGATCAACTTATTGTTGATATCAATCTGAATGGCGATTTGACGGATGATCCAGTCATAAAGTTGACAGACTCTAAAGAAGGCTCGCGCTCGCTCTTTTTTGGACCGCTTGAGCTTCCAAAAGAAAAGGCCATTTGCGGAGGATGCCCTGTTTATTATTTTCAGTCTTACATTTATGTCCAGAATCTTAAAGACATAGAGAATCTTTCAGAACAACAGAAGGAGACTTTTTATTGTGGTCAATTACGGATGAGAGCGGCTTGGTATTTGGAGGCGGATGTGACTCTTGGCAAGGTCAAAGAAAAGATTGGTGTTTATGATGGAAACGCGAACTTTGGTTTGGGAGATGTTTCGTTAGGTCACGATTATGAAGACAGTGGCACGCAAAGGTGGTTTTTCACTCGCGGAGACAGTTTTTTGATTGATGTCAACGGGAGCGGCAGGTTTGAGAACGATATGTTTTTCTCCGAATTCTGTTCTATCGGTTCCATTCTTTATTTTGGAACAGCCCCTTTTAAGACGACTCTGGCCAAAGATTTCAGTTCCATCAAAATCGAGGAATGGAGCGAGCCACTGGCAGAAGTCACAATTAGGCCCAATGGGGAGCAGGTTGGCCTGGTGAGTCTGGCAAGACAGATGAGTTCAAATCGATGGGAGCAAATTCAGACATCTGTGGAAAAAGGAAAAATCAAGGTTCCACCAGGGAAATACCGATTGGTTTCCTGTTGTTTGATGGCGAAGAGAGACAACGGTGAGCCAATAGGCATGAAGGGGTTTTTGAGAGAAAAAAAGACTCCATTTGAATTTGAGGCGGGGAAAAGCAATTCGTTTGAATGTGGTGCTCCACTCAAAATCGATCTGGAGGCAAACAAAAGGAAACCGGAGTCATATGAAGAATCCAATCTCAAGCCCAAAGGGGCAGATGACTCAGAGTTTATCCTTAGTGTTAATTCTTCTGTCTTGGGACAAGGTGGAGAACGGTATTCTGTTTATGGAACAGGGCAAAATTACGATTCCTCACCAGCCAAACCGAGCCTGACAATCGCTGATCCCTCAGGACAAACACTCGAAACTGGCAAAATGGAATATGGGTGAGGAGGCACCTGTTCGTACTCATGGCGAGTACCAAAAAGTTTAATCGGAAAGCAAGTGAAGGTAAGTGCAAAATTCGACTTTGAACCGTTAAAGACGGAATCAGAGCCGCTGGAACCCCGGCTTTAATAAAGCCCATTTCTGCCATTTTTCAGACGGCAGAAGCTTGCAGATTTGGAAGCAAGACCTTGGTGAGACAAACGTTTTTAATGGTTTGTCTGCCAAGGTTTTGCTGTCAAAACACGAAGTCCCCCAAAACGAGGAATACGGTTTTCGAGGTTGCAGTTCTGCTTTCCTGAGCAATAATACGCTCGAAGTTTTGATACATGAACGAGTGGAACATACAGTCTCGATCGCACGCCTGCCAGTTGTGCCAAAAGCTATTTACCGACAAGGGCCATTTTCACACGGTTTTGGTGGCGGCCAAGCAGGAGCTTCTTAGGCAGGACGTGTGCGTCGAGTGTTGGAATACGAAATTTGCCCAGGGACATACTGATCGGAAGGGATTCATTTCGCACTGGCAGGGAGTTTATCAGGCGCCTACTGCGGGCCCGACCGATCCAATCCAAAAGGAAACTGCTGAATCCTTATTGCGCCGCCTAATTGAGGCCAACGATCCCAAACATGGTCCTGCCTGCTACATCCTTGCTGTGATGCTTGAGCGCAAACGCCTTTTGCGAATCAAGGAACAAATCCGCCGTGATGGAAACCGGATTTTCATCTATGAGCATCCTAAGACTGGCGATATTTTCACAATCAAGGATCCAGACCTGCAATTGAACCAATTGGAGTCAGTTCAGCGTGATGTTGCAGATCTATTGGCCCACGGCTATACCCCACCTCCCACGGTGCCAGGTCAATCTGCTCCAAGTGAGCCTCCTGCACCGCCTTCGGACTCACTATTCCCGCCATCTCAGCTTTCCTCACAGGAGCCGACGGAAGAGCCATCTACTGTGCAGCCGGCTGGAGAACAGGCTGTTGTATCGCAGGCAACTGAGATTCCTACTGACGCCCAACCCGCAGGTGAAGAACCCGAGAATGCACCAGTATCTGAGCAGCCAACCCGTGATCAATCTGTGGTTGAACAACCGGCAGGGGAACAACCCGCAAGTGAGCTGCCATCGGCCCCCGTTCCACCTGATGCTTCGAAGAGTGAATAACGTGAATGAAATGGAGATGGGAATCGTCCTTTCCATTAAATCTAAAACAATTTTGTTTTGTGCCTGAACTAAGCCAATTAGAGGCCGCCTTGGGATATAAATTCAAAGACATTAGTCTTTTGAAGCTGGCGGTGACTCATCCTTCCGTGGCACATGAGCAGGGGCGCTCTGTGCAACACAACCAACGTTTGGAGTTTCTGGGCGATTCTGTCCTTGGGCTTGCCGTCACAAGGGCTTTATATGACAAGTTTACCCAGGTCAGTGAGGGCCCTTTGACCAAGGCTCGCGCTCAACTTATCAACCGGCGGACACTTGCCGATCAGGCAAAACGCATTCATCTGAGCGAATACCTGATTCTAAGCCGCGGTGAAGAGGCAAACAGTGGCCGCGAGCGGATTTCGGCCAGTGCCGATGCCTTTGAAGCCGTGATTGGTGCGATTTTCATTGATGGGGGATACGAAGTGGCGCGTGATGTTGTCATTCATTGTTTTCATGCTGCGTTTGGGGATATGAATTCCATTCCCACACTGGACAACCCCAAAGGCGAATTGCAGGAGATTTTGCAATCGAGATCCCCATCATCACCGGTCTACAAAATTGTGTCCACGACTGGTCCTGATCATGATCGGGACTTTGAATGTGTGGTGACACACGATGGGGTGGAATTGGGGCGCGGAAAGGGAAAAAGCAAGAAGGGCGCTGAGAGCGAGGCTGCAATCAACGCATTGACGCGCATCCGAACCACCGAAGCAGAAGCCAAAAAAGCACAAGCCACACTCGATGTGCCGACTCCGGGCGTCAGCCCAACGCCTGACCCATCTGCGGATCCATCTCCAAAGAGCTAAAGTCTCTCTTTGACTTCAATGCACAGCGGCAGGAATGCCGCTTGTCATGGCGGCTTTGCGTTTCTTTGCCTCTTCGATCACTTTGTTTTCGAAATCACGCGGCATTTCCTCGTAGTGGCTGAACGATTCCGAGTGTTCTCCGCGTCCTCCGGTTAGTGAGCGCAGTTGAGTTGAGTAGCGATACATTTCATCAGCCGGGACTTGGGCTTTGACCACTTGGAAAGTCCCTTCGCTATCAACACCCAATATTTTTCCGCGCCGGCTTGAAATATCGCCCATGACCTTCCCCAGACAATCTTCAGGGATGCGGATTTCCACTGTCTGAATCGGTTCAAGAAGAACCGGCTTCGCCTTCATGAAAGCTTCTTTGAATGCAAAATAACCGGCGATTTGAAAAGCAATGTCCTTCGAATCCACCGGATGCATCTTGCCATCATAGAAGTTGATTTTCACGTCAACGACTCTGTATCCAGCCAAAACTCCTTCCAAACAGGCATTTTTGACGCCTTCCTCCACGGAGGGGACAAAGACACGGTCAACATTTTGTCCCGCGAGCGTTTCTATAAAGACGACCCCTGTGTCGCGCGGCAAGGGTTCTATCTTCATCCAGACTTCGGCAAATTGTCCCGCTCCGCCCGTCTGTTTTTTGTGACGATAACGCGAATCTGCGGGGAGTTTGATCGTTTCGCGGAACGGAATGCGCGGTTTGAGAAGTTCCACATGAACGTTGAAGCGACGCAAGAGCCGTGCGGCAATGACTTCCAGATGAAGTTCTCCCTGCGCTGATAGAATGGTTTGGTGGAGTTCCGAATCAACACGAAATTGGAACGTGGGATCTTCCTTGTGGAGTTCGGCCAAACCGGCTGCCAACTTGTCTTCTTCCCCCTTGACGGTGAGTTGAAGCGCGGCGTGGATTGTTGGCGCTGGGTAAGTGACTTTTGGGAGTTTTACACGGAGCGGACCGGCACAAAGGGTATTCCCGGTATAGGTGTCCTTGAGTTTGACTGCTGCGCCAATGTCTCCCGCCTTAAGTTCGTTGGAGGAGGTGCGCTCCTTGCCGTTTAAAATGTAAACCTGTCCGATGCGCGTTGAAACATTGCGATCTGTATTGAAAATCTCCATTCCACTGGTGACTGATCCTGCGTAGACACGGAAAAAGGAAAGCTCGCCAAAATGGGGTTCCGATGCGGTTTTAAAAATGTGCATTACCGCGCCAGAACTATTCAGAGAAACATCCACTTCCTTGCCGGCGGCGTCCAGAGCTTTGACGGTATTGTGATCGAGGGGGGAAGAACAGAATTTTGCAATGAAGTCCAGAAGACGGGCCACTCCAACATTGGTCTCGGCAGAGATGCAGAACAGGGGGATGAATAACTGCTTCTGGACCGCATCGTGTATGCCGGCACGGAACTCCTCCTCAGACAGGCCACCCTGATCGAAAAATTTGCCCAGTAACGAATCATCCGACTCCGCTATATGCTCAATAAGTTCTGCATGAAGAGCCTTTACCTTTTCACTCCATTCATCCGTTGCCGGTGTCTCCACATATTTCCCATTTCCATTGGGAGTGTAGGTGGCGATTTCATTGCGCATGACATCGAGAATGCGATTGAATCCCGGGCCAGGGTTCAGCGGTATATTTAAGGGGAAGACGCCTGGGCCGAAGTGCGCACGGACTTCCGCCAAGCATTCCTCAAAGCTGGTGTTGGGCTTATCAAATGCGTTGAGGACAATAATCTTTGGAATGTCAAAGTCTGTGGCGTATTTCCAGACGCGTTCCGTGCCTACGCCAACACCGTGAATCGCGTTGACCACAACCACCGCAAAGTCAGAAACCCGCAGCGCCCCGAGCGCTTCACTGATGAAGTCGAGATATCCCGGAGTATCGATTATATTGAGCTTTTTCCCCATCCATTCGGCGTGCAGCAGTGACGTTTGAACAGAGATCAAACGTTGTTTCTCACTGGGGTGATAATCAGAAACGGTTGTGCCATCTGCAATGCGTCCCATGCGTCCAATGACGCCGGAACAGGCTAGCATGGCTTCTCCAAGCATGGTTTTCCCACTGGTGGCGTGACCAACGATGGCAAAATTACGGATATTACCGGGATTATGTGTTTCCATATGGGTGAGGGGATTGACGCTGCATTAGGTTTCACTGGTTGCTCATTTCTGACGATTTGCGGGAGCCAGGGACTTTTCCGTGTCATGCTCATGCAAATCCCAATACGCATTCAACGGTTCCTAAACAACGCGCCGGCAGACCCTACGATGGGTCTCTCTGTGTGACCGGGGCTTTTCTGTATTCAATCACAATGGTTGTGAAAAGCCAAGTGATTGTTGGGAAAGTGTAGTAAACAAATGAAGTGACCGGTGTGAGAACAAGTGAAATGACCGCTTGAGGGAAAAGGGATAAGTGTCAAAGGCAATGGACACGAGGCCCGAAG
>Ga0268360_1001280_pt1 | contig 28024 bp, 27 predicted proteins | sample BioMet11_FD_192465 | JGI IMG/M metagenome (GOLD analysis project Ga0268360, IMG submission 192465) | Sewage microbial communities from Oakland, California, United States - Biofuel 11 (Illumina Assembly) | ecosystem: Engineered > Wastewater > Sewage > Unclassified | place: USA: California... | reverse complement strand
GCGGGGCCGGGCGGCGGCCAAGGTCGCCCACATCCAGGCGGTGAGGCTCGACGCCCTCTTCATCCTCGAGAACCTGGAGAACAGCTCCAAGATCATCGGCGACTACTACCTCGGGCAGGTCTACGCCAAGCTCTGCGACATCTTCAACACCGAGGGATGGAAGTGGTCGGTGGAGCGCCGCCTGGACAGCCTCCAGAACGTCTACGACATGATGAAGACCGACGCGACCGAGCGGCGGATGGTGGCCCTCGAGGTCACCTTCATAGTCGTCTGCATCGTCTTCCCCTTCCTCCAGATCCTCCAGGTGATGATCGACAAGCACTGAAACCCGGGGATCGTACGCCGATGTCGGTAGTTTCCCGGCCCCGGCGCATTGACCCTGCGCCAGTGAAGTTATCGCCGTTCCTCCGCCTGGCCTTCGGGCACGGCCGGAACCCCCGGGACGACGAGCCCTACGGCTACGGCCGCATGGCTTCGGACGTTCTCATCCTGCCCCAGGCGAGCCACTTCGCCTTCCTCCAGGCGCCGGAGCTCTTCGCCGCGGCGCTTAAGCGGTTCCTGAAAACCGTCCCCGGCGCGGAGTAGCCCCATGCCGCGCCGGCCGCGCGCCGGCGCGGGACCCGGGGGTAAGCGCGGGAGTGGGGGTAGCGGAGGCGACCGGAGGGTCGGCGCGATGGGCCCGCGTCGGCGCGACGGTTTCGCGCATTGCGCCATTCCGCCGCGGGCTTAGTCGAGGTCGCACAACGCGCCGATCCGAGGACGCCGGAGCGAGGGGGAGCCGCGGGGCCGCGGCCCGGGACCTCGGCGAGGCCGGGGCCGCGAGCAGTCCGGCGGCGCTCCCCCACAAAAGGAACGGCTACTCGGTGGTCACGCTCTTCGCCAGGTTGCGCGGCCGGTCCACGTCCCGGCCCAGGAGGAGCGCCAGCTCCCGGCCCAGCATCTGGAAGGGCACGACCGCCAGGATCGGGGCGAGGTCGGCGCCGGCCCCCTCGCTCCCGCAGGGGGGGAGGAGGAGCCGCTCGTCGAAGCGGGCGTCGGGGTCGTCGCGGTCGGTGACGAGGATCACGGAGCCGCCCCGGGCCCGCACTTCGGAGGCCGCGATCATGGCCTTGTCGTAGCCCTCCCCGGCGAAGGCGAGGACGTAGACCGGCGTGCCCTCGGAGACGAGGGCGAGGGGGCCGTGCTTGAGGGAGCCGGCGGCGAGTCCCTCGGCGTGGACGTAGGACAGCTCCTTGAGCTTGAGGGCGCCCTCGAGGGCCGCGGGGAGGAAGGGGCCCCGTCCTACGACGAAGGCGCTGGGCTCCGATTTGACGCGTTGCGCGATCCTGGATATGTCCGGCACGAGCCCCAGGGCCGCCGCCGCGAGGTCCGGGAAGGTCTCCAGCTCGTCGACGATGCGCCGGCCCCGGGAGAGGGAGAGGGAGCGCATGCGCCCCAGGAGGAGGGCGAGGAGGGCGAGGACGAGGGACTGGTTCACGAAGGCCTTGGTGGTGGCCACCGAGACCTCGGCCCCCGCGTGCACGTAGACCCCGTCGCCGCAGAGCCGGGCCAGGCTGGACCCGACGGCGTTGATCACCCCGACGACCCTCCCGCCCTTGGTGAGGAGCTCCCGGGCGGCGCCGATGGTGTCGGCGGTCTCCCCGGACTGGCTCACCGCGACGTAGAGGGTCCGGGGGTCGACGATGGGGTTGGAGGAGCGCATCTCCGAGGCGTCCAGGGCCTGGGCGGGCATCCTCGCCCAGTCCTCGAGGAGCCTGGCGCCTATCATGGCCGCGTGGAGCCCGGAGCCCATGCCGAAGAGGACGACCCGCTCGAGGCCGAGGAGCTCCCGGCCCTCCATCCCGAGCCCTCCCAGCTTGGCCGTGCCGGTGTCCCTGAGGAGCCGGGCCCCGTTGCCCAGGGCGCGGCGCGCGGCCTCGGGCTCCTCGAGGATCTCCTTGAGGAGCCAGTCGGGACTCCCGCCGAGCTCTCCGGGCTGGGCCGAAGCGTCGAGGACTTCGGCCTGGCGCTCGAGCCTCTCGCCGCCGAAGCCCCGGGTCTCCCAGGCGCCCGGCCCGATCACTGCCATCTCGCCGTCCCGGAGGAAGACTGCCTCCCGCGCCGCGCCCCCGAAGGCCGCGGGGTCGCTGGCGAGGTAGCACTCGCCCTCGCCTAGGCCCACGACCAGGGGGCTGCCGTTCCGGGCGCCGATGACGAGGCCCGGGTGGTCGGCGAAGAGGATGGCCAGCCCGAAGGTGCCCTGGAGCCGCGCCAGGGCGGCGCCCACGGCGGCGGCCGGTCCCGCCCCGGGCCGGGAGGCGAGCTCGGCCTCGATGAGCTGGGCGACCACCTCGGTGTCGGTGTCGCTCGCGAAGACGGCGCCCCCGGACTCCAGCTCCCGCCGCAGGGCCGCGTAGTTGTCGATGATGCCGTTGTGCGCCACCGCCACCTTCCCCCTCGTCCCGAGGTGGGGGTGGGCGTTGACGTCGGTGGGCGCCCCGTGGGTGGCCCACCTGGTGTGGCCTATGCCCGCGGTCTCCCGGGCTTCGGCGGGGAGCACGGCCTCGAGGGCCGCGAGCTTGCCCGCCTTCTTGTAGGTCCTGATCCTCCCGGAGCCGCCGAGGGAGACCCCCGAGGAGTCGTAGCCTCGGTACTCGAGGAGCTTGAGGCCCCGCATGAGGACTGGGAGGGCCTTCTTCTTGCCCGAGTAGCCTATGATTCCGCACATCGTGTCTCTCCTTCCTGGCGCTGCAGGCCGAGGCCGCCCCGCCCGTCGCGGCGGCGGTCAGGCGCCGTCGCGGCCGTCTAGGTCCCGGTGCGGCCGCCGCTGCGTCGCTGCGCGGCAGCGGCCCCTAGCCGTAGATGATCCGCCGGATCTGGCGGAGGCTGAGGGCCGGGCCCCTGAAGCGCCCGGCCGCCGTCTCCGACGCGAGGGTCCGGTAGATGGACTCGTTTCGCGCGCCCTCCCGCTGGAGCTGGGCGTGGCGCCTGCGGACGTATTCTTCGGCGGTCTCGTCGGTGAAAGCCCAAATGTCCTCGATGAGGGACGCGAGCTCGTCGCGATCGAGCCCGTACTTCTCCTCGAGGTAGCTTCGCCGCTCGGGGTTCATGCCGGAGATATCCACTTCGCCTCGCTTATCGAAAGGGAGAATAGCGGAGAGTGTAGCTCAATCGCAACAATTTTGCCCGAAAACGGGTAATAAATACCTCTATTCGGGCAAAGCTCGATTCATCGACCTCGCTCCATGACCTAAAGGCCTAGGCGATGTACTTTTGTTTAGTGACTAAACAGTGGCGCTGCGATCCATCGGTTCGATGGCGTCGCCGAGTAAGTTCCTCCGGGTTCTGAATAACTGCTGCGGGAGCTCCAAGAAGCCGCGGTTCTACGGGCCCGTGGGCCCGGGCCCATCGATTTTCCCAGGAGAGAAGAGGAGTGCCTTCATGGCAGCTAAAAACGGTTTCACAGGCGTCTCCACCGAACACTGGTCTCTCCTCGGCCTCGGGCTGGCCGCCTCCCTCGGGGTTTGGCTCGCCGCGGGCGGGGCGAGGGCGTCGATTCGCCGATGGGCCCGTTCCCGGTGGCCCTCTTGGGCATCCGCAACTGCTGGATCTGTCGGCGGCGTGGCCGGGCCTGGGCGCGCGCCTCCGCGCCACGAGAATGCGGCGGCGTCCCCGGCCTGTCCGGGGGCTTCCCGAGCCCGACTATTGCTCCGCTCGGCGACCCTCGATAGACTGACTCCCCGATGGTGGAAAGCTATAAACCGAAGGCTTCCGAGCGCCGGGAGCTCTGGGAGTCCCTCGCGGTCGTGGAGGATTGGCTCTCCGGTGGCTACCACCGGGCCCGGGCGACCCCCGACTTCGAGGCGGCCCAAGCCCGGGAGGAGGCGCGCGCCGCCCTCTCGGCCCCGCGTCCGGGAGACAGCCTCGAGGCGATAGCCGCGGAGGTGAGCGTCTGCCGGGCCTGCCGGCTCTGCGAGAAGCGGGGGAAGGCCGTGCCCGGCCAGGGGCCTTCGGCCCCCCTCGCCATGATCGTGGGGGAGGGGCCGGGAGCCGAGGAGGATGAGCGCGGCCTGCCCTTCGTCGGTCCCGCCGGCCAGCTCTTGGACAAGATGCTCGCCTCCATCGGCCTATCCCGGGACGACAACTGCTTCATAGCCAACGTGGTCAAGTGCCGGCCCCCCCAGAACCGGGACCCGGCGGCCGACGAGCAGGAGGCCTGCATGGGCTACCTGCGCCGCCAGATCGCCGTCCTCAAGCCCACCGCCCTGCTCTGCGTGGGGAGGATAGCCGCCGCGGCGCTCCTCGGGTCCGACGAGGGCGTGGGGCGGCTCAGGGGCGCCTGGCGGGAGTTCGAGGGGATCCCCCTCCTCGTCACCTACCACCCGAGCGCCCTCCTCCGGGACGAGTCCTACAAGCGCCCGGCCTGGGAGGACCTCAAGAAATTCCGGGAACGGCTTCGGGAGCTCTCGGGCGAGGGCGCAGGGGCGAAGGGCCCCGCGGAGCTCCCTCCGAGCTCCGCGGACTGAGGCCGGGCCGTGGCCGAGTACCTCGAGGTCCTCTTCGACTTGCCCCGGCTGGGGGCCCTCTCCTACCGCAACGACGAATCCCGCTCCGCCTCCCTCGGGCGCCGGGTGGCGGCACCCTTCGGGCGCCGGGAGGCCACGGGCTACGTGGTGGGGGAGTCCGACTCCTGCGCCCTGCCGGACGACCAGCTGAAGCGCATAACGCGCTGCCTCGACGAGGAGCCGCTCTTCGACGAGCGGTCGGTGGAGCTCGCCCGCTGGGTCGCGGGCATGTACTTCTGCGGCCAGGGCGAGGCCCTCGCCGCCATGCTGCCTCAGGCGAGGCGGGAGGCCCGCTCGGGGGCCGGCGGCGGCGCGGGCTCCTCCATCGAGGTCGAGGAGTTCGAGATCGGATCCTCCCCCCTGACCCTATCCGACGAGCAGAGAGCCGCCCTAGATCACATAACCCGCGAGAGGTCGGGGGTCGCGTACCTCTACGGCCTCACGGGCACCGGAAAGACCGAGGTCTTCCTCCAGGCCGCCGAGGCGACGATGGCCGAGGGGCGGGGCGTCATCTACCTCGTGCCGGAGATAGCCCTCACCGGCCAGGTGGTCGAGGCGGCGGTGCGGCGCTTCGGCGAGGGCTGCGCGGTGCTCCACTCCCGCCTCACCCCCTCGCGCCGCCTCGCCGAGTGGCGGCGCATCCTCCGGGGGGAGGCGAGGATAGTGGTGGGAGCGAGGAGCGCGGTGTTCGCGCCGGTCCGCGACCTCGGCCTCGTCGTCATCGACGAGGAGCACGAGCCGAGCTACAAGTCGGGCTCGGCGCCGCGCTACCACGCCCGGCAGGTGGCCATGCGCCGCGGCGCCGCCGAGGGCGCGCGGGTGGTGATGGGTAGCGCGACGCCGTCGGTCGAGGCCTGGAGCCTCATGGAGTCCGGCGGGATCGCCAGGCTCCCCCTCACGAGGAGGCTCGCCGGCGGGGCTCCCCCGACGGTGCGGGTAGTAGACATGCGCCGCGAGGCGGGGCCCATATCCCGGGCCCTGGCCGAATCCGTGCGCAGCTCCTTCGCCCTGGGCCGGCAGTCGATCCTCTTCCTCAACCGCCGGGGTTTCTCCTACTTCTTCCGCTGCGGCTCCTGCGGCGCCGAGCTGCGCTGTCCCAATTGCTCGGTGGCCCTGACCTACCACAAGGATCGGGACTCCCTCGTGTGCCACTACTGCGGCTACCGCGCCGCGCCGCCGGCGTCCTGCCCCGAGTGCGGCTCCCTGGACGTAGGTTGGGCCGGCTTCGGCACCGAGCGGGTGGAGGAGGAGGCGGCGCGGCTCTTCCCGGACATGCGGATCCGGAGGCTCGACGCCGATTCGACGGCCAAGGCCGGGGAGCTCGAGGCTGCGCTGGACGACTTCCGGGAGGGCAGGGCGGACCTCCTCCTGGGCACCCAGATGGTGGCCAAGGGCCTCAACTTCCCCAAGGTGAGGACCGTGGGGGTGGTCCTCGCGGACACGAGCCTCAACCTCCCGGACTTCCGGGCCGCCGAGCGCACGTTCTCCCTGGTCGTACAGGTGGCGGGCCGCGCCGGGCGCTTCACCCCCGACGGCGAAGTCCTCCTCCAGACCTACCGGCCCGACAGCCCGGTGATCCGCTTCGCCGCGGCGGCGGACGCCGAGGGCTTCTACCGCCAGGAGCTCGAGGAGCGGCGGGAGCTCGGTTTCCCGCCCTACGAGCGCCTCGCCAGGGTGGTGTTCCGGTCGAAGGATCGGGGGAGGGCCCAGGGCGCGGCCCACGAGTTCTGCCTCGCCCTCCGGGAGGTCCTGCCGGAGGGCGCCGAGATCCTCGGGCCCGCCGAGTGCCCCCTGGGCATGGTGGCGGGCACCGCGAGGTGGCAGGTGATCGCCCGCTGCTCCGACGCCGGAAATCTCCACCGGGCCATGACCGCGGCGCTGGCCGGCTTCAAGGTCCCCTCCTCGGTTCGGATCGAGCCCGACGCCGACCCCGTGAGCCTCATGTAGGGGATCGGCCGGGCCGCCCGGTCGGGCGGCGGCGCGCCTGGGCGGAATGGGCCCGACCCTGAAGCGGCCGGCGGAGTCCCTGGCGTAGTGCTCCCCGAGGAGGGAGAGCATGGTCCGGGAACCGGCGCTTTCGTGCCTTCGCGCGGTCCTTTTCTTCGGGATCGCCGCGCCCATCACCGTCGTCGACCTCAGGAGCCTTAGGATCCCCGGGGGCCTCTGCATCGGGGGGCTGGCTGGCCTCGCCTTCTTCGACGCCTGCCTCGAGCCCGGGGGCCTCGCCGGGGACGGCTTCGCGGCGGCCCTCGCCTTCGCCCTCCTCGCCGGGGTGCGGAGTCTCACCGCGGGCCTCGGCCGCGGGGATCTCAAGTACGGGGCCCTCGTGGCCTTCTACGCCGGGCTGCCTTACTGCTTCGTCGCGGTGGCCTCGGCGGCCGCGGCCGCGCTCATGGCCTTCCTCGCCCTCTCCGCGAGGGATAGGGCCCAGGGGCCGGGGACCATGCCCGCAGCCTTGCCCTTCGCCCCCTTCCTCACCTTCGGTGCCCTCGTGGCCGGGATCGCGGAGCTGGCCATCACCGGGGCGGGCCCTAGGAGCGGTCCGTGAGTCCCCGGGCGGGATCGAGGCGGGCCGCCGCGGCGGCGATCCTCGTCGCCGCGGCCTGCTCGGCCCTCGGGGCCGAGCGGATCAAGAAGCTCGAGTTCCGGAACCAGCCCGTGTCGGACATCCTCCTCGCCCTCGCCCAGGTCTCCGGCGCTTCCATCGTGGCCGACGAGACGGTGTCGGGCAACGCGTCGTTCTACTTCGCCGACCAGGAGTTCGACGAGGCCCTGGCCTCCTTCCTGTCGAGCCGGGGGCTCTACTCCACCAAGGCGGGGGGCGCCTACTACGTGTCGCGGATCCGCTCGAGCTACGACCCGGAGAGGGGCCTCGTCAGCCTGCAGGCGGAGGACGCGGAGCTCGCGTCCCTGGTCAAGGCCCTCTCGCGCGCTATCGGCAGGACCGTGGTCTTCGACTCCCTGCCCAAGGCCCAGCTCACCGTCAACATCGATTCCCTGAGGCCCGAGAAAGCCCTGGAGATCCTCGTCCGGCGTTTCCCCGAGTACAGGGTCGAGGCCGACCCGGCCTACTTCTACCTGAGGCGCTCGCCTCAGGAGCCCGGGGCCGCCCCGGGCGGCGGATCGGGGAAGGCGGAGATCCGCCGGGACGGGGAGCTCTACTCGCTCTCCCTCGACCGGGGCAGGTTCCTCGCGACGGTAGCCCAGCTCTTCGCCGCCGCCGGCAAGGAGTACTCCCTACTCGTGAAGTCCGACGTCCAGCTCGACGCCCTATACTTCGCCGGCAAGGATTTCGACACCCTCCTCCGCCTCCTCCTCGAGCAGGGGAACGCCGACTTCGCGGTGGAGGGGGGGCTGTACTACGTCTTCGAGATCCAGCGCCGGGACGTGGTGAAGCGCCTCCGGCCCAGCACCTCGCTTCGGCTGACCTACCTCCAGGCCCAGGACGCGGCCTCCCTCGTCCCACCGGACCTGGCCTCGGGGTTGTCGATGAAGGCCGACAGGGACTCCAACAGCGTCATCCTGACCGGCAGCCCCGAGGAGGTCGGGCCGGTCCTGGACTTCCTTCGGGGGATAGACCGGCCCCTGGAGGGCCGCAGCTACCGCCGCTTCGACCTGCGGTACCTCAAGGCCAAGGACGTGGCCGCCGTAGTCCCCGCCAGGCTCCTCCCGAGCCCGCCGGTGGCCATCCCGGAGGCCAACGCCTTCGTGGCCCTCCTCGCCCCGGAGAACGAGGGAGCCCTCCGGTCCTACCTCGATATGGTGGATCGCAAGCGCGAGGCCTTCCCGGTCCCCCTCCGCTACATCAAGAGCGACGAGCTCATGAAGTGCCTCCCCCCCTCGGTGTCCCGGGAGGAGGTGGTCGAGTCTGGGAGCCCCTACTACGTCTTCTTCGTCGGCTCGGAGGAGAGGAGGAGCCTCTTCCTCAGGGAGAAGGCCATCGTCGACCGGCCCAAGCCCCAGCTGCGCTACGAGATCCTCGTCATCCAGCACCAGAAGGGGTCGTCCCTCAACTGGTCGAGGTCAGTCTCCGTCGCCGACGACCCCGGCGAGGAGAGCTTCGCCGCGAGTCTCTCCGAGCTCCTCTCCCTCAACTTCGACGTGGTGTCCCAGTTCGGCCTCCTATTCTCTGTCCGCCTGAGCGCCGAGCTCGGCGAGTCCCTGGCCCACGTCTTCGCCGACACGACCCTCTCGGCCCTCTCGGGACAGGAGGCGAAGTTCCAGAACACCAGCACCTACCGCTACGCCGAGGCGACCTACGACCCCGAGACGAAGAAGTACACCTACTCCGGGGCCACCAGGGAGATCACCTCGGGCCTCATCCTCCTCGTGAACGGCTGGGCCTCCGGCGACGGCATGATCACCATGAGCGTCCACGCGACCATCTCGAAGCAGGGCTCCAGCGGCTCCTCCGACGTGAGCGTCCTCCCGCCCACCACGGAGAAGGTGGTCTCGACCCAGGTGAGGACCTCATCGGGGACTCCGGTGGTGATCGGAGGGCTCAAGCAGGGCGACGAGGCGGAGGCGGTGAAGAGAGCCCCCCTCCTGGGGAGGATACCCCTGCTGGGGAAGCTCCTGAGCCCCCGGACCAAGACCGAGGAGGAGACCGAGTTCGTCATCTACATCGTGCCCTACCTCTCGGCCGCCGAGGAGCCGGGGCCCGACTCCTCGGCCCGGGCCATGGAGGACTACTATCTCGAGCTGGCGAAAGGAGGCGCGGGGTGAGGAGCTTCGAGCCCGCGGCCATCGCCGACTTCCTCCCCCTGCCCGAGGGCGAGGCCCAGTACGGCCGCCAGTTCATAGAGTCGAGGGGCGCCATCGTGCTCAGGCGCTCGGGGAGGGAGCTCTGGGTCGGCGTCGCCTCGGACGCGGAGGACGAGGTCGTGGAGACTCTCGCGATAGTCCACCGCGAGGACCTCCTGCACTTCCGGGCCGTCGACCGCTCGGAGCTCACCGCCTACCTCGGGAGGGGGCCGAGCCTCCCTCCCGGCGGGGCGAGCTCGGTTTCCTCCCTGCCCGCGGGAGCCATCTCGGGCCGAGCCTCGGGCGGCCGCGTGCCCATCGACAGGCTCGCCTGCGACGCGCCGGTGGTGAACCTCGTGAACTCGATCTGCATCGACGGGATCCGGAGCGGAGCCTCGGACATCCACATCGAGGCCTTCGAGGACCGGGTCAAGGTGCGCTACCGGATCGACGGATTCCTCCGCACCGCGAGGACGCTGGACCGGGGCCGCTTCGAGGCGATCTCCTCGAGGATCAAGGTCATGGCCGACCTCAACATCATGGAGCGGAGGCTCCCCCAGGACGGGAGGATCTCGGTGCACCTCGGCGACGACTCCGTGGACCTGCGGGTGTCCATCGTGCCCATAGCCGGCGGCGAGTCCGTCGTCCTCAGGATCCTCGACCGCTCGGGCAGAGCCTTGGCCCTCGACCAGCTCGGCTTCGACCCGGGGCGCCTCGAGCTCGTCCGCCGCATGCTCGCCTCGGGCCCCGGCCTCGTCCTCGTGACGGGGCCCACTGGCAGCGGGAAGACCACGACCCTCAACGCCATGCTCCGCGAGCTCGCGGGCGAAAGCCTCAAGATCATCACCATCGAGGACCCGGTGGAGTACCTGGTCGACGGGGTCAGCCAGATCCAGACGAACGACCGGATCGACCTGGGCTTCGACGCGATCCTGCGCCGGGTCCTGAGGCAGGACCCCAACGTGGTCATGGTCGGGGAGATCCGCGACCCGCCTACCGCCGAGCTGGCGGCCCGGGCGGCCATGACCGGGCACCTCGTGCTCTCCACCCTGCACACCGCCGACAGCGTGTCGGTCCTCCCGCGGCTGCGGGACCTGGGCGTCCGGGACTACGTCCTCGCCTCGGTGCTCCGGGGGGCGGTGGCCCAGCGCCTCGTGCGCCGGATCTGCCCCGCCTGCGCCCGGGAGCGCGAGCCCGAGGAGCCCGAGGTCCGGATCCTCGGCGAGTACGGCTACGGACCGAGGAAGCTTGCCTACGGGTCGGGCTGCGAAGCCTGCGGCGGCACCGGCTTCCGGGGAAGGATCGCGGTCTCGGAGGGCTACGTGGCGGACCCCGAGCTCGGGGAGCTGATCCTCGGGGGATCGGGCGCGGCCGCCGCGTCGGCCTATCTCCGCGGGAAGGGCATGGCATCCCTAGCCATGGACGGCGTGGCGAAGGCGGCTCGAGGGCTCACCACGGTCTCGGAGCTCGCGCGGGAGCTGGAACTCTGATGCCCCGCTACCTCTGCGAGCTCGTCTACGCCGACGGCTCCCCCGCCGAGGAGATCCGGGAGGCCGCGACCTCGGAGGAGGCCGCCGCGCTCTTCGCCCGGAGCGAGGGGGCCCTCGTAGCGGTGCGGGATCTTGGGGTTGAGGCCGCCGCCAGGCGGCGCTGCGCGGGCGCCGAGGAAGTCCGGGAGCTCTCGACCATGCTGAGCGCCCTTCTGGGAGCGGGGCTCTCCCTCAAGGATTCCCTGGCGGTCGCCGCCGCGCCAGGGGAGCGCGCGACTCGCCGCGGTCGTGGGACCGGGGCCCGGCTGCTCGCCGAGGAACTCCTCCGGTCCGTCGAGAAGGGGGCGAGCTTCCGCGAGGCCGTCGAGGCCCGCGGGGGCTTCCCCCGGTTCTACCTCGGCATGGTCGGCATCGGGGAGAGAATCGGCTCGGTGGAGCGCGTCCTGCCTCGACTGACCTCCTACCTCTCGGAGATGAAGGCGGTCCGGGACAAGGTGGCCGGGGCCCTGGTCTATCCGGCCATCGTGGTGGGGCTGTCGATCCTCGGAGCCGCGCTGATTCTCCTCGTCCTCCTGCCCGAACTCCTCTCGGCCTTCGCCCAGCTCGGAGGCTCGGCTCTGGATCGGGTCCGGCGCGGCTCCGAGGCGATGACGAGAGCCTCCGTGGCCCTCGGCGCCGCCCTCGCCGTCTTGCCCACCGCGGCGCTGGCGCTCCGGTCGGTCCGCGCATCGGACTCCGGCGCCGCCCTCGCCATCGACGGCCTCGTCCTCCGGCTCCCCGCGGCTGGCGCCCTCGTCTCCGCCTGGGAGACTCTCGGCTTCGCCTTCGCCATGGAGACCCTCTCGGCTGGCGGCCTCTCCGTGGAGGCGAGCCTCGCCGCCGCCGCCGAAGTCGCAGGCAACCGGGCGTACCGATCGGCCCTCGGCCGCTGCCAGGCTGCGGCGATAAGGGGCGAGACCCTCTCGGCGGCGGCGGCCCTGTGCCCGGAGCTGCCGCCGAGGATCGCGGCGTGGCTCTCGATCGGCGAGAGCACGGGCCGGGTCGATCTCGCCTTCGCCCAGCTCCGCCTCTACTACCAGGGCGAGGTGGAGCGCGCGAGCTCCCGCCTCGCGGCCCTGGCCGAGCCGGTCCTCGTCGCCTTCGCCGGCTGCCTCCTCCTGGCGATGGTCCTCTGCTTCGTCGTCCCCCTCTTCTCGATGTTCGGGGCCGTCCTGTGAACGGCGCCGCAGCTCCGCCCTCGGGGTCGCCGGCGCGGGCACAACGGTATCGTCCAACGCGCCCACTCGCCCGGCGCCGGAGCCCGGACCGGGGGCCCAGCCTAGGGGAGAGGCCGGACGACCGCGACGGCGGCTGGACCTTCATCGAAACCCTCATCGTCGTGGCGATCGTCCTCATCCTCAGCTCCAGCGTGGGCTTCGTCGCCTACCGCTACGTGGACAAGGCGAAGGCGGTGGCCGCGAGGTCCCAGGTCGAGGCCTACTCCCTGGCCCTCGACTCCTACTTCATCGACTGCGCCCGCTACCCGAGCCAGGAGCAGGGGCTCGACGCCCTCTGGGAGAGGCCGACGGCGGAGCCGATCCCGGTGGCCTGGAGCGGCCCCTACGTGAACAAGGCCATCCAGCGGGACCCCTGGGGCCGCCCTTTCGAGTACTTAGTCCCGGGGCGAGGGGGCCTGCCCTTCGGGCTCCGCTCCCTGGGGGCCGACGGCAAGGAGGGGGGCGATGGGACCGAGGCCGACATATCCTCGTGGGAGGAGTGAGGGCTATGTGCTCCTCGACGCCCTCTTCGCCCTCACGCTGGCGGCCCTGGTCGCTGCCCTCGTCGCGCCGGGGGTCGCCCTCGCCGCGAGGCGCTCGGCCGAGTGCCTGGACCGCGCCGTCGAGGCGGTCCAGGCGAGGAGCGCCCTGGAGGAGAGCGCCCTGGGAGGGGAACTCCGGCCTGGCCGCCGGGGCGATGGAGGAGGAAGCGATGGCGCGCCAGAAGACACCCCCGAAGGGACCCCTGAAGGGACGCTCCGATTCCCCGGGCTTCTCCATGGTCGAGGCGGCCGCGGCCCTCGCCGTCCTCTCCATCATCGCGGCGGCCGCCGCGGTCCTCTTCTCGGCGGGCGCGAGGGCTCTCGAGAATTCCCGCCAGATCTCCGTCGACGCCGCCCGGCTCCTCGAGGCCGAGGCGACGCTGCGGGAGGCCGCGGGGGAAGTGCGGATACCCTTCTGGGAGCGGAGGGCTTCCCTCGAGCTCGGGGAGAAGAGCGCGTCCGTCCCCTACTACCGCGGCGACGCGGCCTCTCGCCTCGAGCTCTCATGGAGGGAGGGCTTCCTCGTCGTGTCCAGGCCGGGGCTCAGGTCGAGGTTCCCCCGGGTGTCGGTCCTGGGCGTCGGTCCTCTCCTCGGCCCGGCCGGCGGGCTCCGCGGCTTCCTCGTCGAGCTGTCGGCCCGGGGGCGCCGCTGCGAGGTCGCGGCGCCCTTCGGCCAGTGCGCCCTCTGCCCGGGGGAAGAGTGATCGGCGTGGACGCCCGCATCCGCTCGGCGCTCCCCGGTCCCGATGACCGCGGCTCCGCCGGGCCGCTCTTCGCCCTCGTCCTATTCTTCCTTGGCGCGGCCTTGGGCGGAGCCTGCCTGGTCGTCGGTCGCTCCATGGATATCTCCAGACGATCCGAGGCGCGGCAGGCCGTCGCCGCGAAGCTCTGGAAGGCGGTCGCCGAAGCCGCCGAAGCCCTCGGAGTTGACGCGACTCCGGAGAGCGACGGCCCCGGGGACCTCGCGAGGCTTCCCCTCTCCAGTCGGGAAGACGGAGTCTCCTTGGTCGTGGAGGACCTGTCGAGCAGGCTGAACCCCAACCTCGTCTCCCGGGAGCTCCTGGAGACTCCGGAGCTCCGATCCCTAGTCGCGCCCTCGTCCTCCCCCGCCTCCCTGGCCGCCTACCGCCGGGAGGCCGGGCTCTCGACGGAGCTCGAGCACTACGGAGCTTTCCTCCGGGAGGGCTCCGAGAAATTCTGGTCCGGTTTCGGCAGGGCCAGCCTCGAGGTCGACGATCCCGATTCCCTCGCCGAGCTCTACCTCGCCTTGACCGGGAGCGGCGCCGCGGCCGCGGCCTTCTCCCTCCGCCTCTCGGCCGCGAGGGGCCTAGGTCGGGCCATCGACGCCGACGCCGCGGAGGAACTCCTAGGCGATGCCTGCGCCGATGCCGGGTCCGTCATCGGGGGAGATCCGCCGTACAACGTCAACTTCGCTCCGGAGCCCGTCCTCAGGGGCGTCCTCGCCCTCCCGAAGCTCGGGATGCCCGAGGCCTCCTCCCGGGCCGACGCCATCCTGGCGGCCCGAGCCCTCCGGGATATCTCGGGGTCTGAGCTCGCGGCGATCCTCGGCGTCCCCTCCGACGGCGGGTCCCGGGCGCGAATCTTCGGCTACCTCGGGGTCCGGACTTGGTTCTGGTCCATCGAGGCCGAGGCCCAGGGGCGCACCCTGGCCATCGTCGTCGCGGCCTGCCCTGCCCGCGGCCCCGAGGTCGACCGGGGCGGCCGGCGGCGCCTGGTCGTCGCGGAAGCGAGGCTCTCCCCGTGAGGCGGCCGGCGGTCCTCCTCTCCCGCCTCGACGCCGAGCAGTGGGTCGTCGAGCTGCCTCCCATGAGGAGGGATCGGGCGGCCTCGGCGATCCGCTTCCGAGTCGCCTCCTTGCATCCCCGCGCCTCCGAGTCCCTGAAGATCGACTTCGTCCCCAACGGCCGGAAGCCCGGGAGCTACCTCGTCTTCGCGGCAGAAGCCTCCGTCATCGCCGCCGCGGGGGCGAAGGCCGACGGTCTCCCCATCCTCTCCCCGACGCTCCTCGCCGCCGAGCTCTCCCCCGCGGGCCCCTGGTCCTGCCTCTTCTGGGATGCCCGGTGGGCTTCCCTGGACCATTTTCTCGACGGAGTCCTGGTCGAGACCCGGAGGATCATGCGGGGCGGCGACGCGCCCCGGGATTTGAGGAAGCTCGTTGGAACCGCGGGAATCGAGGGCCCCGTCGACGGCGTAGCCGTAGACGGGGAGGTCGCGGGCCGGGGGACGGGCTCCGCCGGCGGCGAACCGGATGCCTCCCTCGCCGAGCTCGGGGCGGCCTTCGCCGAGGTCGGGGTGAAGCCGGGGCGCCTCTGTCGCCTCGAGGACCTCCTCCCCCGGGTGCGGGCCGGCCGGGCCGCGGTCTTCCCTCGGAGCCCCCGGAGCCGGAGCCTCAGGCGCCGCGCCCTCGCGGCCCTCGTCGGCTTCGACCTCCTCCTCGCCCTCGCTCTCGCGGCGAGGATCCAGGGGAGCCTGGACCGGGAGCTGGAGGAGACCCGGAAGCTCTACCTCGGGCTCCAGAGGGAGCACGGAGGGGCCCTGAGGCTCGCCGACGAGGCCGCCGCGGCGGAGAGGCGCTACGCCGAGCTCGCGGCCGCCCGGACTCCCGACATGTACTACCTGGTGGAAGCTGTTGCGGCCAACGTTGGCCCCGGCGCCGGAATACGCAGCCTCGTCGTCTCCGAGGGGGAGTTTCGCGCCGAGGCCGAGGGACCGAGCGCCCTGTCCTGCCTCTCGGCCCTCGAGTCCTCGGGGGCCTTCGCCTCGGTCCGGCTCGGCCAGGCCCAACCCTCGCCCGGGGGAGCGGAGCGCTTCTCCCTATCCGGGCGTTTCGCCTCGGCGGCGGGGAGGCCGGGAAGATGAAGGGCCGCGAGATCCTCCTCCTCAGAGTCCTCCTCGCGGCGTCGGTGGCCTCCGGAGCCGCGGTCGTCGCCGGCTCCTTCGCCGGGAGGGCGGCGGAGACCCGGGCGAGGATCGCCGACTATCGGAGTCGCATCGATAGGCTCTCGGGGGTGAGGCTCGACGAGCGGGAGGCTAGATCCAGGCTCGAGGCCGCGACCCGGCTCGTCGCGGAGGCGGAGGGCCGTCGGACCGCCTCGGCGGCTCAGTCGATCCCGGCCCTCGGGGAGGAGGCTATGGCCACCCTGGTGGCCCGTGGCGCGGCGGTGGGGAAGTACCTCCTCGCCGTCGGCACCCCGGGGAGCCTCGGCCTCCTAGAGATCCACCTGAAGTGCGGCGCCGCCGGGCTCCTGTCCTTCTTGGAGCGCGCTTCCGAGGAGGGGAAGTGGTCTATCCCCTACCTGAGCCTCGCCTCGACCGGCTCGGGCGACGAGCTCGAAGTCGTGCTGAAGATCGGCCCATGAGCCTCCGCCCCGGGGATATACCCTTCGTCCTCCTCGCCCTCGCGGCCCTGGCCCTGGCCGGGCTCCACGCTTCGGCCATCGCACCTAGCTGCGCCTCGGCCGGACCTTCGGGCCGAGGGTCCCTGGCTCCGGATGCGGCTCCCGCGCCTCGCCCGTCCCGCCCCACGGCGGTTCCTCCGCGCGGCCCCAAGCTCTCCCAGACTCGGCGGGAGCGAATCGCGGCCGTCTTCGTCCCGCCCCCGCGGGGCCGCGCCAAGCTGGGAGACGCGGCCCCGCCCGCCCCGCCGCCCGAGCCAGTCGAGCGGGCCGATTGGCTCAGGCTGGTCGGAAGCTTCGAGGACGGCGCAGGGCGCCTCTGGACCCTCGTCAAGGACGGGCGGTCCGGCCGGGTCCTCAAGCTCAGCTCCGGCGGCGCCCCTGTCCAGCGAGACGGCGGTGCCGAGGCGGAGGGCCGCGTCATCGCGGCTGGGGCCGACGGTGTCGTCGTCGAGATCGGCTCGAAACGCTACGCCATCAAGGGGAGATGAAGCATGAAGACAGTTTCGAAGGCCGCGGCCCTCTGCCTCGCCCTGACGGTGTCCGCCGGCCTGGGCGCCTGCTCCTCCCTGGATCGACAGAGGCGCGAAGGACCTTCGGACGCCCCTCTCGAAGGGATGATCTACGACCGGGAGAACCGGCCGGTCGCCGGCGCCGAGGTCTTCCTCGATGGACAGCTCCTGGCGAGGAGCGACATCAACGGCCGCTTCTGCCTCGGGGAACCGCGCTTCGGCGCGCACCGAGTCGAGGTCGCGAAGAAGGGCTACGAGGGCGCGAGCTTCGCCCTGGACTACCGCGACGCCACTCAAGTCGTCTACGCCAAGCTCGTCTCGGCCGCCCAACTCGTCGCCGCGGCCCGAACGGCCGCCCAGTTCCGGCGCTGGTCCGAATCCTTGGCCCTCCTCGATCGGGCCGAAGCCCTGGGCGAGCCCGACCCGGCCGCCCGGTATCTCCGCGCCCTCGTCCTCTTCCGCCGCGGGGACTCGGAGGCGGCGAAGGATCTCCTCGAGGCCATCCTCGCCGACGGCTTCGACGAACCCTATGTCCACCTCTTCCTCGCGGACATCTGCCAGTACCGCCTCGAGGACGCTCGGCAGGCGGCCACCCACCTCGAGCGATACTTGGCGGAACGCGGCGATCCGGACGCCGAGAAGCGGCTCGAGGCCCTGAAGTCCGGGGCTCCCTCTCCCTGAGCTACCGACCTCCCTCTCCTCCCTCGACTGTCGTCGCCCGCCTCCCCAATTCCCTCTGGGCCCCGGCTGAACCGCGGCGGTATAGGAAAATCACAAAAATGTATTACAAAAACCACCATTCGCGTAGGAAAATTTGCTAAAAATGGCAATATAAACCTAGTTAAAATGCGTTAATCGTATTATAAATCAAATAAATTACGATAATCGTAATTATTAGGAGGTTTATTATGAAGATTGGCTGCGTCACCGAGATCAAGAAGCACGAGTATCGCGTCGGCATGACTCCCCACTGCGCGAAGGCCTACGCGGACCACGGCCACTCGGTGATGATCCAGGCGGGGGCGGGCGCCGGGGCGGGGTTCGAGGACTCGGAGTACAAGGCGGCGGGAGCTCTCATCGAGGCCGACCGGAAGAAGATCTTCGCCTCCTGCGACATGATCGTGAAGGTGAAGGAGCCCCAGCCAGATGAGTACGGGCTCCTCCGGGAGGGCCAGATCCTCTTCACCTACCTCCACCTCGCGGCGGACAAGGAACAGACCGAGGCCCTGCTCGCGCGCAAGGTGAAGGCGGTGGCCTACGAGACCATCCGCATGGCCGACGGGACCCTGCCCTGCCTCAAGCCGATGAGCGAAATAGCCGGAAGGCTCGCGGTCCAGGAAGGCGCGAAGTACCTCGAGAAGCCCTTCGGCGGCCGGGGCGTCCTCCTGGGCGGCGTGCCCGGAGTTCCCAGGGGCCACGTGGCGATCCTGGGCGGCGGCATCGTGGGCACCAACGCGGCCAAGGTGGCCGTGGGCATGGGGGCCGACGTCACGGTCCTCGACGTGAACCCGAACCGCCTGGCCTACCTCGACGACATCTTCCGCGGCGAGCTCTCGACCCTCTACGCCACCGAGCGCAACGTCGAGACAGTCCTGTCCGAGAGCGACCTCGTGATCGGGGCGGTCCTCATCCCCGGGGCCCAGACGCCGCGCCTCGTGAAGCGCTCCCACCTCAAGCTCATGAAGAAGCGCTCGGTCATCGTCGACGTGGCGGTGGACCAGGGCGGCTGCGTTGAGACCACGAAGCCCACGACCCACGACGATCCCACCTTCGAGGTCGACGGCATCGTGCACTACTGCGTGGCAAACATGCCCGGGGCCGTGGCCCTCACGAGCACCATCGCCCTCTCGAGCACGACCCTGCCCTACGGCCTCAAGATCGCCGACCTCGGCCTGGAGAAGGCCCTGAAGGAGAACCCCGACCTCAAGCAGGGCCTCAACGTGTACGCCGGCAAGGTCACTTTCCCCGGCGTCGCCTCGGCCTTCGGCCTTGCCTGCGCGGCGCCGGATACATTACTGTAGGAGGCCATGCAGCCCGACGAGACCGATTGGAAGATCATCAAGATACTTCAGGAAGGCTACGTGCCCAACAACACGATAGCCCGGGAGCTGGGGATATCCGAGGGGACGGTGCGCGCTCGCCTCAAGAAGCTCAAGGAGGCGGGCATCCTCGAGGTGAGGGCCCTCATCAACCCCGACGTCCTGGAGAACAAGCAGCTGGTCATCGTCGCCATGCGGGTCGCCGAGTCCAAGCTCCTCGACCTCAAGGCCGAGGAGCTGTCCCACCTCCCCAACGTCCTGTCGGTCTCCGTCGCCTCGGGGCGCTACGACCTCATCGCCGAGGTCCTCCTGGACTCGAACCGGGGCCTCGTCCAGTTCCTCACCGAGGAGCTGTCGACGGTGGAGGGCATCCTCTCCTCCGAGAGCTTCATCATGCTCAAGAATTACGGCAAGTACGTGTGAGGCCTCCGGATGACCGACGAATGGTTCGCGCCGGTGGCCGCGGGCTTCGCGCCCCTGGCCTCCCGCCTCGCCTCCCGGGACCTCCCGGGGGCTTCGGTCGAGGCCGACGGGGACAACGCGATACGAGTCCGTCTGGCGGAGGGCGCGCAGGCCGGCGGGGCCTCCGCGCCGCGCCTCCTCCTCTCCTACTGCCGCGGGCTCTTCCGCGTCCTCGGGGAGGAGTCCGGCGGCCTCGGCGCGGCGGCCCGGGCCTTCGCCCGGATTCCTCGTTCGCCTAACTCTCGAGGCGGCCCTCGTCCGACTGCCGGCCAGCGTCGGGTGGTCGACCCCCGGTCGCCTCGCGGCCCGAGCCGCGGCCGCGGCACTTTCGTCCTCCGCTCCTTCGGCGTCGACGACCCCGCCTCCATCCCCGCCGCCGCGCGGCGGGCCATCGAGGAGCTCATCGCCGCGGAGACGGGCCTGCGCCCCGACTCGTCGCGGCCCGAGCGGGAGTACCGGCTCCAGGAGCGCTCGGGCGGGCGAGTGCTCTTCCTAGAGCGCATAACGCGCCGGGGCGAGCCCGGCGGGGAAGCGGGGCTCAGGCCCGGGGAGCTGCCCAGGACCACGTGCCGCCTCCTCGCCGAGATGACCGGGCCCCGCCCCGACGATGTCTTCCTCGACCCCTTCTGCGGCTACGGAGGCATCCCCCTCGAGCGGGCCCTGGCCTCGCCCTACCGCTTCGCCTTCGCCCAGGACATCGATCCGGAGAAGGTGACGGCGGTCAAGGAGAGCCTCGGCGCCGAGGCCTTCGAGAAGCGGCGGCGGACCATCTTCCCGAAGGCCCGGGACGCCCTGGACGCCGAGTCCTTCGAGCCCGGCTTCGTCTCCGCCATCGCCACCGACCCGCCCTGGGGGCTCTACGAGGGAGGGGGCACCGGAGCGGCAGGCGCCGAGGTCCTCCTCGCCGCCTTCGCGTCCGCCGCCGCCAGGATGCTCGCGCCCGGCGGCAGGCTCGTGCTCCTCGTGTCCCGGGACCTGGCCGGCCAGATCTCCGGCGGCCGCCTCGCCTCCCGGGACTTCGAGCCCGTCGAGAGGCTGGACGTCCTAGTCTCGGGCAAGAAGGCCTCCGCCCTGCGGCTCGATCGGAAGGGGAGGCGATGATCCCCGATTGGATGCCCTTCCTCGTCTCCCTCAGGCTGGGGCTCTGGGTCACGGGGATACTCCTCGCGCTCTGCTTCCCCCTCGCGTGGCTCTTCGCCCGGACGAAGGGTGGCTGGGCGATCTGGGTCGAGACCGCGGCCTCCCTGCCCCTGGTACTCGCCCCGACGGTCCTCGGCTTCCTCCTCCTCTCGGCCATCTCGCCGCGGGGGCCCGTCGGGGCCTTCTTCCTCGGGGCCTTCGGCTGGAAGCTGAGCTTCACCTTCGCGGGCATAGTGATCGGGGGCTGCGTCTCGGGGCTCCCCTTCATGCTCACCGCCCTCAAGACCGGCATCCTCGGGGTGCCCTCGAGCCTCGTCGAGGCCTCGTACTCCTTGGGCAAGGGGCGCGTCGAGACGGCCCTGCGGGTGGTGATCCCCAACATGAAGGCCGGCCTCCTGGCCGGGATCGTCATGACCTTCGCCCACGCGATAGGCGAATTCGGCATCGTCCTCATGGTCGGCGGGTCGGTCCCCGGAGTGACAAAAACCGTCTCCATCGCGGTCTACGAGCGGGTCGAGGCCTTGGACTTCGGTGGAGCCCGGGCCTACGCGGCGGTCCTGGTGGTCGCGAGCTACGTCGCGGTCTTCGCCCTGAACCGCCTCCAGCGCCAGGAAGCGAGGCGCTGAATGCTGTCCTTCTACCTGGTGAAGCGGCTCCGCGCGGGGAAGCGCTCCTTCGACCTCGAGGTCGAGTACGACCTGCCCCGGGGCGCCTTCCTCGGGGTGCGGGGCCCCTCGGGGAGCGGGAAGACCACCCTCATCCGCTGCATAGCCGGGCTCGAGCGGCCCGACGGCGGCCGCATCCAGGTGGAGGGCGACCGCTGGTACGACTCGAGCCTGTCGGTCTCCCTGCCCGTGCAGAGGCGGAAGGTTGGCCTCGTGTTCCAGGACTACGCCCTCTTCCCGAACATGACCGTCTTGGGGAACGTCCTCTACGCCTGCCCGGACGAGTCGAGAGCCGCCGAGCTCCTCGAGCTCGTCAAGCTCGAGGACCGGGCCTCGTACTTCCCGCGGGAGCTCTCGGGCGGGCAGAAGCAGCGCGCGGCCCTGGCCCGAGCCCTCGCCCGGAGGCCCGAGCTACTCCTCCTGGACGAGCCCCTCTCCGCGCTGGACGAGGAGCTGCGGGAGGAGCTCGGGGACGAGATCCGTCGCATCCAGCGGGCCTCGGGGATCACGGCGATCATCGTGAGCCACTCGAAGCGGGAGATATCGAGGCTCTGCGACGAGGTCCTGGAAATTCGGTCGGGCAAGCTCGACGACTCGGGACTCGCGGTCTACTGAGGGGCCGAAGAGCCCCGCCTCCGGCCCCCGCCCTCTCAGTCCACTCCCACCATCACCTCGGAGGCCTTTATGACCGCGTAGGCCTCTTTGCCGACCGCGAGGCCGAGGTTCTCCACCGACTTCTTGGTGATCACCGCGACGACTTCTTCGCCCCCGGCGAGCCGGATCACCACCTCGCTGTTCACCGCGCCGGGAGTGATGGCCGCCACGGTGCCTCTCAGGACATTGCGCGCGCTCAACTTCATTCCTGTCTCCTCGATTCAAAGATAGCGCCCAGGGCGCCGCGCCTTCAAGGAGCGCGGGGCGCTACAGCGCCTTCTTCCTCGCGGCCATGCGGGTCCGGGCGAAGCCCCTGGCCTCGTAGAAGGCGAGGGCCCCGGCGTTCCCCTCGTCGGCGAGGAGCTGGAGGCGACGGGCCCCTCTCGAACGGCACCAGCCCTCGGCCGCGGCCACGAGGGCCGAGGCGACTCCGTCCCGACGGCGGCCCTCGGCCACGTATAAGTCCTCGAGGAGCCCCGACGGGGCCCCCACCGCCGTCGAGGCGAGGAGCTGGACCGTGACCATCCCGAAGGGGGCGCCCCCGACCTCGTCCTCGGCCACGAAGGCCGCCGCGTCCGCCGAGGCGAGGAGGAGCCTAAGCCCGGCGCGCTGGACATCGGGGTCGGGCGTGAAGTCGCGCTCGACGGAGAAGAGGAGCCCGATCATCCCCACCATCGCCTCCTCGTCTGAGCGAGTCGCCATCCTGACCACCATGCCTCGCGTATACACGGTCCGGGGGCTCCTTGGCAAGCCTCCTCCCCACTTTGTCCTTCCGACCGTCCTGGTGTATGATTGTCAGCGGCGCGGGCCGCCGCGGGCGGCGGCGCGGAGATCGGAGGTAGCATGAAGGTCTGCATTTTCGGCGTGGGGGCTATCGGGGGCTACATCGGCTATCGCCTCGGCGCCGCGGGCTGCGACCTCTCGGGCGTGGCTCGGGGCGCGACCTTGGGCGCCCTGCGGGAGAAGGGCCTCCGCCTCCTCGAAGGCGATAGAGCGGTCTCGGTCCCCATCCGGGCGAGGGAGGACCCCCGGGACCTCGGCCCCCAGGACCTCGTCGTCCTCGCGGTCAAGTCCCCCGCCCTGGCCGAGGTCGCGCCGCGCGTGGCCCCCCTCCTCGGTCCGGAGACCGTGGTCCTCCCGGCGATGAACGGCGTCCCCTGGTGGTTCTTCCACGGCTTCGGCAGTCGCCTCGGCTCCGCCCGGAATCCCGGCGGCGTCGATCTCGCCGGCTCCGTCCTCCGCTCCGTGGACCCGACGGGGTCCATCGCCGCCGCGATCCCCCCCGGGCGGGTGATCGGCTGCGTGGTCCACGTCGGCGCCTCCTGCCCGGAGCCGGGCCTCGTGAAAGCTCTGCCCCTCAAGCGCCTCATCGTGGGCGAGCCGACGGGCGAGTCGACGCCTCGCCTCGCCTCGGTGTCGGCCGCGTTGCGCGACGCCGGTTTCGAGGTCGAGGTCTCCAGCTCCATCCAGAAGGAGATCTGGTACAAGCTTTGGGGCAACATGACCATGAACCCGGTGTCGGCCCTCACCGGGGCGACGATGGACCGGATCATCGACGACCCCCTGGTCTACCGCTTCTGCTGCGACGTCATGGCCGAGGCCAAGCGGGTGGGGGCGCGGATCGGCTGCGGGATCGATCAGACCGAGGAGGACCGCATGGCGGTGTCCCGCACCCTCGGGGCCTTCAAGACCTCGATGCTGCAGGACGTGGAGGCGGGGCGCCCGCTGGAGCTGGACTCCATCGTGGCCTCGGTCAGGGAGATAGGGGCCCTCGTCGGGGAGCCCACGCCGAACATAGACATCCTCCTGGGGCTCTCGCGGCTGGCCGCGCGCACCAGGGGACTGTATCCCGAAGGAGTCAGCTGATGGCCATCGCGAGGAAGATGCGCGGCTTCGTGGAGAACGGCTCCATGATCCGCAAGATGTTCGAGGAAGGGACTAGGCTCAAGAAGCTCTACGGCGAGGACAAGGTCTTCGACTTCAGCCTCGGCAACCCCAACGTGCCGCCCCCCGAGGCCTTCAAGGCCCGGCTCCGGGCCGTGGTCGAGGCCGACGATCCCTCCCTCCACGCGTACATGCCCAACGCGGGCTTGCCCGAGGCCCGGGCGGCCATCGCGTCCCGCGCCTCCGCCGAGCAGGGCGTCGCCCTCGGGGCAGAGCAGGTCGTGGTCACCGTCGGCGCGGCCGGGGCCCTCAACATCGTCTTCAAGGCCCTCCTGGAGCCCGGCGACGAGGTCCTCGTGAGCTCGCCCTACTTCGTGGAGTACGGCTTCATCGCGGACAACCACGGCGGGGTCCTCAAGTCGGTCCCGGCGCTCCCGGACTTCTCCCTCGACGTGCCGGCCCTCGAGGCCGCCATGGGCCCGGCGACGAAGATCGTCCTCATCAACACGCCCCACAACCCGACGGGGAAGATCTACTCCTCCGCCTCCCTCGCCGCCCTCGCGGCCGCCATGGAGCGGAAGGGCAGGGAGCACGGCCACGCCATCTACCTCGTCTCCGACGAGCCCTACCGGAAGCTCGCCTACGGCGGCGTCGCGGTCCCGAGCGCCCTCGCGTGCTACCCGAGCTCCATCGTCGTCACCTCCCACTCCAAGGACCTCTCGCTCCCCGGGGAGCGGATCGGCTACGCCGCGGTGAATCCCCGGGCCGACGACGTCGAGGCCCTCATGGGCGCCCTCGCCCTGGCCAACCGGATCCTGGGCTACGTGAACGCCCCGAGCCTGATGCAGAAGGTGATAGCCGGCATCGGCGACGCCTGCGTGGACGTGTCCATCTACGAGAGGAAGCGGGACCGCCTCGCCTCGGCGCTCAAGGCTGTCGGCTACGACTTCGACCTCCCCGAGGGAGCCTTCTACCTCTTCCCGAAGTGCCCGATCGAGGAGTCCCGCTTCCTGGCCCTCCTCAAGGAGGAGAACATCTTGACGGTCCCCGGGTCGGGCTTCGGCACCCCGGGCTACTTCCGCATCGCGTACTGCGTGGACGACAAGGTCATCGAGGGTTCTCTCCCCGGCTTCGAGCGGGCGATGCGCAAGGCGAGGGGCTGAGCCCCTCCCATGCCTCCCTCCCCGCGGGCGATGCTCGTCCTGGCACTGCTCGCAGCGCTCTCCGCCCAGAGCCTGCCGCTGGCCGCCGAAGCGTCCGCCGGGGGAGGGGGGGCCTTCCCCGAGGGATGCTTCCGGCCCCTCGGGCCGGGGCTCCGGGTCTACGAGGACCCGGCGGGAGTCGCGACTCCCGCCGAGGTCCTGAGGATGTACGGCGCCGGGGCCCTCCCGTCTCTCGGCCGCGCCTCCCTCAGCGCCGGCTACACCTCGTCGACTTTCTGGCTCGTCGAGCCTCTGCCCCCCGGCGCCGAGGGCGAGCGGCTCTACCTCTTCACGACTGACACGGGGCTCTACCGCCTGAGGCTCTTCGTGCCAGGAGCCGACGGCTCCCTCGAGGCCTACGAGGGCTCCTACGCCCAGCCCTACAGCCGGCGGGCGGTCCCGATCGCGAACCCGGCCCTCGCCTTCTCGATCCCGGAAGAGATGCCCCCCGAGGACCGGGCTATCGTCTTCTCGGTCCGGTCGGACAGCAGCATCCACACTTCCTTCGTCCTGGCCGACGCCATAGGCCTATACAAGTTCAAGCTCGAGCGCACCGTGGTCCTGACTTCGGTCTTCGTCGTCCTCATCGGCCTCTTCCTCTACAACGCCTTCGTCCTCCTCTTCGCGAAGGACCGCCGATACCTCTCCTACATCCTCTACCTCGGGGCCTACATCCTCTATCTCGCAGACCTGCACTGCCTCGACTTCGAGCTGCTCTTCCCCGGGCTCCCCGGCTCCTGGACCAAGACCGTATCGCCCCTCCTTGGGAGCGCCTCCCTCGTCCTCTCGGCCCTCTTCGCCAAGTCCTTCCTCGGGATCGGGCGGGAGTCGAAGGTCCTGCGGCCCTGCATGCTGGCCCTGGCCGGCCTGGGCGGGAGCCTCGCGGCAGTGTCGGTCTCGGGCCTGAGGTACGGACTGGTCTCCGAGTACGGCAACGACCTCGCTTCGGCCTTCGTGGTGGTGGTGACCGTCGTGGCCATCGCGCGGATCCTCCAGGGCTACAAGCCGGCGGCGTTCTTCCTCCTGGCCAACCTCGGGCTGGTCGCCGGGGTCCTCGCCTACGGCCTGTGGGAGAACGGCTACCTGCCGAACACGGTCCTGGCCTCGAGCGCGACGCTCCTCGGCCAGACGCTGCAGCTCGTCCTCTTCTCGGCCTCCCTCGCGTACAGGCTCGGCCTCGAGCGGCGGGAACGCGTCTCGGCCCAGGAGGCCCTCCTGCGCCAGGAGGAGTCCTTCCGGAGGTTCGTACCCCTCGAGTTCATCGAGTTCCTGGGAAAGCGGGACATCGGGGAGATACGCCTGGGGCAGCACGTGGAGAAGGAGATGTGCGTGATGTTCGCGGACATCCGCTCCTTCACGAGCCTCTCCGAGGCCATGACGCCCCGCGAGACCTTCGACTTCATCAACGACTACCTGCGGAGGATCGTCCCGACGATCAAGGACTACGGGGGCTTCATCGACAAGTTCATGGGCGACTCGATCATGGCCCTCTTCCCGAATTCGGCCGACGACGCCCTCCGCGCCGCCATCGAGATGCAGGGGGCCATAGCGAGCCTCAACGAGGAGAGGGCGGAGCGGGGCGCCATCCCGATCCGGGCCGGGATAGGCCTCCACACCGGCTCCCTCATGCTCGGCATCATCGGCGACGCCGAGAGGCTGGAGAGCACCGTCCTCTCGGACTCGGTGAACCTAGCCTCGAGGGTGGAGAAGCTGAACAGGTTCTTCGGCAGCTCCATCCTGATCACCTCGGCGAGCTTCAAGGACCTCCAGGACCCCCTGGAGTACCGGTACCGCTTCCTCGGCCGGGTCAAGGTGAAGGGCAAGACCGAGGCCGCCCCGATCTTCGAGGTCTTCGACGGAGAGCCCGAGGCCCGCAGGCGGCTCAAGCTGGAGACCCAGCGTCCCTTCGAGCAGGGCCTCGTCGCCTACCTCCTGCGGGACTTCCCGAGGGCCCGGAGCTTCTTCTCGGGGATTCTCAGGAAGGACGGGGACGATAGGGCGGCCGCCTACTACTACCTGCACTCCAAGCGCGCCATGGAGGCCGAGCCCGGTCCCGGCTGGGACGGGACTATCGAGCCGGCCTAGGTCGAATCAGGGCATGGCCCGGCCGCGGGCCGTCTCGAAGAGGCGGTACCACTCTTCGCGGGAGAGCTCGACTTCGCACGCCGCGGCGCAGACCTTGAGCCGCTCGGGCGAGGTCGTGCCGAGGACCGGGACGATCTTCGCCGGATGCTTGAGGAGCCACGCGAGGGCCACCGCCTCCATGGGCACGCCTCGCTCCTCCGCGTACCGGGCCACGAGGGCCGCGGTCTTCTCCGCCGCCGGACCGTGCTTCGCGGCGTCGCCTCCCGCGAGGGCTCCCCGGTCGAGGGGGCTCCAGGCCTGGAGTCCCACCCCCCTCATACGGCAGTACTCCAAGACTCCCTCCCAGCCGTCGGGATAGCTCGACGAAGCCTGGTTGAACGATATGGTCGCCTCGGCGAAGCCATGGTGGAGGAGGCTCATCTGGAGCTGATTCGCCACGAGGGGATCGGGGAGGAAGCTCTGGATGTACTCCATGAGCCCCCGGTTCTGGTTCGACACGCCGAAGTAGCGCACCTTGCCCGCGGCCTTGAGCTCGGCGAAGGCCGCGGCGATCTCCTCGCCCTCCATGAGGGGGTCCGGCCTGTGGAGGAGGAGGATGTCCAGGTAGTCGGTGCCGAGGCGCCGGAGGCTCGCGTCCACCGCGGCGACGATGTTCTCGTAGCTGAAGTCGAAGCGCTGGGGCGTCCCCGGTGGATCGTCGGCCCAGCGGATGCCGCACTTGGACTGGAGGATGATCTTCTCCCTGAGCCCGGGCCGCTCCCGCAGCACCCGGCCGAAGACCTCCTCGGCCCTTCCGAATGCGTAGATATTCGCGTGGTCGAAGAAGTTGATCCCGAGCTCGAGGGCGGCGTCCAGGAAGGCGGCCGCCTGCCTTTCGAGGTCCGCGGTGATCCCCCGCTCCCTCTCCCATCCCCCGCCCAGTCCCATGCAGCCGGCGGCGAGGCGCGAAGCTCGGAGCTCGGTGTTCGGAAGCATCAGCTTTTCCATGAGATTCTCCTTGTCTTGAGTAGGCCGCGGCGGCTCGACTCCCCGCGGCGCGGGTACCTCGAGCGATTCTCCCGAGCCCACGTTCTAGAACATACGACCTTGAGTGGACTCGAAGGCAAGGACATTCCGAGGTTTCCCGGTATCCTGTCATTGAACAGCCGGGCCGCGGGGCGCTAGCATTAGGTGGAAGGATAGGACGATGGAAGATAAGAAGGTCGGGCTCTTCGACCTCATGGGCCCGGTCATGATCGGGCCCTCGAGCTCTCACACCGCCGGAGTCGCGCGGATAGCCTACATGGCCCGGCGCATCTTCCCCCTGCCCCTCGACCGGGCTCGGGTGAGTTTCTACGGCAGCCTGGCCCGGACCTACCGGGGCCACGGCTCGGACAAGGCGGCCATCGCC
>Ga0268360_1001274_pt1 | contig 28148 bp, 27 predicted proteins | sample BioMet11_FD_192465 | JGI IMG/M metagenome (GOLD analysis project Ga0268360, IMG submission 192465) | Sewage microbial communities from Oakland, California, United States - Biofuel 11 (Illumina Assembly) | ecosystem: Engineered > Wastewater > Sewage > Unclassified | place: USA: California... | reverse complement strand
CGGAGACGGCGGGTATTTGGAGATATCGCAAGAAAATGTTCCCACGTTGTCCGGCACGGTTCTTGTCGCGACACGACAGCCTATCGAGCTGAACTTTATGGACGCTTCGAGTCTACCTAACCTCAGGTAAGGAGATCGATGCCGGCGACCTACTTGAACAGCGCGAGCTTCCTGGCCACGTATTTCCACGCGTAGCCTATGACCGCCGACACCGCGCGCCCGAGCATGTAGTGGAGGCCGAGGAGCCCGGTCCACACCCACAGTATGAGGGCGTTGATCCCCATGCCGGCGAGGCCTATCGCCACGAAGATGCCGAACTCGGCGGCCTTGTTGCTCATGGAACGGCGGCCGAAAGCCCACTTCACCGAGAGCAAGTAGCTCACGATTAGGCCCATGCTGTAGCTTATCGTCGCGGACAGGAGGTAGAAGATGTGGAGCTTGTCCGTGAGGATGTATAGCAGGCCGAAGTCGAAGACGAAGGAAGCCCCGGAGACGACGAAGTAGCGGAAGAACTCCACCAAGGGGTGGGACGATTTGGACTTGAACAGGGTCCTGAGGAGCCCGGCGGGCTCTGCCTTGTCGATCATGCGGGGATATTATAGGGTTAACGGCTGTCGGCACAAGGTCAGCGCGAGATACGGGAGAATACGGAGGACGCGGGATGAAGCGGGTATTGATCACTGGGGCGGCTGGCTTCATCGGCTTCCATCTCGCCCGCAAGATGGCCGAGCGCGGGGACGAGGTGCTCGGCCTAGATTGCATCAACGACTACTACGACGAGAATCTCAAATTCGCAAGGCTCGCTGAGCTAGGCATCGGCGAGGGTGCCAGGGACCCGGGCAGGGAGGTCCAGAGCTCGCGCTTCCCGGGCCTGTCCTTCGTGCGGGCGGGCATCGAGGATCGTCGGAGCATGGAGGGGGTATTTTCGCACCGAAGCTTCGACGTGGTCTGCAATCTCGCGGCCCAGGCGGGGGTGCGCTACAGCATTGAGAACCCTCGCTCGTACGTGGAGTCCAACGTCGTGGGCTTCCTCGAACTGCTCGAATGCTGCCGCGCCGCGGCCACGCCGCACCTCGTCTTCGCCTCGAGCTCCTCGGTCTACGGCTTGGACGCCACCCGGCCTTTCTCGCCCCATTCGGGCGCGGAGCATCCGGCGAGTGTCTACGCCGCCACCAAGAAGGCCGACGAGATGCTCGCCCACGCGTACAGCCACCTTTTTCGGATCCCCGTCACGGGCCTCCGCTTCTTCACGGTCTACGGCCCTTGGGGCAGGCCCGACATGGCCTACTACAAGTTTTCGGAAGCCATCCTCGAAGGTCGGCCGATAGACGTCAACAACGGCGGCGATATGTACCGGGACTTCACGTACATCGACGATATCGTGGAGGGCATCCTGAGGGTCGCGGATAGGCCTCCTTCCGCCGATCCGTCGTGGGACCCTTCGCGGCCTGACCCCGCGAGCTCCAGCGCCCCTTATAGGATCTACAATATCGGCAACAACCGGCCGGTCCGGCTCGGCGACTTCGTCGCCGAACTGGAGAAGCTCCTCGGTGCCCGGGCGACCAAGCGGTATCCGCCCATGCCGGCGGGGGACGTCTACGCCACCGAGGCCGACGTTTCGGACCTCGAGCGGGACTTCGGCTGGGCTCCGAGCACTCCCCTCGGGGAGGGGCTCGACCGTTTCGTGTCCTGGTTCAGGGAGTATCGCGGCGAGGCTGGGAAGGCGAGGTGAAGATGAAGCTGATCATCCAGATTCCGTGCTACAACGAGGCCAAGACCTTGGCCATCGCCCTGGCCGAGCTGCCGCGGGCGGTCCCGGGCTTCGACGAAGTGGAGTGGCTCGTCGTGAACGACGGCAGCACCGACGGCACCGTGGAGGTCGCCCGGCGCTGCGGGGTCGACCACGTCGTGAGCTTCAAGCGCAACCAGGGGCTGGCCCGGGGCTACGTGGCGGGGCTGCGGGCCTGCATCGAGCTCGGCGCCGACGTGATCGTGAACACCGACGCCGACAACCAGTACGACGCGCGGGACATCCCCGCCCTCACGGCGCCGATCCTCGAGGGCCGGGCCGACATCGTGATAGGCGCGAGGCCCATAGGCGCGATCCGGCATTTCTCCCCCCTCAAGAAGGCTCTCCAGAAGCTGGGGAGCCTGGTCGTCCGGGCGGTGAGCCAGACCGACGTCGAGGACGCCCCCTCGGGATTCCGGGCAGTGTCCCGGGACGCGGCCATGCAGATCCACGTGTTCAACGACTACACCTACACCCTGGAGACCATCATACAGGCCGGGAAGAAGAACATGGTGGTGGTGTCGGTGCCCGTACGGGTCAACGCGGACTTGCGGCCTTCCCGGCTCGTGAAGAGCATCCCGAGCTACATAAAGAAGTCGGTCTTCACTATGTTCCGAATCTCCATCATCTACCGGCCCTTCCCCTTCTTCATGAAGCTCGGCGGCATCGTATTCGCCGCGGGGGTGCTCGTGGGGGCGCGATTTCTCTGGTTCCTCGCCTCCGGCGCCAGCGGCGGGCACGTCCAATCCCTGATCCTCTCCTCGATACTCCTAGGCATCGGCTTCCAGACGATGATAACCGCCTTGATCGCGGATCTCTCCGCCGTCAACCGCTCCCTCCTCGAGGATATCGAGTATCGGACCTGGAAATCCCAGGAGGGCCGACGGGAGGTCCGCTGACGCGGGGGCATCGCCGCTGATACTATGGGCAGGATGAGACTATCGATCGCGCTCGCGGCTGCGCTTCTCGCCGGAGGGCTTCTCGCCCCGGCCCTCGCGGCGGAGGACCTCTCCTCCGACGCCTTCGCCGTCAAGGTCGCCGCCTTCCTCGGGGGGCTCGATGCCCGGTCCGGGACGACTCGGAGCCTCGGCCGGGAGGAGTCCATCGCCCTCGTCGGGATCGGCGCGAAATACGGCATGAATGTCTTCGAGCTGTTCGACGCTGTCTACCGATGGGCCTCGGCGGCCCGCGTCCGCCTCCGCTTCGGGGCGGACAGCCTCCACGAGGTGGCCCGGGTTTTCGACATAGGCCGCGAGCGGGTCCGAGCCCTGCTTCCCCTGGACCAGATGACGAGCCTCGAGGTGGGCGTCGCCCTCGCCTCCGGGCAGCCTGCCCTCTCGGCGACGCTCCCAGCGCCGTATTCCGAGTACGTGGAACTTGGGACGATTAAGCTCTCCGAGGCTTTCGGCTTCGGGGCGCTGGAGCCGAACCGCTACCTGAAGCCCTACGGCATTTCCGTGGTGCGATTCCCCGTCGCCGCCCCACTGGATCGCCTCGAGCTCTACGCCCCGCGCAAGGGGGCGATATACGTGGCCGGCGCCCCGAGGCCCAAGCGTTGGAATCTGTGGCCGATCACCAAGAGATGAAAGGACTGGCATGAGGAAGAACTACAAGCGGCGCCAATTCACGCTGCTGCTCATCGATGTCGTGCTCTTCGCCCTCTCGCTGTACATCGCGCTGTGCGTCAGGGCGGTCGCTTTCGTGAGTCCCGAGACTTTCCTCGATCGCCTCCAAGGCTTCTTCCCGGCCTTCCTGATCTGGATCTTCGCCTACTACGCCGCCGGGCTCTACAGCCTCGACCTGGCTTTCGATGACTTCGCCTTCGCCGGCCGCGCGATCGCCGCCTCGGCTATCGCGGTCCTCCTGGCGGCCCTCTACTTCTACCTCGCGCCGTCGACCTCGATCTCCCCCAAGACGGTCCTCGCCCTCTTCGCGGCGGTCTCCACGGGGGTATTCATCGCCTGGCGCTTCGGCTACGGCAAGGTGACGCGACTCTTCTTCCCTAAGACCGGGGTGGTCTTCATCGGCGCTACCGAGGAGGCCGTGGCCCTGGCCACGGAGATCGGGAGGCGACCTCTCCTGGGCTATCAAGTCCGTTTCTTCTTCGACGAGCGCGAGCGGCACGCGGCGGTGACCGAGGGGATACCCCTCGTCTCCGACGTGGACATCCTGGCCGGGGCCATCGAGACGAGCGATGTGGACCTAGTGATCCTCTCGGACGAGCGCCTCCTCCGGAGCGACATACAGAGGAAGCTCTTCGACCTCCTGGTGCGCAAGATCCGCTTCATGCGGCTGCCGGATTTCTACGAGATCCTCCTGCGCCGAGTGCCCATCGGGGCGATAAACGAAGCCTGGTTCCTCGAGAATATCGATCTCGGCGCCATGCGCCTCTACGATGGGGTCAAGCGGGGCATAGATTTCGGTCTCGCGGCGATCGGGCTCGTGGTCTCCATCTCGTTCTGGCCTCTCGTGGCCATCGGAATCAAACTGACTAGCCCTGGGCCGGTATTCTTCCGGCAGAAGCGGGTCGGACGGGGCTCGCGTCCCTTCACGATCCTGAAATTCCGGACTATGCGGGTCGCGGGCAACGATTTCAAGCCCACGGCGGAGGGGGACAATCGCATAACGCGATTCGGCAACTTCCTCCGGAAGTCCAGGATCGACGAGATACCCCAGGTCGTAAACATCCTCTTCGGGGATATGAGCATCATAGGCCCCAGGCCCGAGAGACCGGAGCTCGTGACCGAGCTCGAGAAGGCTATCCCCTTCTATCGGCAACGCCTCCTCGTGAAGCCGGGTCTGACCGGTTGGGACCAGGTTTCGGGGGAGTACCACTCGCCCTCCATCGCAGATACCTATAAGAAGCTGCAATTCGATCTTTACTACGTGAAAAATAGAAGCGCCATCTTGGACGTGTCTATCCTGTTCAAGACCGTGAACACGGTGTTCGCCCGCTCCGGGCGATGACAACGTACTCGGCGCTAGGTTCGCGCAAGGAGCATGCATCTATGAAGAGGATTGTTCTGGTCGCCCTGGTGGCCTTCGTCCCGGCCGCCTGGGCCTTGTGCGGGGACTTGGACGCGGGGATGCAGGTCGGCTCCTCCACCGAGACGCCGAATCCCCTCTGGGTCAAGGGCCTCGCGGGCTTCGAGGCCGAGGCGGGACAGCTCGAGATCCTCGGGCACCTGGGTTTCAGGACCGACGGTGTCTACGGCGGCTTCATGGGCGGGGGCTACGGCTACGGGAACGTCGCGCTGGAGACGGTTGACGGCGGTTTTATCTACACCGGGGACTCGATCTCGGCGAGCCTCGGAAAGCTGGAGATGCGGGACATCGTCGACTCGCCCTACTCCCTCGTGCTGTCGAGCCGGAACAACAAGGCCCTCACCGCGTCGGTGGATTTTCGCTCGGGACGGTTCTTCTACAACGATCGGTGGATCGCCCTCAGCTACGATCTGAAGAACACGTACGCCGGGACCGACTGGAGCTGGCCCAATCGCTCGGCGGTGGTGAAGAACTGGGGCGTGGAGTTAGGGAGTTTCCGCGTCGCCCTCCAGGATGTCGTGATTTTCACCGGGCCCAACAGCCAGAGCCCGGCCTTCGACCCCGAGTACTTCCTCTTTCCCCTGCCGGGATTCTTCGTCCAGTACATCGGCTACGACGAGGAAGCCCCTTGGAAGAAGAACGACGGCAACGACAACTCCTTGACGGGCATCATGGTGGACTGGACGGGCGATGGCTGGTACGCCGTGGGGCAGGTGCTGGTCGACGATATAAACATGAACCGCTTCCTGAATCCCGGCGGCACCCAGAACCCCGACAAGATCGCCTGGGAGCTCGGCGTCAGGCACGAGACTGATCTCGGGACCTTCGGGCTCTTCCACGCCGGAGCCACCAAGTACACCTTCGAGCCCTACGGAAACGATTCCGAAAACACTATGTACGGCTACACCTTCTCCCCCGACGTGGAGTACGAAGTCGACGGTGAGCCCATGGCCCTCCAGCCCGAGGACAACTACGTGGGATACCTCCACGGGGAGAACAACATAGCCTTCATGGGGACGTGGCGGCGCAAATTCAGCACCTGGACCGCGGCTTCGTCCCTCGAGCTCACCATCTCGGGATCCAAGTCATCGGCCAACCCTTGGGGCAAGCTCCTCAGCTGGCGGGATGGAAGCTCGGGCACGAAACTCCTGGACGACGATAGGCTCGAGAAGAAGATCGTCCTCGCGGGCTCGGCCGCCAAGCCCTTCGGGAATCTCGACCTCGGCGCCGAGCTCAAGCTCGGATGGGTCTGGGACAAGCTCGATCTCGTAGACGGCACGGGGGGAAACCTCAACGGCCTGGGATACTTCTACCCCTCGGCCGACTCCTCGCCGATCGCCGAACTAGTGATCGGGGCCAAGTACCATGTGCCGTTCTAGATCGATTCTCGTTCTGGCCAGCCTCCTCCTTTCGGCTGCCGGCGCCCTGGCCCAGGGCGCACAGGACACTATCGGCGCCGGCTCCTGGGCCTTCGATGCCCTGGGCCTCGTGTACCGCGACGCGGGCCTCGCTCCCCCGGCCTTCGTAGCTCCGATGACCCGCTCAGAGCTGAGGGTCCTCCTCGACGCCGTCGACCCCGCGCGGCTCTCCGACAGCGGCCTCGAACTCTACGACAAGCTATCCGAAGAAGGCCGGTCTAAGGCGGGGTCCGGCCTAGGGCTTCGCGCTGGCCTCTCGGCCGGGCTCGACGCCCGGTACCGCAGCGACGAGTCCATCGACTGGAGCGGAGACGCCGCCGACCGGCCCTCCTTGGTGAAGGTCCCCCTGGCCTGCGACCTGGGGGATCAGGCGACGGGCTTCGCCGACCTAGAGCTCCGGGAAGGTTACTGGGCCTCGGTCTTGCCGAGTTCCGAGCTCGGAGGGGACCGGAACTGCACTGGGATCCCCGACAACTGGAACTACATAGACACCAGCATCCCGCGCCGGGCGGGGCTCTCCGTCGGCGGAGAGGGCTGGAATTTCATGATCGCCCGGGACCGGATCGACATGGGGGCCGAGGACCTCGGGGCGGTTACGGTGTCGCGCTACTTGGATCGGGTGGACTTCGCCCGGCTCTCCTTCACCTCCGAGAGCTTCTCCTGGCGGACACTGATTGTCCAATTCATGCCGATCCCCACGACCCTCGATACGACCCCGGCGAGCACGGCGCAAGGCTCGGGGGCTTCTTCGGTGCAGCGCTACCTCTATATCCACCGGGCCGACTGGAAGCCCTTCGGCTCGCTGAGCCTGGGCTTCACCGAGGGGGTCCTGGTCGCCCAGCCTATGGAGCTCCGCTTCCTCAACCCTTTCATGAGCTTCCACGCCATGTCAGCCTGGAAGAGCTACGGCGACGGCGACGACTCGGTCGGCTCCCTCCTGGGTCTCAGCGCCGCGTGGAGCCCCTTCCGCGGGGCGAGGGCCTACGGCCAGCTCGCGACGAATCAGATCAAGACGCCCTTCCCCAGCGAATCGGGCTCCCTTCAGCCGGACGCCTACGCCCTCCTCGGCGGCTTCGAGTGGTCGACGCCCCGCGGGAAGGGCTTCTACCAGGCTAAGCTCGAGGGCTACTACGCCGCTCCCTGGTTCGGCACCCTTTACGGCCGGGACTGGAGCTACCTAGGCTTCCGCCGGGAGCTCGTGGCCCCCTCTGGCCACGAGTGGTCCCATGGCGACATCCTCGCGTGGATCGGGAACCCCTACGGCCGGGACGCCGCGGTCGCCTCCCTCAAAGGCTCCTATCTTTCTCCCGGCGCGTGGAGCGCCTCGGTGGAGTACCGCCTGGCCGCCCTGGGAGAGAACAACATCGACCTGCAGAGCGCTTCTTGGACCGGGGGCTGGTACAGCGAGGGCTGGCAAGACGAGGATCGGAACTCGAGGATTCACGCGCCGAGCGGCACGCCGATCTACGAGCACAGTCTCTCTTTCTCCGGGAGCCTCAAGCGGGAGGAGTGGAGCTTCGGCGGGCTCGTCGCCTTGAAGCTCAGGCTAAACGAGGACCATGTGGCGGGCAAGCGCGGTGCCGGGGTCGAGACGACTCTATCGGTGATGCGCGAGATACTGTAGCGCTAGGAGATCGGCTGATGGTCTCGCCTAGAAAATTCGATACGATTCTTGTAACTGGCGGCGCGGGTTTTATTGGTTCCAATTTTATCCGTTTTCTCTTTGGAAAATCAGGCTTTGCAGGACGGGTGATCAATCTCGACGCCTTGACTTACGCGGGGAATCTCGAGAACCTGTCGGAGGTCGATCGATCTTTTGGCGGAAGGCGTTATTTTTTCGAGCATGGCGATATTTGCGATCCTGCGACGGTGTTGGGTGTCTTTGATCGATACAGACCGGACGCTGTCGCGCATTTCGCGGGCGAGAGTCATGTCGATAGGTCGATCGTGCGTCCCGAGCGCTTCGTCGCGACGAATATCGTCGGGACATTCAACCTCCTCGATACGGCGCGCAGGGCGTGGAGCGGCCGTAGAGGGATTTTTTTCCACCATGTGAGCACCGATGAAGTCTACGGATCTCTCGAAAGCCCTGGCAAATTCACCGAGGATTCCGACTACGACCCTCGGACGCCCTACGCAGCGAGCAAGGCGGGGGCGGACCATCTAGTCATGGCCTACCACCATACTTATGGTCTTCCCGTGGGGATGACACACTGCACGAACAACTACGGTCCCTACCAGTTCCCAGAGAAGCTCATCCCCCTCATGATCCTCAACATGATCGAAGGCAAGAGCCTCCCGGTCTACGGCGACGGTAGGAATATCCGGGACTGGATCTACGTGGAGGACCACAACAGGGCGGTCTGGGACGTCATGCTTCGGGGCGAGGCCGGTAGGAGCTACAACATAGGCGGGGAGAACGAGTGGGAGAATATCAAGCTCGTCTCCAGGCTCATCGATCTCGTCGCCGCGGAGACCGGCAAGGACCCGGCCTCGCTGAGGAACCTTATCACGCCGGTGAGGGACAGGCCGGGGCACGACAGGCGCTACGCCATCGACTGCTCGAGGATCAAGGAAGAGCTGGGCTGGAGGCGGGAGGAGAGCTTCGACGATGGACTGCGCAAGACGGTCCACTGGTACTTGGAGCACGGCGCTTGGTGCGAGCGCGTCCGCTCAGGCGAATACAAGAATTGGCTCGCCGCCAACTACCAATCGCGCTGAGAGCCGGCGGGCGGAGCGCCCGGCGGCGACCTGACGTCGCCCGTGTGGCCGCTCAGCGGATGCCGCTGCGGAGGGTGAGCCAGCGGGCGTGGCGGGCCGAGACGACGCGGTAGAGCCGCTCGAGGTGGTCCGTCGTCGCCGCGACCCGATACTGCTCGGCCCAGTCGTGGGCTTCGGCGGATTTCCTGGCGCGGAGCTCGTCGTCCTCCAGGAGGGCTATCACCGCGGCGGAGAAGGCCGCCACGTCGTTCGGCACCATATACCCCCCGTGGTCCCCCCGCATGACGTCGAGGGTCCCCATCTCGCCTATGGCGACCACCGGGAGCCCGGTGCCCATGGCCTCTATGGTGCAAAGCCCCTGGGTCTCGGTCAGCGAGGGGAAGACGAAGACGTCGGACGAGGCGTAGACCATGGGCAGCTCGGAGTGGTCGACGTAGCCCAGGAAAGCGCAGGAGTCCCCGACGCCGGCCTTCGCGGCCAGGATCTCGATGTGGGGCCTGGCCGGGCCGTCCCCAGCGAAGAGAAGGGCGACGTCCTTCCTCCTCGCGTGGACCCGGCGGAGCATCGGGAAGAGGAACCGGGCGTTCTTCTCCACGGTGATCCGGCCGGCGAAGAGGAGGATGCGTTTCCCCGCTAGGACGGGGAAGCGCCGCTCCAGGTCCGAGCGGTATCGGGCGGCGGCTTCCGGCGGCTGGGGGACGAAGATGTCCCGTATTCCCGTCGGGATGACGACGATATGCTTGTGGATATTGTAGCTCTTGAGGAGCCGCTGCTGGTTCCGGGAGGGGGCTATGACGATGTCCGCGCTCCGGTACTCCAGGCGCATGAGGAATCGGACGGTGGCCCGCAGCAGGCTCGGGTCGACGAAGCGTATGTAGTTCCCGACGTAGTCTTCGTAGTCAGTGTGCGAGGTGGCGAGGATGGGGTGGCCCCGCAGATAGGCGAAGGTGCGGGCCATAAAGTTCGCCGCGAACTCGGTATTTATATGGATCACGTCGGGGTTGAACCGATCTAGGGTGCGGAAGAAGGCCGGGAAGGCGGTGACGCCTATCTGCCTGTCTTCCTTGGAGACCCTGGACGACTTCGAGGAGAAGCGCCTAACCGTAGGCTCTTTGGGCGCTTCTCCTCGGGAGGCCGGATACTCGGGACAGAGGATGAGGACCTCGTGCCCTCTCCGAAGGAGCTCGTCCCTGATCGTCTGCAGCGAGACGGTCACTCCGTTTACGCGGGGCCAGTAGCAATCGGACACGAGGGCAATTCTCACGCGACGCGCTCCTCATCGTAAGGACGTGGCGCCGGATAGAATATACTCGCTTTCGGCAATATGGCAATCTATGAGGGTTGGTTATGCGCAGGTATCTATTAATCGTTGTATTCGGGGCGGTGGCAGTTTTCGCCACCGCCGCCACCGCCGCGACTTCGCCGGGGACCGGATCGGGCGAAGACCAGGGTACTCCCAGCTCCTTCTCAGACTCGCCCGGTATCCCGGGGGCCTCGGATTTCCCCAAGCTCGTCGGCGTCGAGCACGAGCTTTTTTACGACGTGGGGAAATACGTCGATCCCGCCGGCAAGCGTTGGATCAGGCTCCGCGGCCAGTACGATAGCGTTTTCAAGATGGGCATCGAGAACCTCGTCGCCACGCTCTGGGCCTTCGACGACTCTCCCAAGATATTTTCGCGCATCATCGAGTCCCGGGTGCGTTCGGTCTCCGAGGATGGTCGGGAAGTGGTGACCGAGCAGAAGACGGGGATCTGCGCCCTCGGCTTCTCGTATACCTCGAATATCGTGGTCAAGAACACGATCGTCCGGGAAGGGCCCATGGCGACTATCGAGTTCTCGACTATCGAGGCCGACGCCGTGACTCTCTATTCCCGGGGTTCCTGGATCCTCGAGGAGATCGACGGCGCGTCGGGCCCCTTGACTTACGTCCGCTATTCCCTGGACACCTGCGTGGCTTCTAGGTTCCCGGCCCAGGAGTGGATCATGCGGCGTTTTGGGGGCGGCGACCTGAAGAGGCTGTTCGGCCAGCTCCACGATGGAGCCGTCAGTCGATCCGGCGCCAACTGAAGCTCGAGGCCGGGGCGGCGGAGTTGACAGCGCTGCCTTCAAACCCCACTATTGAAATATATGGGTCTACTCCCCCTCGCCGTAGTGGCGGTCGTCGTCCTAGTGTTCGCCGTCGTCCTGGTCTCCTTGTTCTCTTCGAAGAAGGGGGAGGTGGGCAAGGCGAGCAAGGGTAGGAGGATCCAGGCCAGGGATAAGCCCCACGTGATAAAGGAAGCCAACCGCAGGCTGGCGAGCAACCCGAAGGACCTCGACGCCCTCTCTGCCCTCGGGTCCATAGCCTGGGACGACCAGGATTGGGAGCGCGCCTTTAAGCTGTACGGGACTATCGCCGAGGCCGGCGCCGGGAACCCCGACGTGGACGAGTACGAGGCCAACGAGCGCTACGGTATATCGGCCTTGAAGCTCGGCATGAACGACGCGGCGTACCACGGCCTCATGGTCGCCCGATCCATCAAGCAGGACGGTTTCGACGTCAACTACAACCTGGGCATCATCGAGTACCAGCAGAAGGCGTATGAGAAGGCGGTCGTCCTCCTCAAACAGGCGGTCGCCCTCCAGGGCGACCATCCCCTGGCCCTCCGCTACCTCGGCAACGCGTATTTCAAGGTCAAATCGTACAAGGAGGCCCTATCCGCGCTTCGCCGGGTCCTGGACCTGGACCCCGACGATAAGGAAGCTCTCTTCTCGGCCGCGGAGTGCTACTACGAGCTAGGCAGCCTCGAGCAGGCCCTGAAGATATTCAGCCACCTGAGGGCCGATCCGGCCCTGGGGCCCGCGGCCTCCCTCTTCGCGGGGACGGTCCACCTCAACCAGCGGATGTACGATCGGGCGGTGGCGGACTTCGAGATCGGCCTGAGACATCAGAACGCGAAGCTGGATACCATCATCGAGCTCAAGTACCGGCTGTCGGCCGCCGCCCTGAAGATGCAGGACATCTCCAAGGCGGTGGCCCTGCTCAACGAGATCCAGATCGCGCGGCCGAACTACAAGGACGTGCCGGCCCTCCTGGCCAAGTACAAGGAGCTCAACTCGAGCCGCAACCTGCAGATCTTCCTTTTGGGCACCGCGAGCGACTTCGTCGCCCTCTGCCGCAAGATCGCGCTCCTGTATTTCGCCAAGGCCAAGGTGAAGATCACGGATATCTCTGTCCAGGGCAACGAGTACGCGGACATCCTCGCCGAGGTCGAGACCTCCAAGTGGAGCGACCTCATCCTCTTCCGTTTCATCCGCTCCCAGGGCACCGTGGGCGAGCTCTCCGTGCGGGATTTCCACGCCCGGGTGAAGGACCTGAAGGCCGGCAAGGGCTACTGCATAACCGCCGGGACTTTCAGCGAGGAGGCCCGGCGATTCGTCGAGGCCCGGCTGATCGACCTCATCGACAAGGCCGTCCTCATGCAGACCCTCAACTCCATCGACACCCGCGCCAAGGGCCTCCTGGCCGAATAGGCTACCCCGGCGTCGCCCTCACGCTTTCCTGCGGGTGGGGCGGAGGATCACGATGCAGCGTTCCTCCGCGAGAAAGGGGACCGTCACGGGCAGTATCTCGGCGCTCGAGTAGAGGCTCCCTATGGCGGCCAGCTCGCCCCGAGCCTTGTCGGCCTTCCCTTTATACGCCACGGCGGCCCCGTCGGGCTCGCAGAGGGCTAGGACCCGCTTGAACAGCTTCGGTTCGAAGGGCCTGAAGGCCCGGAAAGTGATGAGGTCGTAGGCCCCCCGGGCGTGCTCGACCTGGGCCTCCACGACTTCCGCGTTGTCGAGGTCGAGGAGCTCGAGGACTCCGTGGAGGAAATCGGTCCTCCGGGTCATGCGATCCATGAGGGTCACCCGGGCTCCGGGGAGGGCCAGGGCCAGGGGGACTCCGGGCAGCCCCGCTCCGGTGCCTAGGTCCGCGATCCTGGGGCTCCGGCGCTCTCCCAATAGACTTCTGATAGTGGCGATCGGGGCTAGGCTGTCGAGGATATGCTTTATGATAAGCTCGTCTCCCGAAGCCCCCACGAGGCCTAGGGCGGGATTCAGCCGCTCGATCTCGGCTATGTAGGCAGACAGGCGACCGAAGAACGGGCCGTTGGATTCCAAGCCTAGGGCTTCGAGCCCATTCATGAGGAGAAGCTCGTTCGGCATCTGGTCTAGTATAGGGCTTAGGGGCCGGCGTGAAAAGGTTCCGAAGGGCTTGTTAGCCTCGGCCTTTTTCCGGTATTTTATTGTGCAGTGCAGAGCTGCTGGCAGCGGGAGGGGGACGTCGCTCCCCGAGGCGGCCGATCCGATCCTGCTTTCTTTAGGGGTCTATGTCTATATTCAAGCTAGCGCTCCGGAATGTAGCAAGGCACGGGCGCCGATCGTTGACGATCGCGCTTCTCATCGCGGCCGGGACTGCCCTCTTCGTCCTGGGGAACGCCGTCTTCGCCAACGCGGTCCGGGGCATCAAGGCCTCTTTCGTGGACAGCTTCACCGGGGATTTCTCGGTGAGCGCCAAGGTCGACGAACCCTTCAGCCTGTTCGGCAACGAAGTCCCGATCGTCGGCGAGTATGCGACCCCGCTTCCGCTTCCTAATCACGATGCCATCGCCAAGGCGATCATTGCCCTGCCTGAAGTCAAGAGCGCGGTCTCCGTAGTCTCGGGCGCTGCCCGGCTGGATATCGGCGGGTGGCACGATTCGACTTTTTTTTTGGGCGTCTCGGGCCCCGAATACTTCGAGGCTTTCCCCTCGATATCTGTGGCGCGGGGCGGCGCGCTGGGGTCGGGCGAGCGCGGTATCCTCGTGAACGCCGCCCAGGTCGAGGAGCTCAAGTGCGAGAAGGGCCTCGATCTCTCTGTCGGCGACCCGGTTAGCCTCACTGTTTTCAGCGACTCGGGGTTTACCATCCGCTCAGTCCCCGTGGTCGGAATATTCTCCTACGCGACTCGGAGCGCCGCTTCTGACAAAATCTGCATAGTCGACGCGGAGACCGCTCGCAGTCTGAATGGCTACATCGTGGGCTCGGTCTGTCAGGATAGTTCTCCTTCCACCGCGCCCATCGCTCCCGATTCCGTGGATAGTTTGTTCTCCTCGGGCGCGGGGGATTCCCAGACTTCCGTGGGTGGAACCCTCGATCTGTCGAGCGTGGAGAAAGCCCTCGCCGACACGAGCACCAGGGCTGAAGCGAATCGGACGGTCGCCGGAGCCTGGAATTTCATCCTCGTGGGCGCGCGCGACGGTTCGAGCCAGTCGCGCCTGCGCGTGGCCTTGGATCGCATCGCCGACGAGAACGGAGCTGCGGCCCGGGTCCTCGATTGGCGCGGGACCGCGGGAAACCAGGCCCAGATGGTCTACGCGCTTCGGCTGATCTTCAACATCGGCATCGTCATCCTGGCCTTCGCGGGGATAGTCATCATCATGAACTCCCTGGTCCTCTCTGTGCTGGAACGCTCGGGCGAGATCGGCATGATGCGGGCCATTGGCGCTTCCCGCTCCTACGTGTGCCGCCTCTTCATCGCCGAAACCTTGTCGCTCACCCTCGTCGGGGCTTTGGCGGGGCTGGCTGTAGGCTGCCTCGGGGTACTCGGACTCACCGCGGCCAAGGTCAGGATATCCAATCCCTTGCTCGTCACCCTCTTCTCGAGCCATACGCTCAAGCCCTCGATTACGGTTCTGGATGCCATACTCTATCTCTTCGCCGCCCTCGCGTCCGGCGCCTTGGCTTGGATCTATCCGGTCCGCCTAGTCCTCAAAAGCCAGCCTATCCAGGCTATGGCGAAGGCGGATCAATGAGGACGATGCTATCCTTCGCGGCCAAGAGCCTGATCGGACGCCGTCGGCGTTTCTTTTTCCTGGGCCTCGCCGTGGCTTTCGGCTTCATGATCATGACGGTCACCACGGGCCTCACCGAGGGGCTTCTGACCGCCGTCCGGGAGAAAGGGGCTTTCTACTTCTCGGGCAACGTCAACGTCACCTGCTACGCGAAGGGCCAGGACGACGGTTCGATGGATGGGAGGATGGTCCTCCAATCGATCCGAGAGGCGCTGGGCGAAACACCAGTTCTCCAGCGGTCCATCTACTATGGGAACGACGCCCAGCTCTTCTTCGGCGGCGAGACGGTTCGGCAACGGCGGATCATCGGGATCGATTGGTCCGTGGAGCGCAGGACAGTAGACTCGCTGAACATCGTCGCGGGTGCCTTCCCTGCGGATGGCGATGGGCGCGCCGCCTTGATCTCGGAGACTGCTGCCAGGAAACTCGGCGCTCGGGTGGGCGATGAACTGACGCTCCTGCTCTCGGGCACACAGGGCCGCGACACCGGGTCCTTCGTCCTCCGGGGCATATTCAAGGATTCGAGCATTTTCGGCTACGCGACCTACATCTCGAGGCCGGCGATGAATAGTCTCCTCTCGGTCCCCCGGGACTACGTGACTGACATCGGCCTCATCCTCAAGCGGGGCCAGAACGAGAATAGGATTGCCGATAGCATCAGGGCTTCCATATCCAAGAGAGCCGAAGCCTTCCCGGTGGCCCATTCCCGGGACGAGCTCCAGGACATGACCAGGGACGACTGGACAGGGAAACGCTACATGGTCTGCACTCTCGACGCCCACCTGTCCAACATCAAGGAAGTCCTGGACGCCCTGATGGCTATCTGTTATGTCCTTCTGGCGACCTTCCTCGCCATCGTGCTGCTGGGCATAGCGAATACCTACCGCGTCGTCATCTTTCAGAGGAGCCCCGAGATAGGGATGATGCGGGCTCTGGGTATGAGCAAGACCCGGGCCATGTTCATTTTCATCGAGGAGGCCGGGCTCCTGGCGGCCTGCTCGGTGCTCGTCGGGCTCGCCGCGGGGATGCTGGTGCTTTTCGGCGTTTCCCGGATGCGCATGCCTTCGGGCCTCGATATGTTCTTGAAGAGCGGGCACATCGCCTGGGCCCTCGATTTGGGCGTCGTACTCGGGATATCGATGGTAGTATGCGTAACGACCCTCCTCGCGGCGTGGTTTCCCGCCCGGAGGGCCGCCAGGATACAGCCTATGGAAGCCATGAGGACAGAGGAATAAGATGAAAAGAGTCGGTATCTCTATCGCGCTCGCCGCCTTCGCCTTGGGCTGCGCGTTCGCCGAGCCGGACTTCAAGGCCATGCTCAAGTCGGTGGACAGTCTAGTGTCTTTCTTGGATACGGACTTCTCCGCGGAGTACAAGATCGAGCAGTTCAAGCCTGGCCAGGGCACGAGCGTCACGAACGCGGCGATCTTCCGGCGGGACAAGGACGCGAAGTACCTCATCCTCATCCTCGACCCTCCTGCGGACAAGGGCAAGGGCTACTTGAAAATAGGCCAGAGCATGTGGATCTACGATCCCGAGTCGCGGCGCTTCGACTTCACGAGCTCCAAAGAGCGCTTCCAGAACTCCAACGCCCGGAACTCCGACTTCACCCGCTCGACCTATGCTTCGGATTACGACATCGTGTCGGGCAAAGAGGAGCAGCTCGGGAAGTTCGATTGCTGGGTCCTCGACCTCAAGGCCAACAACGATGAAGTGACTTTCCCCCGGTGCAAGATCTGGGTCAGCGAGGACAACCTCGTCCGCAAGACCGAGGACTACAGCCTCTCGGGCCAGCTCATGCGGACGCGGGCCATTCCGACGTACCAAAAAATCGGGGAGCGCTACGTCCCGGTCATGCTCCTCATAGTCGACAATCTCCGGGGCAAGACAATAGGCGGAAAGTTCCAGAACGAGACGACGAAGATCAGCATCACCAAGCCTTCCCTCTCGAAGCTCCCGGACTCGATTTACACCCAAGCCTACCTCGAGAAGGTAAGCAAATAACGTGAAGGCCCGGAGCCTCCTCTTTTTCTGCTGCGCCCTCGCAGCTTTGGGGGCGACGAACGCGGCCGCCGAGGAGGCTGCGCCGGCCGGCGGCCAGACTTCGTCGGTGGATAGCCTATTCGACAATCCAATTGGAGATACCGAAACCGAATCCTCCGACGCCAAGCAGCTCCTCGTGCCTTTTCATGCCCAGCCTCTATCTGTCACCGGATCTTTCACTTCCTACGCGGGCGGCGTGCTGGGGGTGAAGGACAAGGAGGACGACGAGGGAAACTACACCGGGGGCTACACATTCAAAGCCTCCCCGGGTATGAGCTTCATCCCGGTCATGACTTTTTCTGCCAGGCCCGACGAGACCATCCGATTCCAGGGGACCGCCAGTTTTCCCTTCGCCTCGACCGACGCCTTCGCGCCAGCGATCAACGAGATGTTCCTCGATTACACCCTCCAGGATACTATATATATGCGGATGGGCAAGCACCTTGTCAGCTGGGGGGTGACGAGGATCTTCGGGGCTGGGGGAGACCTCATGTCGTCTAGCGACCAGGACCTCAACATGAAGGTTACCGTGCCGGTGCGCTCCGGAGGCATAACTGGCGAGCTCCTGGCTCCCCCCGCGATCATGGACTCTACCTTCACGTGGAAGAAGGCCACCTACGGGCTTCAGACCGACGTCCCCTACGGGCGTTCGGAACTCATCCTCTCGGGCACCTGCTACGGGAACGACGATGATAATCGGCCTCTCCGCGCGACGGCAGTGTTCAAGACCTCCCTCTTGGGAGTGGATCTCTTCGCCGAGAGCATAGCCGCGTCACGGTTCATACCCGAAGAGAATCTGAAGGTTTACCCGACGCTCACGGGGATCGTATCAGGCTTCTACTGGAGTACGCCCACCCCTCCCTTGACTTTCTACGGCGAGTATTACATCGACGCCACGGACACTTCGTGGAGGAGCCAGTTTACTTCGGTAGTCACCAAGTGGGACCGCGCTTTCGGCTCGCCGCTGAATCTGGCGCTCCAATGGACCCACGCGTACATAGATAATTCGGGGATCATCATTCCGGGAATATCGACGGCCATCATGCCCCACGTCAACCTCCAGGTCGGGCTACCCTGCCGCTACGGCGCGCCCGGCAGCTACTACCTCGTCAACGAGTCCCCCTCGGTGCAGACCTCGGTGGTCAAGACCGACACCCTCAAGTGGTACCAGAGGTACGGCCTCTTGCTCCGCTTGACCATGAGCGCGAGCTTCTAGACCCGAAGCCCCTAGTGGTACGCGAAGGCCCCCCGATGCCGAACGCCATCGGGGGGCCTTTTTTATGCTCTCGCGGACCTAGGCGGTCGCCGGCTTCACTTGACTCGTGAGAGCTGCTTGTACAGCTGGTCGGCGAGGCCGAAGCCGGCCGACTTGGCCATGTTCTTCGAGTACTCGTCGTCCAGCATGTCCTGGTAGATGTCCTCGGCCCAGCCGCCGGAGATGAGGACGTCGGTCTTGTCGACGCTGTTGCGCATCTCCTTCACCATCATCTTCACGAAGATCGACTCGAATTCCTGGCATTCCTCGTAGAGCTTGGACTTTCGGTCGACTCGGGAAGAGTCCGCGACGCGGGCCCCCGTACCTTGGACCTGGGGCGCCCCCGAGGGGACCCTGAGCGGCCGATTCGAGTATTGGAGCAGGGCCGTATCGATTTGCATCTCATGCTACCTCGCCGCTGGGCTTCTCTACCGCTTCAAGCTGGTGGCGGTGCCGAGCATGTTGTCGCTCGTCTGTATCGCCTTCGAGTTGAACTCGTAAGCCCTCTGGGCCACGATCATGTTGACCATCTCCCGGACCACCGAGACGTTGGACATCTCCAGGAACTTGTGGACTGTCTTGCCCATGCCGTCGAATCCGGGGCGCCCGGCTATGGGGTTGCCCGAGGCGTTGGAAATTTTGAATAGGTCGTCCCCCATCGCGGTGAGGCCCACGGGGTTGGCGAAGCGGTAGAGCTCAAGCTGGCCGACCTGGATGGGGTCGTCTCGGCCGGGGACCTTCACCGTGACCCGGCCGTCCTGGGAGACCGAGAGGGAGTCGGGGATGAAGCCCTGGGGCAGCGTCAGCTCGGGCATGAGCTTGTAGCCGTCGGAGGTGACGAACTGGCCGTTGCCGTCGATCTTGAAGGCTCCGTCCCGGGTGTACGCGTAGGTCCCATCGTAGGTCTGGACGCGGAAGAAGCCGTCGCCCTGGATGGCGACGTCGGAGATGTTCTCGGTGTTCTGGAGAGCCCCCTGGAGGAACTCCCTCTGGGTGGCCGCCAGTTTTACGCCGTGGCCCATCTGGATGGGCACCGGGACGACGGTATCTTCGGTCGCCGGGGTGCCGGCCACCTGGGTCGTCTGGTAGATCAGGTCCTCGAAGTCGGCGCGCATCTTCTTGTAGCCCGGCGTGTTGACGTTGGCCAGGTTGTTGGAGATCGTGTCGATGTTGGATTGCTGGCCGATCATGCCGCTCGCGGCGGACCATAGGCTACGGACCATTCCCTATTCCTCCTGGGTCTCGCCTGGGCTAGCCCACGCGGACCGTCTCGTTTATGAGCCTGTTGAGCATGGAGTCCTCGGACTGGATGCTCTTCTGGTTGGCCTCGTAGGCGCGGTTGACCTCGATCATCCGCACCATCTCGAGGACGGGGTTGACGTTGCTCGCCTCCACGTAGCCCTGCTCGACCTTGGGCCTCGAGCCGGCGGGGAGGACCGCGGCGTCTCCGGACTCCTCGGTGGAGCGCCACAGGCTGGCGCCCTGCTTGGCGAGGAAGCGGTCCTTGGGGAAGTCGACGATCTTCAGGGTGTCGAGCTTCTTCATGTTCTTCCAGTCGTTTTCCTCGCGGCTCACGAGGCGGAAGGGGTCGTCCTGGAAGTCTGCGTTGACGTAGACGTTGCCTTCCTTGTCGACCTTGAAGTTGTTGGCCTTCACCTCTATCGGGCCGTTCTCCCCGAGGACCGGGTAGCCTTCCTTGGTCTCGAGGAAGCCTTCCTTCCCGAGGACGAAGGCTCCCGAGCGGCTGTAGCGCTCCCCGGCCGGAGTCTGGACGGCGAAGAAGCCGACGCCATCCATCGCCAGATCGAAGTCGTTTTCGGTCTGCTTGAGGGCACCCTGCTCGTACTCGGTGAAGAGCTCGTTGTTCTCGACTCCGGTGCCGATCTTGCCGACCACCGGGGCCGAGTCGCCGGAGCCGAAGGGGTTGACGCTCACGCCGTCGTCGCCGGTCCTCCGGAGGAGGAGCTCGGCGAAGGACTTGTGCACCGCCACGTCGCGCTTGTATCCGTCGGTGTCGACGTTCGCGAGGTTGTTGGATATCGCGTCGAGGCGCACTTGCTGGGCGCTCATGCCCGACGCGCCGGTATAAAGGCCGCGGATCACCTCTCTGCATCCCCCTTCCTTTGGAATATCGGAAGGGCGCCGGCGGAATTGAGGTTATTCCAGCGGGCCGAGGCTGGCTCTAGGACTGCACCAGGGATCGGGCCAGGGCGCAGGCCCCTGTGGCCGCGTCGGCGGCCGCCGCGACGATGGTTATGCCGGGGTCGATCCTGTCCAGCGCCCGGCCCAGGCTGGCCCGGATTACGGGGTCGTTCTCCAGGAGCCCTCCGCGGAGCGCCAGGCGCCGATCGGCGAGCCGGCCGCCTAAGCGCCGATCCACCGAAGCTGCGAGGCCGGCGAGCTCCTTGGCCGCGCCGGCGAAGATGTCGAGGGCGAGTTCGTCGCCGCGGTCCCGGGCTTCGCCGACCTTGCGGGCGAAGCGGGCGACCTCGGCTTTGTCGAGGCGGCGGCCGTAGAATACCGGTATGAGGTCCAGGAGTTCCTCGACGCCGAAGAACTTCAAGGCCTCGGCGGGGAGGGCGCTGGGAAGATCCCGGCCCTCTGAGGAACGGATGGACCGGCAAACAGCCGAAAGGGCGATCCAATAGGCCGAGCCTTCGTCTCCCAGGATGTGTCCCCAACCCCCCGCCCGGACGTTCGTACCGTCTCTGAGCCGGCCGTAGGCTATGGAGCCGGTGCCTGCGATGAGGAGGAGTCCCTCGGTGGCCCCGAGGGCACCCACCAAGGCCACCTCGGCGTCGTTGCCCGCCGCCACGGGACAATCGAGGCCGGCGGCCTCCTTCACGAGGGCGGCGAAGGGCGCGCGGGAGCTGTCCTTGTCCACGCCGGCGCTCCCCGCGAAGCCCGCGAGGCAGGCGCCCCGCTCGACCTCGGGGCCCGATGCGTAGGCCTCCTCGAAGAGGGACGCGATGGTCGCCTTCACGACTTCCCTCGGGCTGGAGGTGAGGTTGGTCCCCCCCGCTGAGCCGCGGTACAGGAGCTCGCCTTCGAGAGATTCGATCCTGAGCCGAGAGGAAGTTCCTCCGCCGTCTATCCCGAATACCCACTTCCTCATCGGTTCGCTAAGCCTTCCCTCGCGCTGCGCGCCGTTTCAGCGCCGCGCGGATTTTTAGTATACTACACCCATGGGGCAGACTGTAATCCACAATTGTCGCCTCCTGTCGGGCTACGCCCGCATGGAGAGCTGCGCCCTCCTCATAGAGGACGGACTGATCTCCGACGTCTTCCAGGAGCGCCGTTTCGAGCAGAAGCGTTTCGAGAGCTCCGCCAAGGTGATAGACGCCCGGGGCGCCTTCGTCGCGCCGGGCCTGATCGATACCCACATCCACGGCTTCGCCGGATTCGGGACCGAGGACCTCTCGACCGATTCCATCCTCGCCATGTCGGAGCGTCTCGCCGGATACGGCGTCACCGCCTTCTGCCCGACGATCTACCCGATGGACGAGGAGGACATGATCGCCGCCGTGCGCGCCGTCGTGGGGGCCATGGGCGAGGAGAAGGGCGCCAGGGTGATGGGCATTCACCTCGAGGGTCCCTTCATCTCCCCGGAGCGCCTGGGGGTGCAGCGGCCGGAGTTCGTGAGGCCGGTGGACATCGAGCTCATGGAGAGGCTCTACGCGGCGGGCGAGGGGCATATCACCAACATGACTGTGGCCCCGGAGCTCAAGGGGATGCACGAGCTGGCGCTCTATTGCGTGAAGAAGGGGATAGTCCTCCAGGCCGGCCACACGAACGCCACCTACGAGAACATGCTGGAAGGCATGCAGGCCGGGATCCTCCACTCGACCCACTTCTTCAACGCCATGTCCAGGCTCCACCACCGGGACCCCGGGGCGGTGGGAGCCATCATGATCCATCCGACCCTCTCCTGCGAGATAATCGCCGACGGCCGGCACGTGAACCCCGAGCTCATCATGCTCCTCATGAGGGAGAAGCCGGCGAGCAACGTGGTCCTGGTCACCGATTCCCTCAAGCCGACCAAGCAGGCGGTCGGCGTCCTCGTCGCCAACCACGAGGAAGTGGAGCTGAAGGACAAGCTCTTCATAAGGAAGGCCGACGACGTCATAGCCGGGTCGTCCCTCACCATGATCGAGGGACTCAAGAACCTGGTCTCCTTCGGCCTCTCGGTCGAGACAGCCACCCAGATGGCTTCGTCTAACCCCGCGCGCATCCTCGGCCTGGGCAAGCGGGGACTCCTCGTGCCGGGGTACGAGGCCGACGTCGTAGTCTTCGACGACGAGTACCGCATCGAGGCTTCCATAGTCGGCGGACGTTTCGTGAAGAACGACCTGTAGGCGAGATCCCGTACTCGCCGTGGCTTCCGCGGCGCCTCTGGCGGCCGTTCGCGGTTTCGGCCGCGGGCCAGGCGCCTCGGAGCCGGGTAGGCCGGCGCCGAGTCCTCGGTGCCAGCCTAGATCGTCACGATCTTCTCGGCGTCGATCTCCTTAACGAAGATCCGGTCGTAGCGCCCCGATCCGGGATGGGACACCCCCGAGCCGTCGGCGAGGTAGCACATCACGTCTTCCATGTCGGCGAAGGACTCGCAGTTGGTCCATCTATAGTAGATCCGTTCCCGCCACTTCACGAGGATCGAGAGCCGCCAGGGATCCTTCTCCATCTCGGGATCGCATCTCTCCCGGAGGACTGCCCTGAGGCCTCCGTACCAGGATCTCTGGAGGCAGAAGAGGTTGAGCTTCCCCTCCCGGTCCTTGTAGTAGATCTCGGCTATCCCGCCCACCGCCGGCACGGAGCGGGCGATGTCGTACTTGTCGGCCTTGGCGAAGTGGCACCACCTGACCGTGTAGTAGACGTCACCCTCGCTCTCTTCCCTGGTTATCGTGTAGTCCACGGCTCCATGATACCTTGGGAGGCGCTTTTTAGGAACGAGACCGCATCAGCCGGCTCTCCGCCCCGCCTTCCGAAGCTTGGCCCTCGTCTTTATGAAGCGGACGGCATAGAAGGGTATCTTCAGAGGCGACGCCAGAGCTTTACTAAATCGCGAACTCCAATCGATGCGAGATTGACAATTAGCGATAGGAATATTCCAGGTTTTACCGTACAAGTTTCGCATTAGTCCGATCGGATCTGCCGGCGTATAAAATGTTTCTCCCAGAAAATTTATCGTCTCCAGCGAGTCTAGGTAGCGAGAATTTACTGTTGTTCTTTCATTGAGTAGCCAGAGTTTTCCTCTGAATGTGTGATGAATCTCTCGTGCGGGAAAGAGGTCTATATCGACTCCATCGCGGATTACTTTATAAATATATCCATCTACTCTATTGGATATGTCGTGAGTGATAAATTCAAAGCCCCGGGCCTCGAATACCGGCCCGAGAGCTAGGAATTTGTCTATATCGGAGTAATAAAAACCAACGTCAATGTCGTTATCATGCGGAATGAAGTCCTTCTCCCTGACCGCGCCGAGGAGCGTGCCCCAGTGCAAGAATACGCGGATTCCGGCGCCCTGGAGAATGTCGCGCACCGCGACGAGGTTCCTCAATCCAATCGTCTTATCGAAATATTCTTGCTTCATAAACACATACTATACACTGGAGATGGGGTTTAAAAGTCAAGTACCATGCGGTATAGCGAATGAGGAGGCAGATGAGGTGCAACAAGGTCCTGCTGCAGGAGACGTCTTCGGCTTGATGGTCCGCCGGCAATCCCGGGCAATTCATCCGTCTCTTCGCCCGCAATTGACAGCCGGTGCCCCTTTTCGGGATACTGAAGACCCATGAAGAAGCTAATCTTCGTGACGGGGGGCGTGTGCTCCTCCCTTGGTAAGGGAGTGGCCGCCTCCTCGATCGGCGCTCTCATGGAGTCCCGCGGCTTGAACGTGCGGATGGTAAAAATCGACCCCTACCTTAACGTGGATGCCGGCACGATGAGCCCGTACCAGCACGGCGAGGTCTACGTCACCGACGACGGCGCGGAGACGGACCTCGACCTGGGCAACTACGGCCGTTACACCCACTCGCCACTTTCCAAGGCCAACTCGATCACCACCGGCCAGGTCTACCAGGCGGTCATCAACAAGGAGCGGGAAGGCCGCTACCTCGGCCGCACCGTCCAGGTCATCCCCCACATCACCGACGAGATCAAGGCGAGGGTCCTGGCGCCGGGCAAGGACCCCGACGTGGACATCACCATCGTCGAGGTCGGGGGCACCGTCGGCGACATGGAATCCATCCCCTTCCTCGAGGCGGCCCGGCAGATCATCCACGAGATGGGCCGCCAGAACGCCCTCTCGGTCCACGTGACCCTGGTGCCGACGGTCTCGGGGGGAGAGCTCAAGACCAAGCCGACCCAGCACGCGGTGAAGGAGCTCCAGGAGGTCGGTATCCAGCCCGACGCCCTGGTGATCCGCTCGGCGGAGATGATCGACGAGGCCATGCGCCGGAAGATCTCGAGCTTCACCAACGTCGAGTTCGAGGGAGTCATCTCGGGCTACGACGCCAAGACGACGATTTACGAGCTCCCCCTGGTCTACCACGCCCAGGGACTGGACCAGTTCCTCCTCAACAAGATGGGCATCGAGAGCCGCCACGCCGACCTACGGGAGTGGACCGAGGTGGTCCGTAAGTACCGGGAGCCCAAGCACTCCGTCCGGATCGGCGTCGTGGGCAAGTACATGGACCTGGGCGACTCCTACAAGTCGGTCTGGGAAGCCCTCTACCACGGCGGCATCGCCAACGAGGCCAAGGTCGAGATCGTCAGGGTCGACTCGGGGCGCCTCGAGGAGGCGGGGGCCAATCCGGCCTCGGTCCTCGAGGGGATCGACGGCATCCTCGTGCCCGGGGGCTACGGCCAGCGCGGCACCCTCGGCATGACCGTCGCGGCGCGCTACGCCCGGGAAAACAAGGTCCCCTATTTCGGCATCTGCCTCGGCCTCCAGATCATGGTCATCGAGTGGTCGAGGAACATCCTCCAGTGGGCCGACGCCGACTCCAGCGAGTTCAGCCCCGACAGCCCCCACTGCGTCATCAGCCTCCTCGAGGAGCAGGTGGACGTGAAGAACTACGGCGGCACCCAGCGCCTCGGCAAGTGCGAGAGCCGGCTCAAAAAGGGCACCCTCATCCACTCGATCTACGGCGCCGACGTCATCTGGGAGCGGCATCGGCACAGGTACGAGGTCGCCAACAAGTTCAAGCCCGACCTCGAGCGCACGGGGCTCAAGGTCACGGCCCTCACTCCCGACGGCAGTCTCGTGGAGGCTGTCGAGTGGCCGGATCACCCCTGGGGCCTCGGGGTCCAGTGCCACCCCGAGTTCAAGTCCCGGCCGGTGCAGCCCGCGCCGCTATTCACGAGCTTCATCGGAGCCTGCGTGAAGCATGCCGGGCGCTGACCGCGGCCGCGCAACCCTCGCCGCGGCCGCCCTCGCGGCCGCGGCGGTCCTGGTCATCTCGGCCTGCAGCCTGAATGGCTACGATACCGGGGGGATTTCGAGCCAGCAGGAGCTTCCCTCCGCCAGCTTCACGGACTACACCCACACCGTCGTGGAGGGCGGCAAGAAGCTCCTCGAGCTCAAGGCCGCCTCCGCCCAGCTCTACGGGACGAGCAAGAAGACCGTCCTGACCGACGTCAGATTCTCGGAATACGACACCGGCAGCGGAGAGCTCGTCTCTTTCGGCCAGGCCGACGAGGCGGTCTACCACACCGACACCAAGGACGCCGAGTTCTCAGGCAGCGTCGTCCTCGAGTCCCTGCGCCAGGACGCCGTCCTCCGGGGCGAGTACCTCCGGTGGATCGACAAGGACAAGCGCCTCGAGGGGCGGCTCGACAGGACGGTCACCATCTCTCGCTCCGACGGCTCCTTCGTGAGCGGCGCTGGCTTCGAGGCTTCGGGCCTCGACCGCTCCTTCTCGTTCCGCGAGAGCGTCGAGGGCCGGATCGAGTCCAAGGCCGACGAGCCCTCGGCCGCGCCTGCGCAAGCCGCCGCCGGGGATGGCGCTGGCGCCCCGGAGGCCGCGCGGTGAGGCGCCTGGCCGCGTTCCTGGCCGCGGCAGTGGCCCTCGGCCTCGCCGCTCAGGCGCAGGCGGAGAGCGTCACCTTCAGCGCCGACAGCATACGGGCCAGCCTCGCCAAGGGCAAGGAGAGGACTGTCCTCGAGGGGCGCGCTAAGGCGCGGACCGGTTCGGTCTCCATTGAGGCGGACCGCATCGAGCTCTTCGGCGCGGACTTCACCTACCTCCAGTGCTCCGGCAAAGTCGTCGTGGTGGACACCGAGCGGCAGATCCGCCTCGAGTCCCCTAGCCTATACTACGACCGGGACCGCAAGCTCTCCCGCGCCCAGGGGCCCTCGGTCCTCCAAGACGACCGGAACAAGCTCGTGCTCAAGGCCGAGTGGATCGAGAACGACGGAGGCAACGAGGTGACCCTAGCCCAGGTGTCCGTGCGCATCCTCAAGGACAAGCTCGCTTGCCGGGCCGAGTACGCCCTCTACCGGCGGAAGGACAGCGAGCTCGAGCTCTCCGGCGCACCTTCGGCCTATAAAGACGGCGACGAGTATCGGGCTGCCAGGATCCTCGTGAACACCGACACCGAGGACATACGCCTCGAGGGTTCGGTTTCGGGCTCGGTCCGCGACAAGCCCGCCCAGGCCGCCGGAAGCCCGAAGGACGCTAAAAGTCCAAAGGACGCCGCAGGTGCTTCCGCGGGCTCCCCGCCGGGTTCCCCCGCGGAAGGGGGCGAGGGCTCGCGGGTGCGCGAACCCTCGGTGGGGGAGGCGAGATGAGCGATTTCCGCGAGGACGCCACGGAACACGTCCTCTCCGTGGAGGGACTCAGAAAGCTCTACAGGAAGAAGATCGCCGTGGCCGATCTCTCCTTCTCCATGCGCACCGGGGAGGTGGTCGGGCTCCTCGGGCCCAACGGCGCTGGGAAGACGACGGCGTTCTACATCATCGTCGGTTTCATACGCCCAACGGCGGGCAGGGTCTCGATGGACGGAGTCGACATAGGCTCCTTGCCGATGTACAAGCGGGCTAGGCTCGGCATCGCCTACCTCCCCCAGGAGCCTTCGGTCTTTCGGCGACTCTCGGTGGAGGACAACATAAGGGCCGTGCTCCAGACTCGCCCAGACGCCTCAGACGAGCGGAAGCGCGAGCTCCTCGAGGAGCTCCTGGAGGGCTTCGGCATCGCGAAGCTGCGGAGGCAGAAAGCCTACACCCTCTCGGGCGGCGAGAGACGGCGAACCGAGATCGCCCGGGCTCTGGCCTTGGAGCCCAAATTCCTCCTCCTCGACGAGCCCTTCGCGGGCATAGACCCAATAGCCGTCCACGAGATCAAGAGCATCGTGCGGAGGCTTTCGGAGTCGGGGATCGGGGTCCTCATCACGGACCACAACGTCCGGGACACCCTGGAGATCACCCAGCGGGCCCACATCATCAACCTCGGCAGCATCGTCGTATCCGGAGACCGGGAGACGGTCCTGGCCTCCGACCTGGCTAGGGAGATCTACCTGGGCGAGGAGTTCCGGATGTAAGGCGCCCCGGCCAGGCGCCGAGCCCGCGCCGAATCGAGGCGCTTCGCCTGTTTTTTCTTTTTCCCCTGCGATATATTGACGCGCTCCTAGGGCGGTTGGTATAGTCCATCAACAGGTTCCTCGCGGACCACCTCGTCCCTCCTCTTTAGCCGAGGTGTCGTCGATTTAACTAAGCTTGACGACGCGCCGGTATCATGTTACTTTTATCGAAAGCCCATTCGGGACTCCACATCATCACCAGCCCTTAAACGGAAGACAGATGCAGTACTTCGACACTCACGCCCATATTGGGCTCATCTACGATGACCCAATCGAACAGCTCCTCGTTTGCCAGGAAGCCAAGCAGGCCGGCGTTTCGAGGATCGTCAGCATCTGCAACAGCCTCATGGACTTCAAGCAGGTGTACGAGAACCTCAAGACCATGGAACACGTCTTCCACGCCGTGGGGGTGTCCCCTTCCGAGGTCCAGAACCCCGGCAAGG
>Ga0268360_1001273_pt1 | contig 28163 bp, 22 predicted proteins | sample BioMet11_FD_192465 | JGI IMG/M metagenome (GOLD analysis project Ga0268360, IMG submission 192465) | Sewage microbial communities from Oakland, California, United States - Biofuel 11 (Illumina Assembly) | ecosystem: Engineered > Wastewater > Sewage > Unclassified | place: USA: California... | reverse complement strand
ATCCGCCAACTTCAAGTACGACCGGACCCTTGCCAAGAAGATCACCTCCGGCGAGATCACCACTTACATGCCCAGCACCTCCAAGACCCTCGACGCCGGCACCGGCATCTGCTACGACCTCTCCTCTCTCTTCGCCGCGATGTGCCGCTCCCAGGGCATCCCCTGCGTCATCACCAAGGGCTACGTCGGCAAGACCTACCACGCCTGGAACAAGGTCAGCGTGGGCGGCAGCTGGTACCTCGTGGACATGACCTACTCCCTCGGCCGCAGCCTCACCGCCGTGAAGACCGCCGCCAACTGCGCCTCCCGCATCACCACCTACTCCCAGCAGAGCGATTCGATCGCCACCGTGAACCCCTACGCCGCCTGAGCGCCCGGCTGACGGTTCCGGTTCCCATGGATTTCAAAAGGCCCTCCCCGGATGGGGAGGGCCTTTTTTCAGGTTCTCGGAAGGCCGGGGCCTTCCCCGCGCTTGTACGCCGGAGCCTTACATCAGGCTGCGGTAAAGCGCGGCGATCTCCTCCGCGCTGGTGTCGCGGGGGTTGCCGGGGCGGCAGGCGTCGGCATAGGCGCTCTCCGCGAGGAACTTCACGTCGTCCTCCCGGAGGATGCCCTTCAGGTTCTGCGGGATGCCCACGTCCCTGGAAAGCTGCTTCACGGCGGCGATGGCGGCCGCGCGGTATTCGGGCTGGCTCATCGTCTCCGCGCCGGGGACGCCCATGGCTTTCGCCAGCTTCTGATACTTGTCGCCGGTGAAATCGGCGTTATACTCCATGCCCGTGGGCAGGATAATGGCGCAGGCGACGCCGTGGGGCGTGTCGTACAGCGCGGAGAGGCCGTGGGCCATGCTGTGCACGATGCCAAGGCCCACATTGGAGAAGCCCATGCCGGCGATGTACTGGCCCATGGCCATGCCGCTGCGGCCCTCCGGCGTGTTCTTCACGGCGCCGCGGAGATTTTCGGAGACGAGACGGATGGCTTCCAGATGGAACATATCCGACATCTCCCAGGCGCCCTTGGTGATGAGTCCCTCGATGGCGTGGGTCAGCGCGTCCATGCCGGTGGCGGCGGTGAGCTTCGCGGGCATGGAGGCCATCATGTCCGGATCGACGACGGCGATCTCGGGGATGTCGTTCACGTCCACGCAGACGAATTTGCGCTTCTTCTCCACGTCGGTGATGACGTAGTTGATGGTCACCTCGGCCGCGGTGCCGGCGGTGGTGGGCACGGCGATGGTAAAGACGGCGTGCTTCTTCGTGGGGGCCACGCCCTCCAGCGAGCGCACGTCGGCAAACTCCGGGTTCTCGGCGATGACGCCGATGGCCTTGGCCGTGTCCATGGAGGAGCCGCCGCCGATGGCCACGATGCTGTCCGCGCCGGAGGCGCTGTACGCCGCCACGCCGGTCTGGACGTTCTCGATGGTGGGGTTGGGCTTGATGTTGGAGTAGACGTCGTAGCCGATGCCGGCCTTGTCCAGCACGTCCAGCACCTTTTTCGTAACGCCGAACTTCACCAGATCCGGGTCGGAGCAGACGAACGCCCTCCTGTGTCCGCGGGCGGAGAGCTCACGCCCGATCTCGGCGATCGCCCCGGTGCCGTGATAAGAAATTGTGTTGAGTACGATACGGTTTGCCATAAAATTTGCTCCTTTCTTCCGCAAACGGGAAACCTTCCTATTGCCAGGCCGCTTTCGCGGCGCCCTGCCGGAATGATTACTTCCTCTCCTTGAGCTGGCCCGAACGGTATGCCTCCAGAAGCTGCTGAAGGTCGGCGATCCGCGCGGCGAGCCCCTGCCCGATGTCGGTGTCGCCCACCATGACCCGGCTTGCCTCCTGCTCGAAAACGTCGGTCTCGGATTTGATGTCCGCATTTTCGGTGAGGGCCTTTTCGATGCTTTCGAAGGGCCGGTGGGCCTTGATCTTCATGCAGTGGGAAGTGTAGATAAGCGTATAGCCGGCGATGCCGGTCTTTTTCTGATAGGCCTTGCAGAAGCCGCCGTCGATGACCAGCAGCTTGCCGCCCGCCTTGATGGGGCTTTCGCCGCTGACGGCCTTGACCGGGGTGTGGCCGTTGATGATGTGCCCGTTGGAGGTGTAGAGGCCGAACTCGTGCAGCAGCATTACGCAGGTCTTTTCTTCCTGGCAGAAGGTGTAATACGGGTTCTGCGCCTCCTTCCAGGCGCTCTCCTTCGCAAGGTAGGCGCGCTCGAAGGTCTTGACGTTCCGTCCGCAGAGCGGAGAGCGGCGCCCGGTCCAGAGATACCACATGGCGTCCACATCCTCCGGCGCATGCTCGGCGCAGGCCCTGCGGGTGAGGCGGTCCACCGCGTCCAGGTAGGCGCGGCCGTGATAGACCGCGCCCTCCAGCTCCACCTCGTCCAGGTTCCCGTCCCCGTCCAGCGGGACGCAGCCGTGGAACAGCAGATTCCCGTTCCAGCAGCGGTACATGGCGCCGCGGGCGCAGAGGAACTCCATATGGCGGCGCAGCCGGTCGCTGTTGCGGAAGGCGGAGCGGATGTTTTTGAGCACGCGCTCCTCGTCCGGCGAGAGGGCGCAGGGATCCGCCGGATCCACCGTGGGGAAATCCCGGCTGGCCAGCGCATACTTTTTTCCGTCCAGGACCACGGTGCCGGCGGCCCAGTCGACGGTCTCGAAGATGCGCCGGTCGTCCATGCCGTACTCGGGATGGCGGCGCAGGAGCGCGCCCTCCGTCTTGAAAAGGAGCACGGTGATGGCTTTTACCAGCGGCGTCATGCCGTCATCCAGCCGGTACGCCGCGTCCGCGAAGGTGGAGAGCTCCCGCAGGCTGATGCCGTAGCCGTTTTCCAGGATCTCCAGGTTCCCGTAGCGGATGTTGTTGTAGAGCACGGCCGTGATGCAAGCGTCGCACCCGGCGAACGCGCCCAGCCAGAGGATGTCGTGGTTGCCCCATTCGATGTCCAGGGAGTGGTAGCCCATGAGGATGTCCATGATGCGGTCGGCCCTGGGGCCCCGGTCGTAGATATCGCCCACGATGTGCAGGTGGTCCACGGCCAGGCGCTTGATGAGCGCCGCCAGCGCGCAGATGAAATCGTCGCCGCTGTCCGTCTCCAGAATGGTATCCAGGATCTTGGCGTGGTATACCTGCTGGTTCCCGTCCTCGTCCTTCTGGGCGTGGAGCAGCTCGTCGATGATGTAACCGAACTCCTGCGGCATGGCCTTGCGCACCTTGGAACGGGTGTACTTGGAGGACACGAACCGGGCAAGCCGCACCAGGTCGTCCAGCGTCTCCCGGCACCAGGCCGCGCTGTACCGCCCCTCGCTCCGCATCCGCTCCAGCTTTTCCCTGGGATAATAGATGAGCGTGCACAGCTCCGCCTGCTCCCCCTTGGTCATCTCGCTGCCGAAGAGGACGCGCACCTTTTCCCGGATGACGCCGGAGCAGTTGTTGAGGATGTGGCGGAACGCCTCATACTCCCCGTGCAGGTCGCTCATGAAGTGCTCCGTCCCCTTGGGCAGACTGCGGATCGCCTGCAGGTTGATGATCTCGGTAAACGCCGCCTGCTGCGTCGGATACTGCTGCGCCAGAAGCGACAGATAGCGCAGCGTCCCCTCGTCGAACATCCGGTATCCGTTCATAATCAACGCTCCTTTGAAAGGGCGCGGCTCTCCGCCGGTGCCCCGCACACGGTACTTTTTTATCTATCATACCATAAATGTCAAAAATTACAAATATCCTTTCCGTAAGGCAAATCTCTTCATCGAGGTTGACAAATCAAAACGCGGGGAATAGACTGTACCATGTCTTTTTGGCTTCCGGGAGGGCAGATATGACCGCAGTCAAAGAAAAGGCCGGCTCGTTCCTGCGCCGGAGCCTGTCGTGCGGCAGCGTGTCGTACGAGCAGGCCATGGCGCTTTTTCTTCCGGTGCTGGCCGAAAACATTTTCACCATCGGTTTTTCGCTGCTCAATTCCTCCATGATCAGCTCCGCCGGGATGGCCGCGCTTTCCGCGGTCAACCTGGTGGATACTTATACGACCATGATCGCCACGGTCTTCCAGGGGCTCGCCACCGGGGCGGCCATCGTGGTCGCCCAATACCGCGGCGCGCGCCGGTTCGACCAGATGAAGGAAGCCGCGGAGATGTCGGTTTCCGCCGTCACGGCCCTGGCCGTGCTGCTCACGATCCTCAGCATGGTTCTCAGGAAAGGTGTCATCGCTCTCTTTTTCGGCGGCGCCGAAAAAGACGTGCTGGAGATCGCCGATTATTACCTGCTTTGGAGCTGCGTCACGCTCCCGATCTACGCGGTGGTGGTCGCCGAACTGGGCGTCCTGCGCGGGATCGGCGAGGGGCGGATCGCCCTTGTCATCACCATCGTGAACTCCATCGTATACATCCTGGGAAATTTCCTCTTCATCGTCGTGCTGAAGCTGGCGATCCCCGGCCTTCTGCTCTCCATCACGATCACCCGGCTGGCCACCTTCGCCGCGTGCTTCATCGTAAAGAAGATGATGCGCTCCACCTTCCTGCACAACGTGCGGGATCTGCTGGCGCTGGACGCGGGGCTCCTCAAAAGGATCTCCCAGGTGGGCTTTCCCGTCTCCTTTGAAAACCTGCTCTTCAACGGCGGACGGCTGGTGCTGCAGATGATCATCGTTCCCCTGGGCACCAACGCCATCGCCTCCTACAACATTGCATACAGCATCATGGCCTTCAGCCAGATCCCCAACGGCGCAATGTCCACCATGATGTTCACGGCTGCCGGGATGTGCATGGGCGCCCGCCGCCCGGACGACTGCAAATACCTTTTCAAAAACGTCTGCCGGCTCAATATCGCCACCTATATCGTGATCGGAATCGCCATCGTTGCGCTCCACGCGCCGATCACCGCCGCGTTCCACGCCGAGCCCGATATGTACGGCGTGATCTTTGCCTCCCTTGTCATTATCGCCCTTGCTCAGGTCCTGACGCATACGCCGGGCTTCATGACGGCAAACGTCCTGCACGCCGCGGGCGACATCGCCTACCCCACAGTCGTTTCCGCCGTCTCCATGTGGCTCTTCCGCGTGCTGGGCGCCTATCTTCTCGGCATCGTCCTCGGACTCGGCGTGCCGGGCGTCTACCTGGCCATGTCCATGGACTGGACGGCGCGGGCAATCGTCATGACGCTCCGTTACCGGGCTGGGAAATGGGAAAAGATGCATGTCATTTGACACAAAATGCCAAATCTATCAGAAATCCCGTTTTTATTCGTACATCCCGCTCAAGTTCTGGCACACCCGCGGGTTTTGTGCTGGTTTCAGCGCAAAACCCGCGATATTTTTCTTGCAGACCTGCTCAGCTTGTGATAGAATATGAGAAAGTGATGGTCAACTGTGTCTCTTTTTTTGCAGGCGGCCCCACAAGAACGCGAATGGAGAAAATAAAATGAGGCAAGACCGGGTCAACACGATCGAAGAATATGTCATTGAGCACCGCACGGCGTCGCTGCAGGAGCTGGCGGACGCTTTCGGCGTTTCCGTATCCACCATACGCCGGGATCTGAATTCTTTGTTCTCCAGGGGAAATGTCTCAAAGGTCTACGGCGGCGTCTCCGTCAAGGACAGCTCCATCCTGCCGCCCATCGTGGAGCGCGCGGCGAAGAACAAGGAAGAAAAGGCGGTCATCGGCAAGCTCGCCGCCGGCATGGTCACGGACAATTCCGTCATCTTCCTCGACGCCGGCTCCACCATTCCGAACATGATCGTCCACCTGGCCAACATGGATAACCTGACCATCGTGACGCACAGCCTCGTCGCCATGTCCGAGGCGGCGAAATACCCGAAGCTCCACGTCGTGGCGCTGGGCGGCTACTACAACCACACCACCTCTTCCTACAGCGGGGACATGAACTTCCTGACCGACATCCAGGTGCAGACCGTTTTCCTGGCCTGCAGCGGGATGTCCACGGTGGGCGCCGGGTGCAGCGCGTACAACGAATACCTCATCAAGAAGCAGGTCGCCTCCCGGGGCGCGCGGGTCATCCTCCTGGCGGACCACACGAAATTCAACCGCCCGGCCTCGTTCTGCTCCTGCCCGATCAGCCGTCTTTCCGCCATCGTCACGGGCCAGACTCCGCCCGAGGAGTATCTGGACATCATGCGCCGGGACGGAGTGGCGCTGATCTGTCCGGAAACGCCCGATAAGAGCAAGGGATAAGCCGGAGCCGGCTTCGAACCTCTCAGAACAAAACCGCCGCCCGTAAACGGGCGGCGGTTTTCTGTCTCTTTCAGGTTATTTCAGGAGGTTCAGATGCCGGTCGCAGAGCTCCTCTTCCTCGCTCTCGTAAAGGTCGAAGTGGCTGTTGAGAAAATCAAAGATCTCCTTCTTCAGCGCGGGATCGCCCAGGATGAAGCCGTAGGTGATGTGCATCAGCTGACGCGAATCGTTGTTCCCCAGGTCCAGGTAATGCGGAAGGTCCCCGTCGCTCACCGTGTCGAGGGGCGGGATGCGGGACGCGTCGCAGTGGACCACGTAGAATTTCTTCGCGTCGTCCAGGTGCTGCAGCGCGGTCCGGTGCATCTTCCGGTACAGCGCCGGGTCGTGCTTGGAAATAGTCTCCACGGCCTCAAGCCAGCTCGTGCCGGCGGTCTTTACGTGGAAGCGGCCCCCGGTCGCCCGGGCGATGACGGGCAGGACGCTGTATTTCTCGCTGCCGGAGTGGAGACTGAGCTTGTAGCCGAAGCGATCCGCCATCGCGGCGTGGATCTTCATCGTGCGCCTCAGCTCGTCCAGATCCCCGATGTAATCGATGGCCTTCTGGAACTCCCCGACGAACTTGGGGGCAACGCTGGTGGCCTCGACGCCCATTTTTTCCATCTCGACGGCCACGAAATAGTGCGCCTCGGGCGACGTGGTCTCCACCGTCTCGTCCAGCGAGATCTCGAAGTCGATGGGCCGCCCGGCGGGGACGAGCAGATCGAAGTACACGTCCCGGATGAGCTCCAGCGCGCCGCCGTAGACGACGCTGAGCTTATAGAGCCCGCCCTTCGTGAATTTCAGGCCGAATTCCTCCGGCGCGCGGCTCCGGAGATAGGTTTCCTCATAGGCCTTCCTGACGGCCGCGGGGAGCGATTCAAAGCCGGCCTCCAGCTCCCGCTCGCCTGCGGCGCAGCTTTTCAGCGCCAGGGAGCAGTCCAGCGTGATCATGGTGCAGCCGGCCTTCAGCGCGTCGGCGATCTCCGGCTTGCTCTTCAGGTGGTCGCCGTCGCTGGCGAAGCCCTTGCGGAACCCCTCGCGGAAAACGGCCCAGGCGGCCACGTCGATGACCTGCGGATTCGTCCGCCCGGTGAGCGTCAGCTCGCGGAGGCTCTGCTGGGCAAGGACGGGGAGCAGCTCCGTTTTCGCGATCGCCCTGACCTGCGCGGGGTTGGCGTACCCCAGCCGGTCGCCCAGGCCGAAGGAGGCCGCCTTCCGTCCGATGGCGACAGGCTTCGTAAACGGAAACAGCTCGTTGAGCGCGAGACGGTTCCCGTGATCCGTCGGGCAAAGGAGGTATCCCCCCATATCCCGGCCGCTGAACTTCTCCCGCAGCTTCCCGCTGACGGCGGCCAGCGTTTCGGTCTCCGTCCGGACCATCCCTATCTCGCCCAGCTCGTTCCCGGCAAAGGAACGGGGAAAAACGCGGAGCTTCGTCGTGCGCTGAAGATCTTCCATCAAACTCATAGCATTAACATCCTTTCCTGCTGTCCGATCCGGGCGCGGCCGCCGGCCGCTGCCCGCTCAGTACTTTCTCCGGGGGAGCCTGCCGTCGAAATCCGCTCCGGATTCCTCTTCAAGCGGGAACTTCACGGGCCTGTGGTCGCGCTGCGAGCGGTAGATCCCCACGAAGAGCGCCACCGCCGCGCGGCCGTCCTCCAGCGTGACCCGGGGCTTCCGGCCCTCGATGATCGCCGCCAGGAAATCGTCCAGCTGGCAGGTATGGAAATAGGAGGCGAAATCCACCTTCCGGAACTGCTCGTAGTCCTCCTTCTGCCAGAGCGCCAGCCGGTCCTCCTCGCCGCGGATCGTCCACAGATCGTTCACCGGCGGCTCCGTCACGGGAGAAACGCCGGCGATGTACATCGCGCCGCCGTCGGTCTTGACGCCGATGGACGCGCCGTTCGAGCCGTGAACGTGCACCCTGCCGTACAGCGCCGGATTCTGGGAATTGCTCACCACGACGTTTCCGATGGCGCCGCTCTTGAAGCGGATGACCGCCGCCGCCGTGTCCTCCACCTCCAGCCCCGGATGGTTGAAGGTGTCCCACATCCCGTAGACCTCGTCCATCTCCCCCATGAACGCGAGGAGCAGGTCGAGCTGGTGCACGGCCTGGTTGACCAGGACGCCGCCGCCCTCTCTCTGCCAGGTCCCGCGCCACGGGTCGCTGCCGTAATACGCCATATCCCGCCAGCCCAGCATGGTGACGGTGCCGAGGATCGGCTTTCCGATCTTGCCGGCGCGGATGGCTTCCTGCATCCGGATGGTCGGCTCGTAAAACCGGCGCTGGCTGATCGTCGTCCCCACGATATGGTTCCGCTCCGCCGCGTTCACGATGGCGTTGCAGTCCTCGATGGTGACCGCCAGGGGCTTTTCAATGGCGATGTTCACGCCCAGCTCCGCCGCGCGCACCGCGTCGGCCGCATGGGCGGGATGGGGCGTGCAGATGCTGACCGCCTCGACGCCCGTCTCCTCCACCATCCGGTCCAGGGAGTCGAACGCCCTGACCCCGTACTTCTCCGCCATCGCCTTCGCCCGGTCGATGTTGTGGTTGCAGACCGCCACGAGCTCGCTGCTCTCCAGCTCCTTGTACGCCTTCGCGTGGAAGTCGCCGACTTTTCCGCAGCCGATCACGCCGGTCCTGATCTTTCTTCCCATCGTTTCCCTCCCGATGCCGCGGCACCCCGGTTTTCCGCCGGGCCGCGCATTTTTCCGCTGTTTATTGAATCCGGGTCCCGCTGCCGCTGAAATCCTTCGCTGGAAATGCCGTCAGATTCGCTCTGGTGTTGACAAAAACATAGGCATCAAGTACAATATTTGTTGTCAAATGGTGAGCAACTTTCAGAAATCCGAATACAGGAGGTCATTCAAATGTCCACAAAGGAACGTCTTGGAAAATGCGGAGTCATCCCCGTCGTCGTCCTGGGCGACGCGAAGGACGCGGTCCCGACGGCGGAGGCGCTGCTGGCCGGCGGCGTCGACGTTATGGAGATCACGTACCGGACCGCCGCCGCGTCCGACTCGATCCGCGCCGTTGCCGAAGGCTGCCCGGAAATGCTCGTCGGCGCGGGCACCGTGGTAACCCTGGATCAGTGCAGGCAGGCCGTGGAACGCGGCGCGAAGTTCATCGTCTCTCCCGGCTTCGACGCCGAGATCGTCTCCTGGTGCGTGGAAAACGGGATCGCCGTCTGCCCCGGCTGCGTGACGCCCACCGAGATCATGGCCGCCATGAAGCTCGGCCTCGACGTGGTGAAGTTCTTCCCCGCCAACGTTTACGGCGGGCTCGCCGCCATGAAGGCGCTCTCCGCGCCCTTCGGCGGCATCCGCTTCATCCCCACCGGCGGGATCAGCAACGAGAACGTGGCCGAGTACGCCGCGGCGCCCTATGTCTTCGCCGCCGGCGGAAGCTGGATCTGCCCGAAGGCCGACATCGCCGCCGGCAACTTCGCCCACATCACCGAGCTTTCCCGGACGGCCACCGACGCCGTCAAAGCCGTCCGGAAATAACCAGTCTCCAATCCGAGGCAGCCGCCGGAAACGTCCGGCGGCTGCCTTTTCCGATGCCCAGTTTTCCGCCGGCATCCTGATGATTCAGTTGCGCGGGGGAGCGCCGCTCAGTCCTCCCGGACCGCGTCCTCGATGGCGGCGTGCATGCCCTTTTCGCCGATCAGCCTCAGCTGGCGCTTCGTCTCCTCGACGAAGGTCGGGACCGTGTGGAGATCCAGTCCCCACCAGTCCTCGCGGCTGCAGACGGCGTCCGCCAGCGCCTCGGGCGTGTCGTCCTTGTGGGCGAGGAAGAACTCCAGGATGGCGCGGTCGTCGCAGATGGGGTATTCCTCATTGCCGCGCCTGCCGACAAGGCCCTTTTCGTCCATCCGGAAGCCGCGGTAGAACTCCAGATAGGCGGCGAAGCCCAGCATCATGCACTTCGGCACGCGGCCGAACTTCTGCTGATACGCCAGCACCGACGGGAGCACGCGCGCCCGCCACTTGGAGGTCGTGTTCAGCGAAATGGCAAGAAGCCGATGATCGATGAACGGATTGTGCAGCCGGTCGAAGATGACGGCGGCGTATTCCTTCAGGTCGGCCTCCGTGAAGCGGAAATCATCCGCGTAAGGCAGCGTGGGCAGGATCTCCCGATAGACGGTCTTCGTGCCGAAATCCTGGATATCCTTGTCCTTCAGGGCAAAGCGCATGATGTCGTTCCCGGCCAGGAAGGACGCCAGGACCAGCGTGGTCTGCACGCCGTTGAGAATGCGGACCTTGCGCTGCTTGAAGGGGCGGCAGTCGTCGCAGACGACGATGGGGAGGCCCGCCTTCTTGAAGGGCAGCTCGTCCGCCAGCCAGGCCGGGCCCTCGATGTACCAGATGGCGAATATCTCGCCGGTATCCAGGTTCTTGTCCAGGTATCCGTTCTCCGCGTTCAGCTTGTCGGCCTCGGCGCGGGGATAGCCGGTGACGATGCGGTCCACCATGGTGGAGCAGAAAACGTTCTGTTCGTCGACCCACTTTTTGAAGCCGTCGCCCAGACCCCACTGCTCGATGTACAGGTCCACGCAGCGCTTGAGCTCCGCGCCGTTGTGGTCGATGAGCTCGCAGGAGAGGAACACGACGCCCTTGGCCTTGTCGCCGCCCAGCTTGCGGTAGCGCTCGTACAGGAAACGGGCGACCTTGCCGGGGAAGCTGGCGGGGGGCGCGTCGTCCAGGGCGCAGGCGGGATCGTAGGCGATGCCCGCCTCCGTGGTGTTGCTGACGACGAAACGGATCAGCGGATCGGCGGCGCATTTCATCAGCGCGGCGAAATCCTCGTAGGGATTCACGACCCGGCTGATGCTGCTGACCACGCGCTTTTCAACGACCTCTCCGCCGTCCTGCAGGCCGCGCAGATAGACCGTGTAAAGCCCGTTCTGCTCGTTGAGCTCCTTCGCCCTGCCGTCTCTGATCGGCTGGAAAACGACCACCTTGCCGTTGAAGCCGGCCCGCTCGTTGGCCAGGTCGAAGAAGTAATCGACGAACGCGCGCAGGAAATTCCCTTCGCCGAACTGCAGGACGCGCTCCGGCGCCTCCGGCAGCAGATACCCCTTGAAGCCCTGCTTCTCCAGGGTCTTGTATGAAAGCTGATCCATGACACTCCACTCCTTTTGTGTGCCGCGTCCGTTTTCCGCGGATCAGGCAAATTTGAAAATGACCTTCAGGTTCCTGCCCCGGTTGGCGACGATCTCGCCGAACGCCTCCGGCGCCTCAAGATACCCGTACTCGGCGGACACGATGGACTCCAGATCGAATTCGCCCGCGTTCACCCGGTCGATGAGCTCGAGGAAATCCTCCTTCATCGCGTTGCGGCTGCCGAAGATGCTCATTTCCTTCTTCTGGATGATGGGATAATAGAAATCCATGTTCTGCTTGCCCACGCCGATGACCACCACGCGCCCGTGATAGGCCACGGCGTCGATGCAGTTCTGCACCGTTCCCGGGAAGCCGACGGCCTCGAAGCAGACGTCGAAGCCGGCGCCGTCCGTCAGCGCCATCGCCTTGTCTGCGAACTTGCTGTCGTCGTCGTTGAGGATGACCCCGGCGAGGCCCAGCTTCTGCTTCGCATACTCCAGCTTGTCCGGCGCCACGTCGGACATATAGACCTGGGCGCCCAGCATTTTCGCCGCCGCGCCGGCAAGATAGCCGATGGTCCCCGCGCCGACCACGAGCACCTTTTCCCCGGGCTGCACGCTGGCGCGCTTGACGGCGTGATAGCTGATGCAGAAGGGCTCGATGAGCGCCAGGGTCCTGGCCGCCAGCCCCTTGCCGTCGTAGATGCGCTCCAGCGGCATGGAGATATACTCGCAGTAAGCGCCGTCGCGGATGCTGCATCCCATGGTCTGGTTGGACGGGCAGCAGTTGACGTAGCCGTGGCGGCAGGTGGAGCACGTCCCGCAGTTGAAATAGGGGTTGACCGTGACGATCATGCCCTTTTTCAGACCGCAGGCGTTGTTTTCATCGATATCCACGATCTCGCCGGAGAACTCGTGCCCCGGGATCTGGGGATACCTGGCGTACAGGAACGCGCCGAGGTAAGTGCCGATGTCCGAACCGCACACGCCGCCGTACAGCGTCTTGATGACGGCGTTTCCCGGCGTGAGCGCCGGGATCTCCTTCCGGACGATCTCCACCTTCCCGGGCCGCAGCAGCTTGTGATCCGCAGAGAATTCGCAGGGGGCCGTGATCTGCACGCAATTCATCATACCCATGACTGCACGCTCCTTTCAGTCGTTTCCGGGCGCGCTCAGACGATCACGCCGTTTTTGAAAACGGCGATCCGCCGGTAGCCCATTTTCTCACCGCAGGTCTTTCCCTCGCCGGAGGCCAGCTTCAGCACCCACGCGTAGAGCTCCTCCGCCGCTTCGGCGATGGTCTTTTCTCCGTCGGCCACCTTGCCGGCGTTGTAGTCGATCCAGTCTTTTTTCATCTCGTACAGCGGCGTGTTCGTGGAGAGCTTCACCGTCGGCACGGCGGTGCTGTACGGCGTTCCGCGCCCGGTGGTGAAGAGGACGATGTGCGCGCCGGCGGCGGTCAGGTTCGTGGCGGAGACCATGTCGCTTCCCGGCCCGGCCAGCAGCGTCAGGCCGTTCGTGCGGATCTGCTCCGCGTAGCCGACGACGTCGCTGATGGGCGCGACGCCGCCCTTCTGGACGCAGCCCAGGCTCTTGTCCTCAAGGGAGCTGATCCCGCCCTCGTAGTTGCCGGGCGCGGGATTGCTGTACACCGGCTGGCCGTTTTTGATGAAGTAATCCTTGTACTCGTTGAGCATCGCCGCAGCCCGGTCGAACACCTCGCGGCTGACGCAGCGGTTCATGAGAAGTCCCTCCGCGCCGAACATCTCCGGCACCTCGGTGATCATCGTGCTTCCGCCCCGGGCGACCAGCATGTCGCCGACGGCGCCCAGCACCGGGTTCGCCGTGATCCCGGAAAGGCCGTCCGAGCCGCCGCACTTCATCCCGAACACCAGCTTGCTTACGGAAACGGGCTCGCGGCGGAACTTCCCGGCGTAGCGCGCGGCCTGCTCCAGCAGCGCGGCGCCCTCCGCCATCTCGTCCCCGACCTCCTGGCACACCATGAACTTGACCCGGTCGGGATTCCAGCTTTTCCCCGCGATCTCGCGGATCGCCTTCTGGAAATCCGCGGGCACGTTGTTTTCGCATCCCAGGCTGACGACGAGGACGCCGCCCGCGTTGGGATGGTTCACCAGCGTCGCCAGAAGACGGCGCGTCATTTCGTTGTCCTCGCCGACCTGGCTGCATCCGAAGGGATGCGGGAAGGCGTACAGGCCGTCCAGCCCGTACTTCTCCACCAGGCCCTGGTTTTCAGCCGCCAGACGCATGGAAAGATCGTCCACGCAGCCGACGCCGGGGACGATCCATACTTCGTTGCGGATCGCGGCCCTGCCGTCGTCCCGTACATAGCCCATGAACGTCTCCGGCGCTTTTTTCGGAAGCGCCCGGATGTCGGGCTCGTAGACGTACTGCTCGTGATCCTTCATGTTGGTGTGCATATTGTGGATATGTACGTGCTCTCCCGCGGAAATATCCGCCAGCGCGCGTCCGATGGGGAAGCCGTATTTGATCACGTTCTCGCCCTTTTTGATCGGGCGCAGCGCGATCTTGTGCCCGTGCTGGATCGCCTCCCGCGCGGTCACCCGGACGCCGCCGATTTCAGCCGTCTCGCCGGGAGCGATGTCCTGGAGCGCCACGGCGACGCTGTCGATCTCGTTGAGTTTCAGAAGCTTTACCATTTGCAATGCCCTCCCGCCCTGAGATTCAGGCGAAGGGCGGTCCTGAAGCGCCGTCGCAGACAGTTCAGACCGCCCGGAAGTTCCGTTCTCTTTTTGCAGGCCCCGGCCGGAGGACCGTCCGGCCGGGACCTGGTTGGCCCAAGCTGCTTCTCACAATTACAGCTTGCTGCTACCGTGGTCACTTCGCGGCGTTCACCTGGTCGTAGTTCACGCACCAGGTGGGTTTTTTGCCGCTGAGGACTTCCAGGATGCCCTGGCATCCCTGATAGCTCATCCGGTCCATCGCCTCCACCGTCAGCGCGGAGCAGTGGGGGGAAAGGAGGACGTTGCCCAGGGAGAGGAGGGGATTCCCGCTAAAGTGCGCCTCGTCTGCGTAGACGTCCAGCGCGGCGCCGGCGATCTTCTTCGCCTTCAGCGCCTCGTACAGGTCCTGCTCGTTCACGTTCGAGCCGCGGGAGAAGTTCACCAGGAACGCCGTGGGCTTCATGAGTCCCAGCCGCTCCCTGTTCACGAAGCCGTTGTTCGCGGCGCTGGCCGCAAGGTGGAGGCTCACGAAATCGCTCTCCCGGAAAATGCGGTCCGGATCGTCCGTCAGCTCGATGTAAGGATAGTCCCTGGCGAGGGCGGCCTTGTCCGCGTAAGGATCGTAGCCGAGGACCTTCATGTCGAAGCCGCAGCCGGCTTTTTTCGCCAGCGACTTGCCGATGTTCCCCAGGCCGATGATGCCCAGCGTCTTTCCTCCGACCTCATTGCGAACGCACAGCGACGGCGCCGATTCGAACGCACCGAGCTCGCTGTCCGGCACGGAAACCTCCGCGCCGTTCACGGTCTCGGTATGCGCCGGATGACGGGGCGCGCCGGCGGGGACGTATTCCCGCATCGCCGCGTTCATGGGGACGATCTGCTTGGCCAGCGCGAGGATGGCGGCCATGGTGTGTTCCGCGACGGAATTCATGTTCGCCAGCGGCGTCCGCACCACGTAGAGGCCCAGCTTCGTCGCGGTTTCCGCGCTGACTACGTTGTCGATGCCGACGCCGTGTTTTCCGACGACCTTCAGCTTTTTCCCCGCGCTGAGGATCTCCTCGTCCAGGAACGTGACGGCGGAAAACACGCCGTCGCAGTCGGCGATGAGCGCCTTGAGCGTCTCCTTCTTCTTGTCCGGGGCATACACGACCTCGCATCCGTTTGCGCGGAGGAGATCGGTGCCGGCGGCGGAAACGCTGTCGACGACAAGTACTTTATAGGCCATTTCAAAGGCTCCTTAAAAATCAGAATTGCGGGATCGCGGGCGCTCCGGATCAGGTAATGCCCAGATACGCCTTCTGCACGTCGGGGTTCGCCAGCAGGTCCTTGCAGGTGTCGTGGAGGATGATCTCTCCGGTCTGCATGACGTAGCCCTCGTCGGCGGTGTTCAGGGCGATCTTCGAGTTCTGCTCCACGAAGAGGATCGTGGTCCCCTCGTTGCGTATTTTGACGATGTACTCGAAGATGTTCTTCACGATGATCGGGGCAAGGCCCAGGGACGGCTCGTCCAGGAGCAGCAGCTCGGGACGCGACACCATCGCGCGGGCGATGGCGAGCATCTGCTGCTCGCCGCCGGAGAGCGTCCCGGCCATCTGGTCTTTCCGCTCCAGCAGGCGCGGGAACATCTCGTACATCGCGGAAATGTCCTTCTGCACGCCCTTCTTGTCCTTGCGGGTGTAGGCGCCGGCGTCCAGGTTTTCCGCCACGGACAGCTTGGAGAAAACGTGGCGGCCCTCCAGGCACTGGGCCAGGCCGAGGCGGAGGATCTTGTGGCCGGGGAGTCGGGTGATGGGCTTGCCCTTGTACAGGATTTCGCCCTGGTGCACGCCGGCGGCCGGCGTCAGGCCGGAAATGGTCTTCAGCGTCGTGGTCTTGCCGGCGCCGTTGGCGCCGATGAGGGTGACGATCTCGTCCTCCTCGACCTTCAGGTCGATGCCCTTGACCACGTGGATGTTGCCGTAGTAGTAGTGCAGGTCCTTCACTTCAAGCAGAGCCATTATCAGTCACCTCCCAGATATGCGGCGATGACGTCGGGATTGTTCTGGACCTCCGCCGGCGTCCCCTGCGCGAGGAGCTTGCCGTAGTTCAGAACGTAGATGTAATCCGTCACGTTCATGACCAGCTTCATGTCGTGCTCGATCAGCATGATGGTGACGCCCTTTTCCAGGATCCTGCCCATCAGCGTGTTGAGCTCTTCCTTCTCCGTGGAGTTCATGCCGGCCGCGGGCTCGTCCAGGAGGATAAGCTTGGGGTTGCTGGCAAGGCCGCGGACGATCTCGAGCTGGCGCTGTTCGCCGTAGGAGAGCGAGCCGGCCAGATCCGACGCCCGCTTCTCAAGGCCGACGAATTTCAGCCATTCGTACGCGCGTTCCCTGGCTTCCTTCTCTTCCCTGCGCTCGCTTCCGACCTTGAAGATCGACTGGAAGAAATTCTGGGTGAGGCGGTCGTGCATGCCGACCATGACGTTCTCGACCACGCTCATCTTCCGGAAAAGGTTGATGACCTGATAGGTGCGCGTGATGCCGAGCTCGTTGATCTCGTGGGGGCGCTTGCGCTCGATGCGCACGCCGTCGAAGGTCACGGTCCCGGAGGTGGGCGGATAGACGCCGCTGATCGCGTTGAAGAACGTGGTCTTCCCCGCGCCGTTCGGCCCGATGAGGCCGGTGATCTTGCCGTCGTTGATGGTGAGGGAGATGTCGTTGTTGGCGGTCAGGCCGCCGAATTTCAGCGTCAGGTGCTCAGTTGTCAGCATGATCGTCCACCTCCTCTTTCTTGTCCCCGGCAGCGGCGGCGCCGGATTTCCTGTAACGGATCCTCGCGGCGACGTCGCGGACGACGCCGGAGATGCCGCCCGGCATGACGACGATGACCGTCAGGAGCAGGATGCCGTAGATCAGCATCTGATAGGTCTCGGCGGAGCGCAGGCACTCGTTGAGGGCCTGCACGGCCAGGACGCCGCTCATCGGCCCGGCGATGGACGCCGTTCCGCCGAAGAGCAGCATGGTCATGAACATGACCGACTGCTTGTAGGCGAAGGTGTCGGGGCTGATGTAGCGGACGAGGTGCGCGTAAAGCGCGCCGGCATAGGCGGTATAGAACGCGCTCACCGCGAAGGCGATGATCTTGTACTTGCGGACGTTGACGCCCATGCCCTCCGCGGCGTGGGAATTTTCGCGGATGGCGATGAGGGCGCGGCCGACGCGGGATTTGATCATGTTCCGCTTGATGACGAGCAGGATCACCGCGGCGGCGAGGGCGAAGTAATAATACTTCGTAAAGCTGTTGAGCTTATAGCCGAACAGGCTGACCGTCTGGGTGAACATGCCGGTGAAGTTGCCGGTGATGCTTCCCGGAGACTGGGAGACGAACTGGTAGACCACCTCGCCGAAGGCGATGGTCGCCAGCGACAGGAAGTGGAACACCAGCTTCGACGCCGGATAGGCCAGCGCCGCGCCCACGACCGTGGCAAAGGCGGCGGCGATGATCATCGAAAAGAACACCGGGATGTTCGCGTACTGGTGCAACATGACCGAGCCGTACGCGCCGATGGCGAAGAAGGCCGCGTGGCCCAGGGAGATCTGTCCCGCATACCCGAACAGGATGTCCAGGCCGGAGACCGCGATCGCGTACAGCAGGAAGAAGCAGGCGAGCTGCACGCCGTAGTTCCAGTCGAAGCCGTTCCTGAGGATAAACGGCAGCGCCAGCGCAAGCGCGGCGCCGATCACCGGTCCGAGGGTCTTTTTCATCGTTTTTTTCATCTCTGCCCCCCTCAGTCGGCGATGGCGCGTTCATTGAACAGGCCGGTGGGTTTGACGAACAGAAACACGAGCAGAAGCGCGTAAGCGATCATGTCCTTGTAGGCGGAGGAAATGTAAGCCGAAAGCAGCGTCTCGATGACGCCCAGCAGCAGGCCGCCGACGATGGCGCCCGTCATATTTCCGAAGCCGCCGATGACGGCGCTGGAAAAGCCCTTGCGCCCGATGACCGCGCCGAGGGTCGTGTAAACGCCGTAGACGGGGCCGATGAGCATCCCGGCGAACGCCGCGATGCCGGCGGAGATCGCCCAGCTCAGGCCGGTGGCAAGGCCGACGTCGATGCCGCAGGCCCGCGCGGCCATGGGATCCATGGCGGAGGCGCGCATGGACGTGCCGATCGAGGTGTGGTTCATGAAGAAGCTGAACACCAGCATCAGCAGCAGCGAGGCGCCGATGCACAGGATCGCTTCCGTCTGGAACGATCTGCCGAAGATCGTGATATAAGGGATCTTGAAGATCTGGGGATAGCCCTTCATATCCGAGCCGAAGATCAGCATGGAGCCGTTCTGCAGAATATAGGAGATGGCGATGGTCGCAAGAATCGTGTAGATCGGAAGGACGCCCTTTTTCACAAGGATCGAAATAACGCCCTTTTCAACGCCGAAGCCGATCATGAAAACGATGACGATCACCAGAATGAGCGAAATGAAAAACGGGATGTGCATGACGCCGTAGAAGGTGTAGCCGAGGAAGGCGCCCACGGTCAGCAGGTCGCCCTGCATGAAGCTCATCAGCCCGGAGGACCGGTAGATCAGGCTGTAGCCCAGTGCGATCAGGCCGTAAATACTGCCGATGACCAGGCCGGAGATCAGAATTTGCAGCAGCATAGCCGAATATTACCACCTTTCCGAATGAATCCGGAAGAATGGAAGAGGCGGATTAATCGCTTAACCCGCCCCTTCCACCGTTTTGCTTAGCGGTCGCTTTTCTGTTGTGAGAATTTTGGGCCGGAGCGCTGGATTACTTCAGCTTGGCATACTCGCCGGAGGCGACCCAGTCGTCAAAGCTGGAGGCCTTCTGGTTGAGGATGATCCATGCCTTGAACTCGTGGATGCCTTCCTGATCGCCCTTGGTGAAGTCGTAGGTTCCGCCGAGGCCTTTGAAATCGCTGATGGTGCCGAGGGCGGCGATCATGTCGCTGCTCTTGATGGAGTTGGCCTTCTCGGCGGCGGCCTTCAGAACGTAGATGGCGTCATAGGCGCGATACGCGCAGTCGTGATACGGAAGCTCGTTGAACTTCTTCTGGAAAGCGGTGAGGAAGGACTTCATGTAGTCGTCCTTGCAGTCGTCGATGCTGGCATAGGTGACATAGGGGAACATGAACGCATAGTAGTTGGCGGCGTCGCCGGCGGCGGCAATGTTGTCGATGGAGAGGGTCTCCTTGTTGAACACGACCTTGTTGTAGCCGGCCTGACGGAGCTGCTTGGCAAAGGAGGCCTGCGCCACGGAGTAGGTGGAGGTGAACACGGCGTCGCAGCCGCTGTTGACGATCTTGATCGCCTGGCCGGAGAAGTCGGTATCGCCGTCGACGTAAGTCTCGGAGGTGATGGTCTTGATGCCGACGGACTCGGCGGCCTTGCGCATATCCTCAGCGCCGGAGGCGGAGGAGTCGTCCTGGCCCTGGAAGATGGAGATGGAGTTGATGCCGAGCTTCTTCATGTAGTTGGCAAGGCTGGGCATGCCGAGGCCGGAGTTCGGGCAGGCGCGCCAGACGTACTTCCAGCCTTTTTTCATCCAGGTGGAGGAAAGGCCGGTGCCGAGAGCCATGACCTGGGCCTCTTCATAGTAGGGGCCGGCAGCCAGCATGCAGCTGGAAATCAGGGAGCCGCAGATCCAGTCGACCTTGTCGACCTCGACGAGCTTGGTGGCCAGCTTGACAGCCTCTTCGGGAGAGCCCTGATCGTCGTATTCGACGAGCTCGAGCTGCTTGCCGAGGACGCCGCCGGCGGCATTGATCTGCTCGACGGCCAGCTCGGCGCCCTTCTTCGCGGCGTCGCCGACGAGGGCGTTGGTGCCGGTCAGAGGCTGCGGGCAGCCGATCTTGATGGTCCCGCCGGAAGCGGCGGACGAGCCGGAGGCCGCGGAGCTGGCGGTGGAGCTGGAAGAGCTGGAAGCGCAGGAGACGAGACCGAACATCAGGACTACGCAGAGCAGTGCAGCAAGGATCTTCTTCATTTTTGTTCCTCCATTTAATAAATTGTCCTCAGACCTTGTCTTCGAACTTTGCCGACACATTGAACGAACGCTTCTTTTTTGGCGCCATCACCCCACCTTCGGTCCATCCGGGAATTACCACAAATTTCCGTTTTGATCAAAGGCCCATTCTTCCGGCGAACCGAGAACCTCGATGTTGGGATTGCTGCGGGCCTCATCGAGCATTGCTTCGGAGATCAGGATCTCTCCGATGTGCATGGTATCCTGAATCCGCACGACGCGGGGATTCCGCTTGTCGATCCCGTTGCACGTCCGGATCCCCAGCTGGACGGCGGTACGGTCGCATTCCGTGACGAAGGGGATCATGACCACGTTCAGCACCGTCGAGGTGATCGAATTGGGATACGTGATGTCCAGATCCGTGTCCTCGACGATCCGCCTCGTCGTGATGTCCGCCATCCCGATGCCGTTGGCGTTGTGGTGCGTCTCCTCCGTCAGGCCGAGGGCGACGATGCGCTGCGCGGCAAAGCCGCTCGAGCCGTCGTCCGCGGTGCCCGGGCAGGCGAACCGGCCCGTGACGTTCGGGTCCATTCCGTCGCCGCTGACGTCCTTGCCGATCCTGTCGACGACCAGCACGTCCGCGCGTCCGAAGAGAATGTGACCCATCCTGGCTTTCGCCTCGAGGAGGTATGCGGGCTCCCGTTCCCAGATCTCGTCCGGGGTCAGGCCCAGGATCCTGTACGTCTGGTCGAACGCGTTCTCGATGAGCCCGACGCCGCACAGGATGTTGTTGTTGTCGAACTGGACGCGCGCCACCTTGGGAAGGATGCGCGCCATGTTGGCGAAGCCGGATTCGTGGACGGTCTCGGCGCCGTGCTGCTTGCCCATCCCGATGACGGACATTTTCAAAAGTCCGCTCTCGTAGGGCCCGCGGAAGGCCGTGTGGGCCTTGATGCGCCCGATGAGGATGATCCCGTCGGCTTCGTGGGCGTACCGGTCGGTGAAGACCGGCATGTTCCTCTCGTCCGGGACGGTGCCGACCTGCACGGTCTCCATGGTCGCGCGCACCGGGCAGCCCAGGTATTCCTCGGTCACGCCGTAAGCGGCGAGCACCTGTTTTTGCCCCTCGGCGGTCGCGCCGCCGTGGCTTCCCATCGCCGGGAAAACAAAGGGCTCCGCGCCCAGCTCCCTGAGAAAATCGACGACGCTCTTCGTGATGAGGGCCACGTTCGCCACGCCGCGGCTCCCGCTGGTGATGGCGATCGTCATGCCCTTTCTGATCTTTCCGGTGATCTCGGGCCGGTCGAGCTGCGCCCGGACGATCGCCGGGATATCGCCCGGCTCGATGTGCGCGGGATCGAATTTCTGGCGGACCCGGATCATTTTGGGAAGCTGCGTGTCCATGCAGAGCTTCGTGACCAGGTTCCCCGCCGTGACGTCCAGCATTTTTGCCACCTCCCGGCAATCAGGCTTCAAAATCCTGTTTGTTCTTCTTGACTCCGTTTTTCAGCATGTTCAGCTCGCTTCCGCAGCTGAAGATCGTCATTCCCCGGTCCCTCCACTTTCTCAGGAGCGCGGGCTTGGAATGGATGATCCCGGCCGCTTTTCCGGCCCGCAGCGCGGCGTTCAGCACGCACCCGATCGCCTCCTCCACCCGGGGCTCCTCCGCGTTGCCCGCGGCGCCGTAGCTGGTGGAGAGGTCGGAGGGCCCGACCATCAGGGCGTCCACGCCCTGGACGGCGATGATCTTTTCCGCGTTGCCGACGCCCTGGGGCGTCTCGATCTGGGTCAGGATGATCGTCCGCTCGTTGGCGGCGGCGAAATAATCGCGGAGATTTCCGGGATTGTAATTCGTGTGCGCCCTGGTGGTGGAAACGCCGCGGTTCCCCACCGGCGTGTATTTGGCGAAGCCGATGACCTTTTCCGCGTCCTCCGGCGTGCTCACCATGGGGACGAGCAGCCCGTCGGCGCCCATGTCCAGCGTCTTCGTGATCCATTCCCTGCGGATCTCCGGGATCCGCACGATGGCGGGGAGCCCCAGCAGGTTCGCCTCCGCGACCAGGTTGGAAAGCTGGGAAAAATCAAAGGGCCCGTGCTCGGCGTCGATGATGACGAATCCCAGGCCGCCGGCCTGCAGGACCCGGATAATGTTCGGCGTGGATATCTCCGAGAGCATCGTGCCCAGGACGACCTCCCTGTTTCTGATCTTTTCCTTCATGTCGGTCATATGCCGTGCGCTCCTTACAATTCAATTCGAAAACTCACTGTGCCTTCATCCGCAGCAGCAGCTGGGGCTTCTCGTAAAGGCCGGAACATATGCCCATGCAGCACAGCGCGAGGCGGTACAGCCCGCTCATCGCCTCGTCCTTCAGCGCGGAAAGCCTGCACGGGCAGCCGAGCGTTTTTTCGATGACGCGCACCAGCTCCGGCCGGTTCCACGAAACGCCGCCGGAACACACGACCGATCCCAGCTCCTTTCCCCCGCTGAGGGTGAGAAGATTGTCCCTGTAAGTATCCGCCATATCCTGAAACGCCGCGGAAAACAGCGTGTCGAGATCAAGATTGTTCTGATGGATGCCCCGGATGCAGCCCCCGTCCGGCTTCTCCGCCGTGGCGTAGAACGTCATGTCGACGCCGAGCCCCCGGGGATCCTGCACGAAACCGGAAGCGATCCCGTTCCAGACTTCCGGGATGCCGACCTGCCTGCCGGTGATCCGCGCAATCGCGCCGCGCAGGAAGTTGACCAGCACGTCAAGCCCGCGCCCCGCGGGCATGTTGGAGATCGTGTTCAGGTACTCGCCGCCGAAATAGGGGCGGACCTCGTAATTTCCGGGCACGAAGCGGTCCGTGATGCGCCCGACCTGGCTGGCCGTGGCGATGTTGATGAGCCCGTCGCCGCTGCGCGGAAGGCTGCCCACCACCGATACCTGCTGATCGCCGTAGTCGGGATAAACGCCGATCCCGCGTCCGGCCGTCCTGTAAACGCCGCAGCAGGCGAAGTCGCCGTCCGAGAGCTCGGGGAACGTCATCGCGCCGAAGCCCAGCCGTTCGATCACCCGGCGGTCCCATTTCCGCTCCCGCACGTTCAGAAGGCCCAGCGGGCCGGCGTTCGTGGGGTGGCAGACGTTCCTGCCGGTAAGGCCCGCGATGATATAGGAGCCGATGGTGTAAAGCGTGCCGTTCCTCGGGATCGCCGGATCCTCGTCGAGCAGGGTGTAAAGGTTGGCCATGCCCAGCGCCGGCTTTATGTACACGCCGCAGTCCGCCATGTCCTCCCGGGGGAAAAGGCCGCGCAGGCGGGCCATGTAGTCACCCTCGCCGCCCCGGTATCTGTGCAGGCAGCGCATGTCCTGCCAGGAAACGTAAACGTCGCTGCGCCCGGGCACGGAATAGACGAAGCCGTGCATCTGGGTGGAAAGCATAACGCCGCAGAGGTCTTCATACCGCGCGGCGTACCTGTCCAGCAGCGACCGGACGAAATCAAGATAAAAGGCGGCCGGGATCTCAAACAGGAGCGGGTCGTCGTATTTGATCTTCTCCGGCGCCGCCGTCTTCCGTTCCTCCAGGACGAGCGCAGCGTCCATGTCCAGCACCGCGGCCTTCAGAAAACTGCTGCCGATGTCGATGACCAGAACTTTCAAAAATCATACCTCCGCGCGGCGTTTTTCGCCCCCGAAACCAGCTGTTTGCCAAGTATTGCTTAATACTTAACAAACTGCCCGGCGGTTTTTGCACGACTTATTCTACACTTTTACTTTTTTGTTGTAAAGTCCTTAACTTGTTTTTGTAGAACTGCACTGTTTTTCGACCTCGTTTTTGTGCAAATGTTTGAATCCCCCCCCCTCGCGCGCCGTTCCGCCGGCAGCGTTCCGGCGCTTTTTTGCAACTCATTTTTGTTTTCCATACCCTGCCGTTTTTGCAGATTATTCGTTACTTTGACAATTTTAGCTCATTTTCCTGCGCAAACCGCGTCATTCAAAAACGTCCGGCAGCTGTTTTTCCGGGAATTTTCTTTGCTCCGGCGTGTTTTATTCCTTTTTCTCGATAAAACAACGAGTTGACAAATACATCAAAAATAGTTTGACAAATATTGATTAATTGCTTATAATTTCGTTGCAATGTTTCGGGACATTTTTGGCGCGTTGACGCGGGTCCTGGTTCAGCATACTATTTATTAATCTTATCAGGAGGGGTCAATAATGGCGAAAATTCGGGTAGGCGTTGCTGGTTACGGTACGATCGGGCAGAGATTGGCCGACGGCGTCGCGATGCAGGGCGACATGGAGCTCGTCGGAATTGCCGACCTGGCGCCCACGCTGTCGCTCCAGGCGCTGCGCGAACGGGATATGATCGGCGCCAACGGCGTCAGATACAACCTTTATCTCGTGGACGGCGCGGACAAGGCCGCCTTCGACGCGAAGGACATTCCGGTGGCCGGGAGCTTCGAGGACCTGATCAAGAACGTCGATATCATGCTGGACTCCGCGCCCGGCGGCGTCGGCGCGAAGAACAAGGTGCTTTACGAAAAACTGGGCGTCAAGGCCATTTTCCAGGGCGGCGAGAAGAACTCCGTGGCCGACGTGTTCTTCCACGGCTACGCCAACTATGAAAAGGGCGTGGGCGCGAACTACCTGAAGCTGACGAGCTGCAACACCACCGGCCTCATCCGTTCCGTGGACTGCCTGGACAGGGAGTTCGGCGTGGAGAAGGTGGCCATCACCATCATCCGCCGCGTCGCGGACCCCGGCGACTATCACCGTGGGCTCACCAACGCCCTGCAGATCGACAAGGCGCCCAGCCATCAGGCCGTCGACCTCATGACCATCATGCCCCACGTCAACGCCACCGGCATCCTGGTGCACACGCCCGTGACCCACGGCCACATCATCACCGTGGTAGTCTCCCCCAAGGCCGGCGTGAAGATCACGAAGGAAGCCGCGCTCGCGGCGTTTGAAAAACACCCGCGCATCCGCGTGGTGTCCATCGACGAGGGCTTCAAGGGCAACGCGTCCTTCTTCAAGTACGCCCGCGATCTGGGCAACCGCCGGGGCGATATGTACGAGATCGGCCTCTGGGAGGATTCCATCGTGGAATCCGGCAACGACATCATGTACGCCATCAACATCCCGCAGGAATCCGTCACCATCCCCGAGACCATCGACGGGATCCGCGCCGCGATGAAGATGCAGCTCACCCGCGAGGAAGGCACCGCCGAGACCAACAAGTATCTGGGCATCGGCAAATTCAAGACCATCGGCAACAAGTAAGCTCCCGCCGGGCGGGATCGGCCGGCACGCTGCGCAGGGCGGGGCAAACGCCCCGCCCTGCGTTCTTGTTCCGGCGCCAATATAATAATAAGGAATACGAAGGGGGACCTGTCATGCGCTTTGGGATCTGCACGCTGGACGAGTTCCAGCTGGAAGGCAAAACCGTTCTGTGCCGGGTGGACATGAACCAGCCCGTGGACCGCGCGTCCGGAACGCTGAAAAGCACGGCGCGAATCCGGGCCTGCGCCGCCACCGTGAAGGAGCTCTCCGACAAGGGCGCGAAGGTCGTGCTTCTGGCGCACCAGGGGAGCGATATCGAATACAAGAATTTCTACACCACCCGCCCGCACGCCAAGGCGCTCTCCGACATCCTGGGGCGCGAGGTGAAGTTCATCGACGACGTGTGCGGCCCCGCCGCGCGGGACGCGATCCGCAGCCTGAAGGACGGCGAAATCCTGCTGCTGGACAACGTGCGCTTCATGGCCGAGGAGCAGACGCTCTTTGAAATGAAGCTGCGCCTCACCCACGAGCAGCAGGCGGACACGCTGGTGGTGCGCACTCTCGCGCCGCTGGCCGACCTCTACGTGTGCGACGCGTTCGCCGCCGCGCACCGGGACCAGCCCTCTCTCTGCGGATTCGAGCAGGTGCTTCCCTCCGCCATGGGCCGGCTCTTCGAGCGGGAGTACTGCGTCGTCTCCGGCCTGATGGCAAAGCCCGAGCACCCCTGCGTCTTCGTCCTGGGCGGCGCAAAAATCTCGGACGCGTTCCTCATGATGGAAACCGTTTTGAAAAACGGCGCCGCCGACCGGGTCCTGACCGGCGGCCTCGTGGCCAACATCCTGCTCGCCGCCAGAGGCGAGCAGATCGGCCGCGGCAGCATGGACTTCATCCTCAGGAGCAACTACGGCGAGTTCATCGAAAAGGCGAAGGGCATCTGGGAAAAATACGGCGGGCGCATTACGCTCCCCACCGACCTTGCCGGCGTGAAAGACGGCGCGCGCTTCGAATGCGCCGTCGGCGCCGTGCCGGAGGATTTTGCGGCAGTGGACATCGGCTCCGCGTCGGCCCAAGCGTACAGGGAGATCATCCTGGGCGCAAAAACCGTTTTCGTCAACGGCCCCGCGGGCGTGTTCGAGGACGCGGCCAGCGAGCTGGGCACAAAGGCCGTTTTCCAGGCACTGGCCGAGACGCCGGCGTACACCGTGGTGGGCGGCGGCGACAGCGTGACCGCCGCGGCGAAGTACGGCGTCACGGAGAAGCTCTCCTACGTCTGCACCGGCGGCGGGGCGCTGATCCGCTTCCTGACCGGCGAGGAGCTCCCCGTGGTGAAGGCGCTGCGCTTTGCAGCTCAGAAATTCGGCGGCGAGCTCACCGCCGCCGGCGAATAAGGAGATAACGGTATGGATTACGCGAAAGAATCCCTGCGCCTGCACGGCGAGTGGAAAGGGAAGATCGAAGTGATCGCCAGGGTGCCGGTGGAGACGAAGGACGACCTGTCCCTGGCCTACACCCCCGGCGTGGCCCAGCCCTGCCTGGAGATCCAGAAGAACACGGACCGCAGCTACGACCTCACCCGGCGCTGGAACCTCTGCGCCGTCGTCACCGACGGGACCGCCGTCCTCGGCCTGGGCGACATCGGGCCCGAGGCGGGCATGCCGGTCATGGAGGGCAAGTGCGTCCTCTTCAAGTCCTTCGGCGGCGTGGACGCGTTCCCCATCTGCCTCAAGACCAAGGACGTGGACGAATTCGTCAACGCCGTTTACCTGATGAGCGGCTCCTTCGGCGGCATCAACCTGGAGGACATCTCCGCGCCCCGCTGCTTCGAGATCGAGCGCAAGCTGAAGGAAAAGTGCAGCATCCCCATCTTCCACGACGACCAGCACGGCACCGCCATCATCACGCTGGCGGGCCTCACCAACGCGCTGAAGGTCGTCGGGAAGAAAAAGGAGGACGTGCGCATCGTGACCTCCGGCGCGGGCGCCGCCGCGATCTCCATCACGAAGCTGCTGCTCTCCGCCGGCTTCAGGAACATCACCATGTGCGACAGGCACGGCGCCATCTGCGAGGGGCGCGAGGGCCTCAACTGGATCAAGGAGGAAATGGCGAAGGTGACGAACCGCGAAAAGAGGCGCGGCAGCCTGGCCGACATGCTGGTCGGCGCGGACGTGTTCATCGGCGTCTCCGCCCCCGGCCTCGTGACCGCCGAAATGGTGAAGACCATGGCGAAGGACGCCGTCATTTTCGCCTGCGCCAACCCCACGCCCGAGATCTTCCCGGACGACGCCAAGGCCGGCGGCGCGGCGGTGATCGCCACGGGCCGCAGCGACTATCCGAACCAGATCAACAACGTGCTCGCCTTCCCCGGCGTGTTCCGCGGGACGTTCGACGTGCGCGCCTCCGACATCAACGAGCAGATGAAGATGGCCGCGGCCGAAGCGCTTGCCTCGCTGATCCCCCAGGCCGAGCTGGGGCCGGAGAACATCATCCCCAGGCCCTTCGACAAGCGGGTCGCCCCCGCCGTGGCGAAGGCCGTGGCCGAGGCCGCGCGCAGGAGCGGCGTCGCCCGCATCTGACCCGAAAACCCGGAAACGGCGACGCAGCCGTCCTTCGGCCGAAGGACGGCTGCGTCGGTTATTCCGGGGACGGCGCGCTTTACGCCCGCGCCGCGGCGTTCAGGCTCCGCCGCCCTCCCGCCGGGAAAGAAACCTTTCCACCAGCGCGTAGGACGTGCTTCCCCTGGGATGGACCATGCCGAGAGCCCGCTCCGCCGGGACCCATTCGGCCTCCTGCACCTCGCCGGAGAGGATGAAGTCCGCCTTCTTCGCACGGGCGATGAAGCCGATCATCAGCATCCCCTTTTTCCCGAACCAGTACGTTCCGGCAAAATCCAGCGCCGTGACCGGCA
>Ga0268360_1001272_pt1 | contig 28170 bp, 27 predicted proteins | sample BioMet11_FD_192465 | JGI IMG/M metagenome (GOLD analysis project Ga0268360, IMG submission 192465) | Sewage microbial communities from Oakland, California, United States - Biofuel 11 (Illumina Assembly) | ecosystem: Engineered > Wastewater > Sewage > Unclassified | place: USA: California... | reverse complement strand
GATGCAACGACAAGGTACGGCCTCCGCGGGGTGGTCGGCGTGCCCATGCTCATACCCGAAAGAATTTCGTGCTCGAACCCGAAAGGGAGCCTCGCTCAAACCCGCATCTTAGAGGCTATCAAACACAATCGCCGAGCGGGCCGTGGACGATGACGGTCGCGGGCTGTAGCGCCATGCGTCGAGGCCGGTCCTCGGGGCCAATCCGCAACAGGCGGATTGGCCCCTCGCCTTCCGGGTGGGAGCGAGTCAGTCTCGCGGCGCGCCCTCCCCCGAGCGAAGTGAGGGCAAGATGATTCGTACGGGCAAACCGGAGGGACGACGGTTCGTCCGTACGAATCCATATCTTGCAAGCACGCGGCCGTGATGTGGGCTTGTGAGCCGGGACTGGCCCTGGTGCGACCCTATGGGAGCAACGGGGACCTCCCCGGCGAGAGCCCGGGTCGGGCGAGAGGTGCCTGTGGCACGTTTCGCGCGGCGCGGGCGGGGCAAAGGGCGACTACGCGAGACTTCGCTGCGTACCGCAGTGAGGACAAGACGTCGTTTACGATGACGTGGGCGTGGGGGACGTGGCCCTCGTTGTCGTCGTGGTAGACGATGGCAACCTGGAGGTCGGGGAAGCCCTCGCGCGCCCATCGGGTCGCGAGCCTCCTCAGGCTGTCAGGCGGGATGCCGTCCCTGGGGTCGGGGGAGATGGCGTAGTGCTTATAGGTGTGCGCGGGCCTACACGTAGGCCCGCGCGGCGTTGGCGAGGGCGTTGTCATCCTCCGTCGAGAGGCGGAGCCAGAGGCGCCTCGGTCTGGTGTCGCTGCCGATCACATGATCACCCCAAGGATGCGGGGCCTCCCCCGCAATGCCTTCCAGCGAGCCAGCCCACGCGACCGTGGGCCGACCCTTCCGACAGATGACAGTCTGGGGGAGGGGCGGCACGGGCATGGCGGTGTTGGCTGAGGTGGCGAGCGAGCCCTATTCCACACACTCGTGTGTACGGAATAGGCTACTTGCTGGTATTGGGAACTCTCTATTGAACGAATTAGCAGGAAGGACAAGTTCATATAGAACGTGATGGACTTGGACTTAACCCGTTTTCGTTAGCTCTTCTGCCTAATTACGCCGCCTCGTGCGACCTCTGCATACTAACCTCGAACTCATCGGGGCTCACGCATCCAGGAGCCGAAAGTATCCATGTCCGACTGTAGAAAGGTCTCGATAAATACCGTAAGACGGGCATTATCTTTGGTCTTGAACGTTGTCTCATCGGTGCACTCCATCTTGGTGGTGGACATAAGCGATTCGGTCACCGCGCTGTCCCAAGGAGACGATATCGCTCCCATCGAAGGAATGATGCCGCTGGAGGAAGCGTCCATGAGAATGCTCCGACTGTCATTCCGACGAGCGGTCTGAGATGGTTACGCCAGGACACTTCAAACGAGAGGGTAACGCGCCCAGTCCCCCTGCAACGAAAGGTTGCTCGTACGCGACATGACACGGATTTCGCTCCTCTGCGTAGGGTTGAACACCATAAAGGCCCATGTGGGGCATTTGATGTTGAAGGGCATGAGGGAGGCCTACGTTTCCAAGTCCGAGACGAGGGTCTTTTTACGCTTGCGTGCATACCAGAAGGGATATGCTCGGATGGTGGCAAGTGGTTACGGTTTTATCGTCTATCGTTGGTGGCATCTCATTACGCAGCGGTTGGAGTTGCCAATGAAAGTCAACGAACATCACCTTTACACCTATGAGGACATCATCGCCCGCTTCGACGCAGCCGTCGGGAAGACCTTGGGCGAGCTGGATACCACGGGTCTCTTCCAGGGAAGGCCGAGGAACAAGGGAATCGCAGGCGATGTGGTCGAGCAGTCGATTCTTGGGTATCCCCCCGACACCCGACAAGAACCAGACATCAAGATAGATGACGTCGATTATGAGGTGAAGACCACCGGACTCGTCTATGAGGGTGGCAAATCGATTGTGGATTTAGCTAGCAAGGAACCGATGTCAATCACTGCCGTCTCGGTCGAAGTCATCTGGCGAGAGTGCTTCGCCACGTCGAACTTCTGGCACAAGCTAGAGCACATGCTCCTGGTGTACTACCTCTATAACCACGGACTGAAGCGCAAAGTAGATGACGCCCTCGACTATGCCGACTTCGAGTTAGTCGGCTATGAACTCCACGAGTGGTCCGAGACTGACCGGACGAGACTCGAATCGGATTGGCAGATAGTACGTAGCTTCGTGGCGCGAGTACATGAGGAAGGGCTCAACCCTGACGAGGAATACCCGAAGATAAGCCACGAGCTCAACAGAAGGCTCCTCTACACGGACACCTCGCCAAAATGGCCCAACCCCCCAAGATGGCGACTAAAAAGAGCGACCGTCACAGGTATTGTCAAAAGCCACTTCTCAGAGCTCGAGCAGCTCCCAATCGAAGTGGACAGCATCGCCGACCTCGAGGGCGCATGCGCCAATCTTACGCACATGTACCGCGGAATGACCGTCAGTGAGATGGCACGCCGAGTCGGGTACGAAGGTGACCTCAGGGGCAAGCAGGTTTCCGAGGCGCTCGTGGTGAGGATGTTCGGAGGCAAGGCAACGAGGTTCTCCCAAGTCGACCTCTTCGAGAAGGCTGATATCCGCTGTCGTACTGCCGTGACGACGAAGGATGGCCGGAAGACGGAGGACATGAAGCTGTTCCGCATAGACCTTGATGAGATTCGTGAGCCCCGTGTCCCATGGATTGCCTCCTCTTTTTATGAGTGGCTTACGGGTCGTCTGCTCGTCCCCGCCTTCGAGGAACCCTCCAAGGATGCTCCCTTCTCCGAGAACGTGTTCCGCGGCTTCTGGCTCATCGACTTCGACGAGGAGATTATGGAGAGCTCCTGGAATGTATGGACGGAGATGAGGCGCCTAGTCAAAAACCATCAGCTACGGGACGTTCCGGTCATCAACAAGAACGGCAGGCAAATCATCAATGCAAATGGTATTCCCAGGTCAGCTCCGAACTGGACAAAATCAAGTGTGTCTCTGACATTCGTGCGGGGAGACGGAAGAGACTCCACCGATAAGCCCGAAATCGTAAACGGCATCCATATGTACCACCAATGGCTTTGGGTGAAAGGTTCGTGGATAGCATCAAAGCTCGTGGAGTTGGAATCTTGATCCTGTCGCCCTGATCAGCTACCATTGTCCCGACAGAAATGAGGACACAGCAGCGATTGGAGAAACGTGTCCGACGGGGAGATTACGATAGCCGAGCTCTTCGCAGGGGTCGGCGGGTTCAGGCTTGGTCTCGAGGGCTACCGTGGTAACGGCAGGCCCGGCTGGGATTTACCTGTCGCGGGGCCCTTCAGGACGGTCTGGGCGAACCAGTGGGAGCCACCCGGAACAGAGGCGAGGCAGTTTGCGGCCAGGTGCTACGAGGCCCACTTTGGCGAGGGTTCAGTCGTGAATGAGGACATAGCCAAGGTGCTCGACGAGGCCAAGGCGGGTAGACTGGAGATTCCCGACGTCGACATGGTGGTCGGAGGCTTCCCATGCCAGGACTACTCGGTTGCCAAGCCGCTCTCGCAGGCGGGCGGCATCGAGGGCAAGAAGGGAGTTCTGTGGTGGGACATCTACCACTTCCTCGAGATGCAGGTCTCGAGGAACGTGCGCAACGCGCGATGGTGCCTCTTCGAGAACGTGGACCGACTTCTCAAGAGCCCCGCGAAACAGCGCGGCCGCGACTTCGCAATCATACTGTCGTGCCTGGCGTCACTCGGATACTCGGTGGAGTGGAGGGTCGTGAACAGCGCCGAGTACGGCTTCCCCCAGAGGAGGAAGAGGACCTACATCCTCGCCGAGCGATGCGCGTCGTGGGACCTCGTCTCCAGACTCGAGGACGGCGTGATGGCTCGAGCGCTCCCAATGGAGGCTCCGGCAAAGGTGTTCGCTCTCGAGGTGCCCGAGGATCCCTACGAGGTGACCCAATCGTTCAACGAGGATGGTGGGAGGTCGCCCTTCCACGACGCCGGCGTCATGGTCGGCCGCTCGGTCGTGACGTGCAACGTCACCGAGGCCTACGAGGGCAAGAAGCGAGTCTTGGGGGACGTGCTCGTGCCCGAGGACGAGGTGCCCGAGTCGTTCTATGTACCAGAGGGGAAGCTTCAGAAGTGGGAGTACCTCAAGGGGGCCAAAAGTGAGTACAGGGAGAACAAGAGGACCGGCTTCGAGTACCACTACTCGGAAGGCAGGATGGCGTTCCCAGACCTGCTCACCAACCAATCGCGCACGATTCTCACGGGTGAGGGCGGGTCGGGCGCATCGCGTTTCAAGCACGTCATCCTCGTGGACGGCCGCTACCGCAGGCTCGTTCCTGACGAGCTCGACCAGCTCCAGGGCTTTCCCAGGGGATGGACGGACACCGGCATGAGTGATGGTAACCGCGCCTTCTGCATGGGCAACGCTCTTGTGGTCGGGATACCACACCTAATAGGAAAGACCATCTGTGAGGTCGAAAAGGAAAGGGGACAGCAATGAATAAGATGCAGCGCAAGGAGCAACTGGACAAGGTCAAGGCCGATGACGGCAATATCGTGTCAAGGGATATCCCGCTGAGGTACCACGGCGAGAGCATCAAGGTAGACGTCTACAGGATTCCCCTTGAGGACCTCGTCTACAACCAGTACAACGGGAGAATAGCCTCAAGCGTCAAGGCCTACGAGTGCAGGAACCACACCCTCGACCCCGAGAATGATGCCGACCGCGCCGTCATCGAGGACTTGCTTTGGAAATCAAATAAAGACCGAAACGATAAGACTATGAAAAGTCTTGTCCTCAACGGTCAGCTCCGCAATGGAATCGTTACGGCCGACGGCGTGATAATCGACGGTAATAGGCGTGCCTCACTGCTGAACTGTGCGTGTGGGAAAACCGTTAGGGAGAAAAATCACTGGAGTTCAAGCGAAGTTGACAAGTGCCGCTTTTTCAACGCCGTCATCCTTCCGAAAAGTGCCACATCAAAGGACATCCAGCAGCTTGAGACCACTTACCAGATGGGAGAGGACGAGAAACTCGATTACAACCCCATCGAGAAGTACCTCAAGTGCCGCGACCTCATCGACGAGGGCTTCGACGAGCGCCAGATAGCGGACATGATGGACGAGACGGAAGCAAATGTGAGGAAATGGCTCGCCACGCTCGAGCTGATGGATGACTATCTCGAACACCTCAGATATGAGGACATGTACCCGATGCTCGACCAAAAGGAGGACCAGTTCCTCTCGCTCGAAAAGGGCCTCAAGGACTGGAGGGGCCACTCGGCTCTTGCACGGGCTAACTGGGAATACGAGGACACTGACATTGATGACCTTAAGATGGTGTCTTTTGACTACATCAGGTCCGGCTACGAGGGCAAGGACTTCAGGAGGATATGCAAACCAAGCACGGAGGGCTCGCTGTTCCAGAACAAGAGGCTATGGGAGTCGTTTAGCGCCCAGCACTTCGATAGCGTCGGCTATGTAGAGGAGGAGAGCGTCGAGGATACCATCGCCTCCCACCCCGACGTGGATGCTGTCGAGTCCTTACGCGCCAGGGACTCGAAATGGAAAAAGAGCGTCGACAAACCATTGAAGACAAACTTCAAATACAGCGTCAGACGTCTCGAGGAAAAGCTTGATGACGCCGCTCCCGAGACGACTCTTAGGAAGGTCCGTGATCTTCTCGACACGATTGATACCAGCCAGCCGAGTTTCTCAAGCAGCCCTGATGTTGCGAAACTGGTAAGCGAGATAAACAAGAGGACTTATCAGCTCAAGAAGCTGCTGGGACAGTAGAAGATGGCAGAGAACAAGAAGATACGTCTCGCCCTCTCTGACGACGGCAAGAGCATCGTGATGAGCGGGGACCTGGTCTCGCTCCGTCGGGATGCTAGGATGTGGGCGTCCCTGAAGCGGATTGACCCTGGATACGATTCTGCGGAACCAGTCGTGAGAATAGGTGATCATGAGACTCAAGAGGTGCTGAGAGGACTCCATGCGGCACTCGCAAAGAGGGGCTACTCGGACGAGAACGATGATGCCGCGGATACCGTACTCGACGACTTCTACCGAGAGGAGGAGGCCTTCTCGGAGTTCAGCAAGAAGGCGCGCCTGATACGCAACAATGACTGCGATTCCGTCGACTTTACGTCCTTCGAGTCCGTGGTGGCGCGCGAGCTCCCGGGACGTTCTCTCTATCCGCTTCAGCTGCTTTCCGCATATCACCTCGCCTTCTCGCAGAACGCATGCAACTTCTCAGTGCCCGGAGCGGGGAAGACCACCATCGTATACGGTGCCTACTCCTACCTACGCGCGCTCGGAAAAGCATCGGACAAGCATATCGGATCCCTGGTGGTGGTGGGACCCCTTAGCAGCTTCGGGCCGTGGGAGGACGAGTTCGAGTCGTGCTTTGGGCGGAGGCCAAGTTCCGTAAGGCTTGACGCGACGATGCAACTTGACAAGAAGAAGAACTACCTTCTCGCAAAGGAACCCGCAGATATTACCCTCGTTAGCTATGGCTCTCTCGCCCAGCTGGTGAACTACCTCAAGGCGTTCCTCTCCGACAACAGGTCGATGGTTGTCCTCGACGAGGCCCACAAGATAAAGAACACCTCAGGCGGCCTGTGGGCGACGGCCGCTTCGTCGATTGCCAAGAGCGCGTCTTCCAGGGTCGTGCTGACGGGCACGCCCGCGCCAAATGGCTATGAGGATCTCTACAACCTCTTCGGCTTCATCTGGCCGGGACGGAACGTGGCGCGGTTCCAGGTCAACCAGCTTGCCGAGATGAGCAAGAGCGAAGACGACCCGAGGATTCCCCGCCTGCTCGAATACATCGAGCCGTTCTACCTCAGAATCAGGAAGTCCGACCTCCACCTCCCTCCAGTGGATGACGTACCCCTGACGGAAATCGAGATGAGTCCCCGACAGGCAGCAATCTACGGCGGTGTCGAGAGATACTTCCTCGAACCGCTTGTGGGTGCGGACTTCGACGACGAGCCCACCACGAAGTCCGCGTTCGCGAAGATCATCAGGCTCATGCAAGCCGCGAGCGACCCTTCGGCACTGCTGGTGCCCAACGACGACCCGGAAAGTAACCTCAGCCTTCCGCCAGAGCTCCTAGAGGATATTCGCGAATACTCGCGGGCGGAGGTGCCTCGAAAGTACGAAGTGGCCAGGTCAATCATCGAGGAGGTCGTCGACGGCGGCGGGAAGGTCATTGTATGGACCCATTTCGTCTCAACGCTGAAGTCCCTGGAACGCTTCCTCGAAGAATCGGGAATACGAGTGGAGACCCTCTACGGCGAGACTCCGACGGAAGACCTGGACGAAGGAGACGCACCGGTGCAGCGCACAAGGGAAAGAATAATCAGGGAGTTCAACAACCCATCGTCCAGCCTTAGGGTTGTGATAGCTAACCCCGCCGCGGTAGCGGAGTCAATATCCCTCCACCATGCCTGCCATGTCGCTCTCTACGTCGAGCGAGGCTTCAACGCCGCCCAGTACCTCCAATCCCGGGACAGAATCCACCGCTACGGACTCTCCGGTGACGTCGTGACGACGTACTACAAGCTTGCTTCCCTGGGCACCATTGACGAAGTAGTCGACGAGAGACTACGGATGAAGGAAGAGCGCATGATGAGGATAGTCGAGAGCTCCTCGATTCCCCTGTTCGATAATGTCCGCGACGGCCTTGGGGCCGATGACATCAAGGCGCTGATGAGGGACTATGCTTCGAGAACTAACGCACTATAGGTCCTTCGGCTCGCTCTCGCAGATTTGCAAGGTAATCCTGTGCATCGGACGAGGGAATTGCAAGGTCGGAGACATCGCGACTATGGTGTCTGGCGCTTATGACACTCGAGCCCTACGCGTCACCGCCGATTTGGCCCTGCTTTCGGAACTCTCGGTATGCGAAGTTGGCGGTAGGAGCGTGGCCGTCCTTACCGAAAGCTGGGAGGATGCGTCCTCGGCGGAGAGCCTGGGCGCCAGGCTTGCCGACCTGCTGCTCGACCGCATGTTCTCGGAGGGCGTGCTCCCACGTAACAAAATCGAGTTCGACGGCGTCAGCGGCAGGTACTATATGCCGAGCCAATATGTCGAGCTCAGGTACTCATCGATGAGGAATCTTCTCATAGAGGGGGGATTTCTCTCTGACGAGAGCGGAAGACTGTACTTCTCAACGGACGTGAAAGGTGCGGCGGGCCCGGTTCCTCCTTCTTTCGACGGGATGACCCCGGAGGAGCTCCTGAAGAAGCTTGAGGAGGACAGGCTTGCGGGCGAGCGAGCTGAGAGCTACGTGATGGGATTCGAAAAGAAGAGGCTTGGCGGTAGGAACGCGGATCGAATCGAGCAGGTGTCCTTACTGACGATTTCTGCTGGGTTTGACATCGCATCCTTCGAAAACAGCTACTCCCCGTGCTTTGACCGGTTCATCGAGGTCAAGGCTATCGGTAGGCGAGGGTTTCACATCTCGTCGGGCGAGATTGAGCGTGCAGTGAGTTACCGCTCGAAATACTACATCTACCTGGTCGAACTCGAGAAGACAGACATGGCCGACTACGAACCTGTCATTGTCCGTGACCCTGCTCGGTTCTTTAAGGACAACGATGAGTGGCGAATTGTTCCCGACGGCTTTCACATCACCAAGATTTAGACCTCGTTTTCCCTTTCGCTTCTGTCTACTCCTTTCCAAGGGCCGACACTTCGTCACCCGATGCTGGCCCGATTGGTTTTTCCCGATGTCACGTGTAAACAACGTCCTGGCACGCAACAGCTACATCCTTAATCTCACCGGTCGACTCGTGACGGTGTCAGTGAGGACCAACGAGATTGTGGCTGGCCTGCCTGCCATAGACGAGGTCGAGCATCCGAGCAACTGGCCAGCCACTTGGAACCTGCAATGATTGAAGCAAGTCGATGCGAGGTGCCCGAGAGCTTGGCGGTCTTCGTTACGTCCATGGAGACCTACCTTCGTTTTGCCGACTACCTCCCCGTGAACGAGCATCTGGCAGGACTGTCCAGCGGCGAGCGCAGGATCTCGGAGACCACAAGCGAGCTCGACGGCTCGGACTACTTTGGCGTCATGGTCCGGCTGATGCTCCAAAGGAAGTACTTCCAGCGCTCCGATGGCCACAAGAAACCTAACCCCCAGTTCGTGAGAAACCTCATAAAGGTCGCGCTCGAATACCTTCCGATGGATGACGACCCATGGGGAAGGGTCCTGAAGCGGCTGGATGAGATCAGCGAGCGATCGATCCAAGTGTCACTCCCCGACGGCACCGACAGGGACGGATACTTCTGCAATGCCCAGGACGTCGCCTATGGGGCGCTGCTCCATGCCGACGCGGACAAGATCAAGAGAATCATCCAGGTCCCGGAGACGATGCAGACCGCCTACGTCGGCGAGTACGTAATGCTTCGAGAGGGGATCCTCTGCGAGCTCCACTCCTCCCTGTACATGGCAGGAGTGGAGCCCCTCAGGGCACACGAGGGCGAGCGGGAGGCGTCGGTCCGCTGGGGATCGTCGGTAGGTCCGGACGAGAGGGCGATCGTCGGGTCACCCCGATGGGCAGGCCTGACCGGGAGGGACATTACCGATGACGAGGCCGCCAGGGCCCTCGAAGGCAAAGATGCGGACACTCTGTCCGTCCTTCTGGTGTGTGTGCGATTCTTCTCCATGCTCAGGGAGGACAGTCTCGACGTAGCGGCGCTCGGCGCGATGGTCGCACCATGGACGAGAAGTGACTGGGGAGACTTCTCCGATGCCGCCCGGGGGCTGGCTGCTGCCGGTCACATCGGAATCTCAAACGACGTGCAGTTCCGGGATGACAGAGACGGGGCAACCATCAAACTGGTTCCTGACGTCGAGGCAGCATTTCTGATAGATGGGCCTCAGATGATTCGTGCCGGAGAGATGTGTCTTGCTAATACCAGTCTTGGATGGAAGGTCATGAGAGTGTCAATCTCTCGTGACTGAAGGCGGATTACTTTCGAAAGGGATAGGAGAAGGGTGAGCATGGATATGGGCAGCTCGCGATATCAGGAGTGGTTTCCAAACGCCTCAGAGGACGAGTGCGCCCTGTGGGATAAGGTATGCGGCTTCGGGGAGATGGGGATGTTCGACGACCTGCTCTTCAGACCGGGTTCCCTGACGGGCGGGCTGACCGCCTGCCAGTCAGAGGGCGGCGATGGCGTCTGGACGGCCGACAACGTCAGCCTGCCCGATGCCTTCACGGACTTCTCATACTCATTCTTCACCTACCATGTCGGCGGTATCGAGGACAAGGGAGCATACGGCCGTTTTGACACCAGCAATCAGAGCCTGTCCGTCCAGGCGGAACATCTTGACAAGAATCACGTCATCTTACATGAGATGATCCATTTGCATGAATTCGTCCTCGATGGCGAGCCCCTGTTCTACCACGACGTCGCCCTTTGGGCGCTGTACTCTTCCCTGCGGGAAAAAGTGCCGAATCTGGACGACCGCGTCGCCTCTCACGCGCATCTCCTGAACGAGCAGGACATCTACGCGCGAGGCGGTCTTCACGACGTTCTCTTCCTGCTCAAGAGCTTCGACCTCGACCTGCGCATGGACTATTCGTTCGGTACCGTGTTCGGCTATGGGCTATCTGATTGATATGCACGGAACGGTGACACCGACCCCAAGTGTCGACTTTTACGTTAGCGAATGTACTCTCCCTTTGTCAGTCGGACGGGGGGAGAGTACATGGCGGAGATGTTCGGGGAGCGTGGGCGTAGGGCCCTCACCCTCATAGAGAGGCCCGAGTGGCTCGGCCCGCGGGACATCGCCGAGGTGTTCGGAGTCGGCACCACGCAGGGCTACAAGGTGTGCCAGGCCCTCCCCCACATCTACGTCGGGTCGAGCATCCGGGTGAACCGCGCATACTTATCCACGAGCTCGTGCAGGGCTTTCTGAGTCACGTGTTCACTCACGCGAAGATCACCACCTTGTCAGAGGAGAGGCTCGTTGATGCAGCAGAGGAACCACGCGCTTTCGCTGTCTGAGAGACCGCTGGTCAGTGCTGGAAGATCCATACGTCATCGAGTTCGGCTGCTCACCGTTTTCGGGAGTGCCGAGAGGCCAGCGACGATCTGAGGGGAACATCATTCGCTTGGCTCTGCCTTTCTCTTTCTCCATTCGTGCGCATCCCATAGGTACTCGACGAGTGTTGCACTGCTCCCAACGGCCAGCTTCGCATGCCTAACGCTAAGTCCATGGAAGCCGTCGCTCTTGCCATGCCCCGTTCCATAGGGATTCCTGAGCTCGGCGATACCTCCTGCTATCGACGCGAGGTTGCCGAGCACCTGCTTGATCGTTTCCCCGGCCGGGAGGTCGGCGTTGATCTCGCTCTTCGTAATCTGCAGGCACCTCATGGTCGAGTTTACGAGCTGAGGGACGGTCCATCGCCTGTCGTGCTGCAACCCGTTCTCCTCGAGGATGGTCTTGCAGCAGCTCTCGATCAGCTCCTTGGACTTACCGATTGCCTCCGTTGGGTTCTCCTCGCGGGAATTGAAGAGCGTCTCGATTTGCTGCCTCATGTACTCGCTAGTGAAGTGCTTCTCCAAATCAGTCCTTTGCGGGCTTGGCACGGCGCAGCCGCGCTCGCGCTCGGCGATCGGCAGGCATTTGGAATACAAGCGACGGTAGCTATCGTCTCCCCATTCATTGGCTGGTTCTTCTATCTCCTTGTCGTAATGAGCCTCGTAGTATTCAAACAGATCGATGAGAAGCCTCGTTGCCTTCTCGTCATCTGTCTCTTCGAGGAAACGGTTAAGGGACTTTCCCTTTGACAGTCCTTCGTCGGAATAGTGACTCTTGACGGCCACCCCCACACTTCGCAGCGTGAAGGCATCGAAGTCGGCATCGTAAAAATTCAGGACGTATCCCCCTCTGTTGAAAAGGCTTGCGAACAGACCTCTTTCGACTGCGGACATCGTCATTGGACGCTCCTCGATTACGATCTTCCCTCGAGAGAACTCGCTTGTCGTTGCTATAGGGTAATCCCTGGGATCAATCCTTCGTCACCCCCACCGGTGAAAGAAGGACGAGAACGGTCTCTTCTGCTGCAAGATTCGTCCTTGCGCTTCCCCTCCCCGCCGCCGTTAGGTGTTCCTGGCGGCGGGGAGGGCGGCCGCGTCAGGGCTTGGCTGCGGCCGTGGCCTGGCAAAAGAGACGACCACCCAGGTTTCCCCGAGCGGTCGTCTCTTCGCTCCCAGCGGTTATGAGTATCTAGGTATCGTACGCCAGGACGTTATTTACAGAAATGGGCGTGACAACCTGTTGTATACAACGGCTAGCAGCCATATCCCAAAACCATCTGGCTTTGGGATATGGCTTTCTTGATTTCAACAATCGCACTGCTCTATCACAAACGTGACGCTTTCAAAGTTTGATAGTGTTCCACGAACTCGTCCGGCGACAGGAATATGTCGTTGTATCCGAGCGCGCAACAAAGCTGTGTGGTCGTCGGCTGCTCGAGGAAGGCGTGCTGAAGCACATCGCGCCTCGAGAACACCGAACGCGGATCGGAATCGAGCAGCACCTGGCCATGCGCAAGCACAATGGCGCGCTGGAACGTCTGCGCCACGAAGTCCATGTCATGAAGAATGGAGATCACGATCTTATGCTCAGAGCACAGGCTCTCGATAATCTCATGCAGGCGTTCCTTACCGTCGTGGTCTTGGGCGATGGTAGGTTCATCGAAGATGACTACCTTCGTGTTCATGGCGAGGATAGCGGCAATGGAGACCATCTTTCGGTTGGAGAGACCGAGATCGTAGGGATTCGTCCCTTCCTGACCCCTGAGACCAACGATGTCGAGGGCCTTGCGGGAGGCCTCCTTGGCCTCGTCTTCCGACATCCCGATTTGCAGGGGGCCAAACATGACCTCATCGATTACCGTGTTCTTGAAGATCTGGTCGTTCGGGTTCTGGAACACCAGGCCAATGTCCTTGGCCAGCTTCGGCACTGAGACGTCAGCAATATCATGGCCGTTGAACACAATCTGCCCCGAAGTGGGTCGGAGCAGTCCCTTGAGCAGTTTGACAAAGGTCGTCTTGCCAGCACCGTTCTGCCCAATGATGGCCGTCGAGCGCTCATCTAGCGTGAAGGTGAACCCCTTGAGCACTTCCGTGCAGGCGGTGTATGCGAAGCGGAGGTCATGCACCTCGATGGTGTTCATCCTGCGAGGCCACCTTTCATGTCTGACTCAAGCAGGGAGCGGGTCTCCTCAAGAGTTACAGGATAGAACCCTTCCCTGTCGCGGATCCCGAGCTTACGGCAAATCTGTGTGTAGGTAGGAGCCACAACGCCATGCTCGGCTAGGTCATCGCGGGAGAAGACGGCCTTTGGCGTGCCCATGGCCACAAGCTTGCCGTCGTCGAGCAGCATCACGCGGTCGCTGTATGCGGCGATCTTCTCAATCTTGTGCTCGACCATGATAATGGTCTTGCCCTCGTCCTTGAGAGCACTGACAGCACGAAAAACCTCCTCCGACCCTTGGGGATCGAGCTGCGAGGTAGGTTCGTCCATGACGATGACCTCGGGCTCCATCACGATGATGCCAGCAAGCGCCATACGCTGCATCTGCCCACCGGACAGATCATATGGTGCGCGATCTTTGAGCTGGGAGATGTCGAGCAGTTCCATGGCACTGTCGATGCGACGGCGCATTTCATCGGGAGCGACGCCGAAGTTTTCCAGCCCGTAGGCGATCTCGTCATAGACAGTGAGCTTGGAACCCGTCACCTGGTTGAAGGGATTCTGGAACACAAGGCCGACCTTCTGGCAGAGATCATCGACGGTGTCCTCTTTTACGTTAATCCCGTCGACGGTAACCGACCCCCCATATGCACCATGATAAAAATTAGGCACGAGACCCAGCATAGCCTGCGAAAGGGTCGACTTCCCTGCTCCATTGCGACCAATAATGCCGATGAACTCACCCTGGTGAATCTCGCAGGAGATGCCGTCGAGGGCAAGCCTGGCTGTCTCTGGGTAGCGATAGCGAAGGTTGTTGATGACTATCTCAGCCATGCAATCACCCCCATGACGCGTAGTACCGTAAACGCGACGCTTGCGCAGAACAGGACGATAAGCGCTATGCGCATGCCCGAATCGGCACTGGATGGGACAAAGTCTTCGAGAAACGACTTCTTCGACGTGGAGGAGAACCCGCGCACCTCGAGTGCGATAGAACGCTCCCTGGTATCGGTGAACGAGTTCATGATCACCGGAGAGATGAGAGGCAGGAACGCTTTGATCCTCGTAGCGAGACTCCCCTCCGTCTCCATCCCTCGGCTTCGCTGGGCATCGGTAATCGTGGAGGTGTGCTCCGTCATCTGCGGAATTATCTGGAAGAGGGAGACAAAGACATAACCTAGCCTTGGCGAGATACCATGTTTGACCATCTCCTGCATCATGTCGGAAGGTTTGGTCGTAAGGACGAACACGCAAAAACAGAAGATGATGTTGAGCACGTTGAGCACGATGCCGAGCGAGTATTCGAAGCCCTCCTTTCGTGCCACCAGCGGGCCGATTCTGAACAGCTCCGTGAAGGTGCCGCCGCGGAAGAACGTCTGGATAATCACGACGGTGATGAGGATGAAGCCCGACACCGCCACGATGGTCTTGGTATTGCGGAGAACTCCCGAACCCGCGAGCAGCGTAATGCTCATCGCGATGAACGCAAAGAAGGGAATCCGTCCGCCCAATATAACTGGCACGGCGATCGCGACGATCACGTAGAGCAGCTTCGTTTCTGGTGAGAGCCCATTGAGGAAGGAGTGCTTCTCCTCATAGAGGCTGATGCTTTTCATATGAGCGATCTCCGATCGGGTCTCTTACGCATGAGCAGGGATTTCGCTGCACCAATCACAGCAGGCATCACTTAGTCCAGCGATTCGTCCTTTGCCTGATAGAGCGTCACGAGGCTCTTGGGCAGTACCTTGTAGATGCCCGCCGTGAGCAGCAGGACGACGATCTTGTCAGGTAGGTCGACGATAATCTCATCGACGAGTGAAGCGAGGAAGCCTTGCGAGCCCATCGCAGCGAACACCGCGTCACCCCAGACGTTACCAGTGGAGCCGCCCCAGAAGATCATGTTGAGAGGGGTCGAGATGCACACGGCGACGAGCCCCGCGAGGAGACCCGTGACGATGATCCCGGGAAGCTTGTTAACCTTCCCATACCAGGCCATAAGGCCCACGGCAATGCCAATACCCGCCTGCGTGAGACCATAGACGGTAGAGATTGGGTCCATAGTGAGACCGTAGATGACGTTAGTAAGAAGGCCAGAGAGGGCACCCACGATAGGTCCCGCAAGACACGCGGAGAGGCAGGTGCCGATTGAGTCAAGCCAGAGCGGGAGCTTGAGCATGGACGCGAATAATTTGCCTACGTAGTTGATACCGATTGCAGCGGGGATGAGAACCAGTGATGCAGTGCTCATCTTGACTTTCCATGGATTGCCGGTTCTTTTGTCAGACATGAAAGCTCCTTTCAACAGAAACGCTACTTATCCTCACGTGCGAGGCGCACGCACGTTTCCAACGCCAAAGAGATTTCATCATTTTCTCCCCGAGCGGACGCACCCTCGGCGCCATTGTAGGAGTTGATCTCATCCTTGAGGTCCCCTTCATAGAGCGAGACCACATTGAGGATAGACCCGCACTTAACCCCGCGAAGCCCACCGATGGTGAAGAGAGCTGCCGTCTCCATGTCCGCGCCCAGGATGCCACGCTCATGCCAATAACGGTCGATGTCGTCTTCGCGATCGGTGTAAAAGCTGTCGTGGCTGCGACCGCGCCCCACGTGGAACGGGATGCCAAGCTCCTTGGCCGTTTGTATCTCGGCGAACAGCACGTCAGTATCGGGAATGGCAGGATACTTCTCCTCCACATAGGTGCGCGACGCCCCATCATCCCTCACGACGCCATTCAGGACGATGAGGTCGCCCATGTTGATGCCGGCCTGCAACGAGCCGCAGGAGCCTATGCGAATCATGACCTCCACGCCCACGTTGTGGAGCTCCTCCACCGCGATGCCCGTCGAGGCACCGCCCATTCCTGTCGAGATACACATCACATCGATGCCCCTGTAGGCACCTTTGATGCTCTTCATCTCGCGGTTGAACGCGATGTCGCGGACATTGTCGAGATACGGCCTCATACGGTCGACACGTGCCCAATCGCCTGGCATGATTGCAAAGCGGCAGGCATCAGCCTTGGTAAGCCTTGTGTGCGGTTGAATGAAATCTTCCATCGTGATTCAATCTCCAATCATCCCTGCGCCGTCAGGCGCCAATCGACTCGTGCACTGCCGTCTCGAGCGAGTCAAGACCCGAAGAGGATTCGCTGCGCGTGTTTCCACGTGAAAAGAGGTAACACTTCACCTCTGGCTCGGTACCGGAAGGGCGAACGAGAATCTTGCGGCCGTCCTCCAGGCGCCACTCCATCACGTCGGAGGGAGGCAACACCTGCGCTGGGTCATCCGAACGCCCGCCTGTCATACGCATGGGAACATCACCTGTGAGGTAGTCCGTTATGCCCGTCACGCCGCTTCCGGCAATGCTCGAGGGGTTCTCATCGCGCAGACGACTCATAAGGCTCGACATCTCGCGCAGACCCTCGGCTCCCGGGAATTGGAAGCAAAGCGTCCTATTAAGGTAATAACCATGCTTCTGATAGAGACGTTCTATGACCCCCACCAGGTCGAGATTGCGCTGAGCATACCACCCGACCATCTCCACCAGCAGGGTGCATGACGTGATGGCATCCTTATCGCGCACGTACGGACCCAGAAGGTAACCGTAGCTCTCCTCGAAACCCATGAGCCAACGGTTCGGACCGCCATGCCCTTCCAACGTGGCTATCTGCCCGCCAATGTTCTTGAAACCGGTGAGCGTTCTTCTCAGCTGAAAGCCATACTGCTCGGCTATGGGGTCGAGCATGTCCGTCGAAACGATTGTGGAGACAGCCACGCAGTTCTTGAGGCTCTCGCCGGCCTCGGCATGCGTGCGCGCAAGCCAATCCATGAAGAGGATGCCTATCTCGTTCCCCGTGGGCAGAACATACTCATCCCCATGAAGAATGGCTGTGCCCATGCGATCGGCATCTGGGTCGGTGGCCACGAGAACATCCGGGTGAGTCTCATCGCAGACCCTGAGTCCCAGTTCTAGAGCCCCGCGGAACTCGGGATTTGGATACGGGCAGGTAGGGAAAGTTCCGTCAGGTTTCGCCTGCTCGGGCACAACCTTGACATCTGAAACGCCGATGTGCTCGAAGCTACGGCTCATAAGTTCGAGTCCCGTACCGTTGAGCGGCGTGTAGACCACGCTAGGCTCATTATCCTTGGCTATTGCACCTGGGACGCTCAATGACCACACCGCCTTCAGGAAACGGTCGAGCATCTCATCGCCAATCCAGGAGATGCAACCATCTGCGAGCGCGTCATCAAAGGGGATGCGTTTGGGCCCGTTGAAGAGTTCGACACGAGAGATGGCGGTTGCAATCTCATCGGCAACCTCACCCGCGATCTGACAGCCATCGGATGCGAAGATTTTGCAGCCGTTATATTGCTTGGGATTATGACTTGAGGTAATCATGACGCCCGCCGCACAGGACAGGCGTGGGATGGCGAAGGAGAGCGTGGGCACAGGCTCGATACGCGGATAGAGCAACACTTTGATGCCATTGGCAGCAAAGACCTCAGCGCATACCCGTTCGAACCGTTCGGAATTGATGCGCGAGTCACGACACAAGGCAACTCTCGGAGCAGTATCAGAGAAAGCGCCCTTCCTCCTGCAAGAGTTTATCCAGTCGGCGATTCCCTGCATAGTCTGTGCGACCACATGGACGTTCATGCGATTGGTGCCGACACCCATAATGCCGCGGAGACCTGCGGTTCCAAAAGATAGAGTGCGATAGAACGCATCGTAAAGAGTTTCGTCGTCTTTTGATGCGACGAGATTGTCGAGCTCAGCGGAGAGGTCTGACTCTCTTTCATGAAGGCGCCAGGCATGAATCTTGCTAAGCGTTGCCTTATCAAGCATGAATACGAATCCTCCTCCAGTTTTATCGCTAAAGAAACGCAGATAAAATCATGTGGCCTTGAAAGGTAGATATGCTACAGCAGCTACCCCATGGACATTGACATGTCCAACACAGCGAAGAGCTCCCGCTGCTCTTCAAGAGGCTGCACCGTCGACGGGCTCCCCTTCCTCGAATCCAAATGCATTAGGGTTGATTCTCACGGTAACCAGAACCAGCACTAAACGACTTGGCCGAGAGTTGCGCGTTAACTCTATCCAAGTGCTATCGCTTTGTCGGCATTCTGTATTCCTTCCTCGTTTTTCAGCCTTGTGCGCCTATCTGTATGTTGTCCAAATATTATGAAAGTGTTTTCCTAACATGCTTTCCTTCATATGGAGGATAGGAGGGTTATTTCAAATGAATGCGCCAAGACGGCCAATGGCTTCAAAAACCCGGCCAGCGGCATTGAAAGAACTACCCGGATATACCCAGTTGCCTACGCTGCAGAAAACCACGGGTAGTATCATTTGACAAGTTGGGCAAAATAGAACTTTCAAATAGCAACGTGCCGAGGAAACACCATGGACATCAAAGGCATCGCCCGCATTGCAGGAGTCTCGACATCGACGGTTTCAAAGATCGTCAATCACAAAGATGAGAGTATCAGCCAGGAGACACGTGAAAGAGTGCTCAAAGTAGTGCGGGATTACCATTACATTCCCTACGCGGCTGTCTCCAGGCAGGCAAAAAGTTGGCTTATCGGCGTCCTACTCCGCACGGACGCCACGTTCGACTCCACTCTCGACGGCATCATTCAAGTCGCTCAAACATCTGGCTATGCAACTCTCGTGCTAAGCAGCTACTCGGACGCCAAGCAGGAGCTTAGGAACATCTCTGCATTAAACAGCTGTGGAGTGGGTGGAATCATCTGGCAGCCAGTGAACAAGGAGAGCCTCGCAAGCAACAGAGTTTCGCTTGAGGCGAACGGGGTCCCGATGCTCATAGTCGGCTCTGACGACGGAGACAAGTCGCTGCTTCTCCCCTATGAGGTCGCCGCATATAAGCTCACGCTCGAGCTTATCAAACGACACCACGCGCGTATTGGCTGTTTGATGACGCAAGGACGACGCGCTGAGGACTTTCTCAGCGGATTTCGCCACTGCCTGTTTGAGCACAGCATAGAGTACTCTGACGACCTGGTCTTCTACGAACTCAACGATTCGCTTGTGGAAAAGGTCAGCAGCCACGCCATCACAGGTTTCATCTCCTCACATTACCGGAAGGCCCTAGAGTTTCATCGTCTCATGGAGTCGCTACAATACCAAGTCCCTCAGGACGTTTCCTTGGTCTCAATCAAAAACGATACGATGCAATATCCCAACGATACAAAAATATCAACATATACGATTCGCAACGCCGACTTCGGATCTTATCTATGTGGCAAGCTCATCAGTGTTATCGAGGGGCGCGAGGAGCCATTGTCATTCGTCCAGAGATTCCATCTGGACAACACCATCACTCTCGACGAGCCCTCCGAGCTGCGCACAAAGAAGGTTGTGGTAATAGGGTGCCTCAATATGGATACATATCTAGCCGTCCCCGAGCTTCCGAGAATTGGATCAACGGTCAGCACAGACACATCGGCAACCTATCCCGGGGGCAAGGGCGTCAATCAAGCAGTTGGCGTTGCCAAGCTTGGCCAGCGAGTCTCGCTTATCGGCAACGTTGGATCTGACATAGAGGCCGACTACATCTATAGGGAAATGAAGAGGTGGGGCGTCGATGCTACAGGCGTGCGTCGGCACCCCCAGGCAAGTACGGGTAGAGCCTACATATTTGTCAATCCCAACGGCGAGTCGATGATCTCGATCCTACTGGGAGCAAATGCATCTCTCTCGCCGGAGGATATCCGTTCCCAGGAGAACCTCTTCAATAGTGCCGGCTATTGTCTTGTGCAGTCAGCAGTACCAATGACTGCAGTGAGAACAGCCTGCCAAATTGCGCATAAACATCACGCGAAAACGATTCTCAAGCCGTCTTCTTGCAATTGCTTACCTGATGACGTGGCATCCGAGGTGGACATTCTCGTTCCTAACAAAAACGAGTTAGATGCCATATGCCCCGGAGATGGCTCGACCGAAGAAAAAGCGATCTCGCTGCTGAGCCGAGGAATCGAATCTATCATCGTCACTTTGGGGGCAAATGGATGCTATCTGTGCACATCGAACGTCAAGCTCCACTTCCCCGCAGCAGACTTCGCTCCTGTAGATGACACGGGCGCAGGCGATGCTTTCATCAGTGCGTTGGTTTCATATCTGCTTTACGGTTACTCCCTTACGAAAGCCATCGAGATTGCCGTCTATGCCGCTGGGCACAGCGTCACCACAAGAGGGGTTATTCCCTCTCTCATTGACCGCTACGCCTTGGAGACCCACATCAAACAATGTGGACCAAGTATCTAAAGTGGCTGTTCTACTTTGATACGTAACTACTTCTGCCCACAAAAGGTCTTGTCCGAACCTTGCTGCATCGTATCCCTTCCATGACTATGCCGCGGCCGGAAAGCCATCTGTATACCAGGCGACTGGTACGTCGTAGCCCAAAGACTGATGAATACGCTCGTCGTCGTAGTAGCTTACGAATCTGGAGATGACTGGAGAACCGAGCTCTCTTGATGTCTTGTACTCAGTGTCCCTAAGCACTCGCTCTCGAGAGTCCTGAACCAGCCTTCTGCAGTACCAACACAAGATGGGCCATTGGAGAGGTGAGCCTAAACTGGACAGTCTTTTACGGGCGCACCCCCCTCCACACAGAACCTTAAGTAATTGTCCAATTTAGGTTGACCCCTCCAGATTGGCAGCAAAGGGAGATACGGAAAAACGTCAGCATCCCCATTGTCGACTGCCTATTGACTGTACACACTACGTTTTCTCCCGTACGATTTATGCTGTGGATATATGTGCTGCCCCTCCGGATGCGTGTTCCAAGGAGAGCCGCGCCGCCATCGGTTCACGGTGAAACTTCCCGATGTCGACTCCGGTCGGCTCCCTGCCGGCCATCACGAGCTTCGCAAGGAAATCACCGACTTCAACCAAATCGCACGTCGCCTCAACGCATGCGATGCAAGCGTGCTTCCCGAAGGCTTCGCCTCGGTCGAAGGTCGACCGTCCCGAGCCTTTGAGGAAGTCTCTCGACTTACCTTGGAAGAGGGAGCCATCATCGACGTGAGGCAATGAGACGTCTATTCGTTGGCATTGTAATAGGATGCCTTATAAATATGCACAATATAATTAATTTGATACATTTCGTATTATTAATATTGTGTCGATGAAATGGCAGATACCTATAGTTATATCGAAATTTTGCTCTAAAACGTATATCTTAGTAGGAAAACTAGCAGTTAAATAGCACTAATACCGTCTAGCATGCTATCTGCAATTACCCACAACAATTCTATTGCAAATGTGGATGAGATGTGATTAACTTACAACAAAGTTACAGTATATGCACTAAACAATGAAAGGAAATCGGATGCTCGCTCCAGATGATGCGTTTCCGAAAATCACAGTTATCCTTCGTGGGTCGTCGCTCGATGAGGCGCGTCTCATCGCTCAACAGATGAGGGGATTGAAGATCCATTCCATGGAGGTCTCTCTCGTCACCGACGGTGCATTGGAGACGATATCGAAGCTTCATCATGAGTTTGAAGACGAGATTCTTGTCGGGGCGGGAACCGTTCTTACTGCCGAACAGGCCAAGAGATCTGTCGACGCGGGAGCAAGTTTCCTTCTGTCCCCAATCTGCTTCACGCAGGACATTTTCGACGTGGCACGCGATGCGGATGTCATCACGGTTCCATCGGGGCTAACCCCCACGGAGATACACACAATGTTGCTGATGGGCGCAGACATCGTCAAAGTTTTTCCTGCGGCCCGTCTCACCCCGGCGTATCTTCACGACCTGCGTGCCCCTCTTGGGGACATGCCGCTGATGGTCGTCGGTGGCGTGAACGCCGACAACGTTCAGGAGTACTTCTCGGCAGGGGCCAAGTTCGCGGGCATCGGCTCGGGATGTTTTGAGGAGGGTGTGCTCGAAAGGATGGATGCCAAGGGTGTCCGCACGTCCCTTGTCAGACTGCAAAACTCGGTTGATTGGTAGTGAGAGAACTATGGGTGGAATGAAACTGGCGAAAGAGGACATCTTCCTCGACCTCAAGGTCCCAGACATGACGGCAGCCATTCAAGCGATATGCGCGCACCTGTTGAGAGAGGAGAAGATCGCCCCAGACTTCGAGAAACATCTCCTCTTGCGCGAGGAGGAATATCCGACCGGACTTAAGCTCGGGAAAATTAACGTAGCGATCCCGCATGCAGACTATGAGTATTCGAAGACGACGCAGCTTGTGGTGGCAACGCTTGAGAGCCCGGTGCTTTGGAACAATATGGAGAACCCGGATGAGGCGCTGAGGGTCTCGGTCGTCGTAATGAGCCTTTTCGATAAGCCAGAGAAGCAGATTGAGGCTCTCAAACAAATCATGGGGGTGATCCAAAGCCAAGAGGCACTTCAGCAAATTGTCAATGCGACAACGTTTGACCAAGTTGTAGAAGCGTTCAACAAAGGAAGGGAGTAAAGGAAAAATGGAAAAGAAAACGGTAATTGTGTGCTGTGCCTCCTCGATGATTACGTCAACGGTGGCAGTGAACAAGATTAAGGAAATCGCGGAGAGGAATAGTTGCCCCGAGCCCCGCTTCATCCAGTGCAAGTTCTCCGAGGTGGCGGGAAACCTCTCCACGAACAAGGTCGACTTTGTGGTTCCGACCGGCCCGCTCAAGGGGATTGAGACCGATGTGCCCATCATCAAGGCGACAGCATTTGTCACTGGCGTGGGCGAGGCAGCAGTTGAGGGAAAAATCGCCGAGCAGCTTAGGGCCTAAGGGCAGGCAGAATCCGTAAGGAGCAGTAAGCATGGACATGATAGTTACCGGTCTTCAGACCATCTCGTCGCTTGGGCCTATGTGCATGATGCCCATTATCATTCTCGTGCTCGGCTTGATCTTTCGGGTCAAGGCGAACGTGCTCGTGAAGTCCGCCTTGCTCGTCGGTGTCGGTTTCGCGGGCGTCAACATCGTCATCAATTGGTTTGTGGCGCAGGTCGCTAGCAGCGTCACTCTCATGGTGTCCAACTGGGGGATCCAGACGTCCATCATGGATGTCGGTTGGCCCGCCCGTGCTGCCGCCACGTGGGCGTTTCCCCTCGCGGCCGTCGTGGTGTTCGTCGTGCTTGGCGTGAACGTCCTCATGCTCGTCATCAAGCAAACCCGCACCGTCATGGTCGATTTCTGGTCCTACAACCACTTCATCTTCACCGGTGCACTCGTCTGGTATGCCACGAACAGCCCCTGGCTCTCCCTGCTCGCCTCGGCGATTGACGCTGCTATCACCTTTAAGATTGCCGACTGGACGACGCCTGTGGTCGAAGATTATTTCGAGCTTGAGGGAGTGAACTTCCCGACTTCGAATTCGGTTATCTGGGCGCCTGTCGCGTATGTCCTCAACAAGCTTTGGGATGTCATCCCCGGCATTAACAAGCTCAACGCATCCCCCAAGGGTATCCAGGAGAAGTTCGGGTTCGTTGGCGAGCCGATGTTCATGGGTTTCATTATCGGAGCGGCAATTGGCCTTCTTGCCGGTGATACCGTCGCCCAAGTCCTCATTGTCGCGATGAGCACGTCGGCGACAATGATTCTCACCCCGAAAATGATGCAGATTCTCATGGAGGGTCTGCTCCCCTTCGCTAATTCTGTCAAGGAAACCCTCTCCAAGAAGTTCCCCGACACCAACTTCACGATGGGTGTTGACGCGGCCTTGACCGTCGCGAACGACTCGGCCATCACTGTCGGCATCATCATGGTTCCCATCACGCTTGTTCTCGCGGCGGTACTTCCCGGGAACAAGCTGCTTCCAATCGCAGACATCGCCTATCAGGCGATGTGGCTTGCTGCATGGCCTGTCGCCTTCGGCAAAGGGAACATCATCCGCGGTATCCTGTCCACCACCGTCATTACCTGTCTTGTTCTTTGGATGGCAACTGCCCTCGCTCCGGTCCACACGCAACTCGCCATCGCAGGCGGCTTCTCCCTCCCCAGCGGGATGCAATTCATCAGCACTGAGGATGCTGGCGAGCACCTTATCGGCTTCATCCTCTATACGCTCGGCGGGATATTTCACCTCGCCTAGGACATCTCTTATGCTTCATTTGGCGGGGTCCTTCGGACCCCGCCTGACACATTAGGAGGCCATATAAGTAATGAAAATCACCAATGTAACGATCTATGAGGTCAAGCCTAGATGGATCTTCGCCAAAGTCTCGACTGATGAGGGGATATCGGGTTGGGGTGAGCTCATCTCCGGGACGAAGACTCGCACGGTCGTGGAAGGTGCGAAGGAACTCTCAGAACGCATCATCGGACGGAATCCGTTTGAGATCGAACGCCTCTGGCAGGAGCTTCACCGCTCGTTCTTCCGAGGTGGCCCAATCAACGGGACTATCATTTCCGGGCTCGAGATGGCCTTGTGGGACATCAAGGGCAAGGCATTTGGCGTGCCTGCGTACGAGCTGATGGGAGGAGCCGCCCGCAACAGAATCCGTGTCTACTCCTGGATCGGTGGAGATCGCCCCGACGATGTCGCCAGGCAGGCAAAGGAGCGAGTGGAGGAAGGGTTCAAGGCGGTCAAGATGAACGCGACCGAAGAACTCCACTATGTCGATTCGTATGAGAAAGTCCAAGAGGTGGTCAATCGCATGGCCTCGATTCGCGAGGAGTGCGGTGACACAGTGGAGGTCGGAATTGACTTTCATGGGCGCGTGCACAAGCCAATGGCAAAGGTGCTGGCGAAAGCCCTTGAGCCCTACCACCCGATGTTCCTTGAGGAGGTCGTTCTCCCAGAGAACTGGGAAGCATTCGAGCAGATTGCAAGGGAAGTCTCCGTTCCGCTCGCAACAGGAGAGAGGCTCTATACCCGCTGGGAGTTCAAGAGTCTGTTCGATCAAGGAGCGATAGACATCATCCAGCCCGATGTTGCCCTCTGCGGAGGCATTCTCGAGGCACGCAAGATCTGCGCGATGGCGGAGGCCTATGACATGGCTGCCGCCCCCCATGCTCCCTATGGACCCGTGGCGTTGGCCGCAACGCTTCAAGTCGACGCCTGCACCCCCAACGTCTTCATTCAAGAGCAGAGTCTCGGAATCCACTACAACCAGGGTTTCGATCTGCTCGACTTCATCAAGAACAAGGATGTCTTCCAATATGTCGACGGATACGTACCGCTGCCAACGAAGCCCGGACTTGGACTTGAGATGGACGAGGAGAAGATCAAGGAAATCGCGGCGCAAGGCCTCAAGTGGAGTAACCCATCTTGGAAGAACTACGATGGTACTATTGCAGAGTGGTAGGGACTTGGCATGGTCAATACAGTAACAGGTCCGGTTAATCCATCTGAACTGGGAATAACCTACATCCACGAGCACCTCTACGTGAAGCCGAACGAGCTTCCGAGATACTATCCTTACACGCTCGACAGCATCGAAAAAAGTACGAAAGAAGTCGAGTCGTTTGTTAAAGCCGGCGGGGCGACCATCGTCGAAATGACACCGCTTAACTTTGGCAGGAACACCGAGGTTTTAAAACAAATTGCCGAACGCACAGGCGCGAATGTCATCTGCATTACGGGCTTTCACAAGGATGAGCATCTTCCGAAGTGGTTCGATGAACTATCGGACGAAGAGGTTTCTGCTGTCATCTCTGATGAGATTGAGAACGGAATTGGGTATTCGCATGTCAGACCAGGGGCCATCAAAATCGGCTCCAGCTTTAATACCATAACTGACAGAGAGCGAAGGGCGATAGACATCTGTGCAAACGTCGCTCGCGAACATACTATGCCCATGATCACGCACTGCGACAAAGGTACCATGGCCATCGAACAGCTTCGACTCATCTCGGCTGCGGGCATGGACCTATCCCGCGTGTGCTTGTCCCACGTGGACATCCCGCTCGATGTCGAATATATCGAGCAGATATGCAGCACCGGCGCTTATGTCTCGTTCGATCATGTCGGAAGAGATCTGGAAGGACACGACAATATCAGGATTGACATGCTTGAACGGCTCGTCGCCGATGGGTTCGGTGAGCGAATATGTCTCGCTGGCGACATGGGCAAGAAGGACTATTTCTCCTCCTATGGAGGACGACCGGGGCTGTCTTATATCCTGACGACGTTTAAAACTGACTGTATTGTGCGTATCGGTGAGAGAGCCTTCTCTCGGATGGTGACCGCCAATCCGGCCAGTCTGTTTTCTCGGTGAGAACTTCTTTTTGTGAGAAGGATGTTATAGAGCGGGGTCATTTCGTCGTAGCTATGCTCTGCCGTCTGTTCGATGAAAATGAGGTTAAAGTAAGCCTAGAAGATAAGGTGAACCCCCATTACCGTCAAAGGCGGTTCCGATGGTTTCTAGGTCAAAATGGATTGTCGCTGCAAGTGCGGTCACCTTCGGTCGTTTTGCGTCCGAGCCTGTACGGCGTCTTGAGGATGCTGGCTGCGAAGTTAGGCTCAACCCATATGGCCGTCCTCTCCACAAGGATGAAATGATAGAGTTCGCCGGTGACGCCCATGCTCTCATCCTCGGAAATGACAGTCTGCCTGCCAGCGTTATCAAGCGCCTTCGTAAGATACGCGTGATTGCGCGCTACGGCGTCGGTTTTGATGGCGTTGATCTTGCCGAGGCGAAGTCGAGGGGCATACTTGTCACATATGCCCCCGCGACCAATCGCGAGGAGACGGCTGACTTTACCTTCGGTCTTATCCTTGATCTCGAGCGGCATATCTCGCAGATGATCATCGACACTCGATCCGGGGGGTGGACGAAGATTGCGGGAACGAGTCTATATGGCAAAACAATAGGAATCGTCGGCGTCGGGCAGATCGGTATGGCCGTTTCCCGACGCGCAATGGGGTTCGGGATGGATATCCTCGGCTACGATATTGCTCAGAGGACCGAGCCGACCATCTATGGTGTTATATACACCACATTAAACGATCTTCTAAGGAGGTCGGATGTGGTAACTCTCCATACGCCGCTCAACGATTCGACACGGAACCTCATCGGAGCGCGTGAACTCCGACTTATGAAGAACACTGCCGTGCTCATTAACACCGCACGCAGTGGCATTATTAGACATGATGCCCTCGACAAGGCTCTCCTTTCCGGCCAGCTCACTGGTTTTGCGACCGACGTCTTCGACGAGGAGCCCCCAAAGCACCAGCCCTATTACGACTATGAGAACGTACTCGTAACACCCCATGTTGCAGGAAACACGCTCGAGTCGAGCGAACGAATGGGCAACGTGGTGGTCGATAACGTTTTAGCCGTGAAGGACGGGGTCGAACCTCCTGACCCGGTGACGAGCCAGCATCTCTATGAGTCCACAATGAGTTTTGGCATTCCGAATAAGGACGATGGTCACATCAATTAGTACCATGTGAGAAACCCATAGACTGCATCTATAGTGTCGATAGATGGTTCACCAGGTTCATGACTTGAGAATCGGCAAAAAGGAAACTCTCCTGTTCAATTGAGTGGGAATGGTTTTCGAGGTTTTACGTTTTGTAACGCTCTCTGACAAAAGATAGTGTTTCTGCAGGACAGATTGGTTGAGAAGAGTTTTGAGAAATGATACTCCGCAATGCTCGATAACGTTTAAATCAGGATGATTTGTACCGGAACTCGGGGATGCGAGAGTTGGGACTGCCTATTGACTGTACACAGGTCTCACCCTGCGTGACGCGGCAGCAAGGCGCAGCGCGTCCCCCAAGACGAGCTTCCTCGTGCGTCACGGGGTCCTCGAGGTGATGGAGGGGATGCTCCCACCGTTCGAGGCCGGAACGGGATGCCCGGCCCAGGTGGACGAGACCCTCGTCTTGTAAGCGGACAATAAAAAGTCAGAACCAGCGGCCATGGAATGTCAGAATCCGTGGCCACGTTTGTCACGACCTGTGGCCAGGAATGTCACACCCCTCGTATGTCGGAACCACAATGGTCAGGTCC
>Ga0268360_1001258_pt1 | contig 28412 bp, 22 predicted proteins | sample BioMet11_FD_192465 | JGI IMG/M metagenome (GOLD analysis project Ga0268360, IMG submission 192465) | Sewage microbial communities from Oakland, California, United States - Biofuel 11 (Illumina Assembly) | ecosystem: Engineered > Wastewater > Sewage > Unclassified | place: USA: California... | reverse complement strand
AATATTTAGCTTCTATTACATAATCATGCAAATCAAGGATTGAAACCTTCTCTGTGTAACTCTGTGTGTCCTCTGTGTAGCTCTGTGTTATAAATTAAATTGCACAGAGAACCACAGAGAATTCACAGAGAACCACGGAGTTTTTCTATGTAAGTAATTGGACAAATAGAATGTCGTATATCAGAAAAGAATGAAACACGCATTCCTCAGATAAAACGGACAGGTGCTTATAATAATATAAACACAGCAAAATCTATGTCCTGTTCTTGAGGTTTTTAAATTCAATGATACGACAATTTATAGTTTCTATTATTTATTAATGATGTGTCGGACTCTTTTTGCATTTGATTCTATAAAAATGGTTGTTTGTTTATTAAAAAATAAGATGATGCAAATTTTTCAGCATATCATGATTAGAAATTTGTATATTTGTACATTAATTAAATTGTTTTATGATGATACGCACTATCATCATTGAAGATGAAATAGCGGCGCAGGATGTATTGAAACATCAGCTTGATGTATATTGTCCGGAAGTGCAGGTGGTGGATATTGCCGATACCGTCCAAAAAGGGTTGGCAACCATCGAAAAACATCAACCGGAATTGTTAATACTTGACATCAAACTTCCTGATGGCTCTGCCTTTGACTTATTAGAGAAATTAAATTATCGCCAATACAACATTATTTTTATTACAGCATTCAATAGTTTTGCTGAAACGGCTTTCAAATACTGTGCTATTCATTACTTGTTAAAACCCATAACAACTGAAGATTTAATAGAAGCCATAAACCGGGTAAAAAAAGAATTGCTACATCAAACAGATGCCAGTAAAATTGAATTTTTGCTCCAAAATATGAAACCGGATAATCCAAGCTTTAACAAGATTGGCGTTGGAACGAGCGATGCTTTCCACTTTGTATCTATTCCCGACATCCTCTTTTGCAAATCCGACGGTTATTGCACCAAAATCAAACTTAAGAATGGAAAAGACATTTGTTGTACCAAAAATCTGAAACATTATGAAGAATTACTTCGTCCCCATAATTTTATAAGAGTACATCACTCCTATATTATTAATCTCAATCATGTAATCCATTATTCGAAGGACGGGACAATTTACCTTCAACACGATGCCGAAGTTCCCTTAGGCGAAACCTACCACCAGCATTTTATTAAATATCTGAAAATATTCCGTCAATAACTCCCCTTCGCCCCTGCCTGGGACGTTTTCTTTCTTCCTGAATTATTTCTCTTTTATTATTCTTTTATTCCATTTTTTTAAGTAAACCGGCTGTTTGTTGGCTAATACAGAGGAGTTATAGGATTTTTTGAGGGAGTTGTTGGATTTTTGGGGGGAGTTGTTGGATTTCATCCCTTTTCGCTTTCCGGAGATGTATCTTTGTATTGCATTTTTAAAATCGTTCTTTGTTTATTTATTCTGCCCGGCAGTAAGTCGCATTTCCAAAACCCATTAATCGCAGAACTTCCTTTTAAAATGGATATAGCATCCGGTATAATGATTTTATCGTCTGGGATAATGACCGATTTGCAAGAACTAACCAAAATTTGAATTTTTATAATGCTGTTTTTCCGGTGTTTAATAAAATAATCTATTTTTTAAACGCACTGTATCGAGACTTAAACGCACTATGTCGGAGTTTAAACGCACTGTGTCGCGACTTAAACGAATAGTATCGGAGTTTAAACGCAATGTGTCGGGACTTAAACGAATAGTGTCAGAGTTTAAACGCACTGTGTCGGGACTTAAACGAATAGTGTCAGAGTTTAAACGCACTGTGTCGGGACTTAAACGAATAGTGTCGGAGTTTAAACGCACTGTGTCGGGACTTAAACGCATAGTGTCGGAGTTTAAACGCACTGTGTCGGGACTTAAATGCACTATGTCGCGACTTAGACATATAGGGTTAACGTTTAAACGCAATCCTGCTTTTGAATATAATACATTGATTTTATTTATATGAATTTAACACTATCAAATAAATAATTAGTAACAATTTATTTAATAACCTTTTAAAATTGAAAATTATGAATAACAAAACCGAAAACGTGATTGACTCTTTTGAGAGAACACAGAGTGTATGTATTAAAAACAAGGCCTTATGGGAAAATTATAAACCCTTTGCCAATACTTATTTGGTTTTTGATGGGAAAGTAATAACCATTAACGAAACCAGGGCAAAGCTTCAGCTCAAAAGCAACGGAGCGAGCAAATTAAAAAAGGAAAATCGAACCATAGCCACCGATTCATGTATTTATATCGCAGGCAGACTGCGTTCATTAGCTTCAGCCACCAATAACCTGTTGCTGATGGATCAGGTACGCTTTGCACATTCCGAATTAATCCTGCTTCGTGACAATGAATTCAAAGATAAATGCAACAGTATCCTTAACATTGCCACACAAAACAAGGCAGCATTGGCCGATTACGAAATAACCGATGAAGTACTCGCACAGTTCAGCGATAAAATCAATGCCTATGCCGAAGTAGTAACTCTGCCCATCGAAACAAAGAAAAACCGTAAAATCTTTAACAACAACATCCGCGCCTTAGTTAAAGAAACCAGCCTGTTGTTAAAGGAACGCCTTGACCTGGATATTGAATATTTTAAAACATCGCAACCCGATTTCTACCAGGCTTACAAAGAAGCCCGTAAAGTGATTGACTACGGTATCCGTCATACTAAGAAAAATCCATTGCAATTGAGTGGAGTGGTTACGGATTTTGAAACCGAACAACCCATAGCCGGAGCTATGGTAAAGATCAAGGATACCGCCCTCAGTACCGTATCCGATGTCAGCGGTAAATTTGTGGTACAACTTACCGCCGCCGGTAAATACACCCTTGAAGTTACCTATACCGGCTATCAACCCTATAGTCTCGAGTTTGAAATAGAGGAAACCGAAAGTCTGGAGATAGATGTGGAATTAGAAAAGGAATAATAAATACATCAATGATTTGTCGTATTGCCAACGGATAAATCATAATATCCATAATGCCTCAACCTTTCTTCAAATTATAGTAATCAAATTGCAGGCTGCCATGTTCCGGTAAAGGAAGATGGCAGCCTGCATCAAAAAAAACTTATAAATTAATTGGATAAATAAAATATTTGTAATTTAGCATAAAAAACAGAAAAATAAGATATATTTATAATTTCAGTTAAATTTATGTTATTCTAATTAAATAATTATTTAACTCTTAGAATATATTTTTTAAAGTAAAAAATTACAATAAATAACTATAAAAACCATTTAAACTTTCAATAAATGATGAGTAAGCTACAAGCAATAGCAAATGCACTTTCTACTATCAATGATGCTGTTTTCCAAGAGCTGTGTGATAGTTTTCTTGCTTTAAGAAACAACAACTATTCTGTATTCTCAAGAACAGGAAGTCAAAGCAAAAAACAAAAAACAATAAAGGGAACCCCCGACACCTTTTTGCTGCTTCCTAATGGTAAATATATATTTGTTGAACACTCAACAAATATCACCGAAGGATTATCAAAATTAATAAGAGATTTAAAAAAATGCATTGATGAAGCTAAAACAAAAATATCATTAAATCAAATTTCCGAAATAATCCTCTGTCTCAACTTTAACCTAAAGGCAGAAGAAGTTCAGAGCCTAAAAAACTTGTTAGTAAATACACGAATTTTACTAACAATTTATACTCTAGATTCATTGGCAATCGAACTTAATTTTAACCATCGTAACTTAACTCATGTTTATTTAGGACTTCCTTTAGACACAGGACAAATTGTTTATATTGATAAATTTATTGAAGAGTACAATAAAGCATCTAAAGGAATATCAACTCCTTTAGACAATACATTTTTGCATAGAGAACATGAATTAAAAGAACTCAAAGAATATATTCTTAATAATGATTTTGTAATACTCACTGGCGCTCCTGGGATTGGAAAGACCAAGTTAGCTCTTGAAGGAATAAGTAGTTTCTTAATTGAAAATTTATCATTTGGAGCATACTGCGTTTCTTATAAAAATCACACCTTGCTTGATGATTTGTATCAATATTTTGATTCTGAAAAAGATTACTTGCTTTTCGTTGATGATGCTAATCGGATAGATGCTTTCAGTCAAATAACAGGTTTTTATAAGGCAACAAGAAAAGGAAAGCTAAAAGTTATAATTACAGTAAGAGATTATGCGTTTCAAGACATTGGTATTCTTTGTCAGGAATTTTCTCCCAAACGTCTCGACTTATTCAAATTCTCCGATGAACAAATAATAGATATTATAAAGGCAAAGCCTTTTGATATTCTTAATCCGGACTATCATAAGGAAATTGTTCGTATTGCTGATGGAAATCCAAAACTTGCAATTATGACTGCATTACTTGCCAAGGCAAAGCAAAACATATATGCATTATCTGATGTATCCGATCTGTTTGAAAATTATTTTTCAACCTTTATTAAAGACAATGGGAAATTTGCAAAAGAAATAAACATTAAGTGTCTTGGCTTGATTGCTTTTTTTTATATTATTCCATATAAGAACAGAGAAATAACCTCTGCAATTCTTGAAAATTTCGGAATTGACTACTCAGAATTTATTGACACTATTGACATGCTTGATAAGTTGGAATTGGTAGAGGTCCAATTTGAACATGTAAAGATTCCTGAACAAAATCTTTCAACATACTTCTTTTACAAGGCATTCATAAAAGATAATATGCTTTCATTTCAAACGCTTTTAACCAAATATTTCTATAGTAACAACAATCGCTTTAATGATTGTGTGATTCCTGCAAATAATACGTTCGGATCAAAGAAAGTTATGGACAAACTACTACCTGATTTACAAAATTATTGGAGAATAATAAAAAATGAAGAAATCCAAGCTTTTAAATTTATAAATACTTTTTGGTATTATTTACAAGCCGAAACTTTAGAATTTGTTTATAACTTGATTGAAGAGTTACCCGCAATCGTCCCTTTAAAATATGAGGTTACTTATGAAAATAATGCGTTCTCTCATAATAAAGATAATATGATAGAATTATTAGGAGAATTCTTTCGATTTCCTATTAAACTAAAGGATGTAGTTGAGTTAGCTTTTGAATATATTAGAAAAAAACCTGAACATTTAGCAGAATTGATTCACAAAATAAGAGAAGAACTATCTTTCGACAGAAACGATGAAAGATTTCGATTTGAGAGACAATTTATTTTATTTCAAGTTATGTTAAAAGGGCTAAATGCAGGAGATAATCTTTATTCTATTGCTTTCTATGAGCTATCTAAAACATTTCTTTCATTTAAATTCAACCACGTAAAAGGTGGAAGAAATCATTCTATTTACTGGTATGACTACTCTATTCCGAATATTCAGCTAATTCAGCAGTTTAGAAAAGAAATATGGGATGCAATAGATTCAAATTTTGATAAACATGAAAATGAATCTCTCGATTTATTGCAGAGTTATGCAAGTATAAGTCCAAATATAAATAAAGAAATCATGGAATATGACCTTCCCTTTCTTCTTGACATAATCGAAAAGCATTTGAGTAATGAATCCTTTGAACACTGTAGATACGTTCAAGATCAAATCAGATGGTGTAAGCGAAACTCTATTACAAATCCTTCTTTTTCATTATTTTCGAGTAAGTTTACAAATTCTACGTATGAAACATTTCTTAAAATAGATTGGGATAGGTTTAGAGATAAGGAAATGTTTGAATTTGAAGATTATCATGAATATGAAAAATTAAAAGAAACTGAAATAAGAACATCTTTTGTATTTACTCGTCTCTTGGAGATAAAATCCTTTTATAGTATGTTTGTTTTTTTAAAAAAATCAGCAAAAAATGATTGGAATTATAATACAGTTCTTGATTATATAATTGATGAAAACTGTTTAAAGAATATTAAGATAGGCTGTCAAATTCTTTTAGAGATTATTGAAAATAATAATGAAATAAATTATACACCATATGTTGTTTTCCAAAATCAACTAAAATTAACAGAGCAGATAAAATATATTTGGTCTATTATCCAAAAGCAAGAGTTTAGGTCTAAAACTAATTGGGAATTATCATTTTATTATCATATAGACAATTCGCTACAGAATTATGTAAAAGCCATTATAGACACTATCACTAAAATAACAGAACCAACCATAATAACCTTTGACAGATTACAAAAATTTCTGCTAATTAAGCCAAACCTATTTCATATTATATTAAAAAAAATAATAGATAAAAATGAAAGGGATAAGGATAAAACTAAAATACGTATATGGGATAGTTTTTTTAGCTTTAATTTTAACCAAATAAGTGAGAATATTGAACTTATTGAAAAAGCATACATACAACAGGATGAAATTCAAAATTATTTTGATTTTGACGGAAAAGGATTTTTAAATATATTAAAGAAGGATGCGAGATTTTTAATTGAATATACGAAGAGCTTATATTTAAAAAACCAATTTTATATTTCAGATAAACATAAAAATTTAGAATTTATTTGGCAGGTTGATAATATAGAACCCATTTTGATAGAGGTTTTTGATTTAGTTGTTGAAAAAGAACCATACTTTGGAATTCTTGATCATTTCTGCAATTCATTTTTTAGAAATTTACAAGGCACTCATAATGAAAGAGCTAAGAAATTTCTTTTTGATTACTGTAAATGCAATGATAATAACTCTGAAAAAATGAATATAGTCGTTGATATAATTAGAAATTCAATGAGAGAATTATTTGAAGACATTTTACTCTTATTCTTATCAATAAATCAAGATGTTCAAGTATTTTCCGAAATATCATGGAGAGGTAATGGTGGTACATATTCAGGGGAAATAATAATAGGTGATTTACAAGCTGCAGAATGGAGAAATATTCTTTCAATAATTGAAAAATCTGATATTGGTTTTAAGTTGATTCCTATTAAGAAATATGTAAATGAACAAATTGAATATAGTTTAAGACATGGGAACTGGGAAAGACAAAGAAGATTTTTAGACCAATATTGATACGTCATCTTAAGCTGAACAACAAAGCATTATTTGGCTGACATATAAATATTGCTAACTTTCAATAAAAAAAGGCACTGAACATAATCTATCCGTATGATGAAAGTAGAATATAATAACCTTTATACCCATTTTGTTTTCACCACCCTCCGTCGCGAACTCATAATTACGGAAGAAAACAGGCAACGAATAGAAAAATACATCACCGGAATTGTAAACAACAACAGTTGCCAGCTGTATGCCATTTATGCCAACCCCGAACACCTACATTTTCTCGTTTCGCGTTCGCCCAACATTGACGAGGAGCGTTTGGCAGGGATTGTGGCAAACAGTTCGGCACGGTTTATCAACGACAACAACCTTTGTAAGGGCGATTTTCAATGGCAGATGTCGTGTTCGGCATTTTCCGTTTCAAAAAAAGACGTCGATAACGTTTGCAAATATATTTTGAACCAGCCCAAACATCACCGGAAACATACATTTACGGAAGAATACGAGGCATTTATTAAATTCTATGAAAAAACGATAAAACCGAAATAAGGTAATAAGGTTAGACAATGAATTGATGATTGCATTATACTACTAAGGTTTTTAGACAAAAATAAGGTTTTAAGGAATTAAGTATATTAAGGTTGCTGACAAAAATAAGGTTTTCGGAAATTAAATACATTAAAGTTTCAGATTGAAATAAAGTTTTCAGGAATTAATTGAATTAAGCATATTAATAGAAACACAATTTTAAATAAATTCAACCTTATTCATTTCCTTAAACCTTAGTAGAAAGAAACATAATTCGAATAAAGTTTTAACCTTATTACATTATTATGTAATTCAGACATCACAAAACATGCATTAATAAGGTAATAAGATAAAATGATGGATTGATGATTGCATTATTCTACTAAGGTTTTTAGATAAAAATAAGGTTTTAAGGAATTAAATGTATTAAGGTTTCAGACAGAAATAAGGTTTTAAGGAATTAAATGTATTAAGGTTTCAGACAGAAATAAGGTTTTAAGGAATTAAATGTATTAAGGTTTCGGACAGAAATAAGGTTCTATGGAATTAATTATTGGAAGGTTAAATTAAAATAAGATTTTAATAATTAATTGAATTAAGTTTATTGATAAAAATACGGTTTTAAATAAATTCAACCTTATTCATTTCCTTAAACCTTAGTAGAAAAAACATAATTTGAATGAAGTTTTAACCTTATTACATTATTATGTAATTCAGGCATCACAAAACATACATTAATAAGGCAATAAGGTTAAATAATGGATTGATGATTGCATTATTCTACTAAGGTTTCAGGCAGAAATAAGGTTTTAAGGAATTAAATGTATTAAGGTTTTAAGACAAAAATAAGGTTTTAAGGAATTAATTATTGGGAGGTTAAATCAAAATAAGGTTTTGATAATTAATGGAATTAAGCTTATTGATAAGAATATGGTTTTAAATGAATTCAACCTTATTTATTTTCTTAAACCTTAGTAGAAAAATAATAATTTGAACGGTATTTTAACCTTATTACATTATTATGTAATTCAGACAAAGTGCATTAATAAGGTAATAAGGTCTGATGATAACGATCTTCCTCTTTGCTGCTACTAAGGTTATTGACAAAAATAAAGTTCTAAGGAATTAAATGCATTAAATCAAGGACGGATAAAATATGGTTATTGTTGTATCTTTATTAATATAGATTAATCCGGTCTTTAGAAATTTTATAAAAATCATCAATCATACCAAAAATTTCTATAATTTTATCCTGTAGTATTGTTGTCCTTTTTTTTATCTGTTTATAATTTGTTTTTTATTTGTCAGATGGAACTCGCCAATAATCATCCTTGTGTGTGAGAAGGAATTCTCATGGTTCGTTTCATTTGTTGACATTATAGCTGAAGATAAACGATACTACTATTTAACATTATATCAATTTATTATTAACATCCAACTGCTCATTACCTTATCATCCCAGACTCAGGTTATAAATAATCTTAAATGAATAAATCTTAAATTATTAAAAAATGACAGGATTTAGCTATCGGAATCTCATGTTGCAAATTATTCATGGAAGCATCATCTTCGGTTCTTTGATTTTTTCGCTTAATAAGAATTTTCTAAACACTATTTTAATTACTAACGAGTGGAGAGAAATCGCCTTGGTAATATTTTTCTTTATTTCTTTCATAACCGGAGTTATGATTGATTTTCTTGCAGATATTCTTGAAGGGATACTGATTAAATTTAATGTGTTGAAACCACCCATATTTTCCTTATTGAAAAAAGGCGGAAAGTATGGAATTGTCCTTGCTCATCACAAGGAAGTGTTTGATGACTTGTGTAGTATTGCTGCAAAGAATTCAGATTGTAAAGACAAAGATTTTGGATACTATAAAGATGGATGTATTAATAAGGACAAGGATATTATTAATTACATCTTTCAGGTTGCAAAAAATCAGGTATTCAGGGAAGGTAAGGATTATCAAAAAGAACAAATAGAATCGTTTTTTATGCTGTATATATTTTCCAGGAACTTAGCATTTAGTTTTTTAATAGCAATCATTTTATTATTGAGCTTTTCTGCAAACTGGCCAATGCCCGAAATACACTGGACTTTATGTTTGGCATTATTGGTTTTATTAATTATTGCTTTTTTATCCTCTTACAGATATTTTATTTATTATTCGAGAATTATTTTGGGATCAATATTTAAACCGAATAAGTAAGTGCCGGTCTTATAAATAGGACACTCTGCGGATATTAAAGCCTGCAAATATCTGGTTAAGCGAAATATTTATGATAATTTATGACAAATTTTAAGATGTTTGTTTGTACCCTTCGGCATTATCATTTCTTTTTTTACATAAAAAACTATTCTGTTTTCGGAATTTAGTTCAACTATTGATAATTCATCATAGGAAAACCCGAACAAATCAGATATTGTTTCCAACGATTTATGGAGTAAAAATAGTATGATGCGGATTCTTCCCGCTCTACTCTATTTGGTACGATACTTTAAAAATTAACCACAAAAGACACAGTGCAGTGGCTTAAAATATTTTTTAAAAATATTTATCTTGACAGGAAAGGTGTATCAGATTTTATTTATAGATTTGCATTAGATTTTCTTTTGTTGTCTGATAATACCGTTAGTACCGTATAAAACGATTTCAGCTTCATAACCGGTGAGCAGAAAACAGATTTATTTTAATTAAAATCAACTTGATAAGGAGTATAACGATGAAATTAAAATTTACAGCATTCGCTTCTATTTGCCTTCTGATATGTACAATGGCCTGCACAAAAAATAACGACAAACAGGTTTCAAACGCCTATACTCCAATTATTGATGCCAGTTTACGATGGACCATTGAAAAACGTTTTAATAAAGATGCATATCGTCCCGTAATATTTGAATACCGTATCGGCAAAGATTCCGTGTTTGGTTCCAAAGTTTATCAATCGGTGATGAGTAAAAATATAACGGCAGGCGACAATACAGAAACAGTAGTCGCATACCTGCGTGAAACCAGCGACGGTAAAGTTTATCAGCTCGACGTTTACGATGCAACAGAGTATCTTATCTATGACTTTGGCGTGCTGCAGGGCGATACCGTTACTATAAAAAACGGTTATTTCGAACAAAAGCTTACCGTTGCTTCTGTTGAAAACATCGTAGTGAACAACAGTAATAGAAAAAAGATCGTATTAAACTACAAATGCCTTCCCCCCTCTTCTACAAGAATCTGGATAGAAGGAATTGGTTCGCTATTGGGATTGTTGGATACCAATTTTGAAGGTATAGACTGTATGGATAATGGTGTTATTGGCATATCAACGGGACTAACCGGCTCCACATTGCGGAGTGTGCATTGTAATGGTCAATTGGTTTTTGAAAATAAGTAGGAACGAAGCCTGCACTATGTTCTCCTAAATAAATAAAGTCCAGCATATCAGAAATAAAATAGTTCGTGGTAATAAGAAATTGCGTATCTTTGCCGCTCAATTAAATATTTCCTAATGACCTCATTTACCGACTTGGGTATTGATCCAAGAATTTTAAAAGCCCTTACCGCTTTGGGCTTCGATGCTCCTATGCCTGTACAGGAAGAAGTAATCCCCGTATTATTAAGCGATAAAAGCGATTTGGTAGCCCTGGCACAAACAGGTACAGGCAAAACCGCCGCTTACGGAATACCCCTTATCCAAAACATTAACACGAAGTCCGACAAACCTCAGGCATTAATCCTCTGCCCTACCCGTGAACTTTGCATGCAAATCACGAACGACCTCAAAAACTTTGGAAAATACATCGAAGGTTTATCCGTTGTTGCCGTATATGGCGGTGCAAACATTGACACCCAGGTACGCCAGATTAAAAAAGGCGTACAGATTATTGTAGCTACCCCCGGACGTATGCTCGACTTGTCGAAACGCCGTGCCGTTGATGTATCTTCCATTCAATCCTTAGTGCTCGACGAAGCCGACGAGATGCTGAACATGGGTTTTCAGGAAGACCTCAATTCGATACTTTCGCAAACACCCGAAGATAAACAGACGTTGTTGTTCTCGGCTACCATGCCACGTGAAGTGGAACGCATTGCCCGCGGATATATGCACGACCCTGTGGAAATAACCATAGGCACGCGTAATTCGGGAGCCGAAAACGTGAACCATTACTATTATGTAGTTCATGCCAAAGACCGTTACCTTGCCCTTAAACGTATAGCCGATGTTAATCCAAACATCTACGCCATTATCTTTTGCCGTACACGTATGGAAACACAGGAAGTGGCCGACAAGTTAATCAAGGATGGCTACAGCGCCGATTCGCTGCATGGCGATTTATCGCAGTCGCAACGCGACAGTGTGATGCAGAAATTCCGCGAACGTAACATTCAGATGCTCGTAGCTACCGACGTTGCTGCCCGTGGTATCGATGTGGACGATCTTACCCACATTATCAACTATAATCTTCCGGATGAAAACGAACAGTATATCCACCGCAGCGGACGTACCGGCAGAGCAGGAAAACAGGGTATTTCCATCGCCATTATCAATCTGAAGGAAAAACATATCATAAAACAAATAGAAAAACAGATAGGTAAAACCTTCCGTCAGTCGAAAATTCCCAGTGGAAAAGAAGTATGCGAAAAGCAACTCTTCCACATGATCGACCGTATGGAAAAAGTGGATGTTAACGATAAAGAAATTGACTCCTTTATGCCCGCCATCCTTAAAAAATTAGAATGGCTCGAACGCGAAGATCTTATCAAACGTTTTGTATCCATGGAATTCAACCGTTTCCTCGATTACTACCGCAATGCTCCCGACCTCAATATTGACGAAAGCAGGGAAGAACCACGCGGTGAAGGCAGGCGTTCCGGCGGGTCTAAAAACTATGCCCGTCTTTTTATCAGCCTCGGCAGAATGGATGGCATCGGTCCGCAAAATATTATCGGACTGATTAACGATGTTACCCATACCCGCGAAGTACGCCTCGGTAAAATTGACATCAAAAACAGTTTCTCCTTCTTTGAAGTGGAAAACGAATATCTTGATCTCGTCCTGTCATCCCTTAAAGATCAGCAATACAATTCCCGCGATATAAAAGTGGAAATAGCCGAACCTATGGATGAATCGCGCGATAAACCTGAAAAAGGAAGCTACAGGCGGGATAAATCGGAACGTAAACCATCCGGTGCCGAATACCGTCTAAGTAAAAAAAGTCGCGGTTCCGCCAACGGCGAAAGCCAATCCCGTGGTTATGGAAAAAGAGAAAGCTATTCGGGGAAACGTCCGTTTCAGGGTGAGAATAACCGGACAAAGGAAAGTAAAAAACCTTTTCGCAGAAAATACTAAGCCTCAAAAACGAGTCTTCTTGTTTTAATAATCATTCTACCAAAGCCTGCTGTTCTTCATGCAGGCTTTTTTATAATTATAGACAAAAGCATTAATAAACAGAAATGAAAAGAATCCGTAATCTTTTTATTTGCCATGAGAAATGTCGGGAAAATGAACTGCTAATGAACGTCAGGATGTAAATATTAACAGCATTTCCAATATTGGTATTTTAGATTATAATTTTTGGTAATTTGCAACGTTTTTTTAATAAAAAATAATTTAGCAAATGAAATTCAAAGCCAAAGAGATAGCAGACTTGTTGGAAGGTGTGGTTGATGGTAATCCTGAAGAAACCGTAACTAAATTATCAAAAATTGAACATGGGGAACCATCCAGCCTTAGTTTTCTGGCTAATCCAAAATATACGCCGTACATATACACTACCGAAGCGTCGGTAGTAATTGTTGATAAGACTTTTGTCCCTGAAAAACCACTGAAATGTACCCTGGTAAAAGTTGAAAACGCTTACACTTCCTTCGCTAAGCTGTTGGAAATTTATGATCAGATCAACCGTAATAAAACCGGCATTTCCGAAAAAGCTTTCATTTCGCCTTCGGCAACCGTCGGTAAAAACGTTTATATCGGCGAATTTGCCGTAATCAGCGAAAACGCTGTGATAAATGATAATGCCAAAGTTTATCCTCAGGTTTTTATCGGCGAAAATGTAAAAATTGGAACCTATACAACCCTGTTTGCCGGAGTTAAGATTTATTCGGATAACGTAATTGGAAATAACTGTACGTTGCATGCCGGAGTCGTCATCGGCGCTGATGGCTTTGGTTTTGCTCCTCAGGAGGACAATAATTATCAAAAGGTGCCACAGATAGGTAATGTGATTATCGAAGATAATGTTGAAATCGGAGCTAACACAACCATAGACAGGGCAACCTTAGGGTCAACCATCATCCGGCGTGGGGTAAAGCTGGATAATCTTATCCAGGTAGCTCACAATGTTGAAATCGGGGAAAACACGGTTATTGCCGCACAAACCGGTGTTTCAGGATCAACAAAAATCGGGAAAAACTGCATGATCGGCGGACAGGTGGGAATTGTCGGACATATTACCATCGGCGATAAAGTACAGATAGGTGCACAATCGGGTATCGGAGGCAATATTAAAGAAGGCGATGTGATGTTAGGATCTCCTGCATTGGATGTAAGTATTGCCAAACGTTCAATCGTTTATTATAAAAATCTTCCAAAATTGGTTGAACGCATCAATGAATTGGAAAAACAACTTAAAAAAATAAATGAGCAAAAATAAACAGATAACAAAGAAGAAGTTTACTTTTGCAAACAATAAAGTATTTTATTTGAAATGACTGATAAACAAAGAACAATTCAAAAACCCGTAACCGTTAAAGGCGCAGGGTTACATACAGGGAAAGAGGTTACGCTGACTTATAATCCTGCTCCCGAACATTACGGATATAAATTTAAACGCATTGACCTTGAAGGGCAACCCGTCATTGATGCCAATGTTGATTATGTTGTAGAAACAGCCCGTGGCACTACCTTAGAACACAACGGCGTTCAGATACTCACCGTAGAACATTCATTGGCTGCCTTAGCCGGTTTGGAAATTGACAACTGCCTGATTGAACTCGATTGTGAAGAAACTCCCATCCTCGATGGCAGTTCAAAATTTTATGTGGAAGCGTTGCTTGAAGCAGGCATCGTTGAACAAAATGCCGACCGCGAATATTTTGAAATTACTTCCAACATCACCTACTCCGACTCCGAAAAAAGGGTGGAAATGATTGCCATACCAAGCATGGATTACCGTCTTTCGGTGATGATAGATTATGGTTCCAACGTATTGGATACTCAAAATGCCACACTTTTCAATATTGATGATTTTAAAGACAAAATCGCTCCATGCCGTACGTTCGTTTTTCTGCACGAACTGGAATATCTTATCCAAAACAACCTGATCAAAGGCGGCGACCTCAATAATGCCATCGTCTTTGTTAACCGTTTGATGGAAAAAGACGAACTGGACCGGCTGGCAAAATTTTTCAATAAACCCAACGTGGAAGTTTTGAAGGAAGGTATCCTAAATAATGTTAAGCTACTATTCAACAACGAACCTGCACGTCATAAACTTCTCGATGTTCTTGGAGACCTTGCTTTGGTAGGAATGCCCATCAAAGGACATATTATTGCCAATCGTCCGGGACATCATTCCAATGTTCAGTTTGCAAAGCTCATTAAGCAACAGATACGCGAAACTAAAAGAACACGTAAAGTTCACAAATACGATCTGACGAAAGCGCCGCTTTACGATATTAACGCTATCAAAAACATTCTTCCTCATCGCCCGCCATTCCTGCTTATTGATAAAATAATGGAAATGGACGATCATCACGTAATAGGCGTAAAAAATGTTACCATGAACGAAGGCTTTTTTATGGGACATTTCCCCGATGAACCCGTGATGCCAGGTGTACTTCAGATTGAAGCCATGGCTCAGGCAGGAGGCATTCTCGTGCTGAGTTCCGTTCCCGATCCCGAAAATTATGTTACCTACTTCCTGAAGATAGATAATGTTCGCTTCCGCCAACGCGTGGTACCCGGCGATACGCTGGTGTTTGACTTAAATCTTGTTTCACCTATCCGCCGGGGAATAGGCCATATGAAAGGCTCGGCTTATGTAGGAAGTAAAATTGTAATGGAAGCCGAAATGCTCGCACAGATTGTTAAAAAAAAATAACATAGCCCAATGAATCAACCCTTAGCCTACGTCCACCCCCAAGCTAAATTAGCTAAAAATGTAGTTATCGAACCTTTTGTTAATATTGAACGCAATGTCGAAATAGGCGACGGAACCTGGATAGGTTCCAATGTTACCATTATGGAAGGCGCGCGTATTGGAAAATATTGCAAGATATTTCCCGGAGCCGTCATTGCCGCTATTCCTCAGGATCTGAAATATGATAACGAAGATACCATCGTAAGAATAGGCAACAATACCACCATCAGGGAATTTGTTACCGTTAACCGCGGAACCAAAGCTAACTGGGAGACCGTAGTCGGTGAAAACTGCCTGCTGATGGCATACGTGCATGTTGCCCACGACTGTATTATCGGAAACAATTGCATCCTTGGCAATACCACTAACCTTGCCGGACATATAAAAATTGAAGACTGGGCTATCCTTGGAGGAATGACGGCAGTTCAGCAGTTTGTTACCATAGGCGCTCATACCATGATCTCCGGAGGCTCGTTGGTTCGTAAGGATGTTCCTCCATACACCAAGGCTGCCCGCGAGCCCTTAGCTTATGTCGGTATCAATTCTATCGGGTTGCGGAGAAGGGGTTTTACAAGCGAAAAGATCAATGAAATTCAGGATTTGTACCGTTATATTTACGCAAAGGGATTAAATGTAACTCAGGCTTGCGATATCATAGAACGCGAAATGCCGGCAACGCCCGAACGCGACGAGATACTTTCATTTATCAGCAATTCAAGCCGCGGAGTGATGAAAGGATATACCCGCGGACAACAGCCATAAACAATAACATTTGATTGAATAAGCCACGGAATAATCGTGGCTTTTTTAATACCTAAGGCATGAAAATCGCACTCACAAAAACCGGTAAACGTTTTAATTCCGATTGGATTTTCAGGAACCTTGACTATGAATTTAACAGTAACAATCACTATGCAGTCGTGGGAGCTAACGGTTCGGGAAAATCAACCCTGCTTCAGCTCATTGCCGGTAATATTACTCCCAGTGAAGGTCAAATTAACTACGAGCATGACGATAAAATAATTGCTCCCGACAATATTTTCCGCTATCTCACCCTTGCTACGCCTTACCAACAGCTTATCGAAGAATTCACCCTGCCCGAAATGCTGCATTTTCATCAGAAATTTAAACCTTTCGTGAAGCAATTTACTCCGGATCAAATCTGTGAAATGCTTGCTTTCCCCAAATCAGAATCCAGACAACTGCAATATTATTCCTCGGGAATGAAACAAAGGGTGAAGCTGGCGCTCGCTATCCTGAGCGATACCCCCCTACTGCTATTAGACGAACCCTGCACCAACCTCGACCGGCAGGGAACGGAATGGTATCACAATTTAATCAACGACTATTCGGACGACCGGCTCATCATTGTATGCTCCAACCACAAACAGGAGGAAACAGCCTTCTGCAAATACTTCCTGAACATGGAAGATTATAAAAAAAGCATAATATAAACAATTTCAGCTTATTTCAAATCAATTCCAGTACATTTCAAATCGATTTCGGAACATTTCAAATCAATTTCAGGACATTTTAAATCGATTTCAAGACATTTCAAATTGATTTCAGGACATTTTAAATGACATTTAGTCAGTTTTAAATCGATTTTAGCGCATTTTAAATTGATTTTAGAACATTTTCAATCAATTTCAGTGCATATAAAATTGATTTTAGAACATTTCCAATCAATTTAAGTGCATATAAAATGAATTTTGGAGCACTTTAAATCGATTTCAGAACATTTTAAATTGATTTTAGCCCTCATCAAATGCCATTATGTCAGGTGTAAATTAAAATAAACCCTCTTTAAATTAAAAAGTGAAGAGAATTAAAAAAATATTTCGGATTTAAAGGATGCTATTATATAAATAAGCCAAACAATTTTTTTAATAAAATTAATTTCATCTGGTTTTATCATAATATCAGTGTGTTATTGCTCAATATAATGATAAATTAAAAATATTTTTTCTTTTTTAATAACATTTATGTGATTTGTATTAATAGATATGCTAATATTGAAGCGTATTTAGTTGCAGAACATCTATAGTTATAAAAGCTTGTTTTACATAATGTTTTTGAAATTCGACATACTAATTAGTATTAAACAAAATGCGATCTATTCATTAAAGTAATAAAAAAAATGACTACCATGAAAACAATTAAATTTATCCTATTCTCTATTTTTTGCCTTTTATTATTTATGCCAATGGCCAATGCTCAGGAAAAGAGCGATAGCGCCTACTTGTTTGAAGTCTTTTCCAAGGAACAAGCAAAAGCAGACATTGATGCCATAGTAAAAAACGTAGAAGATATTCATCCAAATCCATATGCGTATACATCGGAGAAAGAAATAAAGGAATATGCGAATGCAATTAAAAATAAGTTGAAGGATTCGATTAACAGAATTGAATTTTACAGACTTGTTGTTCCGTTGATTGTCCGTTACGGAGATGGGCATATTCAGAGTGATTATTTTAATGTACAGAATAAATACCTCTCTTATTGCATTACACATAATATTGGAATATTCCCATTTACTATTCTTGAGCATGAAGGAAAGCCATACATTAAGTATTCCATATTTGATAATTCAATCATAAAGCTGGGAGATGAAATAAAATCCATAAATAATATTCCGGCAAATACAATTTTAGAAACTTGTTGCCATTATCTTACTGGAGAAAGTAACTATCCCAAAATCTCCAAGATATATAGTAATGCATTTCTAAATTATCTTGCTTTTGTATATGACTTCAGGGATAGTTTTAACATTTCGTACATTTCGCAAAGCGATAATAAAGAATATAATATAACCATTCCGGGGGCTTATTTAAATGATATTACCAAAGCGAACGAAAAATTTGCTCCCAAATGGGAAATTTATACTGAAAAACCCATTATAAGCCAGGAAGATGTTTTTGATTTTAGCATGATTAAATCAAAACCTATCGGATATTTGAACTTTTATTCCTTCGCATTGGATTTAGACAAAAAAATGGAAAAGCAGGTAGAAAGAAAAGTGGATTCAGTATTCTGTAAATTAAAAAAGGAAGGGATCAAAAATCTTATCATTGACATTCGGGAAAATGATGGAGGAGAGGATTATTGCACGGAATTACTGATGAGTTATCTTACCAACAAAAAGTGGAATTGGGATGGTACAACAGAAATGAAATACAGCGAACAACAAAAGAAAATATACAGCCAGTTTTTTATTAAAAAAGGATTTCATCCCTTTTTCAAACTATCGCATACCTATAAGGAGTTTTTTAAACCGGCGAATGGCAGTATAAGAAACGTTGGTGATGATAAAATAAAATATCATGTCAGAAAATCGAAATTTAATGGGAATGTGTATGTGCTGACAGGTGTAAACACATTTTCATCCGCAGTAACTTTTGCTGCAATTTGTAAATGTTATGGTGTTGCCACACTTATCGGAAGGGAAACCGGAGGCGTAATGCAGGGATTTACATCTACTATTCCGGTCATACTACCACAAACAAAGATGAGAATATCTGTTTCAAGCAGAAAAGTTAAAAATGCTTGCGGAGATAATTATAAACTCGGATTAACTCCGGACATAACCGTTGTTCCTGAGATAAAAGACATTCTTGATGGTAAGGATAAAGCATTACAATATACGATTGACCTTATTGATAAAAATAGTAATCATTAAAGATTGAAAAAACCATGTAAAAAAATAACAGACGCTGATTAACGCGGAAAAGCGCGGATATTAATAAATCCGTTAAAAAACTGCATAGATCTGCGTCTAAAAAATAGCAGACGCTGATTAACGCGGAAAGGCGCGGATATTAATTAATCCGTTTAAACCTGCGTAAATCTGCGTCTAAAAAATAGCAGACATTGATTAACGCGGAAAAGCGCGGATAATAATAAATCCGTTAAAACCTGCGTAAATCCGCGTCTAAAAAAATTAAAACATTGATAAATTTTATAAATAATGAGTGAAGATTCGATTATATTAAAAGATATAAGTTTTTCGTATAAAAAAGATTTAGTATTAAAAAACATAAATCTTCATGTCGGCAGAAATTCTATTTATGGGTTGATTGGTCCCAACGGAGCTGGCAAAACGACTACTATCCGAATCATATTAGGTCTTCTAAAACCTATTCAAGGAACAATAAGTGTAAATGGAAATAAAGATAAAAAATTAAAGTATGCTAATATCGGAGCTTTAATTGAGACACCAGCATTGTATGAAAAACTTAATGCAAATGATAATTTAAAAATCTTCACAAATTATTTGAGAATCAAAAATTCTGACAGAATAATTAAAGAAACATTAGAAATTGTAGGATTACAAAATAGCAGTAAGAAAAATGTCGGATCATATTCATTAGGGATGAAACAGCGGTTGGGTATTGCCATAGCATTGATTGGGGAGAAAGACCTATACATATTGGACGAACCAACCAATGGACTTGATCCATCAGGAATAATAGAAATCAAATCACTTATAAAAAGACTTCAGGAAGATTACAATAAAACCATTCTTTTGTGCAGTCATCAGCTTGATCAGATTGAAAAAATTTGTTCTCATATCGGGTTTATCAAGAATGGTGAAATCATAAGAGAAGATTCCAAAGATAATATCCTTATAAAACACGGACTTTCCAAAACCATGTTCTACACTGGTAATATATCGGATAAAAAAGATTTGCTTGTAAAAGAGGGATTCCAAATAAATACCAATAATTTATTGAGCAAAAATTATATATCGGAAGAAAACAATGCTCAAACAGCAAGATTCCTCATGAATCATGATATTGATATTTATCAAATGATAATTGATAAAAGCACTTTGGAAAATATTTATTCCACACTTTATAATTAAAAAGAAATCCAAATGAATTTAATGTATTTAGAAAATGAGTTTATAAAATTAAAAAACTCGCGACTGTGGCTTGTATTATTACTTACCTCATTTATAATTCCCGTAGGTGTTAGTCTTATATGGTATTTTAAAGTTGCTCCAACAAGTAAGCTCACAGTAGATGCCCAATGTCTTGAATTTTATAGCGGGTTATATAACTTTTTGGGATTTTTTTTACAGGTAATATGTATTTATATTCCGGCTGCTATTTTTCAAATAGAGAATAAGGCAAATAGCTGGAAACAGATATTTATTCAGCCTGCAAATACAAACAATCATTACTTTTTAAAAGTATTAATTTCCTTGATTTTATTAGTAATTTTTATTGTAATGATCAATACATTTATATTCATATTTGGTGGAATTCTTTTTCATACTGTTTTAACAATACCTTTTACTACTATTATCCTTTTAAATACTTGTATAATTATTACTGCTTTTAGTATTGTCATAATACACACCTTTTTAAATATCATAATTAAAAATAATTTACTATCAATCATTATCGGTTTCAGTGGAATAATAATATCAATGATGCTTAAACCAGGGAAATATACTTATTTTTGGCCCTATAGTGCAGTCAGACTAATAATATATAGTGACTGGGGTAAAGGTTATCTTTCCACTCCGGCAATTTATGGTTTAATCAATGCCATAATCTTTTCAGTAGTTTTCTTTATATTGGGAATGTTATTTTTTAAAAAAGTTCTTAGATAAAATAAAAAGTACAACAGCGTAGCATCTTTGTTACAAAAAGGAATAGACGCTGATGAACACGGAAAAGCACAGATAAATGATATATTTGCTCATCAATATCGGAATATGAATTAGAAGCTAACAAATACAATTTTTGTAATGTAATCACATAAACTTTTGACCAATGAAACCATTATTAATACTTTTATTATCTTTATTTACATTGCCGGCAAATGACAATGGGTTATTCACCGAAGATGTCTTTGTAAAAAACGGGGACGGCAAAGAAATAAACCTTAAAAACATTGAAATAACCAAAGATACGGTTATGGTATTTACATGGAGCTACTGGTGTGGTTCTTGCAAAAAACGCCTGGATTACTATAAAGCAAACAAACGATATAAAAATTACCAGATCATTGCTGTTGCTATTGTCAAGGGTGATTCCATAAAGTTGGAAAAACAAATTGCAGATCAACATCAATGGCCTTTCGAGGTATATTATGACAATAAACAGAATGTAGCTAAATTTCTTTACAAAAAAGGATATTACAAATTCGATTTTAAATATGAAAAGAAGGTTGGGTTTTATGGTTTTCCCAATATATTCATGTTTGTGAAAGGAAAATTCTTATGTACCAGTTGCGATAAGTATGCAAATCCGCATTCACAGAAATAATAAAATTTACCATTAAAAATATCTCAATGAAAAAGGCTTTGCTAATAATTAGAAGGGCAATAACTATTGTATTTGTCTTTTGTTTTTATCATTCTTTTGCGCAGAATGATGCGGATAAAAAATCAATTACTGTTTGGCGGGAATTGAACGGATAATTGACAAATATAAGAAGTAACGAACGAGATGAAATTTTATTTATAATTTCTATGTGCCCTAATGTGTCTATTGTGGTATAAAAAGCCCAAATACTAAACACATAGGCACAATAGTTCACAATAGCGAAGCACATAGTCCCATTATTCCCATTAAGATTTATCACAGGAATCCAATCATCACTTGTCACTCGACCTTTGTCCTTCGTTGAAAAATCTGCGCAAATCAGCGTCAAAAAAAGCTGGCATCACTTTATTAAAAAATCCGTTACAACTGCCATCCTTTGTTTGCTTAATCATAATAAACAGCAACAATTTACTTAATCAATAACGATAAAATATATATTTGCAGTTTCCATCATTATCTGCGTTTTAGTTAATAAATATTTACAAAGAGTTTCCAAAAAAAATTTGTATTTCTAAAAAAAGCCGTATTTTCGCTTATTCATATTAACTAAAAAGAGAAAACATGAGAAAATTATGTACCTTAGTATGTACTCTTGTAATATTTATCGGCAATGTAAATGCCGGAGGTTACCAGGTAAGAGTGCAGGGACAAAAACAATCCGGCATGGGGCTTACGGGCACATCGTTAGCGTGGGATGCAAGTAGCATCTTCTACAATCCCGGAGCGCTGTCATTTTTAAAAAACAAATACAGTTTTTCGCTTGGCGTGAGTACTGTTTTTGCAAACACTACCTTTCACAAGTCAGGCTCCGATTATACAGCAAGCACCGATAATCCTATGCGAACACCTCTTTATCTCTATGGAAGCGGAAAAATAGGCAAGAAATTTACCGTTGGCTTTGGCATTTATACACCTTATGGCAGTACGGCTAAATGGGGCAAAGACTGGGAAGGCCGCTATCTTATTCAGGATATATCGCTGAAGGTTTTTTATTTCCAACCCACCCTTTCGTATCAAATCAACGATAAGTTGGGGATAGGTGTAGGATTTGTGTATGCCACCGGCGATGCCGAAATCAACAAAGCCTTACCATATAACAGCGCCAGCGTCAACGGACAGGTAAAACTTACAGGTACGGCTTCCGATTATGGGTTCAACGCAGGAATCTTTTTCAAAGCTACTGAAAAACTCAGCATCGGCATTGATTATCGCTCTAAAATAATGATGAAACTCAAAAATGGCGATGCTGAATTTACCGTTCCCCAATCCATACAGCAAATGGGCATTCCCGAAAAGAACAAATTCAATGCAACCCTGCCTCTTCCTTCCAATCTCGATTTCGGGATTTCGTACCAGATAACTAAAAAAATGCTGGTTTCACTGGAACTGGATTATGTTCATTGGTCAGTTTACGATTCACTAACCTTCACTTTTAAGGAAAATCCTGAAAAACTTAACTCGCATAATCCACGAAAATATAACGACAGTTATATCACAAGGGTTGGGATGCAATATACCCTCAACGATAAATTAGCACTTCGTTGCGGCGGTTATTACGACCCCGCTCCTACCAATAAAGATTACTTTAATCCTGAAACCACCAGTCTGAATACTATCGGGGTTACTCTCGGCATGACCTATAAACCGTCACAGCATTTTGATATTGATTTTTCCTATCTGCAATTGAGTGGTTTAAAAGGCGATCGTACGTATACGCCAGGTAATTTTGCCGGCACTTACAAGATGACAACCATTATTCCAGGTCTTGGCATTAATTATCATTTCTAAACTTTAAAAATCAGATTATGAAATTCAAATCATTAGTATTATTTATTTTGTTTGCCATGTTATGGTCATGCAAACCCGATATTGAAAATTTTTCACCTTCCAAAGGCACAGCGGATTTCACTAAATATATTGCTATCGGAAATTCGACAACCGCAGGCTTTGCCGACGGAGCTTTATACCGCCAGGGACAAATTTATTCCTATCCCAATATGCTTGCCGAACAGTTTAAGAAAGCCGGTGGTGGTGAGTTTACGCAACCACTGATGCTTGATGAATTAGGATTCGGCGGAAAAAGGGTTTTAGGTTATGTTACCGATTGTGCCGGGAATACCTCGCTTAGCCCTACCCTTGCCAGTGGAACATCAAACCCACAAAATTTTGCCTCTATTGCCGAACAGGGACCATTTAATAACATGGGCGTTCCCGGAGCCAAGTCTTTCCATCTTCTTGCACCGGGCTATGGCCAGATGAATCCATATTTCGGAAGATTTGCTTCAAGCGCATCAACTTCCATCATTGCCGATGCGTTGGCACAGCAACCTACTTTCTTTACGCTATGGATTGGCAATAATGATGTGTTAACTTATGCAATGGCCGGAGGAGAATCCGACAGCATTACCAATCCGGTAGCTTACGGACAATATATGGGATTAATTCTTCAGCAACTTACAGCCAACGGAGCCAAAGGCGCTATTGCCAATATTCCTGACATTACCAGCCTGCCTTTTTTTAATACCATTCCTGCTTACGGGCTTGCCCTCACTTCTCAAGCTCAGGTTGACCAATTAAATGCAGCCTATGCCCGATATAATGCCGGAGCCGATCAATTTGGCGTACCACATATCAGCTTTAGCCTGGGAGCAAATCCCTTCGTTATTCAGGACAACACGCCTCCGTATAATTTATTGGGCGGTCTGCGCCAAATAAAACAGGGTGAATTGTTGACACTTTATTTACCACAGGATTCGCTCAAATGTGCATACTGGGGCAGTGCAAAGCCCATACCGGCTCAGTACGTTTTGGATAAGGCTGAAATAGATGCTATTTCTACAGCCATAACTTCCTATAACCAAACCATTACCACGCTGGCATCGCAATTTAATCTGGCATTGGTTGATTTGAACAGCAAATTAAAGGGAGCCAAAACCGGCCTCGTATACGACGGCTTAAGATTTACCGCCACTTTTGTTACTGGTGGTTTTTTCTCGCTGGATGGTGTACATTTCAATCCTCAGGGTAATGCTATTGTGGCAAATTATTTTATTGATGCCATCAATCAGCAATATCAGGCAAAAATTCCTAAGATTAACATTACAAAATATCCTGGCATAGTATTCCCTTAATTCAGAGAGCTATCCTTATCTTATTGCCAGAAGTTATTTTATTCTTAATTTAATATCCTAAATTTGCGGCGACCTAACAGTCGCTGCAATTTTTTATGACCATCATTCAATCATACAGCCTGATTCCATTTGTACTAATGCTTCTAACCATTAGCATTGGCCCCTGGTTATTTGCAAAAACCTGGTCAAAAAATACGAATAAGCTCATCATTGCTTTATTATTAAGCATTCCGGTTGTTTTTTATCTTATTTCCAACGGGTATTCGGATAACCTTTTCCATACGATGGTTTTCGATTATTTGCCGTTTATTATTCTTTTGGGAGCCTTATTTGTCATTACCGGAGGTATTTATATTTCGGGTGATATCGAAGCCCGTCCGCTGACAAACACGATTATTCTTGGAATAGGCGCTTTGCTTGCTTCGCTGATTGGAACCACGGGCGCTGCCATGCTTTTGGTGCGACCGTTGATTCAGATCAATTCGGAACGAAAACTAAAATCGCATATCTTCCTTTTCACCATTGCCATTGTTGCCAATTGTGGAGGACTGCTCTCCCCTATCGGCGACCCACCGCTCTTTATGATGTATTTACGGGGTGCGCCATTTAGCTGGTTCTTTAATCTTTTTCCCGAATGGTTATTTGTCAACGGATTATTATTGATAATTTTCTATTTAATCGACTGGTATTATCACGAAAAGGAATCACCCGTTGATATCAAAAGAGATAAAACCGAGATAAAACCTATCAGAATAGAAGGTAAAATAAACTTTTTATGGCTGGCCGGCGTGCTTTTGGCAGTAGCATTTATTAATCCAAACAGCCTTCCTCTGTTGAAGGATAATGTTTATCTGAAATTCATACGCGAACTATTTTTGCTGATTATGCTTTTTGCATCGCTAAAAACAACTCCCAAAAGATTACACCAGGCCAACAATTTCAGCCTGGAACCCATCAGGGAAGTCGCTTACCTGTTTCTGGGAATATTCATCACTATGATCCCATGTATTTTATTCCTCGAAAGCAATGCAAAGCATCTGAATATTACTACACCGACAGCATTTTACTTTTTATCCGGCGGATTGAGCAGTTTTTTGGATAATACCCCCACGGCCGTAACCTTTCATTCGTTGGCTTTAGGTATCTACCAGCAATCATCATCGCTTTTTGCAGGGATACCCATCGTAGGTCAGATACCGGAAAATCTTCTCAAAGCCATTTCACTCGGTTCGGTTTTGTTTGGCAGCATGACTTATATTGGTAACGGTCCCAATTTTATGATAAAATCCATTGCCGAAGAAAATCATATTCCCATGCCAGGTTTTGTAAGCTACCTCTTCCGATTTTCGCTTATCATCCTTTTGCCCATTTTTATATTGCTAAATTATCTTTTTATTTTTTAATGATTAATTGAGTCCACTCCGAAAAGTCAAATATTGCCACAAAATCACGAAAACACCAAATTTCACTAAAGATAAAATGATGATTATGATGTTTTGGTGCGCTTTAGTGCCTTGGCGTTTTGGTGGCATTTCTTACTTTTTTAGTTTTCGGAATGGACTCTTAATTCAATAGAAAATTTCAGCAAAATCATTTAAGTAATTAGACAAGTAAAATGTCGTATATCAAAAAAAGACCAGGACGCGGATTTAACGGAAAAAAACGGATAAACACGAATCATAATATAAACAGATTTAACGCTGATTTTATTCATGCAAGCATAAATAATAAGTAATTCGACAAATAGGATGTCGCATATCAAAAAAAGACCAGGACGCGGATTTAACGGGAAAAAACGGATAAACACGAATCATAATATAAACAGATTTAACGCTGATTTTATTCATGCAAGCATGAATGATAAGTAATTCGACAAATAGGATGTCGCATATCAAAAAAGAACAGGACGCGGATTTAACGGGAAAAAACGGATAAACACGAATCATAATATAAACAGATTTAACGCTGATTTTATTCATGCAAGCATGAATGATAAGAACGGATAGATCAGAAAATCATTCCGACAAGTCGGAATTAAAATCCGTTTTAAAATCCGCTATTTTCAGCAAGAATCCGTGTTCTATTTTTAAGGTTTTCAATTTTAATTATACGACAACTTATAGGTTCTATTACTTATCACTAATCCGTTAACTAATTAGTGTCTTAAGTACGTAACTATACTATAAAAAGTTTATCAACACTTATTTATATCATTTTCATCTCCGGCTGATAAATTTTTACCAATGATCATAAATTACTATGAATGAGTGAATGTGCTTTGTTTAAAAAAATAGTTACATAATTTTTGAAAATAAATTTGGATTTTAAAAAAATGTTATCTTTGCTTTTAAATCAGAATTTTATTGTTTTTGACAAACAAAGGATTAAATAGATAAAAGATTAAATTAGCTGTTTTAATTTATGGTTTTCGCCTTCAACTATAGGGTACACTTCATAAATCATCCATTGGATAATTCAAGCCAATTGCAATTTAATTCATATCAATTTAGCTCCGGTTCGGATCAATTGCAAGTCAATTCAAATCAACTGCACGTTGTTCCAACTCAATTGCAACTCAATTCAAGTCAATTGGGACTCAATTCAACTCAATTTATATTTAATTCAACTCAACTGAAAACCAATTCAAGTCAATTGGAATTTGATTTAAATCAATTTGATTTTAATTCAAGCCGGATTAATCACGGTTTATGTCAATATAAAAGTACTTAAAGTGAACTAACGTTTGGAGTACTTAACGTTTAAAACTATGGAAAGAAAAATTACCTCAAGGCACTTTATGAATCCCGAATCGCTTCGCTTCCCGATGAAGATTCGCTAAGTCGTTCCTCCTAAGCGACTCTATATCGGGACTTCGTTCAGCCTTAAAAATCCCGAATCGCTTCGCTCGGGACTTCACTTCGTTCAGCCTTACAAATCCCGAATCGCTTCGCTCGGGACTTCACTTCGTTCAGCCTTAAAAACTTTAAAAACTTTATAAACCTTACAAACCTTAAAAAACCTCAATTCATTTAGTATTAACTTAAATCTTAAACAAAATGAACAAACATCAGGAAAACCAGCACGCCATGCACAAAAATGTGGAACAGACATGCGATGAAAATGCAACGGTATATCAAACTCTTCCTGCATTTGCAAACAACTTCACAACGTTTAAAGCCAACAATCAAAAGATTGACGATACCACAGTGAAGCAGAAAACGCCTACCAAAGGCTATACCGAAAAACGCGACCAGGTTAAA
>Ga0268360_1001255_pt1 | contig 28435 bp, 30 predicted proteins | sample BioMet11_FD_192465 | JGI IMG/M metagenome (GOLD analysis project Ga0268360, IMG submission 192465) | Sewage microbial communities from Oakland, California, United States - Biofuel 11 (Illumina Assembly) | ecosystem: Engineered > Wastewater > Sewage > Unclassified | place: USA: California... | reverse complement strand
AACTCAGTTATTATGTTACAGCGGTCAATCATCAGTTAAAACAAACCTGTGACAATCCAAGTATTGGTTTGTTAATTTGTAAAACAAAGGACAATGTTGATGTGCAATACGCATTGGAAAGCTGCACTCAACCTGTTGGCGTTTCTGAATATAAGCTGTCAAAATTAGTACCTGATAATCTAAAATCATCCTTACCTTCAATAGCCGAAATAGAGGATAGACTAAAAGGGGAAAATTTATAAACCAACAACCGCCAACCGTCAAATCTTTTATATCTTATCTGTCTTTGCCTAATAGTATGATTATATGTTAGAAACAACAAAAAATAAACTATTACAACAAATTGTTTGGGATTATAACATACCGGCTGAGCATATCGAATGGTTACTAAAAGGGGAGTGTGAAAATGCCGGACATTATACCCGCGAAATGCTATTTAAAAAAATAGTTGAATCATATTCCTGGTTTACGGTTATCCAACTTTTTACGCTCAACGATGTGCAAAAATTATTAACCGATAAGTTGATACTACAATTCAGGTCACCATCATTACGAAAACAATATGGATTCGTACAAAAAAGATTACAACAAATTATACCTGTTGCAGGATAAATTCCTTGCCTGGTTCGGGTCGTTTCAATTTTCATTCTATTTAACAGGTGGAACAGCGCTCGGTCGTTTCTATTTAAACCACCGTTTTAGTGAAGACCTTGATTTTTTTGTAAATGCCGACGAAAATTTTTCAACCTATATCGATAAAATAAAAAAAGAGATTGCAAACCAATTTAATGTGGACATTCAACAATCTCTTTTCACCAATGATTTTTGTCGTTTTTTTATTGAAGAAAATGGTTCATTCCTAAAAATTGAATTTGTTAATGATGTAGAATATCGGCCCGATCAACCCAGAAAATACAAATTTGGTATAATCGATACTCCTGAAAATATTTTAGCAAATAAACTCACTGCGATTACCGGACGCGACGAACCCAAAGATGTTTTTGATATCATACACCTGAGTTTGAATTACTCGTTCAATTGGCAAGACATTTTCTTTCATTCCAAAGAAAAAACAGTTATAAATGAAATTGATGTAGAAGAACGTCTTTATTCTTTTCCGGTTGAATGGTTTGAAAATATTATTTGGCTTTCATTGCCTGTCGATATTCAGTTTTACAGAAATACAATCAATAAAATTGCAGATGACTTTCTGCTCGGCAAAGAAAACTCACTGGGGATACAGAAACCGCCAATTGGTGCTGCCATCCCATTAATTTAGATGACTTTTATCTAAAGTTAAAACAAAAGAACAAAGTAAAAAGACAAAAGAACGGGTCTTGCTTTCCTTTTTTATCTTTTGCCTTTTTTCTTATTTCTTGATTTGTCCTTTGCCTTTTGACCTTCGCCCCGTTCCCGACTACATCGATGAAAATGTTAGTAACAAAGTAATAAAGATCATCCAAAGTTATACAGGAGTTGTGAATAAGATGGTATGGAGAAAATAAAAAAATGTTTCAAGGTTCCAGGGTTGTTAGTTTATAAGACAAAAGAACAAAGTAAAAAGACAAAAGAACGGGTCTTGCTTTCCTTTTTTATCTTTTGCCTTTTTTCTTATTTCTTGATTTGTCCTTTGCCTTTTGCCCTTTGCCTTTTAACCTTTGCCTTTTGTCCTTTGTCTTTTGTCTTTTGACCTTTGACCTTTGACCTTTGCCCTTCGCCCCGTTCCCGACTACATCGATGAAAATGTCAGCAACAAGGTGGTCAAGATCATCCAAAGCTACACAGGAGTGGTAAATAAGATGGTATGGAGAAAATAAAAAAATGTTTCAGGGTTTCAAGGTTCCAGGGTTATTGGTTGTTAGTTTATAAGACAAAAGAACAAAGTAAAAAGACAAAAGAACGGGTCTCGCTTTCCATTTTTTATCTTTTGCCTTTTTTCTTGTTTCTTGATTTTTCCTTTAACTTTTGACTTTTGCCTTTTGTCCTTTGCCTTTTGCCTTTTGACCTTTGTCTTTTGACCTTCGCCCCGTTCCCGACTACATTGATGAAAATGTCAGCAACGAGGTGGTAAAGATTATCCAAAGCTACACAGGGGTAGTGAATAAGATGGTATGGAGAAAATAAAAAAATGTTTCAGGGTTTCAAGGTTCCAGGGTTGTTAGTTTATAAGACAAAAGAACAAAGTAAAAAGACAAAAGAACGGGTCTCGCTTTCCATTTTTTATCTTTTGCCTTTTATCTTTTTTCTTGATTTGTACTTTTATCTTTTGCCTTTGCCCCAGAAACCCTTCCTCCCGTTCCCGACTACATTGACGAAAATGTTAGTAACAAAGTAATAGTGAAAAACTCTTTATTTGATGCTTGAAACCTACAACCTGAATCGCGCAGCAATCACGAACACCCCCAAAAATAAACATTATCGTGAGTAAACCTGAAACCTACAACTATTTTCACTGTTAACTAATTTTGTATGTCCATTTCTGAAGTTAAACTAATAAACCTCCCAAAGTTTGAAGACCCTCGTGGTAACCTTTCATTTATTGAGGAGTTAAAACACATCCCATTTAAAATAGAACGTACTTACTGGATTTATGATGTACCTGGTGGTCAGGTGCGTGGTGGACATGCCTTTAAGAAACAGCAGGAATTTATTGTAGCTTTATCAGGAAGTTTTGATGTGATGGTTGATAACGGGAAAACCAAAGAAATTTTTTCACTCAACCGCTCTTATTATGGTTTATTCGTTCCGGCAGGTCTATGGAGAGAAATGGTAAACTTTTCAACAAATTCATTGGCAATGGTTTTAAGTTCAACAAATTATGACAGAGGTGATTACATTGTAGATTATAATCGATTTTTAAAATTCAGGGATCAGTATGAAAAAAAGTAGTGTATTTGATTGCGTAATTTTACCCTTGAGTAAAATTCATAATAGAGCTGGAAACATTACCATTGTAGAAGGTGAAAAAAATATTCCTTTTGGTATAAAGAGAATTTACTACCTTTATGATATTCCCGGAGGAGAAGCCAGAGGAGGACACGGACATAAAGAACTTTACCAATTGATTGTTGCAGCAAGTGGTTCATTTGATGTAATGCTTGATGATGGTAAAAATAAAAAAATTGTAAAGCTTAATAGACCTGATTTTGGATTAATGGTTGTGCCGGGTATTTGGCGTGAACTTTTTGAATTCTCATCAGGTGCAATTTGTATGGTATTGGCTTCGGAAATATATCTCCAAAGTGATTACATAAGAATATATCAAGATTTTATTAAATTTAAGAAAAATGAAGCAATTAATTCGTAATGTAAAGATAATAGGTACAGGGTCTTATGTACCAGAGACCATATATACAAATGAGTATTTAGAAACTATTCTGCCTACAGATGCACAATGGATTTATGAAAACGTAGGTATAAAAGAAAGGCATATTGCTGCCCCTAATCAGGCAACAAGTGATTTGGCTGCAATTGCCGGACAACGGGCTATTGATGATGCAAGTTTAAAAAACGAAGATATTGATTTGATTATTGTTGCAACATCAACACCAGATAGAAAAGCACCCTCTACGGCAGCTTTTGTTCAGCATAAGTTAAATGCGTTTAATGCAGCAGCATTTGATTTGACCGCTGTATGTAGTGGATTTTTATTTGGTATGTCTGTTGCTACTCAGTATATTGCATCGGGAATTTACAATAATATCTTGGTAATTGGTGCTGATACTTTTTCTAAAATTACAGATTGGAGAAAAAGGGATGCCGTTTTTTTCGGAGATGGCGCAGGTGCTGCAGTGGTAACCTCAGCAAACGTTACCGAAGGCTTTTTGGCATATAGGTTATATACAGATACTATAAATGAAATGTTAGGTTTTACCATTCCTGGTGGAGGTTCGGAAATACCCCTGCACGCCGGAAATATGGATGAGCAGTATTTTCAAATGAATGGAAAAGCAGTTTTTGCTTCGGCCACAATAGCACTTCCAAAAGCAATTAAACAGGTCCTTGATGATACAGGACTTACAATTGATGATATTGATATAATGATTCCACATCAACCAAGCATCCGAATTTTACAAAAAACCGCAGAAATCATTGGTTTACCTTTTGAAAAAGTAATGACCAATATGGATAAATATGCGAACACTTCAGGTGCAACCATCCCAATTTTATTGGATGAAGTAAGTCGTGCAGGAAAAATTAAAAAGGGAGATATTGTTCTTTTTGCTGCCGTTGGTAGTGGATGGACTTATGGGGCGGCAATTATAAAATGGGCTTAAAATGATATTAATAACAGGTGCTTCCAGAAATATTGGGAAATATTTGTTTGATAAATATCTTTCCGAAAAAGAAGATGTTTATGGTACATTCAATAAAACCTCTGACATATCAGGCAATAGACTGTCAAAGGTTGATATTTCTAATTATCAGAATGTTTCAGAATGGATTTCTTCTATTGAAAACCTGAATACAATTACTTTGATTAATTGTGCCGGAATATCTTATAACTCGTTTGCTCATAAGGCTGACCCTGATGAGTGGAGGAAAGTTTTTGAAGTAAATGTTTTTGGTGCTTTTAATTGCATTCGTTGTGTATTGCCTTTGATGAGGCAGCAACAATTCGGACGTATTATCAACTTGTCATCAGTAGTTCCTCAGAAGCCAACACCTGGTGTAAGTGCTTATTCTGCTTCAAAGTCGGCACTATGGGGGTTAACCAAAAGTATTTCGGCAGAAGTTGGCTCTTTAAATATTACCATTAACAACATAAACTTAGGTTATGTTAACTTGGGAATGGGAGTAGAAAGTGTTCCGGAGGCATATCAGGAGATTATAAAAAAGCAAATTCCAGGTGGTAAATTCTGCGAACCATCCGATATTTTCCAAACTGTAGAATTTTTAAGAAATACCTCTTATATCAATGGAACATCTATTGATTTAAATGGCGGGCTTGTTTAAGAATAATTAAATCTAATAATTTTGTAATATGAATCTTGAGTCTAAAACAATCTATCTTAGATTGGCACAACCATCCGATGCACAATTTATTCATTCCTTAAGAGTGGATGAAACTTATAATAAACATTTATCGAAAGTGGATGATGATGTTTCTAAGCAAGAAAAATGGTTGATTGAATATAAAAAAAGAGAAACATTAGGGCAGGAATATTATTATATAATTCATCGTAAATCTGATTCTCTTCCTATTGGTACAGTCAGAATTTATGATTTTTTAGGAAATAAGGATTCTTTTTGTTGGGGAAGTTGGATTTTGAACGAAAATAAGACAAGATATGCTGCTTTAGAATGCGCATTATTAATCTATGATTTTGCTTTTCTTGAATTAGGGTTTAAGCGTTGTCATATGGATATAAGAAAACAAAACATAAAAGTTATTGAATTTCACAAAAAATTTGGTGTAAAAATTATTGGAGAAACAGAAGCAGATTTGCTTGGACATTACTTTCCTGAAGATTATTTGCGAATAAAAGAGGATATTAAAAAAATAATTGAAAAATAAAATAATGATTAAGTTTTTAGATTTACAAAAAATAAATTCCCAATATACTGAAGAGCTGAAACAAGTTGCATCAGAAGTAATTGATTCGGGTTGGTATTTATCAGGCGAACGTGTAAAACAATTTGAAACCCATCTGGCAGAATTTATAGGAGTAAAGCATGTTGTAGGTGTTGCTAACGGCTTAGATGCATTACGTTTAATACTAAAAGCCTATATTGAAATGGGAGTAATGCAGGAAGGTGATGAAATTATTGTTCCGGCAAATACCTACATTGCAACTATACTTGCTATTACTGACAACAGATTAAAACCTGTTTTGGTTGAACCGGATATTAATACTTATAATCTGAATATCAATTTTATTGAGCAGCATATTACTTCACGAACACGAGCTATTATAGTAGTTCACCTTTATGGACAGGTGTGCTGGAACGAACAATTGGAAGCTATTGCTAAAAAAAATAACTTAAAGATTATTGAAGATAATGCCCAAGCTATTGGAGCAATTTGGAATGAAAAACGAACTGGTTCACTGGGGGATGCAGCCGGATTTAGTTTCTACCCAGGTAAAAACCTTGGAGCTTTAGGTGATTCGGGAGCTGTAACTACCAATAATGACGAATTAGCTGAAATAATCAGAGCAATTGCAAATTATGGAAGTAAGGTAAAATACCATAACGAGTATCAAGGATTAAATAGTCGTTTGGATGAAATTCAAGCTGCATTTTTAGATGTAAAATTGAAATATATTGATGCAGAAAACCAACTGAGAAGAGAAATTGCTCAATATTATTGCGAAAATATTAAAAATAAAAATATCATACTTCCAATTCGTAATTCTCAATTCGTAATTCGTAATTATTCTTCTCACGTCTGGCATGTCTTTGTTATTCGTTCCAAACAACGGGATAAACTTCAAAAGTATCTAGCAGAAAATGGAATTCAAACTTTGATTCATTATCCAATACCACCACACAAACAATACGCATATAAAAATTGGAATAATCTTTTGTTTCCGATTACCGAACAAATTCATAAAGAAGCATTGAGTTTACCGATGAGCCAGATTTTAACGAAAGAGGAAGGGGCAACCATCGTTGATGCAATTAATCAGTTTAAATAAAAGCATGGAGGAGCAGCAACAATCTTCATATCGCCAAATTATGAAAGCCACTTCTCTTTTTGGTGGTGTACAGGTATTTAATATTATTATTTCAATTATTAGATCAAAATTCATTGCAGTATTATTAGGCCCTGCCGGGATAGGAATAGCCGGATTACTTACCTCAACCACGAGCATAATAGGTGGACTAACGAATTTCGGATTAGGTACAAGCGCAGTAAGAGATGTAGCTTCTGCCAATGTTACAGGCAATGCAACACGAATTGCAACAGTAGTAAACGTACTAAGGCGTTGGGTTTGGGTTACCGGTACATTAGGTACATTGGTTATGTCGGTACTTTCACCTTGGTTAAGCCAACTTACCTTTGGCAATCGCAATTATACGTTATCCTTTGTTTGGATTTCTATTACACTTTTGTTTAACCAGTTAACAACAGGACAATTAGTTCTTCTTCAAGGAATGCGCAAATTGCAGTACCTTGCAAAAGCAAGTTTAACCGGTAGTGCATTGGGGCTGATTATTACGGTTCCATTGTACTATAGGTTTGGTATTGACGGCATTGTTCCTACTATCATAATTGCATCTGTAATATCCTTGTTCTTTTCTTGGTGCTTTGCAAAAAAAGTTAAGATAAAATTCATAAGAGTATCGCGAGTCAGAACACTTGCCGAAGGTAAAAACATGCTTACCATGGGATTTATGATTAGTATGAGTGGGCTAATTACTATGGGAGTATCCTATTTAGTAAGCATTTTTATCAGCAATACAGGAGGTATTACTCAAGTTGGTTTGTATGTTGCTGGTTTTGCAATTATTAATGGTTATTTTAGTATGATTTTTACTGCCATGGGGACTGATTATTACCCTCGTCTTTCTGCAGTTGCACATAGCAATTACCTCAGTAAGCGGACCATTAATCAGCAGGCAAAAATTGCTTTATTAATTTTAGCTCCGATTCTTATGGTATTTCTGGTCTTTATTCAATGGGTGGTAATAATTCTATATTCCCAAAAGTTTATCGCTGTTAACACGATGTTACACTGGGCAGCATTAGGTATGCTTTTTAAAGCAGCCAGTTGGTCCATCGCTTTTATTTTATTAGCAAAAGGAGCTTCAACCCTATTCTTTTGGAATGAATTGATAGGAAATATTTATGTATTGGGATTAAATATGCTTGGCTATTACTTCATGGGATTAACAGGGTTGGGTATTTCTTTTATGATCGGGTATATTCTTTATTTGATTCAGGTTTTTGTCTTATGTAAAATAAAATACCAATTTTCATTTGATGCTAATTTTATTCACATTTTTATTATCCAGTTTTTGCTGGCTGTAAGTTGTTTTATGGTAGTAAAGTTTATTGGGAAGCCCTATTCATACGTCATAGGTATTGGGTTAATAATAATTTCATCATGGTATTCTTATAAGGAGTTGGATAAAAGAATTGGATTAAAATCTTTAATAAAATTGAAATTAAGGTTGTAAAATTTTCCGAGGTAACGGACCGCTTTTATCAGGAAAAAAGATCAACGCATACAACATATTACATGTATAATTAATCTTAAAGTAACCTCAATTCTGTCCAACACATTGAGACGATTTCACTTCTCTTGTGAACATTTTTTCAAATTCCAATTGATTAACAGGGATTTTCATCAACCCAGAAAATACTAAAAAAATCATAGGAGATAAGTGCATACACCAATTAAATTATGAGTAATTATTTCATTGATAATTATTTAAACCCTTGTATGATAGTGAAATGTTTGTTTATTTCCGCTATTTCATGGTATTGTTTATATGAACTCAATAAAAGGATTCCGATAAGGTCTTTATTCAATCGAAAATAATGGTAACTCACACTTTAAAAACAAATGTTCAGGAATGGATATGTGCCATTTCTCTTTTTTTAATTTCTGGACCCTATTTCGTTTGGAATAATGGATTATCTTTATTAGCTCAGTTTGTTGTATTGGCTCTATTTGTTTTTTCCCCATTATTCTCGAAGAATTGGTTGACGTTGCAAAAAAATACATTTTTCCCTTTTTTACTCCTGCTTTGCTTTTATTTATTAGCTGCTATCAGACATAGTGGAAATGAATCTGGAGCATTATATTATGCTATTTTTCCTATTATATTTTTGTCAAATCCCACTATTCTCAATGGTAGTTATGAAAAATTTATCAAGTTATTAGCGGTTTTATTAATACCGTCCATTTTGTTTTATTTATTAATTACTTTTTCCCACATTAATTTGAGCTATAATCTCATAACTCCATTGAATGCTTTCAAGCCAGGGCTATATAAACAATATCCTTTCTTAGTTATGGATGACACAGGAACAAGTTTATTTATATCAAGATTTTGTGGTTTATTTGACGAACCCGGCGTAATTGGCAGCCTCGCCGGATTAATACTATTAGTTAAGAACTATAATCTAAAGAATCCTTATTTGATACCAATATTTGTTGCAGGTATTTTGTCCTTTTCCTTTTATTTCTACTGTGTAAGTGCGTTTTTTCTGATTATGAATATAAAGTCTAAGTCGATAAGGTTTTCAATTTTTATTATTGCGATTGCCATCTTTTACCTATATCAAATAAATGATCTTCAATTGCTTATTTTTAATAGATTTACTATTGAAGATGGCCGAGTTGTAGGAGATTCGAGGACGTCCTTATATTTTGCTACTTGGTTCTCAAATTTTCGTTTTTCAAAAGAATACTTTCTCGGTTTAGGGTCGGGATCAAATTTAATTCTAAATAATGGCGGTGCATCGTATAAGGATATAATTGTCAATTATGGCATTATTATGTTCATTATGTACATAATGGCTTATATTGTGTTGGCATTTCGTTATCGGAATAATTTGAAGCATTTTATTCTGACATCCTTTGTTATTATATCCTTTATATACCAACGTCCATTTATAACTGATATGTTTTTAGCAATTTCGTTTCTGTATTGCATTTACCATAAGTCTGTCGTTATTACTTGTCGTTGTTATAATCAAAAATAATCAATTATGATGAAAATTGAGGAAATCAATCGTTTATACAACAAATACATAACAAAAGCAGAAAATCTTTTTTTTAAAAAACAATTTGGAAAAAGTATTCATTGGCTGTCTTTTGTTGCAAATCTTTTATATGAGGCAAATCTTAGATTTAGAGATGAAAGACTTGAGACATTAATATTTAATCTGTCTCAAGCAATGCTTTTCCCATGTATCAATTTCGAGCCTACAAGAAAATATGTTTTTTATGATTCATTCTCTTATGATAATCGCGGGCTAGCACAGCAATACTTGAGAGCATTAATTGATAAAAACGAAGATTTTTTGTATATCACAGAAAACCTCGAATTCGGATCCACGAAAATTTATTATGAATTGAAATCATACTCAAAAGCAGAATTATATGTTGTTCCAAACGTAGGAAGTTGCCAAAAGGTTCGATTAATATATGATAAAATCCTATCTTATAGACCATCCAAGTTATTTACCCACATAAAGCCTTGGTCGATTGAGTGCATTATTTCTTTTTACGCATTACCCCCAAGCATAACCAAATACAACATCAATTTAACGGACCACACATACTGGGCAGGGGTTGGAATGGTGGATTATAATATAGAATTTAGAAATTATGGTGCAACTATTTCTATCGAAAAAAGGAATATAAAGAAAGAGCAAATTTTATTGTTGCCATTTTATCCAATAGTTGATAGAATACCTTTTGCTGGTTTCCCAATCAAAAACGATGAGGAAAAGATTATTCTTTTCTTTGGTGGTAATCTTTATAAGATAATTGGCAACGATAATTTCTTCCTAAGGATGATTGCAAATATTCTTAAACTTTATCAGAACTGTGTCTGTATTTGCTGTGGCAGTGGCGATGAAGGGAATATGATCAGTTTTATTAACAATAATCATCTTAAAGAGAGATGGATATATCTTGGCTTTCGAAAAGACATATTTGAAATTTTTCGCCATTGTGATATTTTTATTAATACATATCCAATCGGTGGTGGTCTAATGACACAATATGCAGCCATCTGTTCAAAACCCATTTTGTCATTTGGAGATATAGATAATAAAGGAAACTTTATTGAAAGTGTGTTAAATACTACTAAAAAAATCACTCATACGGATGAAGCATCATTTTATCAATACCTTGACAAACTAATAACTGATAAAGAATTCAGAATATCAGAAGGAAGGTCAATCAATAAAAGTGTTCCAACCCCAAAAGAATTTGCAAACGCATTCGTCAAGTTGATAACAACTGATACTACTCAACACGAAATAGTACTTAATGAAATTGATTATAATGCCATAATTAAGAGATATGCTGAAATCATTAGTTCTTCGGATTCTATAAAAATAGTATTGCTAAAATATATTAAATTAGGCGTGTTGTTTTATAGACCAAGATTATTGTTATGGTTTGTCCCGTTTTGTATGAATAAGTTTAAAGATAAGTCATTTAAAAGTTGGATAAAGCATATATTTATATATATATATCCATAGTTTTGATTACTCCAGTTCGTCCATTTAGGCTCTTATTTAAAGGAATCCATTATCTCTTTCGTTCTATATACAGCCAATGGAAGAGAATGGAATTTAAAAAAGCTGCAAATGATATTATTATATCGTATCCACTTTATTTGATTGGTGGAAAATATATAGAATGTGGGAAATGTGTCTTTTTTGGCTCCTATGGTATTCTATCGACATGGGATTCTTTTCAAGGTGAAAAATTTACTCCTCATATAGTGATCGGCGACCATGTAACAATTGGAAATGGTTTTCATATATCAGCCGCTAACAAAATAATTATTGGAAATGGTGTGTTGATGGGTAAATACGTTACAATAGTCGATAATAGTCATGGCAATATCAGTTTTGAGGAGATGTGCATTCCTCCAATAAATCGGCATTTGCAAATAGAAAATGATGTTATTATTGAAGATAATGTATGGATTGGGGATAAAGTAACCATTGCAAAAGGGGTATTAATCGGTTGTGGTTCAATTATTGGATCAAATAGTGTAATAACAAAAGACGTTCCAGCATATAGTGTCGTCGCCGGCGTTCCTGCAAAAATAATTCGTGAATTAAATGGAAAGTAAAGTAAGAGTAATTGCTATGTATTTGCCTCAGTTTCATCCCATACCAGAGAATGATGAATGGTGGGGGAAAGGGTTTACTGAGTGGACAAATGTTGCAATGGCAAAACCATTATTTAAAGGTCATTATCAGCCAAGAGTGCCTGCTGACTTGGGCTTTTATGATTTAAGGTTATCTGAGGTTAGAGAGGCCCAGGCTGAAATGGCAAAAGATGCCGGTATTGAAGGCTTTATGTACTGGCATTATTGGTTTGGTAATGGCAGGCAGCTTCTCGAACGTCCGTTTAATGAAGTCCTTTCTTCAGGAAAACCTGATTTCCCATTTTGTTTAGGTTGGGCAAATCATTCTTGGAGTAGAAAGACTTGGACAGCAAAGAGTTTTTCCAAGAACACATCTACAATGCTGATCGAGCAAACGTATCTAGGAGACAAAGACTATGTACAGCACTTTAATAGTGTTTTACCGGCTTTTAAAGATCCAAGATATATTACAGTTGATGGAAAGCCATTATTCTTGATTTACGATGTTTTGTCAATTCCAAACTTGGCACATTTTTTAGACCTTTGGCGAAAGCTTGCTTTAAGTAAAGGTTTGATGGGGATTCATTTTGTTGGGAATATCATGGGACATATTGCTGAGGAGAAAAAAGATGAAATAATAAATTGTGGCGTAGATGCAACAGCTCTAAGCAATTTGTTTTATGCTGAAGTTAAATGTTCTAGTATAACAAGAATGTATTGGAAAAAATTCAAAACCAGGATATTAGGGTTTGGTCCAGAGTGTTATCAATATAAGGATATTATTAAGCATATTCATAATAATTATGAAAAACAAGGTAATGTCTACCCTGTTGTCTATCCGCAACTTGATAGAACTCCTCGTGCAGGAAAGAATGCCGTAATTCTGACCGGCTCTACTCCAGAACTCTTTGCAAAGTTTTTAAAGGACACTTTGGCGATTGTTAAAGACAAGGATGATGAGCATCGTATCATCGTTATCAATGCTTGGAATGAATGGGGTGAAGGTAATTACATTGAGCCGGATCTCAAATTCGGTCATGGGTATTTGAATGCTTTAAAAGGAGTAATTAAGAGATGACTATCCAATTCCTAACCATGTCCAGACTGACGGACATTTCGCAGAGGGGTATCTATACGGACCTGATGCGAAAGTTCCGAGATGAAGGGCATGAGGTGTATATCGTTTCTCCAAGAGAGAGACAATTCCATGTAGCAACTAACTTGAGTGATCAAGATGGAGTGCATATTCTTGGTGTGAAGACTCTCAATGTACAAAAGACCAATGTTATAGAAAAGGGTCTTGGTCAGGTATCAATTGAATTCCTGTTTAAGAAAGCAATTAAGAAATACTTCAAGGGAATTACTTTTGATTTGGTACTCTATTCAACACCTCCAATTACCTTTTCAGGAATTATTAAAAATATAAAAAAAAATCATTCAGCTAAATCATATTTACTTTTAAAAGATATTTTTCCACAAGATGCTGTTGATCTTGAGATGCTGAAATCTTACGGAATACTCTATCATTATTTCAGGAGGAAAGAGAAAAAACTTTATTCACTATCGGACTACATAGGATGTATGTCTCCTGCAAATGTAAAGTTTCTACTTGAACATAATCCTGATATATCAATGGATAAAGTAGAAGTATGTCCGAATAGTATTAAATTAGAACCATCATCAGAAATCAAAGAGGAAGACAAGCTAATAATTAGATTAAGGCTGGGAATACCCGCAAATGCAATAATATTTGTTTATGGTGGAAATTTAGGGAAACCTCAGGGTGTTGAATTTCTGTTGCAAGTCTTGGCTTCAAACGCAAATAAAAATGACCGTTTTTTTGTTATCGTTGGATCAGGGACTGAATTTTCCAGAATGCAATCTTGGTTTGATATAAATCAACCAATAAATGCAAAGCTTATTCCCGGATTACCTAAAAACAAATATAATGAACTTATTAAGGTATGTGATGTGGGTATGATATTTCTTGACCCTCGTTTTACAATACCTAACTATCCTTCCAGATTATTGTCATATCTTGAAAATAAAATGCCAATACTTGCTGCGACCGATTCAAATACGGATATAGGGAAAATTGCTGAAGAAAATGGTTATGGATTTTGGGCTATATCTGGAGATTTGGATAAATTTAATAGCTATATTGATAAATTTTCCAGCAACAAAGAGCTTGTTCCTGAAATGGGATTAAAAGGATATGAATTTCTAAAGAATAATTATACTGTGGATAAAACTTACCAGATCATAATGCAGCATTTTAGCAACGATGTACAAGAAATTTCTTAAACGGATTTTTGATTTTATAATTGTATTGATTGGGCTCATTATTCTTAGTCCGTTTTTGTTATGCGTTATTATTTTACTTAATTTTGCTAACAAAGGAGCAGGAACGTTCTTCTTACAGGAAAGACCGGGCAAAGATAAAAAGATTTTTAAGATAATTAAATTCAAGACTATGACTGACGAACGCGATGCGGAAGGAAAATTGCTACCCGATGCACAACGTCTTACAAAAGTCGGGCGCTTTGTCCGCTCTACCTCTATTGACGAGTTGCCACAGTTGATAAATGTCTTGAAAGGAGATATGTCGTTAATTGGACCAAGACCTTTGTTACCAGAATATTTACCTCATTACACACAAGAACAGGCAAGACGACACGAGGTAAGGCCTGGAATAACTGGTTGGGCTCAGGTATATGGACGTAATTTTCTGCCGTTTAGTAAGCGTTTTAAACTGGATGTATGGTATATTGATCACTGTACATTATGGGTTGATATAAAAATTTTTTTTATGTCCATTAAAAGCGTGTTGACGGGAAAAGATATTTCAATTGGTAATCACACCGCTGTTGATGCGGATGATTTAGATTTAACAAAATATATAGATAAAACTAAATGAAACAATTAATTATTGTTGGCGGAGGTGGTATGGGCAGATCCGTCTTTTGTATCGCGCAAGGATGTAAAGGATATGGTGATGAATTTGAGATTAAAGGTTTTCTTGATGATAACATTCATTCAATGGATGGTTTTAAAGGTTATTCTCCTGTGCTAAATACTATTGATGATTACAAAATAGACTTTGATGATGTGTTTGTTTGTTCAATTGGAAATACACATATAAAGAAAGCTATTTGTGATAAGTTAAAAGCAAAGGGGGCTAAATTTATTTCACTTGTTCATAAAACGGCAATCGTCCGCCAAAATGCAATAATTGGTGACGGATGCATTGTCGCTGATTATGCTTCTATTGGTGCCGACTGCACTCTTGGGGAAAATACGCTGATACAATCATATGCTATTGCTGCACACGACTGTGTTATAGGAAATTATGTTAGAATAGATTCCCATTGCGTTTGTGTTGGAGGCGTAATTGTTGAAGATTGTGTGATGGTTCATACTGGTGCTGTGTTGAGTCATAAAGTGGTTGTTAGTAAAGGTGCGACTATAGCTGCCAATAGTTTTGTTATAAAGAAGGTTAAAGCAGGTACGACAGTTTTTGGAAATCCTGCTAAATTGTTATATTAATATGAAAGCATTTATTTTCCCTGGACAAGGATGCCAGAAACAAGGAATGGGAAAGGATTTATACAATAATTTTCCCGTAGCTAAAGCTATGTTCGAAAGAGCCAACGATTTCTTTGGTCGTCGCATTACGGATGTGATGTTTGAGGGGGAAGAGACCAAGTTGATGGAAACTAAAAATACACAACCAGTAGTCTTTCTGTATGAGGTTGTGCTGGCTCTAACACAAAAAGAGTTGAAACCGGATGTAGTTGCCGGACATTCCTTAGGAGAGTTCGCCGCATTGGTAGTGAATGGTACTATTAGTTTTGAAGATGGCTTGAATCTCGTCTTAAATCGTGCATTAATTGGTCAGAAAGCCTGTGAGAAGGTTAAAACAGGAATGGGTGCTGTGATTGGCTTGTCTGATGAATACATAGCTCGCCGTATCAAAGAAATTTGGGATGAATCTGGCGAACCTATCTATTTTGCCAATTATAATGGTCCAGGTCAGGTAGTGATTTCTGGCTCAAAGAAAGGAGTCCGTTTGGCTTGCAAGGCTTTTATGCAAGAAGGAGCAAAGAAAGCTGTCCCCTTGTTGATTGGTGGCAGTTTTCATACTCCTTATATGAATGAGGCTCAAGAAGAACTTGGAGAGATTATTCGGAAAACCAAATTTAATGATCCAAAGACGCCAATATATCAATGTATAGATGCACTGCCGCACACTGATTCTGGTAAGATAAAAGAAAATTTAATCCAGCATATTACGCATCCGGTATTATGGTCTGATATGACACATAATATGGTGAAAGATGGCGTTACCGAGTTTTACGAAGTAGGTACGGATGATACATTAGAAAAGATTGTTAGACGTATGTATCCTAACTTACACCAGCAGTCGCTTCTTGATATCGGATCATATAAGGACATTATTAATAATTACAAAACAATCAAAGAATAATAATATAATTCAAGTAATAATATTAAAAAGAAAAATTATGACACTAGAAAAATTTGTCGAATTATTTGCAGAACAGTTTGATGATACTGCTGCAGAAGAATTTAAACCGGAAACCAACTTTAAGCAATTGGACGAATGGGGATCGTTGGTCGCTCTATCAGTTATTTCTATGGTTGATGAAGAAATGGATAAACAGTTAAGTGGGGCAGATTTGCGAAATACAGATACCATTGAACATTTATTTCAACTAATTGAAACCAAATAAACAGAATGTCATTCTTAAGCATTAAAAACGTCAAAATAAGAGGTATTGCTGCCTGTGTTCCGGAACGTGTAGAAGAAAACCGTAATTATACGGGAATTCCGGCAGAAGAAATTGAAAAGTATATTGCTACTACCGGTGTAGAACGTCGGCATTGTGCGATTCATGATGGTTCAATTTGTACTTCTGACCTTTGCCAAAAAGCTGCGGAAAAACTAATTTCTGACTTGGGTTGGGACAAATCTGAGATAGGTATGCTCGTGTTTGTTTCTCATACCACCGATTATCGTCTTCCGGCAACGGCTTGTGTCCTTCAAGATAAGATGGGTATCACAAAGAATTGTTTGGCTTTTGACATTACTTTAGGTTGTTCAGGATATCTATTGGGTATGGGAACAGTAGGTAGCATTTTACAAGCCGGTACAATCAAAAAAGCTCTCGTAATGGTCGGCAATACTCAGTCTGAATATGCATCTTATGAGGATAGAAGTATGTATCTATTGTTGGGTGATGCAGGAACTGTAACAGCGTTGGAATATAGTGAGGAGGATTTTGACCAAATGGATTTCAGCTATATGACCGATGGATCCGGTAGAGCATCCGTTATTGTTCCTGATGGAGGAAGCAGGAATCCGGTTAACGCAAATTCATTTATAATGGAGGATTATGGAGATGGAATCAGGCGTACCCGTCTTCAAGAAAAAATGGAAGGGACTGACGTGTTCTCTTTTGCAATGTTTAATGTTCCTCGCAACTTTAAGGCATTGGCCGAACGTATCAACTTGAACGTTGAAGAAGTTGATTTTATGCTTATCCACCAAGCCAATAAATTCTTGTGCGAAAAATTAAGGAAGAAAATTGGTTTCCCGCTTGAAAAATGTCCGTATAATATTAATGAATTTGGGAATACGAGTGGGGCTACTATACCATTACTAATGGTTACAAATTTGAAAAAGGAATTGGAAACAAGATCGTTGACTTTATGCATGACAACGATTGGTGTAGGTTACTCAATTGGATCTGGCTGCATCCATACGAATAAAATGATTGTTCCTGAATTAATGTATCTATAATCATGTATAATCCGTTTTCACTTGAGGGAAAAAACATTCTTGTTACTGGGGCATCTTCCGGCATTGGTAAAGGTGTGTCAATTGACCTGTCTAAAATGGGAGCAGAGGTACATATTACGGGTAGAAATGAGGCAAGATTAGATGAAACATTAAGCCTTATGAAAGTTGGTAATCACGTCAGACATATTGCAGATTTATGTGATGCCGATGCAATTGATTCATTAGTATATTCATTACCAGCTATTGATGGCGTTGTTCTTTGTGCCGGAATTATTAAAACAATGCCCGTTAAGAATATCAATGATGCGGCTATTGAAGAGATATTCAACACCAATATTATCGCTGATATTAAATTGGTGAGTAAATTGCTAAAAAAGAAAAAAATGAATCGTGGTGCGTCTGTTGTCTTCATCTCTTCCGTGTCGACTTTTAACGTAAAAGTCGGTAATTCACTCTATTCGGCAACAAAAGGTGCTGTCAATTCGTTTGCTAAAGCAATGGCTCTTGAAGTATCTAAACAGGAAATGAGAGTCAATTGTATTCAACCCGGGTTTGTACCGTCTTCTATTTTGGAAAAGAGTGGCATTGAAGCTGACAGCTTTTTGAAATGGTATGCAGAAAGGCATCCTCTCGGATTCGGAACACCGACAGATATAGCAAATGCTTGTATATATCTATTGTCAGATGCGGCGCGCTGGGTGACAGGGAGCATTTTTACCATTGATGGAGGCTATACACTTCAATAGCCAATGGAAATAAAAAGGTTTATTAATGCACCTGTATCATCCAATTGTTATGTCCTTTACGACAAATTAGTGGATGAATGTTGTGTAGTTGTTGACCCCGGAACCAAAGACTGTGCCGAACTTCTTTCATTTCTTGACAATGAGCATTTGTCTCCGGAATATATCATGTTGACACACGAGCATTTTGACCATGTATGGGGCAGTAATTTGTTAAGAGATAAATATGGAGCAAAGATTGTTTGTTCCTATGTCTGTGCTCAGAAGATTGGCAAACCTCAAAATTATTTCAATCTGTTATATTATAATGATATAACGAATTTTCAAATCAAAGGTGTAGATATAATCGTTGAAGACATCCATTATTTTCTAAGATGGCATAATCTGTTATTTTCATTTATTATAACACCAGGACACTCAAGTAGCTCAATTTGTGTAGAATGTGACAATTATCTATTTTCTGGAGATACTGTTATGCTAAATTACAAACCGTTCATAAAAAAGCGTCACGAAGGCTCTTGGGAGGAATTTGTCGATAGTTTAAAAAAAATTTTCAATAGCTATTCTATGAATACCTTAGTTTATCCCGGACATGGTGATTGTTTTCGGCTGGGGGAAGTAAAAAATCAATACTCTGAATATTTGAAGTGATAGATATGAATTTACAAAAAACAGCTATGACTGAGAAAAAATCGAAATACCTAATATTGTTCTTTATTATCTAAAAATTGAGGTTTTGACAAACGTCTTTGGTATGGGGCATGTTGAATTATATCAAAGAAGCTTTCGATACCAATTGGATGTTACCAGTAATTCCCGCTTATTTTTTTAATTTTTTAGATGGATATTAATTTACGGCTGGCAATCTAATTTATTATAAATAAATATTTTATGCAATATAAAAGAATCTATTTTTGTCTGACACATATAAGCAACAATGAGATGAAGTATATCCAAGAAGCTTTCAACACGAATTGAGGATATCTCTTGGTTCGAATGTGAATGCTTTTGAGGAGGATTTGAAGCCATTTGTGGGCAAAGATAAGGAGGCCGTTGCCTTGTCTTCCGGAATGGCGGCGGTGCATTTGGCGATGATTGCCTGTCTATTTTATGTAAGTGTGCATACCATCAAGTATTTGGGCACTATATCGGTGCTTGTGGACAGTGAGCCGGATAGTTGAAATATGAATCCTGTGTTGCTGGAGGTGGTGATCAGGGGTCGCATTGCGAAGACAGGCAAGAAAGTGAAGATGATAGTGCTTGTGTGCTTCTATGATATGCCGGGGAGGGTTGATGAGATTATGGCAATTGCCAATAAGTATGAGATTCCGGTACTGGAAAATGCGGCTGAGGTCTTAGGGGCTCTATAGGTTATAAAAATTTAATATGTTCGGTTATTTACTTAATATTATAATAACAATTAAAGAACGATTGCCATTCATATGGAATGTTTTTGAATTCATAAATGGGAAATTATTTTATTATAATAATAGAATGATATATAAATCATTGTATTATTATTTTGATTTTTTTAATTCAAAATCAAAATTTAAGATTAAATTAATAACTATTTCTGATATAAGGTCTTTAATGTTATTAATAGATCGCCTGGAATTAAATCAAAAGACATTTTTCGAGCCGCATGCATTTAGTTATAGATCCATTAAATCACTTATTTATAATAAATCTTTTATAATGGTAGGTATTTTTGATGATTCCAAACTGATTGGATATTCTTTTTTACGTTGTTTTTTAAATCATAAATGCTTTATAGGCCGTTTGGTAGACAAAGATTATCGAAGACAAGGAATTGGAAATATTATGAACGAAATTTTATATAATACAGCTTGGAAAAGTGGTTTTCGTATTTTTGCTACAATTTCAAAAAATAATAATTTAGTAATGAATGCTCATAAAAATAATCCATATATGAAGAGATTGAAAGATCTGAAAGAGGATTATTTATTAGTTGAATTTGTGAAACCTCAAAATAAAATTATTAAAAAACACTTTTTAAACATGCATTCTTTTATTTGTTATTAATTTTATTTTTTATTGGTCAAATGGAATATCCATAAAATATCATTTTCGGTTTGTATGAGCATTATTCTTATGAAGATTTCATGGTTAATTTTGCCAATTCCTGTTTTTTAATACTATTGAGTTTTTTTAAATTTCAAAGTAAAGTAAAGATTTGTAAAATTTTTAGCTTATCTTTTTTATAGTTCCTTATCACAACAACATCTTTTATATCGAATCTGTTATTACGGCTAAAATTTAATATTTGTCGATATATTCCACTCATCGATCAATTTTTCAAAATTTGAATATGCTATCTGCGAATACATCGACATGTTATGGAACAAACTGTGAGTAAAATAGCTAACAGTCAATTACGAATAATTAATAATCTAAACAATGTATGCTTTTTAAGCGATTATTTGACATTTTTGCTTCTATCTGCGGGCTTATAATTTGTATTCCTGTTTTTATTATTTTAGCCATATTGATAAAGCTAAAAATGCCGGGATCTATTTTTTTTAGTCAAATCAGAGTAGGCAAGGATGCTAAACTTTTCAAAATGGTAAAATTTCGTACCATGAAAGTAAATCACGGGGGAAGTACGATTTCAGTAAAAGGAGAAAGCCGTATTACTCCATTGGGTGCGATGATGCGTAAGTACAAGCTGGATGAATTACCCGAATTCTGGAATATTCTCAAAGGAGATATGAGTTTTGTTGGTCCTCGTCCGGATGTTCCGGGATATGCAGATGCTCTCAAAGGGGAAGATCGATTGTTGTTAAGCATAAAACCCGGATTAACCGGAGCTGCCAGCTTAAGATTTTCAAATGAAGAGGAATTACTGGCTGGACAACCCGATCCAATAAAGTTTAACGACGAAATCCTTTTCCCCGAAAAAGTAAGAATCAACAACAATTACGTAAAAAACTGGTCATTCTGGCTTGATATAAAAATAATCATTTACACCATTATTGGCAAAAAACTTACTGAAGACTGGGCACAAAGTAAACTATAATAGCAAATAGCCTTTAGCAAATAGCAATTAGCCCTTAGCTTTTAGCCAACACTCATACTGAGCGAAGTCGAAGTAGCCAACTGCCAATAGCTAACAGCCAATAGCCAATAACCGAAAAATAACAATCATGCAAGAACTTAACAACCTTATTTCCTTTATCCGTTCCACCTTTCAGGAACCTAAAGATTTTATCCCCCTTCACGATCCTCGTTTCATCGGGAATGAAGTAAAATATATGCAGGAATGCATCGAGTCTAATTTCGTTTCCAGCGTAGGCGAATTCGTGGGCCGTTTTGAAAAAATGTGTGCGGAATATACCGGCGCTCAATATGCCGTAGCCGCCATGAATGGCACATCGGCGCTTCATATTGCTTTACAGTTAAGCGGAGTTCAACGCGATGACGAAGTCATTACCCAGGCGCTCACTTTTATCGCCACCGCCAATGCCATTAGCTATACCGGAGCCCATCCAGTCTTTCTCGATGTGGACAAAAAAACCATGGGACTTTCTCCTTCTGCCGTCGAAGCCTGGCTTGCAGAAAATGTAGAGATGAGAGAAGTGCCAACAGCCAATAGCCAACAGATATCAGCTCTCAGCTCTCAGCTCTCAGCCAGCTCCCAGCTCTCAGCCAGCTCTCATCCATCAGTAGTTGACAGCCGACAGCTGACAGCTGACAGCTATCCCTACAACAAACACACCCACCGCCGTATATCCGCCTGTGTCCCCATGCATACTTTTGGGCATCCGGTAAAGTTAGATAAACTGCTGGAAGTACTCAACCACTATAACATTCCCTTGATAGAAGATGCAGCCGAAAGTATTGGTAGTTATTATTCACCCTGTGAAATTCACGAAGAGAATATTTCACAGGGTAAAGGCAAACATACCGGAACCTTTGGCAAATTCGGGATACTGAGTTTCAATGGTAACAAAATTATCACGACCGGGGGAGGGGGAATGATACTCACTGACGATGAAGCCCTTGCTAAATTGGCAAAACATATCACCACACAGGCAAAAGTTCCCCATCCCTGGGAATACCGTCACGATATGACCGGCTACAACTACCGTCTTACCAATATCGCAGCAGCCCTCGGGTGTGCCCAGATGGAAAAATTAGATTATCTCCTTCAATTAAAACGGGATTTAGCAGATAAATATAAAGAATTTTTCAAAGATACAGAATTCAAATTTTTTACCGAACCTGAAAACTGCAAATCCAACTACTGGCTGAATGCAATCATAACCAAAGACCGGACACAACGGGATGAAATTCTAGAATTTACCAATGGCCATGGCGTAATGACTCGCCCAATCTGGGAACTCATGAACCGTTTGCCTATGTATGTCAATTGCCAGACCGACAGCCTCGAAAACTCCAAATGGCTCGCCGACAGAGTAGTAAATTTACCAAGCAGTGCGATAATACCGGGATATGGGAAGAAACGTTAGCCAATAGCCGACAGCCATCAGCTAACAGCTCTCAGCCGAACAACTGAAAGCAGATAGCTGATAACTGAAAGCTGATAGCTGATAGCTGAAAGCTAAAAATTACAAGCTCGAAGAAAATGCAAAATTTTCGAAATCTTCTTGTCTGGCAAAAAAGTCACTCGTTGACCATTCATGTATATAATATTACAAAGAGTTTTCCAAATACTGAATTATTTGGTTTGACCTCTCAACTTAGGCGAGCCTCTTCTTCAATTCCTACAAATATTGCAGAAGGATGTGGAAGAGGAAGCGATAAAGATTTTGGTCGGTTTATTCAAATTGCATTAGGATCAGCAAGTGAAACCGAATATTTATTACTACTCAGCAATGAACTGGGGTATATTACAAAAAATGATTCTGAAATTGTAATTCTCGAAACGGAAGAAGTAAAAAAAATGCTTACAACCTTATTAAAAACATTAAATTATAAATAGTTAACAGCTAACAGCTAACAGCCAACAGCCAACAGCCGACATCTGATAGCCGATGACTGATAGCCGAAAGCTGACAGCTGACATCTGATAGCTGAAAGCTGACATCCAAAACCCCCAATCCCATGATAGACATCAACAATTTCATCAAACACCACATAACCAATCGTAAAGAAAGTTTTTTCAAAACCGATCTTTCTAAGTACAACCAACAGCTCACCGAAGCCATTTCCGGAAAATCAGTTCTTGTAATCGGTGGGGGAGGTACCATCGGATCTTCGTATATCCGTTCCGTTTTGAAGTACAGCCCCTCAAAACTGTATGTAGTGGATATCAGCGAAAATAATCTGGCTGAGTTAACTCGCAATTTAAGAAGTACGTTGGGTGTCTATGTCCCGGAAAATTACAAGACCTACCCGGTTAATTTCAATGATGAGGTATTTTACAGAATACTAAAAAACGAAGGGCCTTTTGATATCGTTGCAAACTTTGCTGCGCACAAACACGTCCGCAGCGAAAAAGATCATTACAGTATTACTGCATTATTGGAAAACAATGTCATCCGGGCAGAGAAGTTCCTGAGTACTTTACGGCAAAATCCACCTCAGCATTTCTTCTGCGTGTCAACAGATAAAGCAGCAAATCCTGTAAATATCATGGGAGCAAGTAAAAAGATCATGGAAGAAATGATTATGGCTTATGCCAATTACTTCCCAATAACCACTGCACGTTTTGCCAATGTAGCTTTTAGCAATGGAAGCCTTTTGGACGGATTTATTTATCGGTTGATGCAACGTCAGCCTTTTTCCGTCCCTACGGATGTAAAACGTTATTTTGTCTCTCCAGATGAGTCTGGCCAGATTTGTATGATGGCTTGTATGTTGGGTCGGAGTGGCGAAATATTTTTTCCAAAACTGGAGGAAAACCAGCTTACTTCCTTTAAGGACATCACGGAAGAATTTGTGAAAACGTTGGGGATGAAAGTGATTCCTTTTGATACCGAAGAAGGAGCAAAAGAATATGCCGCCAAAATGCCTGCCGATACCAAATATTGGCCGGTATACTATTTCAGTTCGGATACTTCAGGTGAAAAAGCATACGAAGAATTCTATACCGAGGGAGAGATACTTGATCTGGAATCTTATCATTCACTTGGTGTTATAAAAAATGCGCCCAGGCGATCCTTAAATGAGATTCATGCAATGATTGGAGAGTTGAATGAAGTCCTTGCACGTATTGAACTATCAAAAGCAGATATTGTCAGTGTGATGGGAAAATTTCTTCCGACTTTTCGCCATATAGAAACAGGAAAGAATTTAGATCAAAAAATGTAACTCCATGTATAGACTGATAAAACGATTATTTGACATTTTGTTTGCCCTGGTAGGTTCCCTTGTTTTCCTCCCTTTTTTTATTCCACTCGCCATCATGTTATTGTTAACCGGTGAGCACTATGTATGGTATCGGCAAGACCGGATTGGTTATAAAAACAAAAAATTCAAAATCTGGAAATTTGCCACTATGCTCAAAGCAAGTCCATCCCTGGGAACTGGTAGCATTACTGTAAAAAATGATTGGCGACTTACACCCATGGGCAAATACCTTCGGGGATCAAAAGTAAATGAAATACCACAACTTATTAATATTCTTACTGGAGAAATGACAGTTGTTGGCCCAAGGCCTTTGATGGAAGTTGATTTCAACAAATTCACCGATGATATCAAAGCGGTATTTTATCAATGCAAACCAGGACTTACAGGAATTGCCTCCATTGTTTTTAGGGATGAGGAAAACCTGCACAATAACCACACTATTGATCCTCATGTATACGACAAACTCTATATCGCACCCTATAAAGGAAAACTTGAAATCTGGTATCAGGAACATTGTTCTTTTTATACAGATATCATGATCATTTTTCTAACGATAGCGGTTATTTTTTCACCCAAAACCAAATTGCCATTTAAAATATTTAGGGACTTGCCGTTATTACCAGAAAATCTAAAATAAACCTTGCTCAATAAAAATCATTTCCGTAGTTGGAGCTCGTCCCAATTTTATGAAAATAGCCCCTTTTATTCGGGCTATTTTTTTATTATCATAATCATCTTGACATTCCAGTCTGATATTCCTTTGGAATGCCGAACGTCCCGTAACCCTCCGCGAGCATGGAGGCGCTTCTGTTCTGGTTGGTAATAACATCGAACGCATTCGTAAAGAATATTACAACACCTTATCATTAAAACGTAAACCTTCCCGCCCGGAACTTTGGGACGGCCATACCACCGAACGATGCTTGTTGGAAATCATCAGGCATTCATAATATCTTCAATGTTTTAACCGCTAAGACGCCAAGACGCTAAGATTCGCTATAATAACCTCGCGTCCTTCGCGTTCTCGTGCCTTTGCGGTGAAAAAGAAAAGAAAAAATAAACCGCTAAGACGCTAAGATTCGCTATAAAATCCTCGCGTCCTTCGCACCCTAGTGCCTTTGCGGTGGAAAAGAAAAGAAAACCGCTAAGTTCGCTAAGTCGCTTCTCCAAACTCCCCGCTCCGTAATTCGTTCAGTCGCCCTCTCGCAAAGACGCCAAGACGCAAAGACGCCAAGTCGCCCTGTCGCTTCTCCAAACTCCCTGTTCCGTAATTTGTAATTCGTAATTCGTAATTTCAGAATTCTCCCTCTCGCCAAGTCGCAAAGACGCCAAGTCGCCCTGTCGCTTCTCCAAGCTCCCCGTTCCGTAATTTGTAATTCGTAATTCGTAATTTCAGAATTCTCCCTCTCACAAAGACGCAAAGTCGCAACTCATCTTGTCGCAAAGTCGCCCTGTCGCCCTATCGCTCCCTCGCCCCGTCGCTTCTCCAAGCTCCTCGCTCCGTAATTCGTAATTTCAGAATCACCCATTCTTCCCTTCACCTATTCACCCTTTCGCCCTCTCGCCCTCTCGCCCTCTCGCAAAGACGCAAAGACGCAAAGTCCTCATTCTCCAATCCTAAAACATCCTTCTCATCGTTTGTGGTTTAAATTCGTATAATTCGCGTAATTCGTTGACCAAAAAAAGTCGTGTAATTCGTTGACAAAAATAATTCGTATAATTGCACAGTATTAGTTCGTATAATGTGAATATAATCACAATAAAATAACCTAAAACGTGATTTATGCAAATTAAAAGGGATATTCAACAAAAACTTATTGAGTGGAAAACATCAGTTACCAGGAAACCATTGTTGTTAAAAGGTGCACGACAGGTTGGGAAGACTTGGCTTTTGAAAAATTTTGGGGAAAAAGAATACTCAAATTTAGCCTATTTTAATTTTGAAGAACAACCAGAATTAAAACAATTTTTCGCAACGACTAAAGAAACGGACAGAATAATTCAGAATCTGTCAATGCTAACTGGTGAGGCAATTAAGCCAAATAAAACGTTAATTATATTTGATGAAATTCAGGAATGTAATGAAGCGTTAAATTCACTAAAATATTTTTGTGAAAAGGCAAAGGAATATCATATTGTAAGCGCCGGTTCATTACTGGGTATTTCCTTGTCGCGAAATCAATCTTTCCCCGTAGGAAAAGTTGATTTTCTTGATGTTCACCCTCTTACATTTTCAGAATTTTTATCAGTTGCCGACCAGGGATTGTTAACTTATATTGAAAATATTAATAAAATTGAACCCATACCCGATGTTTTCTTTAATAGATTGACTGATGAATTTAAGAGGTATTTTATTAGCGGAGGTATGCCCGAAGCTGTTATAGCATTATTAGAAAATCAGGATATAGCTCTTACTCAAAAAGTTTTAAAAAATATATTAGATTCTTATGCTTTGGATTTCTCAAAACATGTGGATAACAAGATCATCTCAAAAATTGGATACGTTTGGTCTTCTATCCCGTCTCAGTTAGCCAGAGAAAACAAGAAATTTCTGTATCAAACCGTTAAACCGGGTGCCAGAGCCCGTGAATATGAAGATGCCATTCTTTGGCTACATCAGGCGGGTTTAGTTAATAAAGTCTATCGTTGCAACAAACCAGCATTGCCACTCTCTGCCTATGACGATCTTACAGCTTTTAAACTCTATTTATTGGATGTAGGTTTATTAAGACGTATGTCTTTTCTTGATCCATTAGCTATAAAAGAGGGAAATCGTTTATTCGTTGAGTTTAAGGGGGCTTTGACTGAAAACTATATTTTACAAAGTTTGTCAAAGCAATTTGAAACACCTACTCGTTATTGGACTTCAGAAGGTAAGGCAGAGGTTGATTTTATAATTCAATATAAAAATGAAATTATTCCTATAGAAGTAAAATCTGATGAGAATGTAAGGAGCAAGAGCCTTACATTATATAATAATCTGTTCCAACCTCCATTTAGAATAAGGTATTCATTAAAAAATCTTACTTATGATAGCGGATTATTAAATATTCCGCTCTTTTTATCAGATTTGACAGAAAAAATGATTCGAGAGCTTACGAATAAATAAAATCAAACGAGTCATGAGAATTCCTTCTCACACACGGGGATGAACCACTCCCGAAAGGGTCGGGACTAGGTCTCTAAGTTCACTAAGTCGTTGCTCCAAGCTCCCCGCTCCGTAATTCGTAATTCGTAATTCGTAATTCGCTCAGTCGCCCTCTCGCAAAGACGCAAAGACGCAAAGTCGCCATCACCCTGTCGCCTAATCGCTCCATCGCCCAGTTGCCCAGTCGCTTCTCCAAGCTCCCCGCTCTGTAATTCGTTGACCAAAGAAATTCGTGGAAATTCGTGTAATTCGTTGACAAAAAAACTTCGCGTAAATTAGCGTAATTAGCGGACCAAAATAATTTATTTAATTTGTGCAATTCGTTGACCAAAAAAATGTTTAATTCGTTGACCCAAAATAATTTGTGTAATTCGTTGACAAAAAAACTTCGTGTAAATTCGCGTAATTAGCGGACCAAAATAATTAGTGTAAATTAGTGCAATTCGTTGACAAAATAATTCGCGCCCCTCGCGTCCTCGTGCCTTCGCGGTGAAACCTAAGCCACTACGTTCGCAAAAATATTGGCTTTGAAAAATGTAAAATTTATAGTATTTTTGCCTTTGAAAAACGGAATAATCTATTAAAAATAGCTTATTA
>Ga0268360_1001250_pt1 | contig 28519 bp, 16 predicted proteins | sample BioMet11_FD_192465 | JGI IMG/M metagenome (GOLD analysis project Ga0268360, IMG submission 192465) | Sewage microbial communities from Oakland, California, United States - Biofuel 11 (Illumina Assembly) | ecosystem: Engineered > Wastewater > Sewage > Unclassified | place: USA: California... | reverse complement strand
GGCTTTAGTTATGTTATGTCCGTAGAATTCCAGAAGGTCCAGGATCAGTTCCATGTTCATGGGATTATCTTCGACAATCAGGATTTTTTTCATCATTACGCCTCTTCAGCATAGCTAATTGTTTTATGATATTAATTAACTCTTTTCTTCCAAAAGTGCCTTTCTTCAGAATAGAAATAAGATGTCCTTTTAGCTCACTGTTCAGTTCTTCGAGATTCTTCTCAGTAAGCTCGCCAGAAGTGCATACAATAAGAGGTATATCTTTCGTGCGTACATCGGCCCTCATGCTGGATATAACATCAAATCCGCTAATTTCCGGCATCATGAGGTCAAGAATCAGAATATCGGGACGCTGCTCTGAGAAAAGCTTCTGTAGACCTTCTCTCCCGCTGTAAGCTTTTATAGCCTCAAAGCCCTCGGGCTCAATCATCGAACTCAACAGTTCTACAGTATTTTCATCGTCATCTACTATAAGAACTTTAGGATATTCAAACCGGAACTTTCCGGTAATTTCCTGGAGAGAATTTACCAGTTCAACTCTTTTTACCGGCTTTGCAAAAGAGTAGGTTGCTCCAAGGGTAATTCCAAGCTCATTATTATTGGTCATGGAGATAATAAGTACAGGTATAGAAGCCGTACAGGGGTCATTCTTTAGCTGCCTCAGGACAAGCCAGCCATTAGTATCTGGCAGGAAAACATCCAGGGTGATAATATCGGGTTTCAGGATCTTTGCAACCTTTAAAACTCTTTTTCCATTATAAAGGAGAGCCACATTATATCCCGCGTCCTTAAGGATAATGGAGAGAAGTTCACTGGAACTTTTGTCATCATCAACTACCAGAATAAGTTCCTGCTTAACATCTCCCTTTTCAGAGAAACAGATTTCGGGAAGCTCTACTTCTTCCTGCAAATCCTCAACGTTTTCTTTTACTGAAAGGGCTTCTGCTTTATTCATTTCGAATTCTATGATTACATCTTCAATTCCAATCTCGTTGGCTTTTCTGAGCTCCAGCGGTTTCCTGAGAGGAAGTGAAAAGGTAAAGTTACTGCCTTTCCCAGGATCGCTCTCGACCCAGATATCTCCCTGGTGCAAGTTCACGATTTTCTTCACAAGAGCAAGCCCAAGTCCTGTGCCGCAATACTGCCTTGTTGTTGATGCATCGAGCTGGGTAAAGGGCTTGAAAAGCTTTACCTGGTCTTCAGCAGAAATGCCTATACCGGTATCTATGACTGAAATAAGCGCCCGGTTTCCACTTTCTTTGCAATATACTGAGACTTTTCCACCATTCGGGGTAAATTTTATTGCATTACTTACGAGGTTGTAAAGAATCTGAATTATGCGGCCTCTGTCGGCTTCAAGCGTTATACAGTCGGATTCTACATTAAAAGTTGCTTCAAGAGATTTTACCTGTATAAGAGGGGAGAGAACGGCTTTAACTTCTTCAAAAACGCAATCAATCGAAAATTCACTGTAGTGAAGTTCCATTTTCCCGGCTTCTACTTTTGAGAGATCGAGGATATCATTTATAAGTACCAGCAAATGTTTTCCACTGGTTGAGATATTGTTTACGTATCGGAACTGCTTTTCGTTAAGTTCTCCAAAAACTTTGTCAATAAGAATATCTGAAAAACCTATAATGGAATTCAAAGGTGTCCGCAACTCATGGCTCACATTTGCAAGAAATTCGCTCTTGAAATTGTTTGCTTCTTCAGCTTCCAGTTTTGCCTGAATTAGTTTTTCTTCCGAACGCCTGTGTGCAGTAATATCAAGCCCTGTTTTCAGGACCCCGGTAATCCTGCCATCTTCGTTTTTTATGGGAATCGCAGTGACTGTCCAGACTTTTCCATCCTGCGTAACTACTTCCCCAAACTCTTCGTTCCCGGATTCCAGTACTTTCAGTACCGGCGACTTACTCGGGTTTTCTTTATATAAAATATACATATCTTGATAACGACGCCCGATAACGTCACCCATTTTCATGCCCATGTGATCAAGAGCTGCTTTATTTAGCCAGATTATCCTCAAGTCGGAGTCCATAAAGACTACCAGTTCACTGAGAGAATCAAGAATTAGCTTTTTTTCGTGTTCCTGGGCTTTAAATTCATCAGAAGTAGTTCTCAGGCGGTCAAGGGTCTGGTTTATTCCCTCGGACAGCCTTGAGAGCTCATCATCCCCATAAGTAGAAAATCGCTCGGAGAAATTTTCATTCAGTCTTACTTTCTCCACGAAATTATCAATTGCAACTATTCGGGATACCACCTCCCTATCAAGAAGAACCTTGCAACTTGCCCCAATCATGAGGCCTGCGAACAGAAGGAAAAACACTATGTATCTGAGAGCCTTCTGACCCCTGGCATAGATACTGCTGTCTGCGCCAGCCTGGATTACAATAGCTGGGCTTCCAGAAAAATCCTCAAGCACAGAATAACAGGTAACGTTTTCTCCAGTTACCGCATATGTGAAGTTCGGACCAGGGTTTGCAAAAAAAGCCTGCATAAGATCCGAAGACGCATTGTTGAAACTGTAAATTTTAAATGTACTTCCTGTACTTTCCTGAACGGATTCGATAAAGCTCGAATCAAGATATTTTCCAAGAATGATTGTCCCTGAGACTTCGTTATTTTCTGGCGAAGTGAGCACAGGCTGGCCGGAGATCACTGCAAGACCATTTTCAAACAGTAGTATACCTTTTAAAGAAGTTTCAGCCCCCGTACAGAGTAAACTGCCATCATTAATTCTTTGACGGACTTTGAGAAGAGCGGAAGCATCAAGAGTAGAAGCATTAAGAGAAGAAGCACTAAGAGTAGAAGCATTAAGAGAAGAAGCACTAAGAGAGGAAGTACTAAGAGAAGAAGCATCAAGAGTAGAAGCACTAAGAGAGGAAGCATCAAGAGTAGAAGAATTAAGAGTAGAGAGCTCAGGACCCGAAATTTCAGAATACACAATATACCCTGAATTATTTACCAGAAAAATAAAATCACATCCACTGACGGAAAAGATGTCACCGAGTGAAGTCCCACTGCTGAGATTTTGAGGGTCCTGATTAAGTATTAAATTCCTGACATCACCTCTTGAAGAGAGAGCAGAATTAATCTTCTCAAGCTGTAGGGCCTGAAGATTAATCATATTCTCTATCTTTTCTACGTTGTCAACTGCCTCTTTTTCCTGCAAGTCGGAAAAAGTGGAACCGAGAATGCTCTGAGACGCAAAAATAACAACTGAAATGAGAAGAGCAAAGATGATATAGATAATAGCAAGGATCTTTCTACTAACGTTCATATTTTAAGCTCGGTGCTGGGGCTTCGGGTTAACTAAACCGGAGGTGAGACACGGGGTGGGTCTGCAGAGAACTTTATAATGTAATAAAATAATTGACAGATGAAATTAAATTGGAATCTATATAAAAGTTTTCTATATTCATTCATAACAAAATATCTTTCTAAAATCAAAAATTAAAGGTCAACAAAATTCACGATATCAATTATAAGTAGATATTAGAGTTTTTTACGGAAAAAAAGGCTTAAACAGTAATCATTAACAAAATAATGCTAATTTTAGCGTTTTAATACTAGCAAAATGATACTGATTATGGAGCTCATACATTATATAATCGATAATATATATTAAGAATGAGATATTAAGTAATCTGTAAAATGAAGAAAAAACCGGGACTCACTTATGTTTGCTACCTTGACCAGCATTGCAATTTTCATTGTAAATCCCGCTTTTTGTAACTTTGATTTACCACTTAAGGTATCTGGTCACCCAAATTACATTCTTTCTCAACAGATATTTTCTTAACTCATCGATTCCGAGCAATAATATCGCAAAAGGAACAGCAATTAGCAAATATCTGAGGTCAAGGGGAGAAGTATTGAAGATAAGATTTGCCGACGGATTCCAGATAATAAATGCCAGAATCAAGAGTTCACTTGCAATTCCTACCAGGACAGTACGGTTGCTGAATAAACCCATTGAGAAGACTGATTGATAACGGGTTCGGGAAGCAAAAACATTAGCAATCTGGCATATAATCACTGCTGAAAAGAAAGCGGTTATTGACTGCATATAAAGGGGATTGTTATTTGCAAGCTGCTCTCCAAAACTCCAGCCCCCCTCAAAAAGTACGGCAAAATAACAGAAAAAGCCTGCAATAGCTTCTACAGGACCCTTTATTGCGTAAGCTGTAAAAAGCAGAGGAGGAGTCAAAAGCTTTTCTTCTTTCGCTCTGGGAGGTCTTTTCATAATATCTCCTTCCCCTTTTTCTTTTCCCAGGGCAATCGCAGGCAGCATATCCGTGCCCAGGTCGATTGCCAGGATAAGCTGTACAGGCATGGGAAGGGGCAGAGCAAAAAGGACAAAGACTATGAAAGGCAGGATCTCAGGAATATTGCTGGCAAGGATGTATACGATGAATTTTTTAATATTATCAAAGACCGTCCTGCCTTCTTCTACAGCATTCACAATCGTAGCGAAATTATCATCAAGGAGTACCATATCCGCAGCTTCGCGCGCCACATCCGTACCGCTGCCCATAGCAACGCCCATATCCGCATTCTTGATTGCAGGAGCATCATTTACCCCGTCTCCTGTCATGGTCACTATCTCCCCTTCGGCCTGAAAAAGCTGTACAATTTTCAGTTTTTGTACAGGAGAAGTGCGGGCAAAGACAATGCTCGGATTTTTTAATCTTGAAGCAAGATCTGCGCGTGATAGCGTTGCCAGTTCACTTCCGGTAATAATCTCCAGGTTTCCGGAGTTTGCAAGTCCCACGTCCTTTGCTATTGATTCTGCAGTGACAGGGTGATCGCCTGTGATCATGACAACCTTGATCCCGGCTGTATGGCACTTTGCTATAGCTTCTCTGGCTTCAGGGCGTGGAGGATCTACAATTCCTACAAATCCCAGGAAGATAAAATCCCCTGTATATTCCCTTAGTTCTTCTATCGGCCTGTACGCAAGGGCTATAATTCTTTCTCCTTTTTTTGCAAGGTTCAGGTGCCGGTTAAGAAGCTTTTGTTGCTCAGTTTCATCCAGCTTCCGGGTCCCTCCTGAATCCAGGGATGAACTGCACATTTTCACAACTACTTCCGGGGCGCCCTTGAGATAAACTTCAAGTTTTCCTTCCGGAGTGCGGCAGATAACTTCCATTCTTTTGGTCAGCGAATCAAAAGGAAATTCTTCCAGCCTTGGGTAATCATTCTTAAGCTTTCCGATATCCTCCAGGCCATTTGCAAAAACGAGAAGTGCGCCTTCGGTTGGGTCACCGGTATATCCCGGGGCAGACTCGCGAAGTTTTGCATTATTACATAACCCTGCAACTCTTATGAAAACAGAGGGCAACTTTTCAGGGTCCCATACAGGTTTTTTTAGGGCACAGAATTCTTCTGTCCCTGAATCTGCAAGTTTTTCCACATCCGCTTTGCTTGTACTTTCGCTGATGTCCTGTTCTGTGATTGTTTTTTTAGTGCTGGCAGGGTTTTCAAGGATGAGACATTCAAAACCGATCATGATAGAGTTTACTGCCATCTTATTCTGAGTCAGGGTACCAGTCTTATCCGTACAGATAACCGTTGTCGAGCCCAGAGTTTCTACGGACTCAAGCTGCTTTATAAGGGCATTCCGCGAAGCCATTCGCTTGGACGCAAGGCTGAGGGCAAGAGTGACTGTGGGCAAAAGTCCTTCGGGCACATTGGCGACAATAATTCCAATCGCAAAGATCAGGCTTGCAAGAAAAACATCCTGAAGAAGAAAAGCAAGTATAAAAAAGACTATTCCAAGGGAAATCGCAATTGTAGATATGACTTTTATGAAGTAATTTATTTCTCTTCGAATGGGAGTATCCACGCCCGAAGTCTGTTGTGTGAGTGTTGCAAGGCTTCCGATCTGAGTATTTTGTCCAGTAGCAAAGATAACAGCTTTTCCATTCCCGCTCTGTATCAGAGTCCCTGAAAAAACCATGTTCCTGCACTCCAGCATATTTGGATGAGTGCATTCAAGGGACCGAAGCTGAGGCTCGGATTCGCCAGTAATAGCCGAGTTATCCACTTTCAGAGTATTAATTTCAATCAAACGCCCATCGGCAGGAACCTTATCTCCTTCCTCAAGAAGGATGACGTCTCCTACAACAAGCTCCGATGCCAGAATATCCTTTACCTTTCCTTCCCTCAGGGTCCTGGCATGGGGCGGAAGAAGCTGACGAAAGCTTTCCATTGTTTTTTCAGCCTGGTACTCCTGTATGAATGTAAAGGTCCCATTGATGACTACAACGCCTGCAAGAGCAATTCCTATATACAGGTTTCCCTTCCCTGGATCAAGGTATTCTCCAATGAAAGACAGAATAGATCCCACAGTTAACAGGATTGAGAATAAATTCCGAAACTGCCTGAGATACTTTTTAATTATGCTCTCTTTTCCTGTTTCCTCAAGAATATTCGCTCCGCATTCTTTGAGCCGACTGGCAGCTTCCTGATCGCGGAGTCCGTTTTCGTCAACCCCTAGTTTTTGAAGAAAACCCGAAAGTGGAATACTGTGCTCGTTCCCCTGGGGCGAACAAATCTTGCTGTTATCGCCAGTCAGATTCTTCCCCATCGAATCCCCATTGTGATTTAATGTGATACAAGAATAAGAAGCTTGACATAGATTCCGAAAACATCTCGAAATCCAAAGTAAGAGAGGCAGCAAAGTAAAAGGGGAAATAAGGCAGGGAAAAATTACATCTGATTCGTTATCAGATCAGGCTTGATCCATTAACAAAGTAAAGTGAAAAATAGAGAACCCAGATACCGTAAAATGAAGAACTCAGATACCGTAGAAAGCTGAACAACGGGGTCGAAATTTATGACCCTATTTATTAGAAATATGGTAAAAAAATATTCTTGACAAATAGCTTTTATAAGTTGTTAACTAAAAAAAATGCCCGTACTCTAATGTAATCAAAGGAGCCTGAGAATTATTTTTAGTACCCTTGTTTTCATCTCCACTCGGGTGAGGTGGAAAGGGAGATTCGAATTTATTTTTGAGTTCCCAGGCAAAACCTGAGATTTTAACTGTGTTTCAAAACTCTGGATTTTCCATTCCGGGGCGTGAAACCTTTTGGATTTAAAAGGTCTAAACAATAATATTGTCAAATAGGCAATAAAATCCTAATAAAAATAAATTGAGATAACTTAAAAAGGTATGACTATGAGCGAATTTACACTTAAAACGAGACTCTTAGCTGCCCTTGAAGGCAAGCCCGTTGACAAAGTACCTGTCTGCTCCGTAACCCAGACCGGGATTGTAGAACTTATGGATGAAGTTGGAGCTGCCTGGCCTGAAGCTCACACCAATCCCGAGCTTATGGCAAAGCTGGCAATCGCCAACTATGAACTTAGCGGACTTGAAGCTGTAAGGCTTCCTTACTGTCTTACCGTGCTTGTTGAAGCAATGGGCTGCCAAATCAATATGGGTACCAAGAACAGACAGCCTTCTGTCATAGAACACCCCTACCCCAAAAGCCTCGATGGCGCAGCCGTCCCCGCAGACCTTCTGCAGAAGGGCAGAATCCCAGCCGTACTCGAAGCCATTAAGATTGTCAGGGAAAAAGTAGGTCCTGATGTGCCAATTATCGGAGGTATGGAAGGCCCTATTACAGTCGCTTCTGACCTGGTAAGTGTAAAATCCTTCATGAAATGGTCCATTAAAAAGACTGACCTCTTTGAACAGGCTCTTGATATCGCCACAGAAGCTGCAATCGCTTATGCAAACGCAATGGTTGAAGCCGGTGCAGATGTCATCGCTATTGCAGACCCTGTCGCTTCCCCTGACCTTATGAGCCCTGACACATTCAGACAGTTCCTCCAGTCAAGGTTACAGAAGTTTTCAGCTAGCGTTAACTCCGTGACTGTACTCCACATCTGTGGAAAGGTTAACGCTATCCTCAGTGACATGGCAGACTGCGGTTTTGAAGGCCTCAGCGTAGAAGAAAAGATCGGTAATGCAGCAGAAGGAAAGAAAGTCATTGGAGACAGAGCAAGATTAGTAGGAAACGTTTCCAGTCCTTTTACCCTGCTGCCCGGGCCTATTGACAAGATAAAAGCTGAAGCAAAAGTAGCTCTTGAAGGCGGCATCGATGTGCTTGCACCTGGCTGTGGGATTGCACCCATGACCCCTCTCGAAAACATCAAAGCAATGGTTGCAGCAAGAGACGAGTACTACGCCTGAAAAGGCACAAAAATTTATTTATTTTTTTAAGGACACATTCCATAGCTCTAAGAATTTTAGAATACCTGGAATTGTGTCTTACTTCATATTTTTTTAGTTTTAGCAGGTGGAGTGAAAACTCTAGAGCCAGACTCTGACAGGCTGTGAACTGAGGAGAGTCGTTTAGAATAAACAATTCAGTTAAATAGCTTTAGATCTAATTCAACATAATACATATCTAAATATATTAAACTCAGAATATGTCTAAAACGTACTGGCTAACAAATCTTAAACTTTTTTTGGAGGAGGTTAAGATATGAGAATAGGAGTTGCAATTGACCTCGGAACCAGCGGTTTTAGGGCCCAGAAAATTGACCTGGAGACCGGGGAAATTAAGAAAACCGTTATAACACTGAGAAATCCCCTGCCCGGAGCAAACGTAATGGACCATCTTGATTTTGCAATCCATTACGGGCTTGATAAGGCCCACGGGCTCTCGGCAACCGCGGTAAAAAATATTCTTGCTGAACTTGGAGTGGACCTGGCAGAAATGGAAAAATTTTCGATTTGCGGAAATCCAATTCAGCTTTCCATCTTTCAGGGTATTCCAATCGAAGACCTGGCATACGCCGGAGAGCGTAAAAAGCAAAAATACCACATAGAAGAGCAAAACAGGGATGCTCGCATAATACCCCTGGCCGAAATAGAGGGATTTGAAGAAGCTGCAAATTGCAAACTATTTGTGCCCCCGGCAATTAAACACGAAGTTGGAGCCGATGCTCTTGCTCTTATTGTAAAGGCTGGCATGATTGAGAGTAATGAGATCGCTATTGCAACGGACTACGGCACAAATGCCGAAATGGCTCTTAAAGCAAACGGTGTTATATATACCGGTTCAGCCGCTGCAGGCCCAGCTCTTGAGGGACAGGAGATAGAATACGGATCTATTGCGTCCCCCCATACAATTTCGGATGTGGAATTTGAAGGAGAAAATCTGCGGTGTTACGTACTTGACAAGGATATGACAGCCACCAGGGGTGACCTTGTAAATCCAAAAACAGGAGAAATTGTGGAAAAGGGGGAACTTACTGCAAAAGGCATCACTGGTACCGGAGTTATTGCCCTTATAGAAGCAGGCATGAGAAACAAATTAATTGTGCTGCCAAAGATTCAAACTCCAGATGGCGTTCTCCACCTTCAAGACGGAATAAAATTCACGAATAAGGACCTTATTGAAGCAGGAAGAGCAATAGGTGCAATCAGGGCAGGACATATTACACTCTGTGCATCTGCAGGCATAGACATGGAAGAACTTCAGACCGCTCACATGTCAGGCGCTGCGGGTACTTATATGGACGCTGCAAAAGCCCATAAGGTGGGAATGATCCCTTACAACGCAAATTATGTTTCCCAGATAGGAAATACCTCCCTAACCGTTGCCAGGGAAATCCTGCTTTCTGAAGACAGGCTCTGGGAACTGCAGACAATTGCAAAGGAAATAGTGGGCACCCATGTAATGTTTGCAACCTCCGATGCGTTTAAGGAGGCTTATATGCTGGAGCTTGCTTACTGGAACGAGGGTATGGCCTTTAAGATGCTTCAGAAATTCCTGAAAAAGAAAAAACTGCCCATAATTGGTGAACCTTCTTCTATTCTCAAAATTGACCGCCAGGTTGAAAGGGATATTCCCGAACTTGGAGAAGAAGGGCTTGAAGTACTGGAAAAAGTCGGGACTTACCTTACTATGGTAATCGAGGGATGTGAAGGCTGCCATAAGTGCGTAAAGGTCTGCCCTAACGGAGCCCTGAGAATGGAAGAAAACGGAACCGTAAAAATAAGGACTGACCTCTGTGATGGTGCAAATTGCCAGCGCTGTCTGCACGCCTGCCCTGATGATAGATTTAAATGGGAAAATCTAACAGTCGCAGGAAAGTAAAACGGGTAAGCTTATTGAGATTAAAAACAAATAAAGGAAAAATAATCAATAGGCAATGAGCAATAATCAATAGGCAATAATCAATAGGCAATGAGCAATAGGCAATAGGCAATAATCAATAGGCAATAAGCAATAGGCAATAATCAATAGGCAATAATCAGTAGGCAATAATCAATAGGCAAGAAGGTACGAAGGGAGGAAAAAACGTGCAGGTCATTGTGGTGGGGGGATTTCTGGGAAGCGGGAAAACCACCACTATTATCAATATGGGCAAATACCTGGCAGAGAAAGGAAAAAAAGTTGCCATTATAGTGAACGAGATCGGAGAAGTCGGAATTGACGGGGATGTGATAAAAAAATTCGGGTTCGATACGAAGGAAATCACGAGTGGGTGCATCTGCTGTTCTCTGAAAGTAGGGTTAAGGGTAACAGTTACTTATCTTGCAAATGAATACAAGCCTGACATCCTCATGATCGAACCCACAGGCATAGCTTTCCCGAATATAATAAAGAAAGAAATCGAACTCATGAACCTTGGCGAGCAGGTAAAAATCGCTCCTCTTGTGACCCTGATTGACGGCAGCCGTTTCAAGCACCTGATGAAAGAAGTAAAAGAATTTGCCATGAGGCAGATTATTGATGCGGAAATTCTCGGGATAAATAAGATAGACCTGATAGAACCTATTCGGATTCCAATCCTTGAAGCATCAGTCCAGCAACTGAACCCGAAATCCAAAATAGTCCTGCTTTCGGGAAAAGACACTGGCGAGAGCTTTGAGAATTTTATGCGGTTAGTGCTTCCTGATCTTGAAGAACTATCCAGAGAAGCGCCTGGAGCTGAGATAACAGAAGAAGAAAAACCTTCTAAAGCTGAACCTTCCGCACCGGAGGAGACCGAAAGTTCAATTGAAGCCTCAAAAGTAGGCAGTTATTCTGCAGAATTTGCAGTTGAAAACGGAAGTCTAAGTACTGAGGCTGCCAGGGAATTAACAACCGAACTGATGAACACAATAAAAGCGAAGGTGCTGCAACTAAATCCCGAATTTATAGGGCACATCAAGCTTTTCCTGGACAATGGGTCAGAAACCGTGAAACAGAGCGTTACAGTATATTATGAAGAGCCCCAGGAAGATGTGATCAAATCAAAGGAAGGAGCCACCCCTACCCTCAAGATACTTTCCGCGGTCTCAAACGTTGACAAGGAAGCTGTTAAAGCTGCTGTAAAAAATTCGGTACATGAGGTCTTTGAGAGAAAACAAATAAAAGTAAACAAAATCGAGCATGAACATAACCACGAACATGAAAACCATGAACATGAGCACCATGAACATGAGCACCATGAACATGAAAACCATGAACATGAACATCATGAACATGAAAACCATGAACATGAACATCATGAACATGAACATCATGAACATGAACATCATGAAAAACATAAGCATGGTGATAAGGAAGAAGAAATTCGTGAGTAAAGAAATTTTTCCTCACATTTTTTAATTGATCTCCGGTTTTAACTGATCTTTGAATTAGCCTTAATTTTTTAATTGATCTTCGTGGAACGGTCTATATAATACTGGGCCAGTTCATTACCCCACTCCAGGGCACCTGGAGTAAAACTCGTGATCTTCCGGTGATCGAATTCTCCTTCTTTTCCGAAGAGTTTCAGCATAAAGAAATTATCAGTAACCATGAAGGAAGAGGGCCTTATTTTGCCGGAGTATATATAAAGCGATACTTTATTTTCAAGCAATACATTGAATTCTTCTGTAAAGTCGTTTTTAAATCTGTTATACACTTTTTCATCGAGCATAAGGTGTACTTCGGCCCCATTTTCCGCACAGGCAGCATGGATCGACGGGCAATCAGGACAGAAATAAGAGTAAAAGGATTTTATAGTTTTTGAATCATTTAGCTTGTCACGCAAATACCCTGGAAACTCGAAAAGGTGGTCAAGATCAGGTTCGTCCAGGTTACATTTTTCCAGCATATCAATTTTCTTAATCAGGTGTTCGGGAATAGGAGACCTGTCATGCTTTGACCAGTAGTCCTTGTTTCCATCAAAAACGTCAAGAACAGCTTTAAGAGGGAGCATTCTCTCAACAATTACTGTTCCTATATCCGAAAGTTGGTAGATACTTCCCTTCTGCACTATCATATCCATATCTTTCAGTTTTTTAATCTGAGGCATTAGAGCACAGGAGTTTACATTCAGAACTTCTTTTATCTCGTTAATATCCATCGGCCCATTAGCTAACTGAACAAGAAGATTTTTTCTTTTTTCAGAGAAAAAAATCAGGTCTATAAGTGAACTCATGTTTATCAGCTTCCAATTACTCATATATTGTCTAAACCGGAACAAATTCGCCAGAATTTGCCCTAAAACCCACCACGATCATGGAGGCAGCATAGTTTCAGCCTTTAGTCAAGAGATGATGAAATAAAAAGCGTTTCATATCAACGATACATATCACGTTAATCAATATTAAAAGCAATTAAGATTTTATTCTTGCTTATTCGGGTCCTGCTCAGAGACATATATCCGTGTATCAATTGATAGAACTCTCTCGTCTTAAAAACGTGGAATAATTTTCAACCAGAACTAAATAAATATTGTGAGGATTATATTTAATTTCTGATAATATATAATGTATATTGTGGAGATCATATTTAAAGTATATTGAAAAGAGCGCTCTTTTATTGATTTGAGCTCTTTGTCATTCCCTGTGGATAAAATAGCTTTCAATTCGAGACCGCATTGGTTTTTATAAAGACATTATGAGGATATCTACACAAAACAACAAAAAGCCTTGATCATAGAATATTATAAATGCCATTGACCTGTAAGCAGGGTCAAGCTCTTCAAAACTCTGGATATTCAGGAATCTGGATACTCAGGAATCTGGATACTCAGGAATCTGGATACTCAGGAATCTGGATACTCAGGAATCTGGATACTCAGGAATCTGGATACTCAGGAATCTAGATTGTATATATTAAATATACAAGTCAAGCCTTCAAATTTTCAATACCCTTCAATATTTGATGACTTCTTTTTTTCTAGCCTGCGGAATTTTGTTATCCCCCTGGAATATCGAAAATACAATGTGTTGGAAAATTCAGGCAAGTATGAAATTTCAGGAAAAGCTTATTTTTAAAAGGAGAAAATATTGCACCTCAATAAAAAAACAGTGTCGGTTAAGCTATATACAATTGAGAGAATCTTTAATTATAGAGTCAAAAGGAATAACACCCTCTGGAGATAACCCCGAAAAAACGTTCTTAAACACTTGTGGCAATGTCTCCCCATTTTAGCCACCCTATAGAGACATTATCACTACCCAGAGAGTTATTCGGACTCTTGCTTAACTTATGGAAGGTGTAAAGGCATGAAATGTATGTTAATCGGAGGATTCTCGGGAAGCGGGAAAACCACACTGATAAGAAAACTTGTTGAACATTTGGGAAAACAGGGACAGAAAGTGGCAGTTATCGTTAACGAGATCGGAGAAATAGGGATCGATGGAGATACGATCTCGGAAGGGGAAGTTGAAACCAGGGAAATTACAAGTGACTGTGTCTACTGTCCCCTGAAAACCAGCATGGAATACACCTTGAGAAATATCATTGCATCTTACAATCCGGACACTATTATAATAGAACCCGCAGGAATAACTCCCCCTGGACAAATAAAAAGAAATATTGAAAATATGGGAATCCCGGGAATAACTTTTGCCCCGATAGTTAATCTTGTGGATGCTGACCGCCTGAGTAAGGAGACAGAAGAGCTGCATAATTTCATGAAAAACCAGATAGGTGAGGCCGATATCCTGGGCATCAATAAAGTCGAACTTATAAACAACCGTGAAGAACTCCTGGAAATCTGCCTGTTCCTGCGCAAATTAAACCCCAAAGCAAGAATGATTCATTTTTCGGCCCTACAGGGAGGAGAAAATTTAGACAAATTGCTTGGACTGCTGGAGGAAACCAGTAGGAACAAAATAGCCCTGGGCAGAGAAAACTCGATTCAAATGTCGGGAGTTTCGGCCTATTCGTCCTAATTTGAAATCGCTTCACAGGAGATCTCCATCAAAACAGGGATTTCTGTTTCCGAGTAGATTCTGGAAGGCATAAAAAATAAGGTAGAAGAGCTAAACCCTGACTACATAGATCACCAAACCACATAACGACCCAACCACATAAACAACCCTATCAAATAAACCATTCAATAACACAAACCACCCTATCACACAAACGACACAACCACATAAACAACCCTATCAAATAAACCATTCAATAACACAAACCACCCTATCAAATAAACCACCCAACCACATAAACCATTCAATAACACAACCCACCCTATCACACAAACGACACAACCACATAAACAACCCTATCAAATAAACCATTCAATAACACAAACCACCCTATCAAATAAACCACCCAACCACATAAGCCACTCAATCACATAAACGACACAACCACATAAACTACCCAACCACATAAACCACATTAAGCTTTCTTTCAGGCATCAGGAAAATCTTGTAAAGGGAAGTGTAACCTCTGCGCACAATCCCTAAAATGGAAGCCCTTAAAAAATGAAGAAAATCTCAATCGAGAGTAGCGGTATTTTCTGCGGTAACGCCATGCCCAAAAACGAACTTATTAAAGCTGTGGATGGCAATAAGCAGATGCCTGAAAGAAAGACAGCTTTCCTCCAAAATTTAAAATTTTTCCTTAATAGTCCACAAAAGCCGTCATCTTTTTTGGAATACTTTTTATACTGTTTCTAAGCCTTTAGCTCTGCAACTCGATTGTTACAGCAGACCCGTTTTAACGCATGAAAATGAATAATTCTTACACTGGAAACTTGATTATGAAAAAATCAACCGTGTATTACTGGTAGATAACCAATTTTGCTATTTTCATAATATTTGCATTAACTGATTCTTCCGTACAGACCCCAGTTTTTAATCATTTGTGACTTAAACCGACAATGGCTTCTATAGAACATTTAAGATATATGTTGTATGGAATACGCAATAACTATAGAGAATGTGGTGGCATCCACCACTCTGGCGGAAGATTTCGACCTGCTGAAGATAGAGGCCGGACTGGAGGGAGCAGAATATAACAAAGCTAAGTTCCCTGGCCTGGTCTACAGAACTGAGAACCCAAAGGCTGCTTTTCTGATTTTCACCTCCGGAAAAGTGGTATGTACCGGGGCTAAGACGGTCGAGAACGCTAAAATGGCCATAATCAATCTGGCTAAAATACTCAAGTCCATTGGCTGCGAGAAAATAAATTCAGAACCTGAGGTTTATATTCAAAACATTGTAGCAACTGCTGATTTGGAAACGAACCTGAACCTGAATACAATTGTCATAGCCTTTGGTATGGAGAACGTAGAATACGAGCCAGAGGTATTTCCAGGACTTGTTTACAGGCTTGAGTCTCCCAAGGTAGTAGTGCTCATATTCAGCTCTGGCAAACTGGTGATCACAGGAGGCAAATCTCCGGAGGATTGCGAGAAGGGCCTGCAGGTCATAAAGACAGAGTTTGATAACTTAGGGCTTATTTATTGAATCTTCTTAGCCCCTAGAGCAGGAATAATCCATAATTCAACCTGGCAGGGAGAAAGGAATTCCAAGAGGAAGAACGTTTCCGGCGTGAAAGTTTCCGATTCAGGACGTTGCGGCATGGATGAAAGTAAAGAAGAAGGAAAAATATTTCCGGTTCGGGACAGCCTTGACCTGACACACAAAAAGTTTATATATTATAAAATGGTCATCGCCCCTGTCCGGAAGATAACCTCTTGGATAGAGAGGTAAGGTACTCTTTCAGCCATCTGGAGAAAACTGGCCCCGGATAAACAGCAGAATTTAAAACAGTCATAAAGACGCCTGCTTATTAAAAAATTAAAGACAGAGATAGAATAAACTTCCCGGAAAATAGTTTGCCTCTGTTTAAAAAAGAGTTGAAAAACGGCAAAAAACAAATCTGAATAAACTCCAGAGAATTAAAAGATCGGAGTTATGGAAACTCTTGCGCAAGTTCCCATCGAAAGTAAGAGATCAGGTAATTACTGAGGAGAACTAAACAGGAGATTCACTTCACTTGTGTACTTTCAAAAATATACTTTGATCACCATATTTTGCCTGTTTCAAATCTACAATAAAAAACAAATCTACTTGATAACCTCCTCGCTCAAAATAAAAACTTCCGTATCTTCACCCTCTGCAATAAAATCGCTTTGGAATTGAAAATAATCGACCCATAAATTTTGATCTCGTTGTTTAGATCAAAGAGAGCAAAAAAATACTTCTTTTTTACAAAATCATTTGCAGAGAAAATTGAGATGAGAATTATAAAATTATAGCGATTCAAAAATTAACATAGGTGAAGGTATATGCAATAAAATCTAACTGTGATCTGCAAGTGCATCCCGGAATACTAGGGAGTACACTTATCAGAATTAACTGGAAAAAAATCCATAAGGGCCAGGAAATAGGAAATAAAAGATATCTTAACCTGGCAGCTTAAAAGCTTTCTGAAAAAAGCTTAAAAACGGGATAAAAAACGGGAAGTAACTCAAAAGTTATTTTCAGAAAGCTTGAAAAACAAGAGAAAGGACTGAAATCCAGCTTCTGAATGAACAGTACACCACTCAAAGTTATCCAATCCCTCTCAATGGAAGGAATTCGATCTGGAGGTTTTCGAATTCCCTGCCATTATATTCAAGAAGCGTTTGGTAAAAAACGCTTAAACATTTCAGGGAGATGTGACTTGCAGAGTCAACGATCTGAGCAATCCGAGACTCTTTTGCTAAATGGAGGTTAAAATATGTTGGATTTGAAACTGGAAGATATCGACGGCATATTAGTACGCTACAACGTCGCCCTCGAAAAGGAAATGACCCCTGATGAAGCTGCAGAAGAGCTTTATCCAAAAGACGAACTCATCTATCCTGTTGCAAAAGCAATCTATGAGGGAGAAGAGGATGACGTAGTTGACGCACTCCAGGCTGCTATCGATGCAGGCAAGAAGCCAATCGCCCTTATCGATGATGCCCTGATGGTAGGAATGGGAGTTGTAACCCAGCTCTACGACGATGGTATCATTTTCCTCCCGAACGTTATGATGTCCGCTGATGCCATGCTGGCAGGTATCGACTTCTGTAAGAGCCAGACCACCGAAGTTCCCGAGCCAAAGGGCAAGGTTGTCTGCCATGTTGCAGAAGGAGACGTCCATGACATCGGAAAGAATATTGTTGCTGCCCTTCTGAGAGCAAATGGCTACGAGGTAATTGACCTTGGAAGAGATGTTCCTGTAGACGAAGTAATCGCTGCAGTCGAAAAAGAGAAGCCAATAATGCTCACAGGTACTGCTCTTATGACAACCACCATGTATGCATTCAAGGAAGTTAATGACAAGCTCCTTGAGAAGGGAATAAAGCTCCCATTCGCATGTGGTGGCGGTGCTGTGAACCAGGACTTCGTGTCTCAGTATGAACTTGGAGTTTATGGTGAAGAAGCTGCTGATGCCCCCAAGATTGCTGACGCAATCGTTGCAGGTACTACAGATATCACAGCATTAAGAGAGGAATTCCACAAACACTGAGGAGGGAGCAAAAATGGTAAAAAAATACACTTCAATGGCTTATGCTAACGCAGATGAACTGATTTTCGGGCAATCAAAATTCCCTGTAAAAGCAGGGCTTGGCCTTGAAATTGGTGCCGGTTACACGACTCCCGAAGTAAACTATGCCCCAAGGCCTGGAGCCGGCGCATCCAAAGAAAAACTCATAAAAGAGTATGAAAGGATCACCACTGACATTATGGCAAGGATGGTCCAGATAGGAGCTCCCTCTGTTGTACTTGAAACTGAACACGTTCAGCAGATGTCCAACAACCCCTCCTGGGGAGGAGCTGTTGCACATGCCCAGAAGACCATCATGGAAGAATACCATGACGAATACGGCATAAAATGTGCACTTCGCCACACAATTGGTGACATTCGTGAAGACCGTGACTACCTCCAGCTCAGAGGAGACAAGTACAGCACCTTTATGGAAGCCTTTGAAGAAGCTGCCAACAATGGTGCAGACCTGCTCGCAGTTGAGTCAATGGGTGGTAAGGAAGTCTTCGACTATTCTATTCTGAGAAACGACACTGCAGGTATCCTCTTCGGAATTGGTGTACTTGGCAGCATGGACATGGAAATGGTCTGGTCCGACATTGCAGACGTTGCAAAGAAGACAGGAACTGTAGCCTCAGGTGACACAGACTGTGCCCAGGCAAACACTGCAATGTTCATTGCAGGCGGTCTGCTTGACAAGAACCTTGCCCACACAACTGCAATTGTTGCAAGGGCAATCTCTGCAGCAAGATCCCTCTGTGCATATGAAGCCGGTGCAGTAGGCCCTGGAAAGGACTGTGGTTATGAAAACAGCATCATAAAGGCTATTGCAGGTGTACCAATTACTCAGGAAGGTAAGACCTCAACCTGTGCCCACTCTGACCTGATGGGTAACATTGTCATGCAGTGCTGTGACCTCTGGTCCAACGAGTCCGTTGAGTATCACGGTGAATTCGGCGGTACAACTGTTCAGTGCTGGTCCGAGACCCTTGCATACGACTGTTCCATGATGAACGTCGCCCTTAAGACCGGAAAAGCAAAGGACCTCAGAGACATTCTCGTGCTCTCGGACAAATACAGAGACCCGCAGGGCTATGTGATTGCTTACGACAACGCCTACAAGGTAGGACAGGCAATCGCAAAGGACGGAGAGAACAACTACCTCCGTTCAAAGAACGCAGCAATCGAATGTTGCAACATCATCGAAGAAGGCGTCGGCTCTGGCAAGCTCAGACTCACAAGGTTCGAAACCAATGCTCTTGCAAAAGTTAAGGCCGACCTCGAAGCCCTCACCGACGATGCTGACAAGTTCATGAGCGACAACCTGACCAAGTTCAAGCAAGAAGTTGCAGTTTTCAAACCAGAAAACTACGGGCTCTAAGCCCTAAACTTCTTTTTTTAACTTTTTTAAAATTATGGCTTCAGGTGAAACCATGAGCGAAAACGTAGGAACTGCTACTGTAATAGTTGACAAGACTGCAAATGCTGCCCCTCTGGGCTTTACCGGCCTTGGCCTTGCCGCAGTTCTGTTAAGTCTAAGCTACATAGGGATATATCCTGTGGAATCGATGATTGTCTCCATGGCAATATTTCTGGGTGGGTTTGCCCAGGTTTTTGCAGGAATTATGTCCTGGAAAAAAGGAGATATTTTTGCAGGGACTGCATTCTCTGCTTTCGGCCTGTTCTGGTTCTCACTGGCCGGATTGCTTGTAATGCCTGCAATCGGCTGGGCTGAGGCTTCGTCCGGAACTGCCATGGCCGCGTATCTCTTTATCTGGGGTGTATATACCTTTGTTATGCTAGTCGCTACTATGAGAATAGGAGTCCGTGCACTTCAGTTTGTCTTTGTTACATTATTTTTGCTATTTATGTTGCTTGCTGTTGTAAACGCAACCGGTAGTACAGGGTTGCTTATAGTAGCTGGCTATGTAGGACTTGTTATGGGTCTTGGAGCTCTTTATACAGCTCTTGGCATGGTAATGAACGAGGTCCACGGAAAAACCGTAATCCCACTCTAATAGTAAAATAATCAGCATTCATTGAGTAAAACTCTCGAGTACCTGGGAAAAGACCTGCACCAACCTCAATAAACATAAAAAAAGTCTAAAATTGCAGGAAAAAACAGAAAAACAGCTAAAAACGACTCTTCAGGTAAGCACAGGTATTAAACCTGTGTTTACCAATCCTCCCAAAAGTATTGAATGAGTGGCTAAACTCTGTATTGTGACCGCGTTATAAAAACACAGGCACTCGAGGGCTTATTCAATTTAAAAAATCGTTTTCGTTTTTGTTTTTACCGTAAGCCTTTTAAAAAAAGGCTTGGGCAAAAACCTCAGCACTAATTGAAGTTGAGTATCTTATCTCCGAACCCTATCAGCGTGATTAAACGGTGCAACAGTTGTGGCACAAAACTTTTCAAAAAACGTTTGATCGAAAACCTTTTCAAAAAACGTTTGATCGAAAACCTTTTCAAAAAATGGTTGATCGAAAACGAGGCAACGTTTGAGCTAGAAAGAAGATTGGAAAAACTAATTAACGGTGAACTTCGAATGCAAGCGGATAAAAAGCTTGACAAAACCCACAACAAAATCCGCAATAGATCTTATACAGGGCTTGCTTTGAGTTTGATACTGACACTTTTCAAGCTGCTAGCCGGGATTTTGGGAAATAGTACTTTGCTTCTTGCCGATGCAGTTCGCTCCTTCTCCGAATTCACCGATGAATGTATAAAACTCCTGGATTTTTCTATTGGAAGTAAACCTGGAGATGAAAGCCATAACTACGGACATGGAAAAATCACAACCCTCTGCATGGGAGCAGAAGCTTTTATTCTTCTTTTTGCAAGTTTTCATATGATTTCCCTGAGTTCTGGGGAAATGCTCATGTTTTTGCAGGGCAAAGAGCCCGAAACTCCTGAAATTATTGCACTTTATGCAGTAATTTCAGCCTTTATATTAAGAAATATTATGGCGGTTCTGACAGAAAATCCTGAATTACAGGCTAAAGAGGATTTTTCAAAAGCTCATATCCCTGTAAAAGGCGTATCAATTATTCCAGTAAAACGCTTGTTAATAATTCCAATAAAAGACGTATTAATATCCTGCTTTGTGATTTTAGGGATAGGATGCACATTTCTGCCTGGAAAAAGCTTTGATATAGCTGATTCTTTCGCTGCTCTTCTTTTAAGCCTCTATCTCCTTGGAACTTCAGGAAGACTTCTCTACAGGATTGCAAATGAGCTGATAGAAGCTTCCCTTGAGGAAGAAAATAACCTCAGAATCAGGGAGATTATAAACAAAACCGAAAACGTCACGGGTTCAGGAGAACTTAAAACTCGCAGGATAGGAAAGGATATAGCAATCAACGCCATCGTGAATGTGAATAACTCCCTGAGTGTCCGGGAAGCTGCAGAGATAGCAAATCTCGTAGAAGAGAGGCTGAAAGCAGCTTTTACAGAAGACACATACATACTGATAAAGATCGAGCCCGTACCAGGAAAGAACCAGAATTTCAAAAGCAAAAGTAGAGCCTCTAATGAGAAGAAAAGTGAAAAAGCAAGTTTATTTTAACAAAAGATATATGATATTCTTCAAATAACATGTCCAAAAAATGAAAGTGTTTGAGAGGACTTTCATGCCAAATAAACATAGAAAAAATAAAATAATATGGTAATAATGGTGTGAAAAACCCAATATGAAACCCGAAAGTTAGGAAAACAGCAAACCCATCGCTTTAATTCTAGCGGGTATCTATCTAGCTACTACAAGATTTAACAGATATCCAGGTTTTACGTATATGGGTATAAATTGACACCTAATTTAGAGAGCTCTGAATCTTATCGCTTGCTAAAGAAAGCTTAATTACCCGAATTTAAAAATGGTCTGAATTAAAAGTAGTCTGGATTAAAAGTAGTCTGAATTAAAAATGGTCTGAATTTAAAGTGGTCTGAATTTAAAATGGTCTGAATTTAAAGTGGTCTGAATTTAAAATGGTCTGGATTAAAAAATTGTCTGAAAATCCTGGAAGTTATATCTAACTCTCAAAAGAGGTTAAAAATGCACTTCAGTCTTGGAATCGACGCAGGGGGCACTTATACTGATGCCGTTATCATTAGAGATTCAGACGGATCTGTGATAGAATCCAGTAAAGCGCTAACTACATACCCCGATCCCCTACCTGGAATGAAAAACGCTATTGATGCGCTGAACCCGGAGTATCTTAAAGACATTAAACTGGTATCTGTATCTACAACCCTGTCTACAAATACCATATTGGAAAGCACTGGGTTTCCGGTAGGGCTAATCATGGTAGGGGATTATGTGATTCCTGAGAAACTTCCTACGGACTACTGGGTAGCGGTCTCTGGTGGGCATAACAGTGACGGAGAAGAACTGAAGGCTCTTGACCTTGACTCAGTAGAAGAATTTGCCCTCAAGGTAAAAGATAAGGTTTCGGCTTTTGCAGTTTCTTCGTATTTCAGTAACCGCAATCCGGAACATGAGCTTGCTGTCAAAAAAACCGTAAAGGGACTTACAGGGCACCCTGTGGTTTGCGGGCACGAACTTTCACAGGACCTTGGAGCCTATGAAAGGGCTATAACTGCGTTTCTTAACGCTCAGTTAATTCCTATCACTCACAAGTTTATCCAGGCAATAGTTAAGGAGTTCGAAATCCGGGGTATAAATGCTAACCTGCTGATGCTGAAATGTGACGGATCAGTGGTGGGAATAGAAGAAGCCCTGGAAAAGCCCATTGAGACAATATTTTCAGGGCCTGCCGCAAGCCTTGTTGGAGCATCTCATCTGAGCAAGCTCGAGACCTGTGCTATGATCGACGTTGGCGGCACTAGCACGGATGTAGCCATGATGGAGAACGGGCTTCCCCAACTCAGCAATATGGGTGCCGTTGTCGGAGGCTGGCAAACCCGCGTAAAAGCAATTCGTATGGAAACCTCTGCAACAGGAGGAGACAGCCATATCTGGGTAAAAGGCGACAGAACTTATATCGGCCCACGTCGGGTAATTCCACTCTGCCGGGCTTCGGTTATATATCCCGGTTTCAGGGAAAAACTGAAATCGAACAGGGTTGCAAAAGGGTATCTCTGCGAGAGTATTCAGGTAACAAAATTTTATGTCAGGACCGGCTTCAATCCTATCGAATTGAAGGCAGGAGAGAGGGAAATATACAGGCACATCGGAAAAGAGCCTGTTTCCTTCGGTGACCTGCTCATAGCCCTGAAAAAACGCCCATCACCGTCCATTCTGGACTCATTAGTCCAGAAAAGGTTAATCCAGGCAATAGGTTTTACGCCTACCGATGCCCTTCATGTGCTCGGAGAATATACCGAATGGGATGTAGAGGCTGCAACAATCGGAGCTTCCATGCTTGGGAGGATAGTTAAGCAGAGCCCAGAAAATTTCAGCGCGGAAGCAAAACGCAGGGTCGCGCGAAATATTGCCGAAGACCTTATTGCTTATCTTATAGAAGGAATGCCTAGAAACGAGATCGACAGGGTTCTTCTCGGAAGAAACTTTACCCGTTTCAGAGTTGAAATTCCTGTGGTGCTTCTAGGAGGACCTGTAAAGGCATATGTTGAGGACCTCAAAAACCTGATTAATGCTGACTTTCTAGTTCCAGAGCACGCTGAGGTTGGAAATGCTGTCGGTGCTCTTGTCGGGAAAGGAATTAAAAGGGTAGAGATTCTTATAAAAACAAAAGTTATCAAGTCTCTTGAAGGAGAGGCTAAGAATATAGATAACGAAGCTCATGAGAAGTGTACTGCAGAAGATACCTTGCCGTATCAGACTAAAAACGAGTTCATTGTCTTTTCCCCATCTGAAAGAAAGAAATTTGAAAGCTATAGTGAAGCCGTTGAATTCGCAGAAAAGCTTGGAAGACAGCTTGTTATGGACTACATGGTGAGTGCAGGACTTCAAAAGGAGAATATAAAAATAGACGTAAGCCGGAAGCATCTAGCTCCGAGCGGCTGGACTGATGTGCCCCTGGAAACAAAACTTGTTTTCGTAGGAATAGGAATCCCAAAAACTACGATTATAGCTTGAGAGGATAAGGATAAATTAGGATATCAGCAGCCGGATATTATAAACAGAGATATATATCTTGAGAATAATTTTATAAATCCGGATAAAAAAGATGTATACAGCTAAAAAAGGACCTTAATTTGTAATATAAAGTAAAAATGGGGCTGTTTTGACATGCAATATAGTCTGGGTATTGACGCAGGCGGAACCTACACCGATGCTGTAATTTTAAGAGATTCGGATAGCCGGATCCTTGATACCAGCAAGGCAATTACTACCTATCCGGACCTTATGGCCGGAATTCGAAATGCAATTGATAAACTGAATCCGGAGTATCTCAGCAAAGTAAAGCTGGTATCGGTTTCCACAACCCTGTCAACAAATACCATTCTCGAAAAAACAGGGTATCCTGTTGGTCTGATCCTGGTAGGGAACTATACCGTCCCAAAAAAACTTCCAGCAGACTACTGTATTATTGTAAAAGGAGGACATGACAGCAATGGAGATGAACTGCAGCCTCTGGACCTTGCTGCCGTAGAACAATTTGCAGTAAGCCTGAAAAAGAAAGTCTCCGCGTTTGCAGTATCTTCGTACTTCAGCACAAGAAACCCGGAACATGAGCTTAAAGTAAAGGAGATAGTCCTTAAATTGACAGGGCATCCTGTGGTCTGCGGATATGAATTATCTCAGGAGCTAGGAGCTTACGAACGGGCAGCCACAGCCGTTTTAAATGCCCAGCTAATTCCAATAACCTACCAGTTTATCCATTCCATCACTGCCGAAATAAAGAAAAGAAACCTTGATGCGAAAATCCTTATGCTGAAATGTGACGGCTCGGTGATAGATATAAAAGGCGCAAAACTGCGTCCCATTGAAACCATATTCTCAGGCCCTGCTGCAAGTATTAAAGGAGCTTCTTACCTCTCAGGACTGGACACATGTGCCGTAATTGATGTGGGAGGGACAAGTACGGATGTCTCCATAATAAAAAATGGAGTCCCTGAGCTTTGTGAGAAAGGAGCAGTTGTAGGAGGCTGGCAAACCCGCGTAAAAGCAATAAGAATGGAGAGTTCAGCAAACGGGGGAGATAGCCATGTGTGGTTTAAGAAATGCATCAGGATAGGCCCGAAAAGGGTTATGCCTCTCTGCGTTGCTGCTGTACGGTATCCAAACTTCAAAGAGAAACTTGAAAAGAACCCGGTACCCCTGAGAACCATGCTCAGTGAACATACTCAGCCTACAAAATTTTTTGTTAGTACGGGAGTAGCCCCTATTAGTCCTACAGAAAGCGAAAAAAAGTTACTTGAGGTTGTAAAAGACGAGCCTCTTTCGATCTACGGAATTTTAAATAAAATGAAGCGGTTCCCCTCTCCAGAAGTCCTTGATTCATTGATTCAGCAGCGTGCAATCCAGGCCATAGGCTTCACACCGACTGATGCCCTGCACGTACTTGGGGAATATACCGAATGGGATGTGGAAGCTGCCCAGATTGGAGCCAAAAAACTTTCGCGTTTTACTCAAATGGGAGTTCATGCTTTTTGCAAAAAGATAAAGCAGCAGATTGCAAAAAATATGGTTTACAGCCTTATGTCTTTTATCATGGAAGGCAGGGGAAAAGAAGGGATAAAGAAAATGCTGGAGGAAGACGTTCCTGTCCAGTACAAATTTAATATTCCCATAGTCCTGCTCGGAGGCCCTGTAAAGGCTTATTATGAAGAGATTAAGGGTCTCATAGATGCAGAGGTTATAGTTCCTGACCAGGCTAGCGTAGGAAATGCAGTTGGAGCTCTAGTAGGAAAAGGAATTAAAAGAATTGAGATAATTATAAGACCATCTTCAATGGAAAATCCGGACCAAAATTTCCTGGTATTTACCCCTGAAGGAAGGAAGAAATTCGAGCAATATGGTATGGCGATAGAATATTCCCATAAAACCGGTGAAGAACTTATTCTGGATTCAATGAAAGATTTTGGACTTCCAGAAGGGTCAATAAAAATAAGCACAAGTCTGGAATACCTTTCTCCACCTGGCTGGAAACATATGCCAATGGAGACAAAAATGACTTTTGTAGGAGTCTGTAACCCTGAGATTTTAACAAATTAGAGATAAAATTATATATATTATATTTTTTATATATAAAAGTCGATTTAAAATCCGGAGAAACGCTCAATTTGAAAACGAAAAGCCAGAGAACCAGCCTGCTGGAAAGAAAGATCGGCTACAACTGCAAGTTACTGAATAACAGGAAGTAAGAGAACATGGATTCTTCACTTATTGATCTTGTTTTCCGCTCCGATAAGAGAAAAAACCTTCTTATACTGCTGGATAGCGGCTCAAAAAATATTGACGAAATCAAGACCACACTGGATGTTACAGCCACCTCGATCCTTCCCCAGATAAAGAAACTGATAGATCATGATCTTATTGTCCAGGAAGACAAAATGTATAAACTCACAGTCCTGGGAGAGTTCATAATCAAGAAGATAAAACCCCTGATAAGTGCTCTTGATGTAATTGAGAAAAACAATTCATATTGGACAGGTCACGATCTGAACGGAATTCCCCGTCACCTGCTGGAACGTATATCCGAACTGGGAGACTGTACATTTATAGAGCCAGACCTTAACCATATATATGAACCGTCTCAAGAAATAATAGACAGCATGGCCAATGCAAGGCATGCTTCGACTTTTGCTTCTTATTTCAACCCCGCTTATCTCCCCCTGTACGTTGAGCTTGGCAGAAAAGATGCCGAACTTTCCCTGAATTTTAATCAATCTGTCTGGGACCATCTATCAAACGAACACTCAAATATGATAAATGAATTAATGGGCATGGATAATGTAAGCCTGTATGTTTCCAAAGAAGGAATAAAGCTTACTGAGATTACCGTGACTGATAGGACAATGATGCTGGGTCTTTTTGATAAAAAAGGGAAATTCGACCAGCAGTTCATTATAAGCTCCGAACCCAGCGCCCTTTTATGGGGTCAGGAGCTGTTCGATTATTTCAAAAGGCTTTCCAGACAGGTAAACAAGATATGAAAAGGTACAGACTTATAACCTATATAATCTCTATCTACTTCCAAATGGACTACTGTATAAAGAAATAGTAACAGAACGAGTCTAAAAGGATTACCGCATAGAAGTTTTTATTGGACTTATCAAAAAGTAATAAAAAGTAATTATATTTACAAGTAATATTATGATGATATTATGATACATAAAATTATGATATTATGATACATGAAATTATGATGTTGTGATACATGAAATTATGATGTTGTGATACATGAAATTATGATGTTGTGATACACGAAATTATGATGTTATAATACACGAAATTATGATGTTGTGATACACGAAATTATAATGTTATGATACATGAAATTATGATATCATGACACAAAAAATGGTAATTTTCTTTATATACAAGGTATAAATCTCAAAAACCTTCAAGTATAAACCCCAAAGGAACCCAAAAACCCCACACCTGAAGATTCTTTATCCTATGAAAAACTACAATGGCAAGGATAAAGACAGAAAGTTCAGAATATTTTAGTATAGAGATATATATGATGTCACATATAATAGGATGAGACCTAAGAGAGGGAATCAGATGGATTCATCACTACTGGATGTTCTCTTTCTTTCAGAAAAAAGGAAAAACCTACTTTTACTGCTTCTGGACGGACCAAAGAACATCGAAGAAATCAAAAATACACTTGATGTCCGTTCGAGCCCAATAATGACCCAGATAAAGATACTGATGAAGCAGGACCTTATTGTTGAGAGTAACAGGCTCTATAAACTTTCCAGCATCGGAGAGATTCTGGTTCCGAAGATGAAAACAATTCTTGAAACATTCAACGTCTTTGATAAAAACCACGATTACTGGATAAATCAGGATATGACATCAATTCCTCCTGAGTTTCTCGATGAGATCGGAAAGCTTGGAAACTATATTGAAGTAAACCCTGACCGAAACCATGTGTTTGAATATCCAAAAGAAGTTGTAAAACACCTGTCCGAATCCGATAAAGTGAGGATTTCATCTTCCTTTTTCCTGCCCATCTATCCGTCCCTGTGCATAGAACTTGCCGCAAAGGGCACGGACATAACCCTGGTGTTTACAGAATACGTTTATGATAGAATGCTCAATGACTACAAGAAGGAACTTGAACATTTCCTGAACCTGAAACATACCAAACTCTATGTCTGCAATAATAATAATATGAAAATTGCTTCAAGCATAGTCACGGAAAAGTTCATGGCGCTCTCCCTCTTCTGTAACAGTGGAATTTACTATAATCATAACCTGGTAAGTTTTGATGAAAGTGCGCTTAAATGGGGAAAAGATCTTTTCAATCACTACAAAAGGATAGCAAGACCTATAACCAAAGTGTGAAAATTTTTATAAGTTTTCCAAATTTCTATAAATTTTTCAATCCTGAGCCTTCAACCATTTTGGAGTAAAAAGAAAAAAGCAAGAAAAAAGCCAGGTTTAGGAGAAAGGTTTAGGAAAGTACCTCCCCCCTTCTGGAAAAAAGATTCAACAAAGAATACAGGGCAAGGAAGCAGAAATTTCAGTTCACCCTTATCGTAGCGTTCATTCCAGGAAGATCCTTGACAATAAAGTGGTAGGTTCCGATTTCATTAAATGTATACGTGAAAGGTACCCTGTATGAAAGTTTTTCATCAGGAAACAGCTTTTCCT
>Ga0268360_1001241_pt1 | contig 28763 bp, 26 predicted proteins | sample BioMet11_FD_192465 | JGI IMG/M metagenome (GOLD analysis project Ga0268360, IMG submission 192465) | Sewage microbial communities from Oakland, California, United States - Biofuel 11 (Illumina Assembly) | ecosystem: Engineered > Wastewater > Sewage > Unclassified | place: USA: California... | reverse complement strand
GGGGGCCTCGGGCTTAGGAGGCTCGCGCTCTATCCAACTGAGCTACAGAGACGTATTTAATTTTTCGCATCCACAGCCTATCGCATTTTGGCCCTAAATGCAAGGACTTTCATAGACTTAGGAGGCGCGTGCTCTATCCAGCTGAGCTACGGATACCTATTGGATAAATCTTGTTTCGAGGTTCTTTTTTGGGACCTCTGACTTTTTTCGCACCATCAGCCTATCGCATTTTGGCCGAAAGTGCAAGGGCTTGAACTGTCCGGAAGGACAGATGCCTTGTCCTGTTACAGGATGAATCCTCCCTGCATCCGGTACAAAAAGCTCTCACAAAAACAGAAAAGACGATCTGTCTGTCATACCCAGACCGCCTTTCCTTTCATCCATATGGTTCCTTTAAACCGGCGCCCTATCTTGGGCTCCCCCTGAAGATCATCGTTATTGATTGCCACATGGAACAGTACATCATTGCAGTTGATCAGAAAATCCCAGACCTTTTCTCCTGTCAGCAAATTCTTTTTTTCTTCCATTTTCACAATGTCACCGATCACGGAATAAAGATCACATTCTATTCCCTGCGGCATAAAGCAGGAATCTATAATGGAATAAATATCTTCTTTCAGCATTCTTCTCGAGATTACAGAGTATAAACTCATGTCTTCGTTTGTAAGAGATTCCATTGCATTTTCATCGCCTTTTTTTGCGGCTTCAATCAGCGAATCTCTTGTCTTATTTGCGACCTCCGACATTTTTCTCTGTCTGGCATTTTTCTTTATCGGAAGAAGGATCTTTCCTTTTGTGGAAAATGCCGTCAGCTGAACTCCCTTTGTATGGACAGAAAGTCCTTTCTGACGGCGTTCCAGATAATCTACTGCATTGTCCAGTCGGAAAATCAGGGAGATCCCGACCCGGTTATCATCCAGCATTCCGGAATAAACTTCATTGTCCACATGCCTCTGAATGGTGCATTCTACATTAGAACTGATCTCATCGGAATCCAGATACGGCACATAACGTTCCCGGATAAATTCTCCGTTTCCGTCCACCTGTCCGTTCAGACACAGCCCCATACCGGGTGCCAGTTCCGCGCGGATTTCCCAGTTGATATCATTATTCTCTCCGTTTACAACCAGTGCACGGTCAAGGTATTTCTCCTGCAGCTCGTTCAGGAGTTTCTTGATATTCTCATCATTCTTATACAGGGAAAACCCCACACTTCTTAAATATGTATGCATCGTGTGACTATTATATCAGATATCCGTTTGATGTAAAGAAGAGGATATCAGACAACGCCCTGCGCGATCATGGCATCGGCCACTTTTTCAAACCCGGCAATATTCGCGCCGTCAACGTAGTTGCCCTTGACGCCGTATTTCTTTGCCGCTTCATCTGTTTTCCGGAAAATTTCCTTCATAATGATCTGCAGTCTGTTGTCAACTTCTTCGAAAGTCCAGGAATACCTCATAGCGTCCTGACTCTGCTCGAGACCCGAGACCGCAACTCCGCCGGCGTTTGCCGCCTTCCCGGGCATAAACAGAACACCCTTGCTCTGCAGATACTTTGTAGCATCATAAGCAGTCGGCATATTTGCGCCTTCCGCAACAAGGAATACTCCGTTCTTCACCATTTCCTTTGCCGCGGTAAGATCAATTTCATTCTGTGTAGCGCAGGGAAGATAAACATCACATTTGATTTTCCAGATTCCTTTCCCTGCCGTATATTTTGAGCCCGCGACTTTTTTAGCATACTCGCTGATGCGGCCGCGCTCTACTTCCTTGATTTCTTTGATCGTGCTCAGTTTGATTCCCTTCGGATCATAAATGTATCCGGCAGAATCACACATCGCCACTACTTTTGCCCCAAACTGCTGGGCTTTCTCACAGGCATAGATTGCAACGTTTCCGGAACCGGTAATCACCACGGTCTTCCCCTTAAGCGTTTTTCTGTTCGCCTTGCACATTTCATCGACCATATAGATAAGACCGTATCCGGTTGCTTCTGTTCTTGCAAGAGATCCGCCGAAGGAAATTCCCTTTCCGGTCAAAACCCCCTCAAATGATGTCCGTATTCTTTTATACTCACCAAACAGATACCCGATTTCACGTCCGCCTACGCCGATATCGCCTGCGGGACAATCTTCATCTTTTCCGATATATTTGTACAGCTCCGTCATAAAGCTCTGGCAGAATGCCATGATCTCCCGATCGGATTTCCCCTTGGGATCAAAATTGCTTCCGCCCTTTCCGCCTCCCATAGGCAGACCGGTCAGAGAATTTTTCAGCGTCTGTTCAAATCCCAGAAATTTCAGGATGGAACGGTTTACGCTCGGGTGAAATCTAAGTCCGCCCTTGTAGGCTCCGATCGCATTGTTAAATTGAACCCGGTACCCTTTGTTGATGCAGACTTTGCCCTCATCGTCCACCCACGGAACACGAAAGGAAATAATACGGTCCGGTTCCACAAAGCGTTCCAGTATTCCGTTTTTCCGATACAGATCTTCATTTGCATCAATAACCAGTTTCAGAGATTCCAAAACTTCCTGTACCGCCTGATAGAATTCCGGTTCTCCCGGATTTTGTTCTACCACTTTCCTGTAGACTTCGTCCACATACGACATACACATGTCCTCCTCATATGGAAATACATACAGGAAAAAATTATAGCACTTCATGGTCCTTATGGAAATATTTTTTTATTCTAAATTGTAATTCGGGCTTCTGAAAGTTTATGATATCCGCGTCAAAAATCCGTTTTCCACACAAGCCTGCAGGTTTTGCAAAAAATCATAGCTTCCCCCTCGGACTGAATTTTCTTTCTTTTTCTTTTTTTCGAATAAGCCTGCGCTTCCAGAAAAAATCCAACATTACCGTAACAACCGTGGCAAGAAGAAGGGGCCAGAGGGAAAATGAAAATGGAAGACCAAAGCTTCCGTCCTTTTCTGTTTCTTCTTTTTCATAAAAACCAAAGTCATGTTCTCCTGTATCCGAAAGTCCGTCTGTCCGGACATGACCCTTTTTCTGAAGACTTGCAATCATTTCCGCCTGAACCGGCTGCTTTCCCATACTGTCAAGATTAACACTCACAACAGAAATTGCCCGTGTGGAAGAAATCGGCGGGCGTGGTTCCTCCGGTACCTTTTTTGCCGCTGCCGGTATGGCAAGATTTTCTTTCGTGGTATGGATCAGTCCGCTTCCTTTACTGCCCCTTAGGGTGAGGACAATATTGATCTGCTCAGTTCCCGATATTTCCCTTTCCTCTTCTTTTTCTCCATCCGCATAAACCAGAAACCGGTCTCCTGCCTTAAAATCAGAAAACCAAAGTTTTGCCTCTGTCTGTTCTTTTTGCAGAATATCCAGACTGTAATTCCCGGGTCTTCCTCCGGAAAATCCGTATGTTCCGTTAAACTTCAGGCCGGTCTCTTTCGGCAGGGAAAAGGAAATTTCCGTCCCGGGGACAGGAATGCTGCTTTCATTCTTTACCGACCAACTCATCCGAAATTTTGTCTTTTCCTCATCGATCCACTCAAAAAACGGATCGACAATTACTTCTCCTTCCGCATCGGCATGGTTCAGGATCCCGGTTCTTTCCGGTGCGGCCAGAGCGGTCCTGTTTTGTCCGACCGTGAAAATAAAGCCCAGCGCCAGAAGAAAAACCGTTTTCATAATCGGCTTATTCAAAGATCCCGCCACCTCCTCCTGCAAGTTCCTGTTCCGTCCCCATTGCGATTTCCTGTTCGGCCCTTATCGCGATTTCCTGTTCCGCCCCCATCGCAATTTCCTGTTCGGCTTCTGCTGCAAATTCCTGTTCTGCTTTTACCGGATCATCCTGTATATTCCTTTTTTCTTTCAGTGTTACGGTGTTCAGATCAATTCGGTAGGTTCCGTAGTTGCCGGCTTTATCTTCCATATACGCATCCAGGGGAAAATGTTTTTTGTGTATGGCAACGGTTCCCTGTTCCGGGTCGGCCCCGTCGGCTTTTATTTTTTGTCCTTCTGCACCGGTAAACGATACGGCATCCCATGCCATTCCGGATATCCTGTCATGAAAAGCAAGAATTACATGCTCTCCGTCCTCCACGTAGGATACATATTCCGGACACTGATTGTCGATGTTGTCTATGATGACTTCCTTTTCTTCGCTCCGTCCGTTTTTATCCGTTACACGAACAGAATAGGTTCCATTTTCCGTGATTTCTGCACGATAGATTCCGTTTTCTTCTTTTACAGAAACATTTGTCCCTACTATTTCCGCACCGGAAAGCGGGATCAGATCGGAAACGGAAAACTCTATCACCTGTTGATTGACATACTGATCCGGTTCATAAATTTTAAGTGAGGTGATCATGGGCCCCTGCGTAATTACCACTGCCGCAGCACCGACTGCCGCTCCTGTAGCAACCACAGATAACCGTCTTACTGTTCCGGATTGCAGTTTCAATCCGGCCGCCATCCCGCCGCTTTTTCCTGCCTGATGCATAAAAGCAATCTGTAAAAAGAAAAACGGTGTAAAGGAATACAGGCCTGTCAGCTGGCCGGACAAGTCTTTTTTTGCAGCATTCAGCCGGCTTTTTACCGTTCCGACCGGGACGTCCATAATTTCAGCTATTTCCCGCTCTTTGAAACCCCCGTAAAACTTCAGCATGACGGTGGTTTTGAGAGGGAGACTCAGGGTATCCAGTGCTTTTTTTATCTTGGTTTTTTTCTCCTGCTCCAGAACATATAAAAGTGCGTCGGATTTGCTGTCATTTTCCGCCGGCAGCGTTTCGTGCCCATCAATATCCTCTGTCATTGACATACGGTTTTGAGAGGAACGGATGTAATCCACACAGGCGTGATAGGCCGTTGTATTGATCCATTTCTTAAAACCCTGCGGCTTTTCTATTCCCGGGATTTTCTGGTATGCCGTCATAAAAACATCCTGCAGAATATCTTCTGCTGTCTGTACGTTACGGACCATTTTATAGATAAAATAAAACATACTGTTGTAAAGCAGGGAATATATTTTATCAAATGCGTCTTTATCCCCTTTTTGAAATTGTTTAACCAGTTCTACGATTCTTTGTTCTTCCACATTGAGGCCGGGCTTTTTATTTTCAAGCATGGAAAGTCCTCCGTTTGTTCTGTTTTTTGATGCAGAAATTCTTTCTTTTGATTTGAATGGCCAGAAGAAGAAAAGAACCGATGAGTAAAACGCCTCTGAAAGGAAACGGGGATCTTTCTTCTCCTGTCCGCGGCAGTTCTTTTATCAGGGGGCTTCTTTCTCCCGGTTGTGACAGATCCTTTGTCAGGATCCTGCCTTTGGGCAGTTTTTCCGCGAAATCTATGGTCAGCTTTCCTTCCGGAATAGATGGAATCGGGCTTTCTTCCGGGATTTCCGGGATTTCCGGGATTTCCGGATTTTCCGGTACCGGTTCTTCACTTGATCCTCCTCCGGAAGAATCTCCCGGCGGTTTTTTCGGCGGTTCTGGAATTTCCGGTGGCTCCGGTGGCTCCGGTGGCTCCGGGGGCTCGGGCTCCGGGGGCTCAGGTTCCGGGGGCTCAGGTTCCGGGGGCTCAGGTTCCGGGGGCTCAGGTTCCGGGGGCTCAGGTTCCGGGGGCTCAGGTTCCGGGGGCTTCTGATTGGTTACTTCAAAAATCGCAGTCCGGATCCCGTTTTCTGTTCGGACTTCCGGTTCTGCATAAGAAACGTTCCATCCCGACGGGACCGGATCCTCGATTACGTAAAACATCTCGGACAGATCCAACAAAACAGGTCCGTCAGGCAAATTTTCGTCCTCATCATCAAGAAGCGCATCGGACATGGTCGCATTGCTCGAAGAAGCATTGGATCGCGTTGCAGTTTCCTTAAAGTTCCATTCCACCTGCCAGTCGTTCGTTTCATCTGCGCATTTTGCGTCTCCGACCGGCCGGGAAGTTCCGTCAGACAGGATCTGCATCACACGGAACCAGACCGAAGACGGATGATCCGGGCTTCCCCAGTTTTTGTGTACCCGGACTTTTTCTGTTTTCTCAACCGAGACCGGATCCGGATTTTTTATTTTTGCATCGGTTTGTGTTACATGTACCATGTCGGCTTCTCCCGCATCGTACACAAAGAATGCATCCATGGTCAGATTATCTTTTTCAGAAGAAAAAGTGCTGTCCGCAATCAATTGATTGACCTTATTCTTTGCCTCTGCTGCAGAAGAAAAGGTCCCGATCCCGATTTCGTTCTGTTTTAAAATAATCTTTGTCTTTTCGATGTTTTCCGTATAGGATACCGGATTTTTCGGTTCTCCCTTCAGCTGTGTAATAAGCGGTCCGCCGTTTTTTAAGAAGGTATCCGCCGAATATGCCGAGGCATCCGTTGGCGGCGGGGTTTCTCCCTGCAGTTTTATATAGTGAAGATCTTTTCTGGAAACCGGGTCGTATTCGCTGTCCCAGACCGGTTCAAAAATTGCTCCGTCCGGTGTGAATGTCACTTCCGTGTTCCCGCCTGAAACAGCGGATGCAAAGTCTGAACCCGAAAAAGCTGCTACTTCCGCTTCCACCGGGTCGGAGGAACATTCATAGCCCTCCGGCGCTTCGATTTCAACAAGTTCATATTTTCCTGCCGGAAGGCCTGTTATTTTTACTTCTCCGTTTGCATCACTGGTAAAACAGGTCTGATCGTCGGGGCAGCGTGTTTCGGAGCCATCTTCATTTTTTTGGTATAGTTCATATACGGCTCCCTCCAGCGGTTCGCCTTCTTCATTTATTTTTTGCAGTACGATGCCGCCGAGGGCCGAAACATCCGCGGTTTGAGAAAACAGGTTATAGAATTCCGCACGGAATGGATAAGACCACTCCAGATTCAACGTCCGGTCTGTTGTTGCACTGGACCAGTAATGAACGGTAGGAGCAAATCCGTTTGCGGGATCTCCCTGTGCATTTGCTGTGATCTGAAATGTTCCGTCTTTTGTAAGTTTCCGGATATCCGTTCCGGTATAACGCGTTTGATAATCGGCGTATTCCGTCCATTCGGCATCTGTGGTATTGTTGCTTTGCAGAGCTGAATAATACGGATTGAAAACACCGCCTTCTGCTCCGTGAAGCTGTAATCCGAAATCCAGATGAAAAGACTTTTCCAGAGGAGTATGAAGATAGGAAAGAGTTGCCGGCTGAAACTGATGTGTGCTGTCAAGGATGATATTTCCGTCCTGCGTACCGACCAGTTCAGCGGGAAGAATATTTTGAAAATTTCCACCATCAATTCCTATATTTGTCATGTTAAAATATAAAACTTCAGCTTGATCATTACTATTTAATGCCAACGGTGTAATATCATGAATTTGATTTCCGTCTAATTCAATATCTCCTGCATTTTTCAACAGCCTTATTCCTTCTATGCTTCTGATATCCTTATGTGCTGCATTGATATCTGCATAGTGCCCTGCTGAAAGATTTTCATTTGCAAAATTCAAAAGAATATCTTCGGTACTGGTATAGGCAGAAACATCATAAAAATCCCCCGCGATCATTTCCGCAATGGTATCATAAACAATCGCTGCGAATTTTTGATCCGAAATGCCTGCTTGCATTACCGCTTCCTGCGTGAACCAGGCCGGAATCTCTGACGCCCGTGCGGAAATCATATTTCCCGGATTCCACAGGGTCATACCCGCGCACAGAAACCACGCTGCTGTTTTTTTCAACAGCTTATACATATTCCTTACCCCTTCTTTCTTCCTGTTATTTTGAACAGGAACCCCTTTTTCAGATCGTTTATGTGATCCGTTAAATAGCTCACAGTTGTAGGTTAAGACGGTCCTCCGATTATAAAAGTTCGGTTCCGTTCCGGCTTATTACAAACTGTTTCCCATCATTTCTTGTTTGTTAACTAACGTATTAAATATGGTTGACATTTCCTTTCTTCTACAGTATTCTTAGTTTTGTTATTCCATTATTGATATTCAGGAGCGTGCCTGCCTTGACTTTAAATCAAAAAATTCAAACTGCCTTGGTTTCCGCTATTCTCTGTATTTTGGCGCCGTTTTCGCTTTCCCTTCCTTTTACGCCGGTGCCTGTTTCTTTGTCGATTCTGGTCATCTTTATTGCCGCATACATTCTTCCTCCGTTTTCGTGTACTGTGAGTGTACTGATCTATCTTTTGCTCGGTATGGCCGGTCTTCCTGTATTTTCGGGTTTTTCCGGCGGCATTTGGAAACTTGCCGGACCTACCGGCGGATATCTGATCGGTTTTCTGTTCGCTGCCTTTCTCTCCTCCCGTTTTATTCATGCTTTTCCGCAATCCCGTATTCTGCAGGTCACGGGCATGGTACTCGGACTTATGGGCTGTTATTTCTTCGGAACTCTCTGGTTTTCCCTGCAGCAGAAAATGAATTTTTCCGCATCCCTCCTGATGTGTGTGGTTCCGTTTCTCCCCGCTGATGCCGTAAAAATTCTGATTTCAGCCATTGCAGGTCCTATCCTTGCTCAGAGAATAAAAAAGGGGGTGCCTCATCCATCCTCCCGGTAATTCGAATCATCCGGCCTTTCCCCTTGCCCGGAGAATAAAAAAGGGGGTGCCTCATCCATCCTCCCGGTAATTCGAATCATCCGGCCTTTCCCCTTACCCGGAGAATAAAAAAGGCTTTGCCTCATACTGTGGGGTAAAGTCTCTGTTTTTTTTACTGTTTCAGATAGCCAAGTGCTTTTTCCAGCGCTTCCTTTTCTTCCGCTCCCAGAAGCACTTCCGTTTGTCCGCAGTCTACGGTTTTTATATACAGATAACATCCTTCCCGGGAATGGACTGTATTGATGATGAAACCGGAATTGGTGTAATCGAGCAGGGCATAAACAAAACTCATATTGCCGCCCATTTCCTTGAATGCGTTATATTTTACCATCCCGAATTTCTGAAAAGATGCCCGCTGCATTTTATTCAATACACGAATGGCATCCTTATTGGAACGATCCTCGCTTCGAAGGTCTCTGATCTCGTCTCCGAAGGCTGTTATGGTTCCCTCCAGGTTCTCCGCATCTTTCCCTCTCATAAAAAGATCATAGGCCCGCCAGATTTTCCGGTAGCGGAAATATCCTATAATAAAAACAACAAGAAGCACGGCATCAAATGCAACAAGTCCCAGGATCAGGTAATTTGTATTCATCCTCATTCCTCCGCTGTCAGTTGTTCCGGATTGTATGGAACAGATCCATAATGCGTTCCAGTTCCGCACCGGAATAATATTCGATTTCTATTCTTCCCTTGTTCCGGTTTTTGCGGTTGATGCAGACCTTTGTTCCAAGAATTTCCTTCATCTTATCCTCATACTCCCGGAAAAAGATCGTCAGATCCGTTTCTTCTTCCCTCCGGTTTTTCTGTCTTGGATTTTTTTGAAATTTCTTTACAAGCTTTTCGGTCTCGCGGACGCTTAAATTTTGTGATACGACTTCATCGGCCAGGGTATTCTGATCTTCCGTTTTTTCAAGCCCCAGAAGTGCGCGTGCATGTCCCTGCGAAATTTTGCCTTCCATCAGAAGTGCCTGGACTTTTTCGCTGAGTTTTAAAAGACGGAGCGCATTGGCGATCGTCGTGCGGTCTTTGCTGACTTTTGATGCAAGTTCTTCCTGTTTGAGACCGTATTCACCGATCAGCAGCTGATACCCCTGCGCCTCTTCTATGGGGTTCAGGTCCACACGCTGTATGTTTTCGATCAGGGCAATTTCCATTTCCTGCTGCGGCGTATACTCCTTGATGATGACGGGAACTTCCTTAAGTCCGGCCGCCTGTGCCGCTCTCCACCGACGTTCTCCGGCAATAATTTTGTATGCCGCTCCGTTTTTTCGTACCAGAAGCGGATCCAGAATTCCGTTTTGACGTATGGATTCCGTCAGTTCTTTTATATTCTGTTCGTTAAATGTTTTTCGCGGCTGTTTCCCGTTTGGTTCAACCAGGGCGATGCTTACCATGGTCAGCCCGTTTTTCTTCTGATCGGCATTGTTTTTTTCAGGAACAATAATATTATCTTCTCCGAATATGGACTGCAGCCCTTTTCCGAGTCCTTTTTTTTCTTTCCCCATTTATTCGTCCTCCCTGCCGATAATTTCCGCAGCCAGTTTCCGGTAGCTTTCCGCTCCGCTGGAATGCGGGTCATACTCCGTAACAGGCATTCCGTAACTCGGACATTCCGCAAGCCGTACGTTCCGCGGGATCACGGTATTGTAAATATGCTCCTTCAACACTTCCTTAACGCTGTCAATTACCTGCTGTGACAGATTATTGCGTGCATCAAACATGGTAAAAACAATTCCATCGACCAAAAGGTCCGGATTGAGTTTCTGCCGGACGAAAAAAATACTTTTCATCATCTGCTGAAGCCCCTCCATGGCATAGTATTCACACTGAATGGGGATCAAAACCCTGTCGGCAGCCGTCAAGGCATTTACGGTAAGCAGACTCAGAGACGGCGGACAGTCAATAATGATACAATCGTATTTTTCTCTCTGTGAATCCAGACAGGTTTTCAGTATTTTTTCTCGGTTAGTCATGTCTAACAACTCTATTTCTGCCCCGGAAAGTTCCGTGTTTGCCGGCAGAAGATCAAGCTTTTCGGAATACGTTTTCTGGCATACATCTTCCGGAAGACAGCCTCCCATGATCATCTCATAGACCGTATCGGTGATTTGATTTCTGTCAATTCCAAGTCCGCTGGTCAAATTGCCCTGCGGATCAAAATCCACGGCAAGAATTTTCTGGCCGGATTCCGCCATAGCTGCGGATAAATTGATTGCTGTCGTCGTTTTTCCGACTCCGCCCTTCTGATTGGCAACTGCCAGGATATTTCCCATTTTTCCTCTTTTCCTGCATGAAGTACAGGGCAGGCAAAGCCGGAAGCAGACTGCGCTTCGGGACTGAAATCTTCTGCTGTACTTGACAAGACAATCCTTGATAAAATGATGTGGTCGCCAAAAGTAATATCACGGATTGCTCCCGCAATCCTGCCAACCATTCGGAATTCATGGGGCCCCTGCCCCACTTCTGTCTGCGCTTCGCTGCGGTCGTTGCAGAGCAGACATCCACTGGATGTCTTGCAACTCATGTTTGGGCGTGTCCCAAGTCCTTTTTCCCACCTGCAGGCAAGCCATAAAAGTATATCATAGTTCTCATCTTTTGTGGGGTAAAATTCAAGAAATCAGATTTTTTCATACATTTTTTTATATTTTTTTGGTGGACGCAGTTTTTTTCTTTCTTTTTTCGGACATTCTGATGAATTCTCCTTCTTTATTATTATAATTATTATAATTGATATGATGTGATCGCCAAAAGTAATTACGGATTGCTCCGCACTTTGTTTTAAACTTTGCGTCTCATTTCTGTACCGCGTTCCTATATTTTGCTCCTGCATTTTGTTCCTGGATTTTATTCCTGTGTTTTTTCCCGCATTATGAACTCCTATCAGGATTTGAAAAATGTTTCACGTGAAACATTTGGTTCTGAAATGACATATACATATGCTTCGGGTCAGAATATGATTATCCGGTTTTCTTGTTCTGTACTTCATTTTTAACTTTGTTTTTCATTTCTGTATCCTATTCCTGCATTTTGTTCCTGTATTTTACTCCTGTATTTTGCTCCTGCATTTTGTTCCTGGATTTTGTTCCTGTGTTTTTTCCCGCATTATGAACTCCTATCAGGATTTGAAAAATGTTTCACGTGAAACATTTGGTTCTGAAATGACATATACATATGCTTCGGGTCAGAATATGATTATCCGGTTTTATTGTTCTGTGCTTCATTTTAAACTTTACTTCTCATTTCTGTACCCCGTTCCTGCATTTTGTTCCTGCATTTCGTTCCTGCATTTCGTTCCTGCATTTCGTTCCTGCATTTCGTTCCTGTATTTCGTTCCTGCGTTTCGTTCCTGCATTTTTTCTGTATTTTTTTCTGTCTTTTGTTCCTGTGTTTTTGCCCGCATTATGAACGCCTATCAGGATTTTAAAAATATTTGAAAAATGTTTCACGTGAAACATTTGACTGTAAAATGACAAACCGATATAATTGATGTGGTTGCCAAAAGTGCGGAAAGGAGATTTATGAAAACAAAAAATAAAGTGATTCTTTTTTTAAGTCTGGCTGCGGCTTCCGTACTTGCTGCCGATCTGACAAACCGGATTATCCGGATCAGAGCAACAATGGATGAAACTCTGAAAAAAACGAGATTCTCGGTTTTTTCATTCAAAGAGGGAAAGATTGCATACAGAGAAGAAGGTTCCGGATCCCCGCTCCTTCTTATACATGATCTGAAATGTTACGCCTCCGGAAAAGACTGGGAAAAAATTGTTCCGGCTTTGTCCGAAGGGCATACGGTTTATACGCCGGACCTTCTGGGCTGCGGTCTTTCAGACAAACCGAATCTGATTTATACGAATTTTCTGTACACGGAAGTATTGAATACTTTTATCCGAACCAAAATAGGAAATAAAACCGATGTAATCTGTGAAGGGGCTTCCGTTCCTCTTGTTGTCATGGCCGCGCGTATGGCCCCGGAGCTTTTCGGAAAAATAATTTTTATCTCTCCGGAATCATTATCAAAAGGTGTGAAGGCTCCTGATAAATCCGGAAGATTGTATCGTACCATCCTGAATTTGCCTGTTTTTGGTACTTTTCTGTATCATATCGCCGTAGGGCGTCAGCCTCTTGCGGAGCAGATTTTTTTGAGGGATTTTTTCGAGCCTTGCCTTATTCCCGATAGTTACCTTAACACCCGGTATGAATCCGCTCACCTCGGGGATTCCCCAAAATCCCTCTATGCAAGCATTGCCGGAAACTATACCTGCTGCGATATCAGAACTTCACTCCGGGATCTTCCGAATGAAGTTCTGCTCATTACAGGTGCCGCAGAAAAAGACGGGAACCGGACTGCGGAAGAATTTTATGCGTGCAGCCCAAAAATCAACCGCATTGTGCTTGGAAAATGCAAGCGTTTTCCTCAGATTGAAAAACCCGCAGATTTCCTGCGGGAAGTAAAAGATTTTCTGTAGTGTTTCACGTGAAACATTTTCTGCCCGATGCGGGTATCCAAAAAACTACAATGGCTGTTTTGACGGAATTCCGGCCTTTCGGGGATAACACTTAGGTGTTATCCCCGTTTTTTCAATCACTGCCAGACTTCTGTCTCCTTCTTCCGGAAGAGAAAACCGGATAATATTTCTGACGGTTCCGCCCAGTTTTGCGAGTGCATTTTTCGCATTTTTAAGTTCAAAATCTATATTTTCAGTTTTATAGGGGATAAATACCCCGTTTTTGTGGACAAACGGAATACAATATTCTGACAATGTGGATAAATTTGCGACAGCGCGGGACACACAGATATCATATTTCTCCCTGTGTTCCGGATCATTCGCCAGATCTTCACACCGTCCGTGAAAGATTTTTATATTTTTAAGATCCAGTTCTTTTCCCTCTTTTTCAACAAACCGGAGTTTTTTACTGACGCTGTCCAACAGAAAAAGCTGAAGATTCGGCCAGACAATAGCCATCGGAATCCCCGGGAAACCGGCTCCCGTTCCAAGGTCGAGAATCTGATACGGCTTTTCAGCCAGATCCGGCACTGCCCGGATAATTTCAAGACTGTCTGCAAAATGCTTTCGGATAACTTCATTTTTTTCGGTAATTGCCGTCAGATTCATTACTTTATTTGTTTCGACCAGATCCAGATAAAACTGTTCAAACTGTTCCGTCTGCCTTGTGTTTAGCCGGATCGGGAGTCCTTCCAGGCTTTTCTCCATAAGCTCTTTGAATTCCTTGCTCATCCTTTTTTCCCTCCGTTCTCATCCTCGGATATCTGTCGGATTTTTCCGGCCTCCAGGTTAACCAGAAGGACGGTAATATCGGCAGGAGATACTCCTGAAATCCGGGAAGCCTGACCTATGGACCGCGGTCTTACTTTGTTCAGCTTCTGTATGGCCTCCAGACGAAGACTCCCGACCGTCCCATAATCAAAATCCGCCGGGAGCAATTTCCCCTCCATTTTCTGAAACTGCCTTACCTGCTGTTCCTGCCGGTGAATATACCCTTCATATTTGATGTTGATGTTAACCTGTTCTGCGGTTTCTCTGTCAAGCAAAGGTCTTTCCGCATCTATATCAGTTAACATAAAATAATTAAGTTCCGGTCGGCAAATGATTTCCGCCAGTGTGGAACCTTTTTTCAAGGGTGTGGACCGGTGTTCTGAAAGCCACTCCTGCATATTTTTCGTTGCTCCGACCGTAGTATTTTTTAATCGTGTTATTTCATTTCGGATTTCTGTTTCTTTTTTTGTTACTTTTTCGAATTTTTCATCCGAAACAAGCCCAATTTTGTGACCGATCCCGGACAGCCGCAAATCCGCATTGTCCTGTCTTAATAAAAGACGGTATTCGGAGCGCGATGTCATCATCCGGTAAGGTTCATGGCTTTCCTTTGTAACAAGATCATCGATCAGGACTCCGATATATCCTTCCGAACGATCTATCACAAATGGTTTTCTGCCGGATACAAGCATGGCCGCATTCACGCCTGCCATAAATCCCTGTGCTGCTGCTTCCTCATACCCGGAACTTCCGTTAAACTGTCCGCCCGCAAAAAGGCCTGAAATATTTTTGAATTCCAGAGAAGCGGAGAGCTGACGGGCATCAATGCAGTCATATTCAATTGCATAGGCATTACGCACAACGCTGGCATGTTCCAGACCGGGCACGGAATGAATCACGCGGTACTGTACATCTTCCGGAAGAGAGGAAGACATTCCGTCCAGATACATTTCATGCGTATTCATGCCTTCCGGCTCTACGAAAATCTGATGGCTGTCTTTATCCGGAAATTTCATGACCTTGTCTTCGATTGACGGACAGTAACGCGGTCCCGTACTTTTGATGCTTCCGTTGTAAAGCGGAGAACGGTCTATATTTTCCCGGATGATTTTTGCGGCTTCCGCTCCTGTATGCGTAAGCCAGCAGCTGACCTGTTTTTTCTGAACATCCGCCGGATCCGTGTCAAAAGAAAACGGAACAACCGGAATATCCCCCATTTGTTCCTTCATTTTGGAAAAATCAACCGTTCTCCCGTCTACGCGCGCAGGTGTCCCTGTTTTGAACCGGTACATGATAATTCCGTTTGCTTTCAGGGAATCCGTAAGATAGACCGCGCTTTTTAATCCGTTGGGGCCGGTATATTCCCTCACTTCTCCGAAAAGGCATCTTGCATTCAGGTAAACGCCTGTTGCGAGAACCACTGCCTTTGCATGATAGACGGCTCCGGATACGGTTTTTACTCCGGTACATTTTCTGAGGATCTGATTTTGATCCCTGCTTTCCTTCTCCGGCTTTTCCGTTCTTTCTGCCTTTTCTGCCTTTTCTGTCTTTTCTGTCTTTTTTTCCGGCTCCTGCGGAATGATTTCGGTGATAAGCTCACTCACTTCCGCCTGGCGGATGGAAAGATGCGGCGTATTTTCCAGTGTTTTTCGCATGGCACAGCTGTAGGCATGTTTATCCGCCTGCGCACGGAGAGAATGCACTGCCGGGCCTTTGGACTCATTCAGCATTTTGGACTGAATAAAGGTTTTATCAATATTATGTCCCATCTCTCCGCCCAGTGCGTCCAGTTCACGGACCAGATGTCCCTTCGATGTCCCTCCCACATGGGGATTGCACGGCATGAAGGCAATAGAGTCCGCACTGACGGTAAATACGATCGTTTCAAGACCGAGCCTTGCCGCGGCAAGAGCCGCTTCACAGCCTGCATGTCCGGCGCCGATGATCACAACATCATAATTTTCTTCTATTCCCTTTTCCATTTTTCCTCCGAAACATTGCATGCCGTTTGATATTCTCCTGCAGATCCTGCGGATCTGTTTTTCATTTCTTCCTTAAAACATCCTGTGTCTCCGATATGTTTCTCCGTTTTGTTTCTCTGTTTTGTTTTTCTGTTATATTTCTCTGTTTTGTTTTTCTGTTTTGTTTCTCTGTTTTGTTTTTCTGTTATATTTCTCCGTTTTGTTTCTCTGTTTTGTTTCTCCGATATGTTTCTCTGTTTTGTTTCTCTGTTTTGTTTTTCTGTTTTGTTTCTCTGTTTTGTTTTTCTGTTTTGTTTCTCTGTTATATTTCTCCGTTTTGTTTCTCTGTTTTGTTCCTCTGTTTTGTTCCTCCGGATCTGTTTTTCGTTTTCCGTCTTTTACTTTCCCATGCAGAATTTGGAAAAAATTTCATTGATCAGGTCATCTTCTGCGGTTTCTCCCGTGATCCTGCCGAGAATCTCATAGGCATGGAAGAGATCAATTGAAAAAAAATCCTCCGGAAGCCCCTGTATGATGCTGTTTTTTGTCAGGTTCAGGGAATCTCTTGCCTCCATGAGTGCTTCTTTATGTCTTTTGCTGGTGATCACAATCTGATCATTGAAATTGATCTCTCCGTGAAAGAACATTTTTCGGATCTGTTCTTCCAGTTCGGGAAGTCCTGTCCCGTCTTTTGCCGAAAATTCAATGACAGGATGTGCGGTCCTTCTTTTTATTTCCTCTTCGGTCACTGCCTGCAAAAGATCTGATTTGTTTAAGAGTACAATGGCCTTTCTTTTTTCAATTAAGGAGAGTACATCCAGATCGTTCTGATCCAGTGCGGACGATTTATCGAGCATGCACAGAATGAGATCTGCACTTTCCGCCGCCTTCCGCGCCTTTTCAATCCCGATTTTTTCCACAGCTTCCGAACTTTCCCGGATTCCCGCCGTATCCGTTATATTCAGCGAAATCCCGTTCATCCTGATAAATTCCGTCAGCGTGTCCCTTGTGGTCCCGGCTACGCTTGTCACGATCGCACGGTCTTCTCCGGTAAGAAGGTTCAGGAGCGAAGATTTCCCTGCGTTCGGTTTCCCGAGAATGACCGTCCGTATCCCTTCCCGCATTACAATGCCGTTATCGGCACTCTGTATCATTTTTTCCGTTCTTGCAATCAGTCCGTCCAGTTTTATCTGCAGCTGTTTCGGATATCCCGTCAGATCATAATGCTCCGGGTCGTCAAGCGCTGCTTCGATGCGGGCGGTCTCTTCCAGAATTTCGGCGCGGATGCTTTTGATCTCCTCCGACAGTTTTCCGTTTAACTGCATCTGACCCGCTTTCAGCGCAAAGTTATTCTTTGCCTGAATCACATCAATCACGGCTTCCGCCCGGCTCAAATCCATTTTTCCGTTCAAAAACGCACGTTTGGTAAATTCTCCCGGCTCCGCAATTTTTGCGCCCGCATTCAATACCGCCTCCAGCACCTTCTGTGTGACCAGAATGCCGCCGTGGCAGTCGATCTCAACGGTATCCTCACCGGTATAACTGTGCGGTGCCCTCATCAGCAAAACCAGAACTTCATCGATCCCTTTTTTATTTTCCGTGATATAGCCGTGATGGATGGTATGCGTTGCGGAATGTTCCAGTTTTCCGGTAAAAATTTTCTGAACGATCGAAACGGCGCTTTCTCCGCTTACCCGCACAATTCCTATTCCGCTTTCCGACATCGCCGTTGCAATCGCGGCAATGGTCCCCTCCGTTTTCTGCATGATCCCTCCCAATAGAAAAGGCCCAAAAACCATCCGGAAACGATGATTTTAAAGGCCTTCTTTCACCAAGCCGCTATAGATTTTTTTATTTCCTGTCTTTTTTCAGAACCACAACGATATGGCGATACGGGTCTTCCCCTTCGGAATACGTGGTGCAGTCCGGATCATCCTGCAGTGCGGAATGGATGATGCGGCGCTCATACGGATTCATGGCTTCCAGAGAAACCGGCCTTCTGGTACGCTTTACTTTACCGGCAATATTTTTTGCCAGCGTCTGCAGCTTTTCTTCCCGGCGTTCCCGATAATTTTCTGTGTCCAGTTTTACCCGGATATATCCTTCATGATGCTTGTTTACAACAAGGCTGGTCAGATATTGAAGAGAATCCAGCGTCTGCCCGCGTTTTCCGATCAGGATTCCCATATCGTCCCCGTTCAGAAGAACGGAAAGTTCATTTTCCTCATGATCAAATTCGCTTTCTGTCGAAACGGATGCATCCATCGCCCTGAAAAGACCGGTCAGAAAATCTTCCGCTTTTTTCTGCAGCGCTTCTGCATCTTCTTCGCTGATTTCTTTTTTGGGCTTATCCCCGTTTTCCTTTTTCTGTCCTGCTTTTATCCCTTCGGAACTGTTATCCGGAACAGAAGATCTTTCCGATGCGCTGCCCTCTGTTTTTTCTTTTCTTCTTTCTTCCGCGCGTTTTTCTTCTGCCGCTTTTTCTTCTCTTTTACGATTTTCTTCGGCTTTGTTTTTTTCTTCTGCTGCCTTTTCTTCTCTTTTACGGTCTTCTTCGGCTTTGTTCTTTTCCGCTGCCGCCTTTTCTTCCATTTCCGTAATTTCTTCCTCTGTCATAACCCGTGCGCGGATTACACAGGGTTTTCCTCCCAGAACACCAAAAAGACCATTGGTCCCTTTTTCAATCACATCCACATGCAGGTGTTCGCTTGTTGTCTGCAGTTCGATACAGGCCTTTGTGATCGCCTCATCATATGTTTTTGCCGAAACCGTTGTATTGTCCATATCATTCCTCCTGCGTGCTGTCAGTTTTTGCTTTCTTTCCGCGTTTCTTTTCGAATTCGCGTGCATCAAACTGCGCAACCATGTTTGCCTTTGATGCAAGAGAACCGGGTTTTGCATTGCTGTTGTAATATGCCGTGGAATCTTTTACCTGTTTTGCGATCGCGGAAAGTTTTTTCTCTTTATCGACTTCTTCGTTCTGTTCCTTCTGATCCAGATTTTTTGCATTCTGAATGGCCCGGTTGATATCCTGCGGTTTTTCAGGCTTTAACCCTTGTTTGATGCGTTTTTCATTTGCCTTCTCCATATTCTGTTTTACAATTTCTTCGATATCCATTTTGCTGAGTTTTCTGTTGATGATCCACTGCTGCACAATCCGGCAGACCGAACTGGCAACCCAGTAAACACCAATACCGGAAGCAAGCGTAAAGCAGAAGAATACAGACATGAGCGGCATCATCATGTTCATTGTCTTCATCTGGGATGCCATTGCATTTTCTTCTCCGCCGGATGCCGGCTGCGTAGCTGTCATCAGCTTTGCGGAATACCACTGTGTAAGTCCTGCAAGAATAGGGATCAGCCAGGCAAGGTTCGGTTTCCAGCCCTGAAGAGGTGCCGTGGAAAGGTTCACCCCCAGAAAATAATTCATGGAAGTGATCTTTGCCGCGTTCGTAGATATGATTTCGGCATAGCCCGGGAACAGTCCCTTTAAAGCATCCCAGTTGGCCGGTGTGAATTTATAAAAAAGATCGATGACTTTATTTAAAACCGTATAGTCATATCTTGTGACCGGGAGTTTCAGCACATTCGCAAGATCCGTGATCTTCGCAATGAAATCCGGTTCCTGCATCAGGGGAGTTGCAATATTTTCAAAAACCGCTTTCACGCCGGGAACATATGCCGGAATCTGATAAATTACCTGATAGAGGGCAAACAGAATGGGCATCTGGATCAAAAGCTGTACGCAGCTGCCTGTCATGCTGGTTCCGTATTTGGAATAAACAGCTTTGGTCTCTGTCTGCATCCGCATCATGGAGTCATTGTCGGATTTTCCCTGGTATTTCTTCTGAATAGCCTGAAGCTCCGGCTGCATGACCGACATCATCTTGGAAGATTTCTGCTGGCGGATGGTCAGCGGATATAAAAAGAGATTGATGATGATCGTAAAGATGATAATGCAGAGTCCGATGTTGGTAATCCCAAAGAAACTGGTGAACCGGAAGATCAGATCCATGATAAATCCGAGAAGTTCTGCTACCCAGCCGATGATCGGCGTTGTTGATTTTGTAAGTAAGAACAATTCCAAAATGCTACCTCCGACTTGCAATAATTAAAAAACCTGCATGTGCTTTTTTCCCGTAAAATTTCCTGTTGCTTTCACGGCACCGGGTCATAACCACCCTTTGAAAACGGATTGCAGCGTAAAATCCGCCAGACTGCCAGCGCGGATCCTTTCAGCGCACCGTATTTCTCGATTGCCTGTATGGCATAGCTGCTGCAGGTCGGGATAAACCGGCAGTGGCATCTCCATTTGTAAGGGGATAAACAAACCTGATAAAAACGAATTCCCTTAATCAGAAACTTTTTCATTTTTTCCCGGTTCCTTCTGAATCATGATCCGATGACGGTAAAGCAAACCCAGGTATGAATTTTCAATTTCCCCGTACTTTGCTTTCGCTGCAGGATTCCTCGCCACGGCTACAATATCATAACCCGGGCTTACTTCTTCATCATGAAGACGGAAACTTTCACGGATCAGTCTTGTCACATGATGCCGGACAATACTGTTCCCGATTTTTTTAGAAACACTGATTCCTATCCGGTTATGCGTCAGATTGTTTTTCATCAGATAAATAACCAGCATGCCGTCCGATCTGCTTTTTCCCGCCGCGTAAACCTTTCTGAAATCTTCGTTCTTTTTTATGGATGGGAAACGCTTCATGAAAATCTCCTGATCAGACCTTTCACGGTAAGATGAAAATACGGGGTCGCCGACTGGACAACCCCGCTTTACTTCGACGTTCTGCCGATTTTAAACCGTTAATTTCGCTCTTCCTTTTGCTCTTCTTGCGGCAAGTACTTTTCTGCCGCCCTTGGTAGCCATTCTGGCGCGAAAGCCGTGTACTCTCATTTTCTGAGGATTATGCGGCTGAAATGTCATTGTACCTTTTCTCATTGCAAAACACCTCCTTACTGCTTTTCCTTATAAAATCCGTCCAGAGAACATTCTACGCTATTATAAGAAAAGAAGCGTTTCAAGTCAAGGAAAAAATGCTTTCGGACGATACGGATTTCTTCCTATATTATATACCACTATATATGGGACCGTAACAAACTATATGTTGATATCCGTATCAAAAGTCCTTTTCCCCTGCAAGTCTGGCTTCCGGTGGGAATAAGGATTTGGCTCATATATTGTTTTCTGCCTTCAAAAGCGCCCCGCCGATCGCAAGCGTCAGGATTGCGGAAACAACTGCCTCCGGAATTCCCTGTGTTCCGACGATCAGCATGATCGCATATGCCAGATTCTTTGCCGCTCTTCCGCTGGCCGCGGCATATTCCGTTCCGAAAAGAAAATAAATGCCTCCCATCACAAATACCGTATTTGTGATCGCAGCCATTGCCCCCCCGGCTATCAGTGCAATTTTTCTCTTTTGTTTCCGGTCAAAAAAGCGAAAAGCAAAAAAAGCCGCCGCTCCGGTCAGGATCCTGGGAATGAGACATATTACCACGCTTTTCCAGTTTCCGCCGTATCCTCCTATATTGACAAACGGAGAAAACACAAATGATGTGGGGTTCGGCATAAAGGTATTTTTGCACATGCTGGAAAGACCGAAAACAAATCCGAGAAAGGCACCGCTTTTCAGTCCCAAAAGAACGGCACCCACCGCCACCGTTACCGGTATAATGGTGGCATTCATAATACCGAGCGGAATGTATCCCAGAAACGGTATCATGGTCTGAACAATAATCACGGCGGCTAAAACCGCTGTCACAACCATTTTTCTGGTTTTTTCCAAATCATAGCCTTTTTTATAATTTGTCATGAATTCAGTATACGGTCCCGGCTTTTCTTTATCAACAACTTTTTGTGGAAAACTCTGTTTTCTTCGGTTTTCAATACTTTACGTATACTTTACATAAGTTTATCCACATTTTGTGCATAAATGGTGGATAAACCATTGTTATTCGTCCGTTTTTCCATAAAAAATATGCGTTTTTCACGAATTCTCATCTGGATAACTTATTTTTCCCTTCCGCCGCAATATTTTTTCTCCTGTTTTTTTCTCTGTCCGTCTGAAAGTCCTGAACATCTTTCCACACAACGTTCACTCCTTTTTCACGGAGTTATCCACACAGTTATCCTGAAACGCTGGATTTTTGTTGATAAATACCCTCTCGTTTGCTATAATATCATCAAAGAAAAAGGTCCCGTCTGGTCTTTCTTTTTGTTTTACGACCTGCCGGGCCTTTAATATGTTTTTGGATTTCGTAAGGAGCCGGAAAAAGATATGGAACAGTCTTCACTTTCTAAAATCAAAGAAAAATGGAATGACATTCTTTCCTATTTAAAAAATGAATACGATCTTTCCGAAGTATCCTATAATACCTGGATTTCGCCTCTTACGCCTGTCCGGCTTATTAAAAATGCAAATGAGGCTCCGGATCTTATCATTGAGGTACCGGATAAACTTTTTCAAAATTATGTCAGTAAAAAGTATACTCTCTACATCAATGTAGCGATTGAAGAAATAACCGGCGTTAAATGCACTCCGAAATTCATGATCAAAGATCAGGATGTCCGAAAAGAAAACGGTTTTGACACGGAAAGAAAAAAAGTAGATTCTTCCACCCTGGTCATTGCAAATCTGAACCCCGGTTATACTTTCGGGAACTTTGTCGTAGGCAAAAACAACAATCTGGCTCATGCTGCTTCTCTTGCCGTTGCGGAGTCCCCCGGTGAAATTTATAATCCTCTTTTTATTTATGGAGGTGTGGGTCTCGGAAAAACGCATTTGATGCAGTCCATTGCCCATTTTATTCTGGAAAAAAATCCGAAGTCCCGTATCCTTTACGTGACCAGTGAAATGTTCACGAACGAACTGATCGATTCCATCCGGAATAAAAGCAATTATTCTACAACGGAATTTCGGAACAAATACCGCAACGTAGACGTTCTTCTGATTGATGACATTCAGTTCATCATCGGAAAGGAAAGCACACAGGAAGAATTTTTCTATACGTTCAATGATCTTTACGAAGCCAAAAAACAGATCATTATTTCTTCGGACAAACCTCCGAAAGAATTTGAAACACTGGAAGAAAGACTTCGTTCCCGTTTTGAATGGGGTCTGACGGTAGATATTCAGCCGCCTGATTATGAAACCAGAATGGCCATTCTCCGAAAAAAAGAAGAACGGGATAACATCAATATAGACAATGAGATCATCCAGTATATTGCCACCAATATCAAAAGCAACATTCGTGAACTGGAAGGCGCCCTTACAAAAATTGTCTTTATGAGTAAGCTTGACCACAGGGAAATCAACATCAACCTCGCACAGGATGTATTAAAGGATATGATCAGTCCGGATTCCCTTCCCGAAATAACACCTCAGAGGATTGTGCAGGTCATTGCCGAACATTTTCATATTTCCGAACTGGATCTGGTCGGACAAAAGAGAAACAAACAGGTGGTTTTCCCCCGTCAGATAGCCATGTATTTGTGCAGGGAAATGACCAACACTTCTCTGCAGGAAGTGGGAAATTATCTGGGAGGAAGAGATCATACCACCATTATCCACGGAGAAGAAAAGATATCCACAGATTTAAAATCAAATACGGATCTTCAGACTACCATCGATATTCTGAAGAAAAAGATATCCACTCATTAAAGGAGTTTATCCCTGCTCCATACAGTGCCTTTCCACGGATAGAAAGAGTTATAAAATCCTTTATTTATAAGAAAAAAACGACTTACCTACAAATTCACATCCCCTACTAAGAAGAATACGTAATATTCTTACAGAAAGGAACATGCGGCCATGAAGCTTTTATTTGAACAGGAAAAAATTTTAAACGCTCTCGGAATCGTTTCAAAAGCCATTCCATCCAAAACAACAAATCCCATTCTTGAATGCATTCTTTTCGATGCAACCGAAAAAGAGATCAAGATCACTGCAAATGATATGGAACTCGGCATAGAGACAACGGTGGAAGGTGAAATAAAAGAAAAAGGAAAAGTTGCTCTGGAAGCAAAGCTGATTTATGAGATCATCCGGAAAGTGGAAGGAAACGAAGAACCGATCGTGATTGAAACAGAAGAAGATTTTTCCACAACAATTTCCTGTAATCAGGCGGTTTTTAACATTCAGGGAAGAGACGGGGAGGAATTTTCCTATCTTCCGGAAATTGAAAAAGATAATTATATCTGTGTTTCCCAGTTTACACTCCGAGAAATCATAAGGCAGACCATCATATCTGCATCGTTCAGCGAAACCAATAAAATGATGAGCGGCGAATTGATCGAAGTAAACGGAAACAAGGCAAAGTTCGTTACGCTGGACGGACACAGAATTTCCATCCGGAATATTGAAATGAAAGAAAAATACGGGTCTGCCAAGGTGATCGTTCCCGGAAAAACACTGACGGAAATCAGCAAGATCATTCCCGGAGACAATGATCAGGAAGTGATGATTTATTTCAGCAAAAACCATATTTTATTCGAATTTGACAGGACAGTCGTCATTTCCCGTCTGATAGAAGGAGAATATTTCCACATCGAACATATGCTTTCGAGGGATTATGAAACAAAAATAACGGTCAATAAAAATAAACTGCTGAGCAGCATAGACAGGTCTACCATTCTGATCAGGGAAAATGATCATAAACCCATTATTCTGGACTGCGGAAAAAGCAGCATCAAACTGAAGGTAAAATCATCCTACGGAACCATGGATGCGGAAATTCCCTGTGAAACAGAGGGAAAAGATCTGATGATCGCCTTCAACCCGAAATTTTTGATGGATGCACTGCGGGTAATCGATGATGAAACGGTGGATATTTATCTTACCAACGCAAAATCGCCGTGTTTCATCAGGGATGAAAAAGAAACTTATATTTATCTTATTCTGCCGGTAAACTTCCTCGCATAAAAAAAAAACATGACAAACATAAAAATAAAAGACGAATATATCAAACTTGAACAGGCGCTGAAACTATCCGGGGAATACAGTACGGGTTCCGACGCGAAGTATGCCGTAAAAGAAGGCAAGGTTACCGTAAACGGACAGACAGAGTTCCAGCGCGGAAAAAAACTCAGGCCGGGAGATTTATTTTCCTGTAACGAACATGATTATAGAATCTCTGGAACTTAAAAACTACCGGAATTACGGTGAACTGCATATGGATTTTTCCCCGGGCATCAATCTCCTTTACGGAGATAACGCACAGGGAAAAACAAATATTCTGGAAGCTGTTTATGTAGGGGCGACCACGAGATCTCATCGCGGGAGCAAAGACAGAGAGGTTATAGAATTCGGAGAAGAAGAAGCACATATCCGGCTTACGGTCAGAAAGAAAGAAATTCCTTACCGGATCGATATGCATCTGAAAAAGGACAGGCCGAAAGGAATTGCCGTAAACGGGATCCGAATCCGGAAAGCAAGCGAACTTTTCGGGACGGTCAATGTGATTTTATTTTCACCGGAAGATCTGAACATCATCAAGAACGGACCTTCCGACCGGCGGAAGTTCATGGATACGGAGCTGTGTCAGCTGAATAAACTGTATGTTCATTCCCTGATCAAATATAACCGGATCCTGGTTCAGAGAAACAGACTTTTGAGAGACATGGAATTTCATCCGGAATTAAAGGAAACGCTGGAAGTATGGGATATGCAGCTTGTCCGGTACGGACAGGAAATTATCCGGTTCCGGGAAGAATTCATGAAAGGACTGGGACCGATAATTCAGGAAATACATTCGGAATTATCCGGCGGTAAAGAAAAACTATATTTAACGTATGAGAAAAATACGGATGCGGAACAGTTCGAAGAAGCGGTAAAAAAAAGCCGCAGGTCGGACATGAAACAGAAAATGACCATGGTGGGTCCGCATCGTGACGATATCGGTTTTTATGTACAGGGAGAAACAGAAGAAACAAAAATGGATCTCAGAAAATACGGATCACAGGGACAGCAGAGAACGGCGGCATTATCCTTAAAGCTTTCCGAAATAAAACTGGTGAAACAGAGTTTGAAAGAAAATCCCATCCTTCTTCTGGATGATGTTCTTTCCGAACTTGATACCAACAGACAGCTTCATCTGTTATCCGCGATCAGAGATACCCAGACGATCATGACCTGTACCGGAATGGAAGAAATTCTGGACGAAAAACTGAAAACGGACAGGAAATTTGAAATCAGGAACGGAGAAGCGAGGGAGGATCAATAATGGGTTCTGATACAAATACAAACAATATTTCGGACTACAATGCGGATCAGATCCAGATTCTGGAAGGACTGGAAGCAGTACGCAAACGGCCGGGTATGTATATAGGGTCAACATCGGCAAGAGGTCTTCATCACCTCGTTTATGAAATCGTCGACAATTCGGTGGATGAAGCATTAGCCGGATTCTGCGATTCCATTGAAGTGACCATCCGTGAAGACAATTCCATCACGGTCGTGGATGACGGAAGAGGGATCCCGGTCGATCTGCAGAAAAAAGCCAAAACCTCCGCACTGGAAGTCGTGTTTACCATTCTGCATGCCGGCGGAAAATTCGGCGGAGGGGGATACAAGGTATCCGGAGGTCTGCACGGGGTAGGAGCATCGGTAGTCAATGCGCTTTCGGAATGGCTGGTGGTTCACGTATTCCGTGACGGAAAAGATTATGAGATGCGGTTTGCCAAAGGAAAAGTTACGGAACCCCTGAAGGTGATCGGGGACTGTGATCCGAAAAAGCACGGAACGGAAGTTTCTTTTCTTCCGGATAAAAGCATTTTTGAAGAGACCGTATATGATTACGATACGCTTCGCGTCCGTCTGAGGGAAACCGCCTTTCTGACAAAGGATCTGCGGATTATTTTAAAAGATGACCGGGCAGAAAAACGGGAAGAGAAGTTCCATTACGAGGGAGGGATACGGGAATTTGTCACTTACCTGAACAAGGGAAAAACCCCTCTTTATCCGCAGGTGATCTACTGTGAGGGAGAAAAAGACAAGGTGCTGGTGGAAGTGGCCATGCAGCACAACGATTCCTATACCGAAAGTATTTATACATTCGTAAATAACATCAATACACCGGAAGGCGGCACACACCTGACGGGATTTAAAAATGCGCTTACCAAAACATTCAATGATTACGCCCGTGACAATAAGCTCCTGAAGGACAGCGAAGAAAACCTGAGCGGAGAAGATATCCGGGAAGGTCTGACGGCGATCATCAGCGTGAAAGTGGAGGATCCGCAGTTTGAGGGACAGACCAAACAGAAGCTGGGGAATTCCGAGGTAACAGGCGCGGTCAGCAATATAGTGGGAGAACAGCTGACCTATTTTCTGGAACAGAATCCGGCAGTGGCAAAACAGATCTGTGAAAAATCCATTCTGGCACAGAGAGCCCGTGCAGCGGCCAGAAAAGCAAGAGATCTGACCAGAAGAAAATCCGCACTGGACGGCATGGCGCTTCCGGGGAAACTGGCAGACTGTTCCAGCAGGGATCCGGGAGAATGTGAAGTTTTTATTGTAGAGGGAGACTCTGCCGGCGGTTCAGCCAAAACAGCAAGGAGCCGTGCGACGCAGGCCATCCTTCCTTTGCGGGGAAAAATCCTGAACGTTGAAAAAGCGAGACTGGACCGCGTGTATGAAAATGCGGAAATAAAAGCAATGATCACTGCCTTCGGGACCGGGATCCATGACGACTTCGATATGGCGAAACTCCGGTATAACAAGATCATCATTATGACGGATGCCGATGTGGACGGCGCACACATCGCCACGCTGATGCTGACATTTATTTACCGGTTCATGCCGGAACTTATCAAAAAAGGACATGTCTATCTGGCACAGCCGCCGCTTTACAAGCTGGAGAAAAACAAGAAGATCTGGTATGCGTACAGCGACGAAGAATTAAGCAGTATTCTTGCCGATGTAGGACGTGATCAGAACAACAAAATCCAGCGGTACAAGGGGCTCGGTGAAATGGATCCGGAGCAGCTTTGGGAAACGACCATGGATCCGGAACGCAGGATCCTGCTGCGGGTCGGGATAGATGAAGAAACCGTTTCTGACCTGGATCTGACGTTTACCACGCTGATGGGAGATCAGGTGGAACCCCGTCGGGAATTCATAGAAGCGAATGCAAAGTATGTACAGAATCTCGACATTTAAAACGCGGAGGAAGTAAATGGAACCGAATGTTTTTGATAAGATCCATGAAGTAGATCTGAAAAAGACCATGGAAAAATCCTATATTGATTACGCGATGAGCGTTATTGCTTCGCGTGCTCTTCCGGATGTCAGGGACGGATTGAAACCCGTGCAGAGAAGAGTCTTATTTTCCATGATCGAACTGAATAACGGGCCGGACAAACCGCATCGGAAATGTGCGCGTATTGTCGGTGATACCATGGGTAAATATCATCCGCACGGGGATTCTTCCATTTACGGCTCTCTGGTCAATATGGCGCAGCCCTGGTCCATGCGGAACCCGCTCGTGGACGGTCACGGAAACTTTGGATCCGTAGACGGGGACGGTGCCGCCGCCATGCGGTACACCGAAGCAAGGCTTTCCAAAATTGCCATGGAAATGCTTGCCGACATCAACAAGGATACCGTGGATTTTGTTCCGAACTTTGATGAAACGGAAAAGGAGCCTACCGTTCTGCCGAGCCGTTTTCCGAATCTTCTGGTCAACGGAACACAGGGAATCGCGGTCGGTATGGCGACCAATATTCCGCCGCACAATTTAAGAGAAGTGATCCGGGCGGTCGACCGCATCATCGAGGATAAAATTGCGGACAAAGAAACAACACTGGATGAAGTCTGCTCCATTGTAAAAGGACCGGACTTTCCGACCGGCGCCGTGATCCTCGGACATAAGGGGATCAACGAAGCATACCGGACAGGACGCGGAAAAATCCGGGTGAGAGCGGTTACGGAAATTGAAACCATGGCCAACGGGAAACCGCGGATCATTGTCAGTGAACTTC
>Ga0268360_1001233_pt1 | contig 28941 bp, 21 predicted proteins | sample BioMet11_FD_192465 | JGI IMG/M metagenome (GOLD analysis project Ga0268360, IMG submission 192465) | Sewage microbial communities from Oakland, California, United States - Biofuel 11 (Illumina Assembly) | ecosystem: Engineered > Wastewater > Sewage > Unclassified | place: USA: California... | reverse complement strand
CAGTGGTGGAATGCTTCAACGCTCACTTGTAGCTATGGGAATTTCAGGCCATCCGGAAGTGCTTATTGCAGACGAACCTACAAAGGGTATAGACATAATGAATAAGCAGGCTATCACCTACCTTCTTAGGGTATTACGTGAAGAAGGAATTACGCTGGTTATCATCACACACGATCTCCCATTTGCTAAAAACCTCGCGGACAGGATTGCAGTTATGTATTCCGGGAGGATAGTGGAAATAAGAGGGAGGCGGGAATTTTTTGACGGGCCACTGCACCCTTATTCCAGAGGGTTACTTCGTTCGCTCCCTGAAAACGGTCTTCACCCTATACCACCAGGAACAGGAGATTCAGAAGAAAACGATGGAGGCTGTAAATTCCGGTTTCGATGCACATCTGCAATAGAAAAGTGCAGGGTCGAACCTCCTCTAATTCATCTTCTGAAAGGGTCGGCTGTCAGGTGCTGGCTGTATGAGTGAAGGAAAGAAATTGCATGATTGAAGGGAGAAAGTTGCATGATTGAAGGAAGAGGCCTGACCAAAATATTCGCTCCCAATTCCCCAGGAAAAACCCGGATCATCGCTGTTGATAATGTAAATATCAGGATCGAAGCAGGAGAAACCCTTACTCTTGTAGGAGAAAGCGGATGTGGAAAGTCTACTCTCTCAAGACTGCTTCTCTTGCTTATTCCTCCAACACGGGGAGAGATATTCTTTGAGGGCCAGGCTCTTACGGGGATGAAAGGGAAAGAGCTCCGTTCTGTCCGGAAAAAAATTCAAATTGTACCTCAACAGCCTGAAAGCTCCCTGGACCCCAGGTGGACGATAGCTTACTCAATCTGCGAACCTTTCCGCATACATCCTGATTCGTTGCGCGGAAGGCCAATGGATGAAGAGTTAAAAAGGCTTCTTAGGCTCGTTGGGCTCGAACCTGAGCAGGCAGCCAGATATCCTCACCAGCTCAGCGGTGGAGAACTGCAACGTGCTGTTATTGCTCGTGCTATCGCACTTGAGCCTTCACTTCTCATATGTGACGAACCGACTTCAATGCTCGACGTGTCTACCCAGGCATCTATTATACACCTCCTGAAAACACTCCAGCAAGACCTCGGATGTGCTCTTCTCTTCATTACTCACGACCAGGGGCTTGCACACGCTATTGGTGACAGGACAGCTGTAATGTTTGCCGGGCAGATAGTAGAAGAGGGGAAGGGTATTCTGGACAGGCCATACCACCCATTTACCCGCAGAATCACATCAATCTCTGATTCCGGTTCCTTGCCACCGTCTGAACCTCAAGGGACAAAAGTTCCAGGTTCATGCGTATATTATCAATTCTGCCCGGAAAAGACAGAAAAATGCCTTCACAGCCCTGAAATGCTGGAATACAAAGATAGACGGGTGCGTTGCCATAATTTTTCGCCTACTTGATTAATCGTACACTCTCGATATCCCCTAATAGGTTTTAGCGATACAACCACAATTCCAGGGTGCTTACCCCAATAAATTATCCTGTATTATCCAACAAATCATCCTGTATTATCCAACAAATCATCCTGTATTATCCAACAAATCATCCTGTATTATCCAACAAATCATCCTGTATTATCCAACAAATCATCCTGTATTATCCAACAAATCATCCTGGATTGTCCCACCAGGTTACCCAAAATTAAGATGATAACTCCAGAGTTTTCTGTATATGTAAATTTTTGTGGAGTTTGATGTTGATACATAACAGTATCAGGTGTGATTGGTAAATATGAAAAGAAAAGAGGGAATTCTCTTTATTTTACTGGTTCTCGTTGTCCTGGGAGCCGGCTGTACAGACAAAGAACAAAAAGGAGATAATCAAACATTGTCCATCTCAGGCCAATGGAGTCCCACCTCTATTGATCCTCACATATCGGGGACTGTTCCTCAAAGGCTCGGGTACGTAGAAACTCTCGTAGGAGTTGATTATGAAGGAAAGATTATCCCAAATCTTGCAAAATCATGGGAAGTCTCCAGTGATGGAAAAAAATGGACATTCAAATTGAGAGAGGGCGTTCTATTCCATGACGGGACACCTTTCACAGCCGAAATAATGAAAAAATCTCTTGAAAGGTCCTTTATCCAGTCGGCATCAACATTCGGAAAAATTCCTGTAACATCGATTGAGGTTCCTGATGACCTGACATTAGTAATCAACCTTAATTCAACTTTCCCTGCACTTCCTGCTTATCTTTCCAAAGGAGAAAGTGCTGCTCTCGCCCCCGGATCTTATGATGCAAGCGGAAATGTCACAAAGCCTATCGGCACAGGGCCTTTCATCTTTGAATCCTGGAAACCGGAAGAAGAAATTGTTATTGTCAAGAATCCCAATTACTGGGGACATGTTGCTTCAGTTGATAAGGTGGTATACCGGATAATTCCTGAAGTACTTACAAGAAAGATGCTCCTTGACAGTAAGGACATTCAGATAGCAATGATTCTTTCTCCCGATGTTGCTGACAAATATACAGAAAAGGCTGATTATACGGTCCTTGAAGAGCCGATTGCTCGTGTAAGGATGATAACGTTCAATACAGAAAAGGAACCCTTCAACGATAAAAAGGTACGTCAGGCTGTTAATTATGCTATAGATCGAGAAGCGATAGTGAATTCTGTCCTTTACGGATACGGAACCACAGCATCAGGACTTTTCCCTCCCCAGTTTTACTGGGCAAACAAGGATATTACCCCTTATACTTACGACGTGGATAAAGCAAAAACACTCCTTGATGAAGCAGGATGGACCGACTCGGATGGTGATGGGATCCGTGATAAAAACGGCAAGCCTATGAAGATTACATTAGTTACTTATTCTGAAAGAGCAGAACTGCCGTCGATCGCTGAGGTGATCCAGCAGCAGCTTAAGAAAGTAGGCATAGAGACAGAACTTAAGGTCCTCAATACCGATGCCGCAAATACCCAGAGGAATAAAGGAGATTTTGATATTTACCTCGTAGGAAGGGGACTATTTTTCGTACCTGATCCTGATGAGATAATGATGACGGACTATCATTCAAGTGGCACATCAATAGATGGTTGGGGAGCATATCGCTGGCATAACGATACTGTAGATCAGTTGATTGAACAGGCCAGAACCACTTCCGATGAAGCTGCCAGAAAAAAACTCTATGATGAAGTTCAGGCAATTGTTGTCGAAGAAGCGCCGGTTGCGTATCTTAACTACTACGTTAATATCGACGTCACAACTTCGAACATAAAGGGATATCGTCTCCATCCTACAGAGTGCTCTTTCGACCTTCAGAATGTCTCAATTTCCTGATGTGGGTATTCTACCCACCACTTTTTCATTTAAAAGAGTTTGAGTAAGAATGATACGTAGAATTATACTGAACCGTCTGTTTCAAATGATACAGGTCATGGTAGGGATATCTCTCATCACTTTTACAGTAATTTCCCTTTCTCCCGGAGATCCAGCTGAAATTACGCTCAGAGCTACTCTTGGTACCGAAAGTCCACCTAAAGAGGCAGTAGCCATACTTCATAAAGAGATGGGGCTTGACGACCCCTGGTATGTTAGCTATCTAAAATGGATTTCAAGGGTCGTGCATGGAGACCTGGGATATTCCTATCAGACAAAAAGGAGCACTATTGAAGAGATCAGATATGCTCTGCCAACGACCTTCTATCTAGCCTCTCTCTCAATGTTATTCTCGGCTATTATAGCTATCCCGCTTGGAATTGCAGCAGCTCTGAGACAGAACGGTCCTGTAGATCATCTTTGCAGGCTTACTTCAATAGTCTGCCTCTCGAGCCCTGAGTATTTTATTGCTATAGTTTTTATGCTCATAGGAGGTATCCATCTAGGCATCTTTCCAGTTGCAGGAACGGGAGGAATAGAATATTTCATCCTACCATCCCTCACCCTTTCGGTTGGCCTTATTGCAATTACAGCGCGTATCATGAGGACAAGCATGATTGAAACGCTTGAGCAGGATTATATAAGGACAGCACGTGCAAAGGGGCTCAACCGCAGAAAAATTATTCAACGACACGCCCTAAGGAATGCACTTCTCCCGGTCATTATATACATGGGAACCCAGTTCGGATGGCTTTTCGGAGGGGCAGTTACCATTGAAAGTATTTTTGCACTGCCAGGACTTGGGAGACTTCTTGTTAACTCTGTTTCTTCGATGGACATCATGGTGATGCAGGGATGTATGCTCACCTTCGCGGTGATTGTAGTGCTTATTAATCTCTTTGTCGACCTTGTTCAGTTTTATCTTGACCCATCAGTCCGGGCTCAGGGAGAATAATGGGGAGAATATATATGGAACACTCATACTTTGATGAAAAAATGGCAGTTTCCGAAATGAAAAGAGTATGGGGAGTTTTGCGGAGCAATATAACGCTTACAATAGGAGTCCTGCTGTTTATTTTTATCTCCGTGATGGCTGTAATGGCTCCGGCGATTTCCCCGCATGACCCTGCAGAGATGCATCTTGAAGAAAAGTTATCTCCTCCATCAGCATCTTTTCCCCTTGGGACGGACCAGTTTGGAAGGTGTATTTTAAGCCGTATATTATATGGTGCACAGACTTCATTCTTCATTGCAGTTATTTCAACTCTAATTATCGTGCCTGCAGGAATTATCATAGGAATGTATGCAGGTTATTTCAGCAGGTGCGATGCTTTCTTAATGCGATTGGCAGATATCTTTCTTGCTTTTCCCAGTATAGTTCTTTCAATTGCGATTGTGGGAGTTGTAGGTCCAAGTCCTGCAGGAATTATTCTATCACTTTCCATTCCTGGCTGGGCAAAGTATGCACGATTAATCCGGGGATCCACTCTTTCGCTGAAAAATAGCGGGTTCGTTGAGGCGGCCAGGGCAATTGGAGCATCTGATAAATACATTCTTTTCCGCCACATTCTTCCCAACAGTTATGGACCTATAATTGAGATCGCAACACTTGGATTGGGGTCCAAGATTATTTCAATTTCCGGGCTTGGATTTTTAGGGCTTGGGATTCAGCCTCCTACCCCGGAGCTGGGAACAATCCTGAAAGATGGACTTGTATACCTTCAGACTGCACCTATGATGGCTTTATCTTCAGGAGGCATGATCATGCTGTTTGTTCTTGCGGTAAATCTCATCGGTTCCGAACTGAGATCTATTACAGATCCCCGGTCTGATACTATCGAATTTTAACTGGCAGGCAAAGAGTGACATTGGGATTTCATTGTTTAGAACGTTTATCATAATGTGAAAATCTTTACTGAGTTGAAGCTTTTCATAGAGTGGAACTTTTTCATCTAACGGAAATTTTCCATCGATCAGTTTGTCAGCTTCAAGTTGCTTAAAAGTTCCAGCTATACATATTGCATGGAAAATTGAAGAATGAGATATGGAACTAATTATATTGATCTGCCTATATACCAAAAGCAGAGTTATGCCTGTGTAGTTTGGGACCTCCATTCTTCAAATAATATTGCATATTCATATGTATCTTGCCAAATCGGGTTCCCTTGTTCATCAGACTTAAAATATCTGTTTTTGAGCAGGCTCTCTTTTCGAAAATGTAATCGTTCTAGCAGGTTCCATGATGCTTTGCTTTTAGGATTGCACATGGCAATAATTCTTCTGGCTTGTAGATTCTTAAACGCATAATTTAAAAGTAATTTGTTATTTTTCCCCTACTTGAGTTTCAATTTCCGCCCGTCCTTTTGAAATATTGGGCTACTTTTCGATGACCAGCATAAACATGGGAATGGAACGATATTTCACTTTTTCCTTTTCGCCGTAAACCCGGTCTCCAATATCCATGTCGCAGAAAATCTTTTTATAACCAAGTTCTATCAACGTGTTGAAATCCCATTGGGGTCTGTGTCTTCGGCACATAGGCATGCTTTTTCTGTAATCAATCATGTCAGCAGTGTAGGAAGGAGGCGCTTCACCAAACAATTTTTCGTACTCCTTTTGATCCTCTTCATATTTCTTCATGGCTGCTTCATCGAATAATCTTAAGTTCCAGTTGGCATCAAAAATAATAATTTTACCGTCAGACTTTAAAACTCTTTTCCATTCCCGGTATGCTTTTGGGGCATCGATTAAGGTCCAGGTGACGTTTCTACTGATTATAAGGTCAAAGCTTTCGTCTTCAAACTCTAGATCTTGTCCGTCGGATACACAAAAGTCGGCTGTGATGCCTGCGTTTTCTGCATTTGCCTTTGCTTCATTGACCATCGCCTCGGTACAATCAATGGCAGTCACTCGATGTCCTGCTTGAGACATGATAATGGCAAAAAAACCCGGGCCAGTACCCACGTCAAGAACATCCATTTTGTCATTTTTCCCGGCATTCTCAAGGATGATATCCGTCCAGGCCTTTTTCTTAAAGCAGTTTAACTCCACTTTTATTAAATTGCTGTAGTTACTGGAACTATCCGTCCAATTCTTAATCAGTTTTTGTTTCGGGTCCATCGCTATCAACTCTACTTTATTTGTATAAACAGACACGCCACAAAGGTGGCAGCGTATCTGCTTATAAAATATTTTTTAATCTTATTGTTTTACATCGAGTTTTTGCCATTCGATAGGCGCGTAGTTATTCACACCGATTTCAAATCCTTTTATTTTGTCTGTGTTGACAGCGAAGGAAGTAACAGGATAATATAAGGGGACGGTAAGGGCTTCGTCACTGATAAATTTAAATACCGTATCGTAATTCTTTTGCCTTTCAGTTTCGTTAATGCTGTTTAATGCTCTGGTAATATTGTTGTAGAGCCCTTCATCATACCACACCTTTGCGGCGTTGCTGGTAGAAAGAATCGAGAACATCTCAAGCAATGAACCATGGGGCACCCATGAATCCGAAGATGTTCTCATCAGAGCGATGTCAAACGCTTTTGTATTCATCGTGGCGTCTTCATATCCGTTTTTATCCAGAATGTTAAGATTTACTTTGATGCCCACGGAAGAATATTCAGATTGAACAAACTCTGCCAGCTGCTTCCATTCAGGGAATTCTTCTGTTGATAACACAAAGTTAAACTCCATCTTTTTTCCATTTTTTTCACGAATACCATCACCGTCTGTATCGACGTATCCGGCTGCTTCCAGTAATTGTTTTGCTTTTTCCTTATCATTGGAAAAACCATAGTTATTTTCCCGCGTAGTATAAGGGACACCTGTTTGATACAAACCATTGGCTTCTAAGCCAACGTTGTTGAACAGATTTTCTGCAATGCTTTTTTTGTTGATGGCATAGTTCATGGCCAAACGGACATTTTTGTCTTGAAATGCCTCTACATCTTGGTTAAAGGCAATAAAATGAGAACACATGGTTCTTTTTGTAAATGTTTCAAAGGAACTGGAGTTTTTCAGCTCTAAAAAGCTCTCCATGGGAATTTTTCCGATCAGGTCCCCACCCAGAATATCCACTTCGCCGCTTTGAAGCGCTAAAACTCTTGCTTGTCCATCCGGTATCACCTTAAATATAATGCGATCTACCTTAGGTTTTTCACCCCAGTAATATGGGTTTGGTACAAGAGAAAATTCCTGATCTTTTACATAGGATTCCAGCATCCACGGCCCGGTGCCGACTGGCTTTGTAAAATTACCCATCTGATCTCCTGGAACCTTCCTGATGGAAGAAGGACTTAAAAATCGAACTGGTCTTGGGTAGGTCAACTCTGTCAAAATAGGATAAGCTCCGTCTTTAAACACAATTTTTACCGTATAGTTATCAATTGCTTCCATGCTCTCTACATTGACCGCAGTCAGGATAGAATGGCGATCATTGTTAACCCATCTTTTCAGATTAAAGATCATGGCATCTGCGTTGAAATCAGTGCCATCTGAAAATTTTACCCCTTTGCGGAGATTAAAGATGTATGTTTTTCCGTCCGGTGAAATTTTCCAGCTTGTAGCAAGCTGAGGAAGAATCGTTCCATTTCCTCCGTCTTCCACAAAACCCTCATAGATCATCTTGTATAGAAAATGTGGACCGTTATAGGTTGCTGCATCCAATTCATCCATAGCCCCGTCACGATAGATCGCCACGACAACTTCCTTTGCCTTCGGCTTTTCGAGATCGTTTTCCGAGGAATTGTTTTTGCTGATAGCCGTAAGGATCAATGAAGCACAAATTAACAGTGCAAGCATGATTAATAGAGACTTATTCTTCATTTTCTTCCCTCTTAAAATTTTAATTTAACAATGATGATAAAGATGACAGGCAACATCATGTCCGCTCTTCTGCGTTATTAGGTCTGGTTGCTCGGTTTTGCAAATTTTTTGTGCATAAAGACAGCGATTTTGAAAAACACATCCTTTCTCCGGTATTTTTATTTCTTCTCCTTCTCTAAACAGCACTGTATTTTTTCTTCTTCTTTGTGGATCGGGAAAAAGAGTTGCTGCAAGAAGGGCTTTGGTATAAGGATGCTGTACATTTTCATTGATATGGGGGATGACTTCCACAATATTTCCCAAGTACATAACGACAACTCGATCACAGATCTTGTTGACTGCGGCTATGTCATGGGAAATAAATAAATAGGTTAGACCAAACTGCTGCTTCAAGTCAGTCAGAAGGTTTAAAATCTGTTTTTTCAAGGCATAGTCAATGCTGGAAACTGCTTCGTCACATACGACAAATTCCGGATGCAGGATCAAGGCCCTGGCGATTCCAATCCTTTGTCTCTGACCGCCAGACATTTCGTGACTGTATCTGGTTAGGTATGTTTTGTTTAGCCCTACTTTCTCCAGCATGGAAACAATTTTTTTTTCTTTTTCCTCTTCGGATTCGTTGCTATAATTGTTTAGGGGTTCACTGATGATCTGCTCTACCGTATAATATGGATTAAAAGCATTGGTACTATCCTGAAAAACCATCTGCATTCTGTTTCTGATTTTCCGCATTTGAGAAAATGAGTAATCTGTGATATCCTGCTCATTAAAAAGAATTCTTCCCTCAGTTGGTTGTTCCAGCTTTAAGATCATTTTTGCCAAACTACTTTTACCGCAGCCGGATTCGCCTACCAGGCCCAGAACTTCACCTTTCTTAATGTTTAAGTTCACATTATATACGGCATACTCCTTTGGATTTTCTTTTTCGTGATAACATTTATAAACGCCTTTTATTTCGACTAAATTCACACTTTCACCCATTATTTCCTATTAAAAAACTGCATCCAGCAGAGATTTTGTATATGCGTGCTTTGGTGATTGGAACACCTCATAAACTGTCCCACTGTCAACGATCTTGCCGTCTTTTATTACGTAAACGTCATCTGCCATTTGAGCAACAACTCCCAAATCATGGGTGATCAAGACAACAGCCAATCCTTCATTTTTTAAGCGCATGAGTTCTTCCAGTATAGCGGCTTGGGTTGTTAAATCCAGAGACGAGGTGGGCTCGTCTGCGATCAGTACATGAGCATGAGCTAGTAGTCCCATGGCAACCATCACCCTCTGGCACATGCCTCCGCTGAGTTCAAAAGGATAACTTTCAAGAATCTGATCCGTATTTTTTAATCCAACGCGGAAAAGTACGTCCCGGAACATGCTGAGTGCTTCTTTCCTCCCAATCTCATTATTATGGGTGTGGATTACCTCGGCAAGATGTTTTTTTACCTTTATCACAGGATTCAGGGAGCTGGTCGGATTTTGAAATATCATCGATATTTCTTTGCCTCTTATTTTTAAAAGCTGTTTTTCACTCAGTTTTCTGAGATTTACCCCGTTTAGCCATATTTCTCCGTCGATGATCTTTCCCGGCTTGTCCACCAAATTGAAGATAGATAATGACATCACTGACTTTCCGCTTCCTGAACCACCTATGAGCGCGGTAATTCTACCTTTGTATACATCCAAGCTGACTCCGTCTACAGCTTTTACGACCTGTTTTTCTAAATAAAAGTAGGTTTTTAGATTGACGATGGATAGGACCGGCTGTTCAGCCATTTTTCCCGTCACCCCCATTAACTACAGACATATCGCCGGAAGACAGGATAAGGACATCATTTAACCCTTCTCCAAACAAATTGAAGGCAAGCACGGCAAGTGTTATGGTTAGTCCAGGCCAAAGCAACAATAACGGTTGTGAAGTCAAATACTGCCTGCTATCGCTCAGCATAACTCCCCAATCTGCCGTTGGGGGCTGTGCGCCAAGACCAATGAAGGAAAAGCCGGCCACATGCATAATCACGGCTGCTATTCTCAGGGTAGCCAGTACGATGATGGGAGAAAGCGCATTTAAGGATATATGCTTTAAAAGAATTGACGTCCTACTGCTTCCCGAAGCAACGGCCGCCAATACAAACTCTTTTTCTTTCAGCTTGATTACCATGCTGCGGACAATTCTTGCAAAAGGTGCCCACCAAAGTACCACGAACACAAGCATAATATTTACAATGCTGGGCCCCCACACGCCCACAACCGCTAAGGCCAAAAGAGTTGAGGGAAAAGTTGACGCGATATCCGCCAGACGCATGATGAAATTATCAAGCCATCCTCCCACATAACCGGCAATCATGCCGAGAGGAACTCCCAGTGTTAGTATAAGGACAGTAGCAACAATTGCCGTTACAAGGCTGGTTCTAATTCCATAAATCAATCTGGACAGGATACATCTGCCCAGCTGGTCTGTGCCCAGCGGGAATTCTACACAAGGCTTGAGTAATTTTTTTGTGAGATCCACTGCATAAGGATTGTTGGGGGCCACGACCGGGGCAAAAATACCTGCAAATACAAAAATCATGATTACGGTTAATCCCAGCATGGCTAATTTTTGTTTTTTTAATTTCAATAGCATGTTTCTTTTCAAAATGATGACCATTCCTCCTTTTGCAGCAGGAGACGGTTCTCTCTTGTACACCTTAATTTCAGCATATCCAGCAGCCTAAAAAGGAGTCTATTCCTTCCGTTTCTGTTCATCATTTTATCTGTTACTCAAGCTGTATTTTGGGGTCTATATAAAGGTACAAAATGTCCAGTAAAAGATTGATGACAATAAAGGTTACTGCGACAATCACGATATATCCTTGAATAACGGGCAAATCCTTGAGCTTAATACTATCCACCGCAAATTTCCCTATGCCGTTCCAGGAAAAAATGGTCTCTACAGCAAACTGACCCGCTAAAAGCTTGCCGAAGTTTACCCCTATCAGGGTGATACAGGGAAGCACGGCGTTTTTTAATCCATGCTTCAGCAATACGGCATTTTGGCTAAGACCTCTTGCTCTTGCCGCTTTCATAAAGTCATAATTATTGATTTCTATGAGATTGTTTCTCAAAATTCTGATGTATGTAGCTCCGTAGTTTACACTCAGGGTAAATGCGGGTAGAAAAATATTTTGTAATTTGCTGCCGGAAATAACCGGCACAAGATCAAACTTTACGGCAAAAAGATATAATAGTATAAGGCCAAGCCAAAAATCCGGCATGGATGCACCGGCAGTAGAGAAAATTCTAAAAAAATGGTCAATAAGCGAATCCTTGTATCTGGCGGAAGCTAGAGCAATAGGAATGGCGAAAAGAATAGATATTATTGTTGCTGCAATTGCCAGTTTAAGGGTTGCTGGAAATCTGGATAGTATTTCATCGGAAACGGGCTTTTTTGTTTGAAAGGATATTCCAAAATCAAGCTCAGTTGCTTTTTTCAGCCAATTAATATACTGAATATGAAGGGGTTCATTTAAGCCTAGATCTTCCTTAACTGCTGCAATGTTTTTTTCGGTAACCTCCAACCCTTGGCTGCGGATGGTTATCTCTGTCACGTCCCCCGATGACATATTGCTTAAGGCAAATGCTAAAATTGTTACAATTAATAGCATAGGAATTATTTGAAGCAACCTTTTTAAGACGATTTTAAGTTTTTTCATATCCTTTTTGCTTTTCAATATATTAACACCTTTTACAATATGTATCAAATAATTCAAAGTTGGGGTTCTCGTGGATACATATAATTCGTATCTGTATCTATCTGCATGGCTATGTCACTGTTTTTTCATAACATTTTTATTTTCTTTTATAACATTATATTTTATTTTTCATATATATATCTAATAATATGTGTTACTTTGTAACGTATATTTACTTAATATATAATATTTTCGTTTTTTTTTAGTAGTTTCTAATGTTCGATTTCTGAAATTCACATTTGAAAATCAAGGTTGCACTTGCACACCCTGTTGCAAGCAACGAGGTAGATGACTACAAATTCTTCTTGCCTGCAATGACTCACAAAGCCTTACATTTGGTTAAAAAATAGCTTTTTTATCTCTTTCCTGAAGCCGATTACATTTCATGCAAATCTTTCAAAGAAGTTGCTATAAAACTGAGGAAAATGATTTGATTTTATAATCTCTTGAAGAAAGCCTCAAAACAAATTATAAAATAGGATCTTATGTGACTCAGTACCAAAATCCAGTGATGAACATATAATTAAAAATCACTAGATTTTGAAAATGGACACAACCCTTTGAATACATCCTCTTGATTGAAGTCTTTAGATATCGAATAGTGAGTTTAATAGAAGAAAGAATTCTTCCCGCAAATTCAGTGTTTCAATCGAAAAATGCAAAAATCACTAGATTTTGGACCAGAGTCTCTTATGCCGCATATAATGACGAGGAGTTTAAAAAATATACAAAATCTGCTGTATATTATTTCTCAAAGAAAAATAAAATCGGCAGAATCAAAAAATATATTCCTACAGAATACTGTAAGGCATTAAAAAGTAAGAACTATTAACTCCACCCAAAACCAGATATATTTAAATAATCGCAAGCACTCTAAACCCCAAGAATTCTTACACTATTTCCCAATCATGGAGTGTCTTTATGACAGAATCAGAAATCCCAAAAGAGTATAATGCAAGTGAGGTTGAGGAAAAGTGGATGGAGAAGTGGGACCTCTCCATGTACCATTTCAACTGGGGAGAAGACCCCCGTCCCCAATATATTATCGACACCCCACCTCCTTATCCTACAGGTAATTTCCATATCGGAAACGCGCTTAACTGGTGCTATATCGACTTTGTTGCCCGATACAAACGTATGCGCGGGTACAATGTAATGTTCCCACAGGGCTGGGACTGTCACGGCCTGCCAACCGAAGTCAAGGTTGAAGAAATTCATAAAATAACGAAAAACCAGGTTCCACGGGCCGAGTTCCGCAAGATGTGCAGGGAACTGACTACAGGAAATATCGATAAGATGCGCAAAACAATGCTGCGCCTGGGCTTTTCCGTAGATTGGAGTAACGAATTTATTACTATGGACCCTTCATACTTCGTAAAAACGCAGAAATCCTTTGTCAGGATGTATAATCATGATTATATCTATCATGAAGAACATCCTGTCAACTGGTGCCCCCGCTGCGAAACTGCCATTGCTTTTGCAGAAGTCGAGTATGAAACAAGGCAAACAAAGCTTAACTTCGTCCATTTCGACAAGGTAGATATTGCAACCACCAGGCCGGAACTTATGGCAGCCTGTGTTGCAGTTGCAGTAAACCCTGAAGACAAGCGTTACAGCCAGTATGTAGGTCAGGAAATTACAGTCCCGCTCTTTGGCCAGAAAGTGACTCTGATTGCCGATGAGGATGTTGAACCTGAATTCGGTACAGGCGCCGTAATGATCTGTACTTTCGGGGATAAGCAGGACGTACGCTGGTGGGTGAAATACGAACTTCCCCTCATAAAGGCCATAGACAAACAGGGCAAGATGACAAAAGCGGCAGGCAAGTATGAAGGCCTGAACATTGCCGAGTGCAGGGAAGCTGTCATTGCAGACCTGAAGGCTGCAGGTTTCCTCTATGACCAGAAATCTCTTGAGCAGAATGTCGGGCTCTGCTGGCGTTGTGACACCCCGATTGAAATTCTTTCGGAGCCCCAGTGGTTCGTAAAGATCGACAACGACGGCATCCTGAAAGCTGCGGATGAGATCAAATGGTATCCTGAATACATGAAAGTCAGGCTTCAGAACTGGACAGGCACGATGGAATGGGACTGGTGCATCTCCAGACAGAGGATCTTTGCAACCCCAATCCCAATCTGGTACTGCAAGAAGTGCGGGGAAGTAATGGTTGCAGAAGAAAGCTGGCTTCCGATTGACCCGAATGAGGCCGTCCCAAAGAAAGCCTGCGCCTGCGGATCAACCGAGTTTGAGCCTGAAACCGATGTCCTCGACACCTGGATGGACTCCTCTATCACTGCATTACACGTCACGGGCTGGGAAAGCGAGCACGAACTCCGCCTGCCTGCGCAGATCCGTCCACAGGGCCACGATATCATAAGGACCTGGGCCTTTTACACAATCCTGAGAAGCCTGGCTCTTGAAGGCAAGAGACCCTGGGACTCTATAGTGATTAATGGTATGGTGCTCGGGCCTGATGGACATAAGATGAGCAAGTCCCTTGGAAACGTTATCTCTCCTGAAGAAGTAACCACACAGTACAGCGCCGATGCTTTCAGGCAGTGGGGTGCAGTTGGTGGCTCCACAGGTTCGGATGTAATGTTCCGCTGGAAAGATGTGGTTTCAGCTTCTCGTTTCCTTCAGAAACTGTGGAGTATCTACCGATTCTCAATGTCTCACTTGAAAGACTTCGGACAGGATGATGCTGAAAAATTCCAGACTGACTCCCTCCTTATAATTGACAGGTGGCTGCTGAGTAAACTCAACAGGCTTGTAGATACCGCAACAAAGGAGCTTGATGATTACCAGTTTGATTCTACTTTCAAGGCCATAAGAGGTTTTGCCTGGGAAGTCCTTGCTGACAACTATCTGGAGCTCGTAAAAGGCAGGCTTTATGGCGATGAGCCCGAAGGCCGAAGAGCAGCTCAGTATGTGCTCTACAGGACAATAAAAACTCTCTCGCTTCTGCTTGCACCTTTTATACCCTTCTTTGCAGAAGAGCTGTACTCCAGGTTTAGTGACGAAAGCGTCCATGAACAGGCCTGGCCAGCAGTTGATGAAAGCTTCATAAATGAAGAAGCTGAAGCCGCAGGGGAATTGATTAAAGAGATCACAGGTGAAGTCCGCAGATACAAGTCCGAACTGGGAATGGCACTTAACGCTCCCCTGAAAAAGCTTGAGATATACAATGCAAATATTGACACAGGAGATCTCGCAGGCGCCACAAACTCGAAAGTTGAGTTGATGAAAGGGGCTCCTTCCTTTGAATACGTACCAGTAGAAGTTAAACCCAATATGGGTATCCTGGGCCCCAGATTCAGAAAAGATGCAGGTGCTATCGTGAAAGCTCTCAAGGCTGAAAGTCCTGCTGCAATTGAATCCCAGGCAGCCTCAGGAAAAATAACCGTTAATGTAGACGACAAACCGATCGAGCTCGAGCCCGAAGCCGTAGAGATAAAGAAAGAAGTGATTTCCGGCGGCAGGGAAGTTGATGTGATCGAAGTCAGAGGTGCGGTTGTTGTAATCGTAAGGTAAGCTTTTGCTTACCTTTTTATGAAAACGTCGGTATTCGGACGATACTTATTATTTCCAGCTTTTTACTAATAGCTGAGGTATGAAAAGCTGGGGCATGAAAAGCTGGGGGTACGAAAAGCCGGGGGTATGAAAAACTGAAAACAGGACATCCTCCGGTTCGATTCCCTTAATTCAAACTCCTTCTTTATGAGTTATCATAGAATAGACTCTGCACAGGTTTTCTATGCACAGGTTTTCTATGCACAGGTTTTGATTTGGCTCCTTGATTTTTAAGATCAACGTCACCAATTAAAGATTGAGTTTATGAAAACTCTGCCTACTAATTTCATCTTTATGTGACAATTACTTAATTCAAATTTCGGCCTTAATTCTGCACGCCGGCTGTTCAACTGATTTTCTCAGATTTTTTCTCATTATTACTAAAATATCATTTGCAGAGATGAAAAATAGACTCATAGTGTACAATATCACGAACAAATCCAAAGATGTCCAGCTTAAATTGAGGATTTCTACCAAGCCGAACTCTCAAATATGGGCATTCACAATTAGCCATAAACTTTAAAAATTTTTGTTACAACAAAAGTTCAGGTTAGATTAAAAGTGTTGAAGTGGATATATTATTTTATGTTGCAATCGAGTTAGTTAATCATGTATAAGTATCTAAATTTTGCCAGTTACTATAAAGAGAAATAGAATTATTTTATGTAAGTTTTCAATGTGAAACTTTATATACATCCAGGTAATCTGTTTCAGAAATGTATTATTCAAACCTGGAGTTTTTATGACAAAAGTCAAAAAAGTATTATTGCTGCTAAAAAATATGGTGTACGAAAGCACCAGCCCTAAGGAAACTCTCAAGTTTGCGAAGTACTACAGGAGTAAAGGGCTCGACGTGCTAGTTATTCTGTGGGGGCCTATGGGGGTGCTACTTGCAAAGAAAGATAAAATAAGAGGATCACCAAAGTACGATGACACTGTACAGGAATGTATAGATATGGGAGTGGAGTTTCGGTGCTGTCAGCTTGCCTCGGATATGATCGGGCTTAAAAAAGAAGAATTGATCCCTGGAATCGACTTTATCTGCTCAAAAGAGGTAGCGGAACTCTTTCTGAGATACACTGAAGAAAACCAGTTAATCATTACTTTCTGAGCCTTACAGATTCTAAAATTAAATGAGATGTTTAAGCAATAACAGCTTTAAGCAATTACATGTGTTTTATTGTAGCTTTTTCCAAGTCAGGTTTTCTTCAACCTAATAATTCTAGCCTGCTCCCAACCTGTCCTTCTACGAAATATAAACCTGAAACCGGCTTATAGAATATGTAATTTCCACTTCATTCAATTTTAACCGTTTTAGAATTCCTTTTGCTCTTTACTTACCCACATCAGTTTCATCTCGGATAAAAGTGCTCTTCTCGAGTCCAGAGTTCTGTTACCCAAGTTCCATCACCCGAGTCCCGTCTCGGGAGGACGGTTCCCTTTTCGCTCGCTTCGTTCTCTCAAGAGGGCTGAGTTAGGGATAAACAGCGTTAATCTTTACACAAATGAGTGGATTTAAAATTGCAGTTTTTCTGTCTCAAATCACTTAGAGGTCAGAGAAAACCAGGGGATTTTCTGAGAGAGCTAATCTGCAATTTTTCGTCTTTTCCGGTTTAATGGAGCTGTAACAGGGTCTGAGAATTTTTCTGTAAATCTTAAATTCTAAAATGCCATGATCTTTTTCGATATAGTTTAGACCGATAGAGCTTTTTATATGTACTTTATTTTTTATACTGTTCAGGGCTAACAGAAAATATCACATTGAGGAATGAATTATATGTCAATATGCACATATTAGAATAAAAATATAAAAACGCAAATCAAACAAGAGAGCGTTTGTGCACATAATAAGGGTAAAAATGGATTTTAATATAAAGTATACAACTTAAGTATAATACTTTAAAATGGTTATTTAATATTGAAAATTTCAGCCTAAGTATAATACTTTAAAATGGTTATTTAATATTGAAGATTTCAGCCTAAGTATACGACTTTAAAGTGGTTATTTAATATTGAAGATTTCAGCCCAAGCATACGACTTTAAAGTGGTTGTTTGATATTGAAGATTTCAGCCCTTCAGTCAATTAATTTTTAAGGAATAAAAAGAAAAAAATTTTAGCAGGTGATTTCATGTTTTTACAGGATTATGAATTAAGTGAAGAAGAAAAAGTTCTTTTACAAAAGGTTCTGGATGGAGATGTGGCTCTTCGTAAGATTGAGGAGTTTGCAGACCCAGTGACTTCAGTAAAAATCAGACGACTCGCAATACAGGAGTTTGCAAAACTTGAGTTTGAACATATCCAGAATTTTTCCATTGATGTTGAAGCAGCATCGAAAAAGAATATTGAAAATATGATAGGCGCAGTTCAGATTCCTCTCGGAGTTGCTGGACTTTTGAAGGTAAATGGCGAATATGCGAATTCCGAGTACTACATCCCTCTTGCTACAACTGAAGGAGCTCTTGTTGCCAGCGTAAATCGCGGCTGTTCGGTTATCACAAAATCAGGAGGAGCCAATGTCAGGGTCTTTGAAGACGAAATGACGAGAGCGCCTGTTTTTAAGTTTGAGAGTGTTATCAGAGCTAAAGAATTTTATGAGTGGGTAAAATGTCCTGAGATTTTTGAGAAGATGAAAGCCACTGCCGAGAAAACGACACGTTTTGGAAAATTGCTTTCTGTAAAACCCTTCATAGTCGGCACATATGTACACCTCAGGTTCTCGTATGATACAAAAGACGCTATGGGCATGAACATGGTGACTATAGCTACCGACGCGGTGATGCACCTTATAGAAGACGAATTCGGTGCACATTCCATTACCATTTCAGGAAATATGTGTACGGACAAAAAACCGGCTTCCATAAGCACAATTCTCGGAAGAGGAAAAACCGTTGTGGCTGAGGTTACGATTCCAAAGGAGATTGTCAAGGAGACCCTGAAATGTACACCTGAATCCATGTTTGAAGTAAACTACAGCAAAAACCTGCTTGGTTCGGCAAGAGCAGGTGCGCTTGGCTTCAATGCCCATGCTGCAAATATTATTGCTGCGATTTATCTGGCCTGTGGACAGGATGCGGCCCATGTTGTTGAAGGGAGCACTGCAATTACGAGCATGGAGCTTACGAAATATGACGAAATTCACTGCTCTGTTACTCTACCTGCTCTGCCTGTGGGAACCGTTGGTGGAGGCACTGGTCTTGGGACCCAGAGAGATTGTCTGAACATTCTTGACGTTGCAGGCGCAGGTGATGTTCCCGGAGTAAACTCTAAGAAATTTGCTGAAATCGTAGCTTCTGCCGTGCTTGCAGGAGAAATTAACCTTATAGGAGCTCAGGCTGCAGGACATCTTGCCCGTGCCCATGCTCAGCTAGGTCGTGGAAAGTTCTAACGCAACCGTTGCGCCGGTTGATCACGCCGGATAGGGTTCGGGGATAAGGTTCTCAAACTCAAACTTTCTCGGGTTTTCGGTCAAGCCTTTTTTAAAAAGGGTTGTGATCACGCAGGATAGGGTTTGGGGATAAGATCCTCAAACTCAAACTTTTTTCGGGTTTTCGCTCAAGCCTTTTTTAAAAAGGCTTATGATCACGTTGGATAGGGTTTGGGGATAAAATCCTCAAACTCAAACTTTTCTCTTGTTTTCGGTACACTTCCACTGATTTACGGAGATTTTGATTTTTCTCAGAACAGTTTCAAATTTGGGAGTAACTTCAAATTTAAGAACAGTTATCAAATTTGTAGACAGCTTTTCTATAATTCTTTATTAATATATCTTCATTTACCATCTTTTCTAATTTTTAAGAAAAGTTAATAAATCAGAAGATGTTAGTATCTATTGGAAATTTATGGGTATGTGTATGGGGGTAATTAATAGGGAACCATGTGGATCAGCTCCTGAATATCTCATTTCCCATCAAAAAACTCTGTTAAACTTGAGAAATAGATATGCTGAGAACATGACCCTTTAATTTCTCTATATACTTTCATTCAAAAATAATATTTGGAGTGAACTAGAATGAAAGGAATTTTTAGCATTTTTAGAAAAGATGATAAAGCCTTCACAGGGCTCGAATCAGCAATTGTGCTGACTGCTTTTGTAGTTGTGGCAGCAGTGTTTTCTTATGTAGTTCTTGGGGCAGGGTTTACAACTTCTGATACCGCCAAGAAGACTATTGATGAGGGTGTAAAACAAACTACTTCTTCCGTTGAACTTGCAGGTGATGTGATAGCAAAAGGTACTCCAACAACCACAACAACAGATGAAGACGGAGTAACAACAACGACCGGCGGAACAGTAGATACAATTCTTGTCACCCTTCAGCTTACAGCAGGGCAGTCTCCTGTGGATATCGGACCTGGAATGCTGGTGGTATCTTATGCTGACAGTGCTATCTACAACCCAGAAGTGATATGGTCTCAGTCATTTGTAGGGGATGACGATGGAGATGCGATTCTAGAACAGCACGAGAAAGTACAACTGGAAATCACTGTACCCAATACTGCACCAGACGTCGCATTGCTTGCGACTTCTGGTTCAGCGGAGAACACTGAATTCAGACTTGAGATAAAACCAAAGGTTGGCGCAATTGTTCCAGTAACAAGAGTAACTCCGGCACAGATCGATAAAGTTATGGTTCTGAAGTAATCCCTATGGATTTTAGGGGATACTTCCCCCTTCTTTTATGTGAAAATGAAGAAATTTCATTTTTTGTTCAGGTGGTTAATATGGAACTGGAGAAAAGAGTAGCAGATATGGAAACTGAACTTAAAATCGTAAAAGGGGAGATAAAGGAATTACTCGTGGATATAAGGGACCTTGTAAACAGAAATGAAAATCCCTTTTTCAATGGCCAGAAAAATGGAGTTTCAAGGCTTGAAACAAAAGGAAAAGGGGCAGAAGCGGAGAATCAACGGCCTGCTGATGAAGAAAAAAATGATAAAAATAAGGAAAGTGCCCAGGAACCGGTCGGAACCCTTTCTCCAGATGAGGTTCCCGAAGGAAATATTCCACAACAGAAAACTCCTACAAAGGAAATGCAGGCCATTGAACCTGAGATTTCAGCTCGAAAAATCGATACGTTTACCCTTGTCGAGCTCATGCGCTGGGTGGATTATGCTATCCGGACAGTTGGGCACAGCAACCTGGAAGTCCTGCTTGACCTGTATTCACTTACAGGACCGCTTTCTGAAGAGACCAGATATGTTATCAAAAATATTGCAAACCTTTCCGTTGAAGAGCCTGCATGTGAAGATAAGGTTAGCATGAAAGACAATATTACAGTGCTTTCGCAATTGAGTGCAATTCTCGACCCAAGAGAATTCAAAAATGGAATCAAGCCTCTTTACGAAGATTCCGGCTGGAGAGAAGACAAAAAAGGAAGACAGGATTTTTCTATAATTAAATGTACGAACTAAGAAACCGACTAGATGTACGACCGTTAAATTGACTGAAAAGCAGATCAAATGTTCAAATTAATACCAGTTAATCATTATTAGTGTCAGTAAACTTAGGTAAATACTGTATAATTTTATTAGTGTCAGTAAAATCAGGTAAATACTGTATAATTTTATTAGTGTCAGTAAAATCAGGTAAATACTGTATAATTTAATTAGTGTCAGTAAACTAAGGCAAATACTGTATAATTTAATTAGTGTCAGTAAACTCAGGTAAATACTGTATAATTTCACCGTTATTGTCGGACAGAATCAATGCTACTGGCATAATCGATATTCCTGACATAAACAGGTTGAGATATCACTATTATCTAACTGCTATATGCTCATTCAAATTGGTTTATGTTTTTTCAAACTTACCTGAGTTTATTCAAACTGATAAGGGAAAACAGAAAGTAAGGCGGGGTCGAAGAATGAGTGGGGAAGCGATAAGCTCTGCGATTCTAACAATAGCATCCATTATCTGTGCATTTTCATTTGTTTCAGTTGTATACCCGTCTGTAATTTCTGCAGGAGACCCTATAATCAGCCGTACTAATGCAATGGGAGACCAGATCCAGACCGATTTTGAAATATTACATGAGACAACTGCCGATGAAGGCTCAGAGGTTCACATATGGGTTAAAAACGTGGGACCTAAGGGGATATCTTCCGGTTTAATCCCGAGATCGGACCTTTTTTTTGGGGAGGTCGGGAAATTTGAAAGAATACCATATGATGAGAATGGAAGTCTGGCTCCTTGCTGGAACTACTCAATAGAGCAAAACAATGACGATAACTGGGACAAAGGGGAAACACTGCAGATCAGATTAAAGCCGGTTGATGTGCCTGTCAGCCGAGTGAAGTATTTCATTAAATTTAGTGCATACAATGGGGTTTCTGAAGAGGCCTATTTTACGGTGTCATGATGGGGTTCGGAACGGTTATTGCATCAATGCTTTCGGTTGCAATTCTCCTCCTGGCATCTTATGTCTGCTCAAGCGGGGGGTTTTACATGGCAGACGTTCTTGCAAATTCAGTAATGGAAATGCAGGAAAATGAGAATGAGATAATGAAAACCGAAATCGAAATTACAAATATCTCTGCAAATGAGGCCGGTATTTTCGTGTCCCTTAATAATACGGGCTCCACAAAGGTAGGAGACTATGATTATATGGACGTGATCGTGAAGTACTCCAACACATCCGGCATTGCAAAAACCATGTGGGTTCCTTACCAAGGAGATTCAGACGCATTAGAAAACAAATGGACTGTGGGAAATATAAGTCCAGATCTGGTAAATCCCGGAATTCTCGATCCGGGTGAGGAGATGGAACTGCAGATTTTGCTCGGAGATTCCCTAGAAAACAAGAGTGTAAACTGGCTGCTGGTGGCTGCCCCAAATGGAGTAAAGGCTTCAGGATATTTTAACGCATGAATTAGAGTACTGATTTGATAGGCCAGAATTAGATAACTGGTTTGATAATCCAGATTTAGAGTGCCGATTTGATAGGCCAGATTTAGATTACTGGTTTGATAATCCAGATTTAGATTACTGGTTTGATAATCCAGATTTAGATTACTGGTTTGATAGGCCAGATTTAGAGTACTGGTTTGATAGGCCAGAATTATTCAGGCTAAGTCAATGAGTTGAATTAGATAACTAAGGAGATAAAAAATTAGTTGATCTTTGAAAAAAGGGAGAGAGGAAAAATATGGGAGTAAGTTCGGAAGAGGCTTTATTTCTTGAAAATGAAGCATTTTGTGAAGAGGTATCAGATAAATCGGAAACTGAGAAGAAACCCTTAGAATTCATATCCTCAGGAAATCTGGAAATTGATAAGAAACTGGAAGGAGGCATACCCGCAGGTTCTTTATGCCTCCTCGAAGGAGCAAAAGGTAGTGGAAAATCAATTTTCATGCAGCAGATTATGTTGGGAGCTCTCAACCAGGATAAAAAAGTTTTAGCTTTGACGACAGAAAAAACCTCCCGAAACCTGTTGAATAATATGGAAAGCCTGAATCAGGACATATCAGATTATTTCATAATCGGCAGGTCAAAGATTTTTGAAATAAATGCAAGCTATGTTGAAGAAAATCCCGAGCTAAGTAATAATCTTCTAGAGAGGATGCTCAAATGCGTAAACGATTGTGACGAAGAACTTATCCTGATCGATTCTTTAACGATTTTAGCGGTTAGCGCCTCTGAAAATACCTTATTGAACTTTTTTAGGGAATGTGTAAAACTTTGTGATAAAGGAAAGACTATTTTAATAAGTGTTCATGGGTATGCATTCTCTCAGGAAGTGCTTTACAGGCTAAGATCCGTTTGCGATTCATGCCTGGAACTGAGAATTGAACAGGTCGGAGATAAACTGATAAAGACTATGGAAATTCAGAAGTTGAGGGGTGCCAGAAAAACTACTGGAAATATGTTAAGTTTTGATGTGAACAGTGAGTGTGGGCTTAAGATAATTCCAGTTTCGAAAGTCAAAGCCTGAAAGAGGAAAAACATCCGGAAAAAGTGCTCTTAAGAAAGAAGGCTCGAATGAGGATTTTAAATGGACGCTCTACCTTTTAACCCGTTGCCTGCACCGGTAAATGGAAAGCGCTCCAGAGAGGATGTACGTTTGAGACTTACTTCAGAATTGCGGGAATTTGTGGGCAGGGAAGAAAATAGTCACATTCTTGATTATATATGCCGACTTCCTCTGGAACAAGTCGCAATCCCGGAGTTCCATTTAAAGATCTCAAGAGCTATGAAAGGTATCAAACACCCAAACCTAATTTATCCTATTGGAAAAGGACTTGCTGTTCACATTTATCCTGATAAAGAAGACATAAGAAATTACTATATCCCGATAGAACCCTGTCTTTTTCAGGATATGAACAGCACACTTGAGGCTGTAGAAAAGCTGCTTATCGACGTTATACATGATGAGGATGTTGATACTAAGGACCTGGAAGAAAAGAAAAAACTTCTGGAAAGAGCCCTTGAAAAAGTTTGCATTATAGAAGAACACGTAAACGAAAGTGCAGAAAAAAAAAGTAAAGATTTTGAGGGGAATAAAACAGCCACGAGAGAGAAAAATGGCAAATTGAAAATCGGATTGATTGGAAATTTAAAAGAAGCCGGTAAAGCCTTCAAAATGAAAAAATGGGAAAATATCCGGGTAACTCCTGAAGAATTTCAAGCTATCAAATATCTTATGATAAGGGACAAGATCGGAATGGGAATGCTCGAACCTCTGTTGCTGGACTCGAATATAGAAGATATCAGTTGCAGCGGGCTTGGGAGGGTTTTCGTCGAGCATAAGATATTTTCGTCCCTTAAAACAGCAATTACGTTTCAGGAGACTGAGGAACTTAACTCTTTTATAATACAGATGTCTGAGAAGGTCGGAAAGCCAATCACATATCGAGATCCTATAGTTGATACCGCTCTTCCGGACGGGTCAAGGATTAACATTGTGTTCGGAGAAGATGTATCCAGAAGGGGGAGCAATTTTACCATAAGGAAATTTATGGGAACTCCGATTTCTATTCTTGAACTTATTGACTTTGGGACAATTGACTACGTTATGGCTGCATATATGTGGATGATGCTGAGGGCAGGGATGAACTGCTTTATTTCGGGGGAAACGGCTTCCGGAAAGACCACTATGATGAATGCAATAACTACTTTTCTTCCCCCTGAGTCAAAAATAGTTTCTATTGAAGACACGCCGGAACTGCAGGTTCCCCACAAGAACTGGACCAGAGAGGTTACAAGGACTACAAGAGAGGATAGCGGGTCTGATGTCTCGATGTTTGACCTGTTAAAAGCTGCCCTTCGCCAGCGCCCGAATGAGATTATAATCGGAGAAATCCGTGGAGTAGAAGGCAGCATTGCTTTTCAGGCTATGCAAACAGGGCACCCTGTCATGTCTACTTTCCATGCCGCATCCGTCGAAAAACTCATTCAAAGACTAACAGGAGACCCGATCAATGTTCCCAAGAACTATGTAGATAACCTGAATGTGGTTATCATCCAGAGCGCGGTAAATATCCCTGGAAAAGGGATGGGAAGAAGAGTCCTGAGCATAAACGAAATTGTAGGCTATGATTCCTTTAATCAGGCTTTCAATTTCATGGATATATTTAAGTGGGACCCTGCAACAGATACTTTCAAATTTACGGGAAAAAATAATTCATATTTGCTGGAGCAAAAGATTGCTCCGCGTATAGGAATTCCGGAAAACCAGGTCCGAAAAATATATTCAGAACTTGAAAGGAAAGGAAAAATACTCAAGAAGATCCATCAGGCGAAAATTACCAACTTCTACGATCTCTTCAATACTTTGATCCAGATTGAGGAGGCTGGTTTAATATCATGAGAAATGTCATGAGAAATGTCGTGAGACCTGAGGAGAAACTTGCGTACCTGAAAGCAGAAGCTGACCAGCATGGGTTTGAGGGCTACTTTAATCTTGCACGGCAACTGAAGGACACAAAGGTTGTTGAAAGAGTCAATGATGATATGCTCTTCCTGCTCACTTATATGGCAGCGATTTCAACAGCCGATATTGAAAGAGACAGGATTTTCGATTATGCAGGCTCTCAGAAAGAGTATGAAGCTTCAAAATATTTCAGGCAGATTCATAACCTTGCCTCAAAATGGGGCTATGCATATGCAAAAGCCTGCAAATATATCTCTCAGCGATTGCAGGACGAGTACCTTTCAAAACTTTTTGGACGAATGTCAAATATTCTTTCGTCTGGAGAACCGGAAAAAAACTTTCTGAAACAAGAAAAACTAACAAGGGAAGAAATATTTTCCAATGAATATGAAAGAAGTATCGAATCCCTGAAAAAATGGACAGATGGATATACTGCCCTGATGGTGTCCGTAACCCTTGTTGTTACTATAATTCTTGTTTCAGTCATGATCTATAATATAACAAATATAGGAACGATTGCTTTTCTTGTTGTATTACTAACTGTTTTTATCTGTGGGATTGCGCTTTTTATCATATATAAAGCCGCTCCTGCTGAAAAGAAGCTTCATACACTGAGCAGGCGGTCAAAGGAACAGGAAATTATCAGGTTTTTGAGTCGGATTTTGCTTCCACTGGGAGCAATTTCGGTCATTGTTCTCATCCTAATCGGTACAGAGCTCCAGTATATTTTGCTTGCAATAACTTTCTTTACGCTTCCGATAGGCTTCTTTGCGATGATAGATGACCGAAATGTCGATGAAAGAGATAGTAGCTTTCCCGCATTTGTAAAGACTCTTGGCACTCTTGCAGGAACAACAGGAATCACTATTCGAAGTGCAATGGAGGACCTTGATAAAGAAACTATAGGCGGCCTCAGGCCTGGGGTTGAGGAATTACATGCAGGGCTTTCCCTGGGACTTAAGTCGAAGCTCTGCTGGGATAAATTCATAGGAGAAACAGGTTCCGAACTGATCAACCGATGCTCAAGGATCTTCACGGACGCAGTTGAGCTTGGAGGAGACCCTGCCGAAATAGGAGAAATAGTCTCATCCTCAAGTCTTTCTATTGTACTTCTCAGGATGAAAAGACAGCTTGTCAGTTCCGGTTTTCGCGGCCTTGCCATAACTCTCCATGTTGTTATGATCGGGCTTCTAATCTTTATAATTGAGATAATTTCCAAATTTAGCGGGCTCGTTTCTGGAATGAATGAGTCTTATTCTTCGATTCAGGGAGGCGCTTCCGGAATGGGGATGAGCATGTTCAATGTTACTGAAAGCATACCGTTGCTTTATACATTTACCCTTTCCGTGGTGCTTATTCTAACAATTTCAAATACTCTTGTAGTAAAAATTGTCGAGGGTGGAGGAAACTGTAAGCTCTTTTTCTATGGAGGCTTGATGTCAGGAATTTCCGGGCTCTGTATGATCATTGTCCCGCCAGTTGTATCAGGGGTATTTACGTTTCAGATGTGATAAATTGAAAAATGCAAATTTTAACTAAATGTAAATTTGAACTAAATGTAAATTTGAACTAATATAAATTTGAACTAAATATAAATTTGAACTAAAAGAACTAAAAGAAAAATTCAGGGTTGGTGGGAGGTAACAGAATGGATGCATTAAATAACTTGAGAATTAAAGGGCTAAAAAATCTAAAAATCAATGGATTCAAATTTCTAAAAGTTAACGAATTGAAGCATTTGATATCTAAGCCTGGGAGCCAAGATGATATGGAACTTGGGGATTTGATAAAAAGTAAAAAGGAGGTTGAAATCAAAATCAGGAAACTGTTTAGGGAAAAGAAAGAATTGGAATCCCAGATTGAAAAGAAAGAACTTGAATCCTGGGTTGAAAAGAAAGAATTGGAATCCCGAATTGAAAAGAAAGAATTTGAGTCCCGGATTGAAAAGAAAGAATTTGAGTCCCGGATTGAAAAGAAAGAACTTGAGTCCCGGACTGGTCAGCTTCAAGAAACCGAAGACGAAAAAAGAGAAGAAATATCTGAGTTTATCTGGAGAGAGGAAATCTTTCCTCCGCTTCGCAGAAATATGCATCAAGAAGTATCCAGATCTCTTGAAGGTGAAACTGATTCTTTGCAAAAAGAATATGCTGAAATTTCAGAGAGGATAAATAGCCAAACAGGTAACAAAATTGAAGGCTCCGATAAATCTCTTGAATCAAAAGAAACCGTTGAAATCGAAGAGGCCAATATAACAGAGATAGGGGTTAAAGAAGAAGCAGATTCTGCCAGTGAAAAAAATGATGTGAAAGGCGATGAAAGAACTGATTTCGATGATATGAGAAAAAAAGCTGAAGAAATTGCTTTTCTGGAAAATACAGACAAACCAGAAACTGTCGAGACTGCTTTGGAAGATTGTGAAAAAGGAGAAAATAAAAGACTTGCTTTAGAAGATAATGAAAAAGAAGATAAAATTCCTGAAAAGAGAAAAACTGAAAGTGAAAACCCTGCTCCTGGCATTTTTGGAAATAACCTGATTCAAGAGTTGCTGGAAAGCGAAGACCTGTGCCCTGAGGAAGAGCAAAATTTCATGAAGTATATTGGGGAATCAAGTGTTTCTGAACTTATCACGGATTTAATAGAAGTGAAATGCCTCCTTACCGAAGCAGGGCCCTGAAAGTTTGATTAAATATAAAATAAGCATGTAACTCTTCAAATAAAAGGAATAAACAAATAAAGGCACCTGAAAGCACCTTTATCCCAGGAAACTCAAAAATAGTGACAGAAATCCCGCCAAGCGAAAATCCTGCCACAGAGCTCTTAAAGAATAGTTCTTAAGATACAGCTTTAGAAGGAAACAGTTCTTAAGATACAGCTTTAGAAGGAAATAGTTCTTAAGATACAGATTTAGAAAGAAGTTCTTAAGAGTTTGCTCTTACTTTTTTCACTTATGGAAAAGTCCTTCTTTTGCTTTATTAAGATGTTTATTTGCTTCCTCCATTTTACTGGCAGCTTCAAGGATATCCTCGGAAGCTTCAAGAAAACCATCTTTTTTGGCTCTCTGAGCCCATTCTTTGAAACTTTCAATGTGGCTTTCGTTGTGCTCGATCCAGTGCTCAATCAAATGTGAAAGGTTATCGTGACTAAGTTCTTCAGTAATAGTTTTCCCTCCTGTCCAAAATATATACGATTCATGGTATAAATGCCCGCTGGATATAATTAGAATTTTTGAACAGATACCTCGGAAAGACAGAAAATAGATCTAAAGAGACAATAGGTAGAAGATCCGGAATAGGTAAAAGATCCGGAATAGGTAAAAGATCCGGAATAGGTAAAAGATCCGGAATAGGTAGAAAATCCGGAATAGGTAGAAGATCCGAAATAGGCAGAAGATCCGAAATAGGTAAAAGATCCGGAATAGGTAGAAAATCCGGAATAGGTAGGAGATCCGGGATAGAAAATAATCTGATACCTTAGTTTGACAGCACCCACTAATTGATACTGACAATTTCCCCTCTTTTTTAGCCCAAATGGACTTGACCATTTGTTTAAATTTATAAAAATTTATGATTTATTCTATGTAATTCCACTCTTT
>Ga0268360_1001232_pt1 | contig 28952 bp, 26 predicted proteins | sample BioMet11_FD_192465 | JGI IMG/M metagenome (GOLD analysis project Ga0268360, IMG submission 192465) | Sewage microbial communities from Oakland, California, United States - Biofuel 11 (Illumina Assembly) | ecosystem: Engineered > Wastewater > Sewage > Unclassified | place: USA: California... | reverse complement strand
CCGAGAAAGTGGAATACCCCATCGCGACCATGGCGGTCTCCCCGAGTCCCAGGATAAAGCCGCCTGCAACCGCGCCCGGAATGTTCCCTATGCCGCCGATAACGGCGGCAACAAAGCACTTTAAGCCGGGAAGGGATCCGGAAAACGGGAATACGGTCATACGGTCCGTAAAGTAAAGAATAGATCCTACGCCCGCAAGAAGCGATCCGATCGCAAAAGTAAAAGAAATGGTACGGTCTATCTTAATGCCCATGAGCTGGGCAGTCTCATAATCTTTTGAGACTGCCCGCATGGCCATGCCGATTTTGGTATGGTTGATCAGCTGGATCAGGATAAAAACAAGCGCGACCGTAAGAACCGGCGTAAGGAACGTGACAAAGGATGCAGACAGCCCGCCGATCTGGTAGACCTTCTTTAATCCCGGGATTTCCGGGTAGCCTTTCGGCAGGGCGGTAAAAAGATAAGTCGCCAGATTCTGAAGAAGGTAGGATACACCGATCGCGGAGATCATGACACTCATCCGCGGTGCGGTCCGAAGCGGTTTGTAGGCGACTCTTTCAATTCCCACACCCAGAATGGTGGTGATGATGAGGACGAGAGGAATGGAGATCCACCACGGAAAAACTGCCATGGCAAAAATCATGAAGTAACCTGCCATCATGAAGATATCCCCGTGTGCAAAGTTGATCAGACGCAGGATACCGTAAACCAGTGTATATCCGATCGCAATCAGCGCATAAGCCCCGCCCAGAGATATCCCCGTGAGACATTGCTGTAAAAAAGTTGTTGAACTCATTGTTTTCCTTTCGGAGGTCTTTCACCCGGGGTCATTGAACCTTTGTTGTAGTCAGGAATTTGAATTTGCCGTCCTGCACGGTCTTGATATAAGCCATATCCTTCTTGGCATCGCCGTTTTCATCAAATGAAATGCTTCCGGTAACACCGTCTACTTTTAAGGTTTTCAGGGAATCGCGGATCTTGGTCGTATCGGTGGATCCTGCAGCTTCAATGGCCTTGATGGCGCAGAGATATGCATCGTATCCCAAAGCGGAAACAGCCGGGATGATGTCGGGATTTTCAACCTTGTTGTTCTTCATGTACTCTTTATATCCGGTAACAAAGCTCTTGCCTTCATCGTTCGCGGGATCGCTCTCATCATAGAAAGTGGAAAGAACAATTCCTTCCGCATCTTTTCCTGCGTTCTCGATGATGGTGGAATTTTCCCAGGTATCCCCTGCGGCGATTACGGACTTAATGCCAAGCTCACGTGCCTGCTTGATGATCAGCGGAGCGGTCGTGATGGAAGACGGGGCAAAAATGATATCCGGATTTGCGGCCTTGATGTTGGTTAAAATGGCCTTGAAATCCGTCTGATTTGTCTGGAACTGTTCGGAGTCCGCAATGGTTCCTCCGAGTTTCTGGTAAGCGGTCGTAAAGAAGGAACCGAGGCCGGAAGAATAATCATCGCCGAGCTGTGTGATGACGGCTGCCTTCTTTAAATTATTCTGCCATGCGTAGTTGGCCATGACGGTACCCTGGAACGGATCCAGGAAGCAGACACGGAAATAAAAATCATTTCCCTTCGTGACCTGGGGATTGGTGCAGGAACATCCGATGGCCGGGATCTTGGCATCGGCAAAATACTGACCGGCAGCGATGGAAACGCCGGAACCGTAGCTTCCCAGAACAACAGAGACCTTTTCACTGACCAGTTTCTGGGCAGCGGTAACGGCTTCCGTCTTATCGGATTTGTTATCGACTTCCACGAGTTTGACATTGTAGGTATCGTTCCCGATCTTTACAGTCGGGTATTTCTGGTTTGCATAGCGGATTCCCTGAACCTCCTGAAGTCCGCCGCCGCCGTTTTCACCCGTCTGCGGTTCGAACACACCGATCTTGATTGTCTTGTTGCCGGATGAACTTCCGCCGCAGCCTGCAAGCATGCTGACAGCAAGAACAGCAGAAAGACCCACTGCAAAAACTTTTCTCATTTTCATAATACGCCTCCTTTAATTCTGTTTTGTGTATAACAGAAAGACACTTGTCTTTAAACTGTATACAAAAAATATTATAACACCATATGTATAAAAGACAAGAAAAAAGGGAGCTGAAAAAAAGGAGCTGAAAAAAGGAAACTGAAAACGCAAACTGAAAAATTCAAGGAAAATGTAATGAAACTTCAATTGCATCCGGGTAGATCTGCTGATAGAATGATTTTGCAAAAGGAAGGAGAATGCACGGATGGCAGATATGAAAAACAGAAAAATAAAAAAAACAGCGGCCGTATTCCTTTCGCTGATGATGATTTTTTTATCGACTGTGACAGGAAATGCTTCTGTGATAAAAAATAAATATGGAGGAGTTTCACAGGGCCCTTCCTCTTCCGGGAACATGAGAATCTATGTGAGCAAGAAAAACCGTACGCTTACCCTGTATGACGTGGATGCAAAAGTTGCGGAATGGCCCTGTAATATCGGAACCTATTCCGATGAAGGCGACAAGAAAGTGGAAGGAGACTCCACAACGCCGAGCGGTAAATTTTATGTATGTACAAGAAATGATAAAAGTGTCTGCTACCTGGCTCTGGGCGTTTCCTATCCGTCTGTGGACGATGCGGAGAGAGGCCTGCGTGCCGGACTGATCACGGAGAATCAGTATACCGCAATCCGAAAGGCTGCGGCTCTGAAACAGCAGCCGCCGTGGGACACGGCTCTCGGCGGGACAATCGAAATTCACGGCGGCTATGCGGAAGGCGCCGCCACGCACGGATGTGTGGCAGTCGATAATTCTGTTATGGATATACTTTGGGATAAATGCGCGATGGGAACCACCATCCAGATCGGACCATGATATGACGGGACTCGGCACTATTGTAAATGCGGCGGCAATTCTGGCAGGAGCTACCGTAGGACTTTTCATTAAGGGAGGCCTGCCGGAACGCTTTCAGAAAATCACTACGACCGCAATAGGCCTGGCAACCATATTTATCGGAATTTCAGGAGCATTGACAGGGCTTCTTACCGTCAGCGGAACATCCCTTTCCACAACCAACACAATGGTTATGATCATTTCTCTTTTGGCCGGCGGGGTGGTCGGAGAGGCAATCGATATCGAAAAACAGCTGGAACACTTCGGAGATTTCTGCCGGAATAAATTCGCATCGAAGTCAAAAGGAGATTCCACCTTTTCAGAAGCGTTCGTGACAAGTACGCTTCTTTACTGCGTCGGGGCCATGGCGATCGTGGGTTCCTTAAATGACGGCCTGCTGCAGGACCATTCCGTTCTGTTTGCAAAAGCAACACTGGACGGAATTATGGCAATCATATTCGGAGCCTCTCTGGGCGCAGGTGTTTATCTGTCCGTTATTCCGGTTGTCCTTTATCAGGGAGGAATCACCATCCTTGCCAAAATGATCAAACCGTATCTTTCGGATGTGATGATAAGCCGCCAGGCCTTTGTGGGTTCTGTTCTGATCTTTTCCATCGGGATCAATTTTATTTTCGGAAAAAAGGTCAAACTCGGGAACCTGATGCCCGCCATGTTTGTGCCGCTTTTATTATGGTGGATGAAATAAGAAAGAATACCCGCATGTCTCCGGAGGGTCACTGCAAAGTCTCCGGAGCAATCCGTGATATTACTTTTGGCGACCACATCATTTTATTGTCTTGACGGCGGGAAAGCAGGAGTATATAATACATAAGTCGCGTTTTTGGGCTATCGCCAAATGGTAAGGCAACGGACTCTGACTCCGTCATTTGCTGGTTCGAATCCAGCTAGCCCAGCTGATGATAGGGAGTTTTCTGAAATCGGACACTTTTTCCCAGGTGTCCGTTTTTTATTTCGGAATTTTCAGCGGCAATTTCTCCGCCGATCAGAACATATTTTATTCCGACGGGGGGAAGCATCGGCTCTTCATAGGTGGAACGGGAAGATATTTCTCCGGGATCAAAGATCACAAGATCCGCATCGGAGCCGGGAGAAAGCCTTCCTTTATTCGGAAGGCCGAGCCGTTCGGCGGAAAGGGAAGTCATCTTTGCGATTCCCTCCGACAGAGATATGTCACCGTTCTGTACATACCGGTCCAGAAAATGCGGAAAAGTTCCGGCGGCTCTCGGGTGACCGAAGCCGTTGTCCACATAGCCGTCGCTTCCGATCATGCACAGGGGATGCTTCAATGCAAGATGGACTTCCTCTGCATTCATCACATGACAGACGGTGATCATATCCGGACGTTCTTTCCGAAGCTTATGAAATAATTCTTCCGTGCATCGTTTTCCGGCATACGGTTCCTCGCAGAGTTCGATCACATCGTATCCGCAGGAATAGCGTTCCATCCAGCCGTCATCATAAGTGGTTTCTCCGATATCGGTTGAAAAGGCATCATAGGGATAGCAGTCAAAGGTGATGTCCGTACCTTCCGCACGGAGGGCATCGATCTGCCGGAGCACCTGCTCCATCTGACCGAAGGCACCCATGCTGCCGATGTGGGAAATTTCAACGGGGATGGGCAGAAGCTTTCCGGCTTCTGCGGCTTCCTCTACAGAGCTGAAAATTCCGGCGGCATCATCACGCACATGAACGGAGATCAGACGTTTTTCCGGAGCGCAGAGTTCGGCTGTTTTCAGAAACTCCTGCCGGTCTGTTCCGGGCACGTACCGTAAGCCGTAGGAGATCCCGAGGCAGCCCCGGAAGAGAGCACGGGAGAGTTCTTCCCGAAGAAAAGAAAGCTGTTCTGTGGGGATGGAGGCATACTTATTTTCTGCGCCGGTCTTTTCCCGGTAGAACTGGTGCCCGGCAAAGAGGGCGATGTTTACCGGTGTGCCGTATTTGTCCGCAAGATCCAGATAGTCTCCGGGATCTATTTTATTGCTTCCGCAGTTTCCGCCGACCGCGGTGGTCACACCCATCCGCAGCATGGCGTTAAAAATGCAGGGCTTTATTTTTCCGTCCGCATCGACCGGATCTTCATGCATGTGGATGTCGATGAAGCCGGGGGCCACGGTAAGACCGGATGCGTCGATCACATGGTCTGCTTCCGCTGCGGGAATTCCGGGCTTTTCGACAGCTTCTATTTTCCTGTCTTTTATGAGTACATCCATCAGACTGTTGATCCTGTTTGCCGGATCGATAACAGTTCCGTTTTTAATGAGAGTTTTCATGCCTGCCATTATAGCACACATGAAGCACGGCGCTCGGAGAGATGCGGCCGGATGGCGCCGTTCGGGATGCGGTACAAAAGGAACCTGAAGCATGGCGGCGGAGAGATGCGGACAGGTCCGCTCAGGATGTGGTACAAAAGAAACCTTCTGCGTGGTACAATAAATACTTAGGCAGAAGAACAGAAAAGAGAGAAAATCATGTACTCATTTGACAGTACGGTTCGCTACAGTGAAACAGATGAAAAGGGACGCCTTTCGATGACGGCGCTGATAGACTATCTTCAGGATTGTTCCACTTTTCAGTGTGAATCCCTTGGCATAGGGATGGAACACCTGAAGAAAGAAAAGATCGGATGGTATCTGGCAGCATGGAAAATCGAAATCCCGGACCTGCCAGTCATGAATGATAAAATAACCGTCAGTACCTGGGCTTACGATTTTCGCGGCATATACGGTTCACGTAATTTTACCATCCGGGATCCCGATGGGAAGTATTATGTGAAGGCGGATTCCCTCTGGTTTTTATTCGATCTCGAAAAAGGGGTGCCGGTAAGAGCACCAGGGGGAGAAACGGAGCCGCTCCTTGAACCGGACAGAGCGAGGCTGGACATGCTGCCCATGGAACGAAAGATCGTGCCGGAGGGGGAAGGAAGAAAAACAACTCCCGTCAGGGTGATGAAGCATCATCTGGATACCAATCATCACGTAAACAATGCGCAGTACGTGGATATGGCACGGGAGGCAATCGCAGAAGATTTTAAAATTTCAGAACTGGATGTGCAGTATAAAAAGGCAGCGGTGCTGGATGATCTGATCTGTCCTTCGGTACACCGGGCGGAAAACGGTTTTACAGTGGATCTTGCAGACGAACAGGGCAATTCCTATGCCGTTGTCCGCATTGTGCGATTGTAAGGAGGGAGCCGCAGGCGACCGGGGACCCCAGCCGAAAGACGATAGAAAACCGAAACTCCGGTTACGAGGCGATAGGGGTAAGGAGGGAGCCGCAGGCGACCGGGGACCCCAGCCGAAAGACGATAGAAAACCGAAACTCCGGTTACGAGGCGATAGGGGTAAGGAGGGAGCCGCAGGCGACCGGGGACCCCAGCCGAAAGACGATAGAAAACCGAAACTCCGGTTACGAGGCGATAGGGGTAAGGAGGGAGCCGCAGGCGACCTTGCGTGGGAAACGGACTTTTGACACGGATCATATAATCGGGAAACCGCAAAAGAAAGAGAGCTTACATGGAACAGGGAAAAATTCAGACTTTGAAAATTGTCCGCATCAAACCGGTAGGGGCATATCTTGCAGATCCGGATAATATGGATCCGGAAACAAAAGATGCAGTGCTTCTTCCGAAAAAACAGGTTCCGGACGGCAGTACGCCGGGAGAGAGTGTTGAGGTTTTTCTGTACACCGACAGCAGCGACAGACCGGTTGCGACAACGGCAAAACCATATCTTACGGTCGGGGAGGTCGGAAAACTTGCCGTGACAGAACTGGAAAAGGTCGGTACATTTCTGGATATCGGTCTGGAAAAAGATGTGCTTCTCCCGTTTAAGGAAACAGAAGGAAAACCGCAGAAAGGCGATGTGCTTCTGGTCGCTCTGACGCTGGATAAAGCCAAAAGGCTTGTGGCGACCATGCACGTTTATCCGTATCTGAAAACGGGATCTCCTTATCAAAAGAACGATGCGGTCAAGGCGACCGTTTACGAGGTAAAAGAAAATATCGGTGCGTTTGCGGCGGTGGACAACCTTTACTTCGGACTTATCCCGACAAGTGAGGTCTACGAAAACTATTCGGTAGGGCAGGAAGTGGAAGCGAGAGTCATGCGGGTCCGGGAAGACGGAAAGCTGGATTTAAGTCCGCGGAAAAAATCCTATCTGCAAATGGATGAGGATGCGGAAAAGATATTTTCTGCCATTGAAGAAAACGACGGGAAACTTTCCTTTACGGATAAAGCGGATCCGGCTTTTATCCGGGAGAAATTCCGGATGAGCAAAAATGAATTCAAGCGTGCAGTGGGACGTCTTTTAAAGGAAGGGAAAATCATTCTGACGGATCATTCCATCGAGAAAAAATAAATTTATGAAAAGAAAAATACCTGTTTTCTGGGAATATGCTGCCATTCTGGCGGGTACTTTTATCATGGGATTCGCCATAAAGAATCTGTATGATCCCATTGCCCTCGTTACCGGCGGTTTTACCGGCATTGCCATTATTTTGAAGAACCTGCTCGGAGTTCCCCTTTGGATCACGAACACCCTTTTGAACATTCCGCTTTTTCTGGTTGCCATTCCGAAACTCGGATGGAATTTTGTAAAAAGGACTTTTTTTGCTACGGTATGTCTTTCTCTGGCGCTTGCGGTCATTCCGGACAGCAGGTTTCTGGCGGATGATCTGTTCCTTTCCGCCCTGTCGGGAGGGGTCTTAAACGGAATAGGGATAGGCCTTGTATTTGTTTTTCAGGCAACGACCGGCGGCACCGATATGCTGGCTGTTCTCCTGCATCGGAAAATACGCAGGTTCAGCGTGATGGAAATCATGGAAGTCATAGACGGTCTGATCGTGATAATCGGAATTCCGCTGTTCGGAATCCGCCGCACGCTTTATGCGATCATAGCTATTTTTCTCGTATCGAAGGTTTCGGATACCATTATGGAGGGCCTTAAGTTTTCAAAACAGGTGTTTATCATTTCCGAAAAGTCGGAGTCGGTAGCGGATAAGATCATGCATGAACTGGGACGCGGGGTGACCGGAATAGAAGCAAGAGGAATGTATACCGGCAGCGGAAAACAGATGCTTTTCTGTGTGGTTCCGAAGAAAGAGATCGCACGGCTGAAAGAACTTGTCGGCACGGAGGACCCGGATGCTTTTGTGATCGTTTCCGATGCCAGAGAGGTATTCGGAGAAGGATTTTTAGAAGAATACGACAAAATCCTACAGTAAAAGTGGTAAAACTGCACCAAAAAAAGGGATGTAATTTACCAAACAGCTTGCTTTTCTTGTTATTTTGCCTTACTATTAGAAAAATAGCTGTTGTTTTAAAACAAATTGCTCATAATCCTGTACGGAGGAATAAAAATGATTTCCAATCAAATACTGCAGACGACCCTGGAAGGGTTAAAGGATATCACAAGAATCAATCTTTGCATTTGCGATACAGAAGGGAAAATGCTGGCTTCCACTTTTGAAGGAGCGGAAAGTCTGGAAGCATCCGCATTGGAATTTGTAGGATCTCCGGCAGAATCCCAGGCGGTGAACGGATATCAGTTCTTCAAGGTATTTGATGATGCGCAGCTGGAGTATATGCTGCTTGCACAGGGTTCTACGGATGATGTTTACATGGTCGGGAAACTTGCTGCTTTTCAGGTGCAGAATCTGCTGACGGCATACAAGGAACGATTTGACAAGGATAATTTTATCAAGAATCTGCTGCTGGATAATCTCCTTCTTGTCGATATTTACAACCGGGCCAAAAAGCTTCACATCGAAACAAATGTGAAGCGGGTCGTTTTCATCATCGAGACAAATAACGAAAAAGATATCAATGCGCTGGAAACAGTCCGCGGATTATTCTCCGAGAAAAACAAGGACTTTGTTACGGCAGTGGATGGAAAAAATATCATACTGGTGCGGGAACTCAGAGACAGCGAAGCCTATACGGATCTGGAAAAAGTGGCTAACGGGATTTCCGAGGAACTTACCGGGGTCAATATCGAAAATACGAGCATTGCTTACGGGACCATTGTAAATGAGATCAAGGAAGTATCCCGTTCCTATAAGGAAGCCAAGATGGCGCTGGATGTGGGAAAAATTTTCTACAGTTCCCAGAATGTGGTCGCCTATTCAAAACTCGGGATAGGGAGACTGATCTATCAGCTTCCCATTCCTCTGTGCAAAATGTTTATCAGGGAAATCTTTGATGGCAAAAATCCGGATGATTTTGATGAGGAGACCTTGCAGACGATCAATAAGTTCTTTGAAAACAGTCTGAACGTATCCGAAACTTCCCGTCAGCTTTACATTCACAGAAATACGCTGGTCTACCGGCTGGATAAGCTTCAGAAATCCACCGGGCTTGACCTTCGTGTTTTTGAGGATGCCATTACCTTTAAGATTGCACTCATGGTCGTAAAATATATGAATTACATGGAGACAATAGATTACTGATGATTGAGCTTTCCGATGTCAGCAAAACCTATGAAACGGGAACCCGGGCACTTCGCCATGTGGACCTGAAAGTAGAAGACGGGGAGTTTGTTTTTGTCATGGGGCGTTCCGGCTCCGGGAAATCAACATTGCTCAGACTTTTGCTGAAGGAAATGGAACCGGATTCCGGGACTCTTATCGTCAACGATATGCCGCTTTGCGGCATGCCGCGTCGTTTTATTCCGAAATACAGAAGAACCATAGGCATGGTATTCCAGGACTTCCGGCTGCTGAAGGATTTGAATGTGTATGATAATGTGGCGTTTGCACAGCGCGTGATCGGAAAGGGCACCCGGGAAATCCGGGAAAATGTTCCCGAGGTTCTGCGGAAAGTTTCTCTTTCTTCCAGGTATAAATCGAAACCCGCCCAGCTTTCCGGCGGAGAACAGCAGCGGACCGCCATTGCAAGAGCAATTGTGAACAAACCGTCCCTTCTTCTTGCGGATGAGCCTACCGGAAATCTGGATGCTAAAACCGCAGATGAGATCATGTGCCTTCTGGAGGAGATCAACCGGGCCGGCACTACCGTGATTGTGATCACCCATTCCCGGGAAGTAGTGGAAAAAATGAATAAAAGGGTCATTGTTCTGGATAAGGGGATCATAACAGGCGATACCTGCAGGGGCGAAACATGAAACTAAGCACATTCGTTTACTGCATCAGGGAAGGTTTTAAGAATATATGCCGGAATATTAAGTTTTCGCTTGCCAGTATGGCAACGGTTTCGGCATGTATTTTTTTGTTCTGCCTTTTTTTCTCTCTCATCGCGAATCTGCAGTATATTGTAAAAAATGCGGAGACTGGGGTAGGGATAACGGTACTTTTCAACGAAGACCTTTCGGAATCCGATATTCTGAAGATCGGGGAAAAAATCAAGGCCAGACCGGAAGTCCGGGAGGCAACCTTTATTTCTGCGGAAGAGGCATGGGATAATTTTAAAAAGGACTATTTCCGCGGAAAAGAAGAACTGGCAAAGGGTTTTGAAAAAGACAATCCCCTTGCCGGAAGCGCTTCTTACAATATATTTCTGAATGATATTTCAAAACAGGAATCGTTTGTTTCCTGGTTAAAGGAACAGGCCGGCGTACGGACGGTCAACTATTCCAGCTCTGCGGTGGCATCGCTCTCCAGCTTTAACCGCATGATCGCCATGATTTCCGCAGCCATTATTCTGGTACTGCTCCTGGTTGCGGTTTTTCTGATCAGCAATACCATAAGCGTAGCCGCCGAATTCCGAAAGACCGAAAACGGGATCATGCGCCTTATCGGTGCAACAAACGGTATGATCCGCGCTCCCTTTGTGATAGAAGGAACGATAATCGGTCTTGTGGGAGCAATGGTGCCGCTGTTATTGATCTATTATCTTTATGCAAAGGTGATCGCCTATTTATCTGCGCGATTTGAGATTCTTTCCGGTGTTTTTCGCTTTCTGCCGATTGAATCTGTTTTTCCGCAGATGTCTCTTGCGGCTTTGATCCTCGGAGGCGGACTCGGCTTTCTGGTCAGTTTCTTTACCATACGGAAACATCTGAAAGTGTGAAGGAGAAAAGAGAGTGCAAAGAAACGGGAAAAAAGTTGTTTTTTTTCTTCTGCTCGCGGTACTGACAGCGGCATTTGTTTTTGGTGATGCAGGTTCCTGCGCATTTGCGGAAAAAAGCAGCGATCAGTCCAGAATAGAAGATGCGGGAGAAAAAAAGAGCGTATTGGAACAGGAAAAAGAGAAAACACAGACGGTCCTGGACAACCTGAAGAATCTGAAGTCGGACACATCCGCTTATATCCAGAAGATCGATGAAAATCTGGATGAAATCAATTCCGAGATAGACAGTCTGAATACCGGGATAACCGGAAAAGAACAGGAAATTGCGGATGCGGACAGGGAACTGCAGTCAGCCGAACAGGTATCGGCCGGACAGTATGAAGACATGAAACTGCGGATCAAATATATGTATGAAAAAGGAAATACAGGCTATCTGGATCTTCTTTTTTCCTCCGCAAACCTGAACGAATTTTTAAACCGTGCGGAATATGTGAAAAAGATTACCGAATATGACAGAAATGAATTGACTTCCTATGAGAATACCTGCAGTGACATCAATGCAAAAAAGGAAAAACTCGTATCCGAAAAAGCGGATCTGGAAAAACTGAAAGAGGAAGCAAATGCAAAACAGGATTCGGCACAGACACTGATGTCTGAAAAGAAAAAGGAACTTTCCGGCTACGAAACCAAAATCGGATCTGCCGAAACGGATCTTGCCGAATACAATAAACAGATCAAAGCACAGGAAGATGAGATCAAAGCAATCGAGGCGGAAGTAAAACGAAAAGAAGAAGCTGCCATAAAAGCGGCAAAGGAGGCTGCGGAAGCGGCATCCAGGGCGGCAGCGGAAGCAGGTAAGACCCCTTCAAAAGGGTCGATCCAGGTCGCCGAAAAAAGTCTCGGAGATATCCGCTTTATCTGGCCGTGTCCTTCCGGAAGCACCATTACCTCCGCGTTTGGCAGCCGGGAAGCACCTCTGGAAGGCGCAAGTACCAGCCACATGGGAATTGATATTTCGGCACCGACAGGGTCCAAAATCATTGCGGCCGCAGACGGTGAGGTGGTTGTCAGTACCTACAGTCCTTCGGCAGGAAACTACGTTATGCTGAGCCATGGCGGCGGTACATTTTCTCTTTATATGCACTGCTCCGCCCTGAATGTCAGCGAAGGACAAAGCGTAAAACAGGGACAGACCATAGGACTGGTCGGATCTACCGGATATTCCACGGGCCCGCATCTTCATTTTGCCATCCGATCGGGCGGACAGTACCTGAATCCTTCCAATTATGTCAGTCCTTAAGCGCGGTCATACCGTATCCATGCAGCAGTGAAACATTCCCGCGGGGAAAGAAGGAGATCCATGAACGAAAACCTTAACAACAACGGCATCATGCCGGAACAGGATCCGGCCGGCAGCACCACACCGAAGCAGGATACGGACAGCGGTCTTACACAGGGACAGAATCCGGACAGCAGTCTTATGCCGGAGCAGAATCCGGACAGCAGTCTTACGCCGGAGCAGAATCCGGCCGGAAACACAATACCGGAACAGAGACCGGACGGTAGTCCCATGCCGGAGCAGAATCCGGACAGCAGTCTTGCACAGGGACAGAAACCGGCCGGCAGCCCCATGCCGCGTCCGGCAAAAACAAAATTCTGGAAAGGGTTTTTTATCGGTCTTCTGGTCATGCTTCTTCTGGTCGGGGGAATCATCTGCATTCTGTCCTGGGCTTTCCTGAACGGAAAGTTCAATCCGGTCAGTGGGAATACCCCGACCGTGGAGCAGGCGACACCTGCTTCCGCGCAGAATCCGAAAAACCTGAACTATGACAAGATCACAGCCAAGATGAAAACGCTGCAGAAGATCATCAGCGACAACTATCTGTTTGATGAGGATACACAGAAAGTGGAAGACGGCATCTATGCCGGGATGCTGAACGGCCTGGGGGATCCCTATACCGTTTATTATACCGAAAAGGAATACAATGATCTAAACGAAAGTACGAGCGGAACCTATTCCGGGATAGGCGCCATGCTGCAGCAGGATCCCAATACAGGCCTTTCAACGATCGTAAAGGTTTTTGACGGATCTCCCGCAGAGACTGCGGGTCTGAAAGCAGGGGACATTCTCTATAAGGTCGGCGATATGGAAGTGACCAGCGAAAAGCTCGATATCATTGTAAGCACCTATATCAAAGGGCAGGCGGGAACCTCGGTACAGATCACAGTCTTACGCGGGGATCAGAGAGAGGAAATGACCTTTACGGTAACAAGAGCGAAAATCGATGTTCCTACCGTTTCATCGAAAATGCTGGAAGATAAGACCGGTTATATCGAAGTGCTCCAATTCGATTCGGTCACTGCGGATCAGTTCAAAAAAGCAGTGGATGATCTGACGGCACAGGGGATGGAAAAACTGGTGATCGATCTTCGTGACAATCCCGGCGGACTGGTGGACTCCTGTGTGAACATGCTGGATTATATGCTTCCGGACGGACTTTTGGTATATACCGCAAACCGGAACGGCGTAGGGGACAAGTATTATTCCAAGGACGGCCATGAGGTGAACATTCCGACTGCCATTCTGGTAAACGGAAACTCCGCGAGCGCATCGGAAATTTTCAGCGGTGCCTACAAGGATTTCAAACGGGCAAAGCTGGTCGGGACCAAAACATTCGGGAAAGGGATCGTACAGATCGTACTTCCTCTCGGCGATGGTACTGCCGTAAAGATCACAACACAGCATTACTTTACACCGAGCGGTTATGACCTCAATAAGAAGGGCATAGAACCGGACGTAAACGTGGAACTCAATAAGGATGCAGTTTACGGAACGGACTCCGATAATCAGCTTCAGGCGGCGATCGAGGCATTGAAATAAAAGAATAAGCGGGTTCATCTTTTCATTTATATGCAAATGAGTGTATATTTCACAAAAGCCATGAAAGTGCTTGCTAAAGTAAGATTATAGGATATAATGTATTTTTGAAGCTTTTATCTTTTATAGAATAATGTATAAATTTACAGGAGGAGAAAAAATATGAAAAAGAAACTGATCGCTGCGGCAATGGCCGTGGCTATGGCGTTGTCGTTTGCGGCCTGCGGAGGTTCTTCCGCCAAGGACACAGGGGTTGTGACAAAGGGAACGCTGGTCATGGCGACCAATGCGGAATTTCCGCCGTATGAATATCACGACAATAATGAAATTGTCGGAATTGATGCGGAGATCATGAAGGCGGTTGCGGAAAAAATGGAATGCCAGTTAAAGATCGAAGATATCGCATTTGACTCCATTATTCCGGAAGTGACTTCCGGAAAGGCGGATGTGGGCGTCGCAGGAATGACGGTAACGGAAGACCGTAAAGCGAGCGTTGATTTTTCCGATACCTATGCACATGCTTCACAGGTCATCATCGTAAAAAATGATTCTGCAATCGCAGGTCCGGATGACATGAAGGGAAAAACGATCGGAGTTCAGCAGGGAACAACGGGGGATATCTATGTTTCCGACGAAGAAGGCGTGACGGTTGAACGTTACAACAAAGGGATGGAAGCCATTCAGGCACTTTCCCAGAGTAAGATCGATGCGGTCGTTATTGACGGAGAACCCGCCAAGGTATTCGTAAAGGAAGTGAGCGGACTGAAAATACTGGATAAGTCCTATACAGATGAAGATTATGCGATCGCGGTCAAAAAGGGCAATACAAAACTTCTGGAGAATGTGAATGCCGCTCTGAAGGATTTAAAATCCGCAGGGAAGATCGATGAGATCATCAACAAGTACATCAAGTCCGAATAAACGGATGACGCAGGAAAGATCGGAAAGATTTTCTGAATCAACGGATGACGCAGGAAAGTCCGGAACCGGAAAGGTTTATTTATGCTGGATAATTTCAAAGCCTCATTTTATCTGAATTTTATAAAGGACGACCGCTGGAAATATCTCTGGAACGGTCTCGGTGTGACCTTAAAGATCACCTTTTTTGCTGTGATCCTGGGCTTCGTTCTGGGCTTTCTGGTAGCGCTGATCCGAAACAGCTATGAACATACCGGGAAACCGAAAATTTTAAATGCGATCGCCGGGATTTATCTGACGGTTATCCGCGGAACGCCTGTAGTGGTGCAGCTCATGATCATTTATTTCGTGATCTTCGCTTCCATGCGGGTGGATAAGACCTTTTCCGCCATCATGGCTTTCGGGATCAATTCCGGCGCCTATCAGGCGGAAATCTTCCGCTCCGGCATCCAGTCCATTTCAAAAGGACAGTTTGAAGCGGGAAGAAGTCTGGGCTTCAACTACCGGCAGACCATGGTCAGCATCATTATGCCGCAGGCATTTAAAAACGTGATCCCGACTCTCTGCAACGAGTTCATTACTCTTCTGAAGGAGACCTCGGTCGCGGGTTATATTGCGCTGGAAGATCTGACCAAGGGAGGAGATATCATCCGCAGCCGGACCTATTCCGCATTTATGCCGCTTATGGCGGTTGCGCTGATCTATCTGGTACTCGTTATGATTTTCTCTTACTTTGTAAAGATGCTGGAGAGGAGGCTGAAGCGAAGTGACCACTGAGAACAATATGCCGCTTATCCGGGTGGAAAATCTGTGCAAGACTTTTGAAAAAATCGAAGTTTTAAAACACATATCCATCGATATTCACAGGGGTGATGTAGTCTGTGTGATCGGGCCTTCCGGTTCCGGGAAGTCTACTTTCCTTCGCTGTCTGAACCGGCTGGAAGAACCGACAGGAGGAAATATTTATTTTGAAGGAACAGATATCTGTGACCCGAAAACGGATATCGATCTGCATCGTCAGAAAATGGGAATGGTCTTTCAGCAGTTTAATTTATTTCCGCATATGACGATCATGAAGAACCTGACCATCGGACCTGTGAAGCTGCAGGGGAAAAGTGAAGAGGAAGCGGAACAGACGGCAAATGAACTTCTGGAGCGGGTAGGCTTAAAAGACCGGGCACAGGATTACCCGAGTAAACTTTCCGGCGGACAGCAGCAGCGGATCGCCATTGTCCGGGCGCTCTGCATGAAACCGGACGTGATGCTTTTCGATGAGCCGACATCGGCCCTGGACCCGGAAATGATCGGAGAAGTTCTGGATGTCATGCGGGATCTTGCAAGACAGAAGATGACCATGGTCGTGGTGACGCATGAAATGGGCTTTGCCCGGGAAGTCGCAACAAGGGTCATGTTTCTGGATGACGGGGATTTTCTGGAAGAAAATTCCCCGCAGGAATTCTTCGAGAATCCGAAAAACGAACGGTTGAAGGGGTTTTTAAGCAAGGTTCTGTAAAAAGAGAACGAAAGAGAACGGATTGTTTCACATATGGAAGCATATGTAACATCATACAATGGAAAGTTGACACAATCGGGCCCTGATTATATAATAAATAAGCGCTTTCGTCCTGAAAAGGGCGAAAGTTTTTTCTTTATTAAAAGGAATTCATTTCATGTGAGGAGAAAATCATGTACAGGAAAGTGCCTACCGATCTGAACTTTGTGGAACGGGAAAAAGAAGTCAAAAAATTCTGGGATGACGAGCATATCTTTGAAAAATCGATCGAAGACAGGAAAGATGCTCCGACCTATATGTTTTACGACGGGCCGCCCACAGCAAACGGAAAGCCCCACATCGGACATGTTCTGACAAGAGTCATCAAGGACATGATCCCGCGTTACCGCACCATGAAGGGATATCAGGTCCCGCGGAAAGCCGGATGGGATACGCACGGGCTGCCCGTGGAAATAGAAGTGGAAAAGGAACTGGGCCTGGACGGGAAGGAACAGATCGAGAAATACGGTCTGGAACCCTTCATCAACAAGTGCAAGGAATCCGTCTGGAAATATGAAGGCATGTGGGAGGACTTTTCCAAAACCGTGGGTTTCTGGGCGGATATGGAACACCCGTATGTTACCTATCACGATGATTATATTGAATCCGAATGGTGGGCATTAAAGGAGATCTGGAAAAAGGGCCTTTTATACAAAGGCTTTAAAGTGGTACCTTATTGCCCGCGCTGTGGGACGCCGCTTTCTTCCCATGAGGTGGCACAGGGCTATAAAAATGTGAAGGAACGTTCCGCCATTGTCCGCTTCAAGGTGAAACCCGGTCAGGATCTTGCAGGGAAGAAGACGGATGATGCAACCTGCATTCTGGCCTGGACAACGACTCCCTGGACGCTGCCTTCCAACGTGGCGCTCTGCGTAAAGCCCGGGGCGGATTATGTCAAAGTGAAAAACGGTGATTACGTTTATATTCTGGCGGAAGCACTTGCCTCTGTTATTTTAAAGGGAGAGTTTGAGGTGCTGGAGCATTATAAGGGGACAGACCTTGAGTACCTGGAATACGAACCGCTGTATCCCGGAATAGTCCGGAAGGAAAAAGGATGGTATGTGGTCTGTGACGACTACGTTACTCTGACGGACGGTACCGGCGTGGTCCACATTGCTCCGGCTTTCGGTGAGGATGACGGCAGACTGGGAAAGAAATACAAACTTCCGTTTGTGGAACTGGTGGATGGAAAGGGAGATCTGACCGAAGAAACCAAATGGCCGGGCGTATTCGTAAAAAAAGCGGACCCGCTGGTCTTAAAGGATCTGGAGGAAAGAGGCCTGCTTTTTGATGCGCCGTATTTTACGCATGATTATCCGTTCTGCTGGCGGTGCGATACGCCGCTCATTTACTATGCAAGAAGTTCCTGGTTCATCGAGATGACCAAGGTGAAGGAGGAGCTCATTGCCAACAACAACACCATCAACTGGATCCCGCCGTCAATGGGAAGCGGCCGTTTCGGGAGCTGGCTGGAGAACGTGCAGGACTGGGGCCTTTCCCGTGACCGTTACTGGGGCACGCCTTTGAATATCTGGGAGTGCGATGACTGCGGAGAAAGAATCAGCATCGGAAGCATTGCGGAATTAAAGGAGCTTTCGGACAACTGTCCGGAGAATATTGAACTGCATCGTCCCTATATCGATGCGGTCACGATCAAATGTCCCAAATGCGGAAAGACCATGCACCGTGTGCCGGAAGTGATCGACTGCTGGTTCGATTCCGGTTCCATGCCGTTCGCGCAGTATCACTACCCCTTTGAAAATCAGGATCTGTTCCAGAAGGAATTTCCGGCGGACTTTATTTCCGAAGCCGTGGATCAGACCAGAGGCTGGTTCTATTCGCTTCTTGCAATTTCCACGCTGATCTTCAACAAGGCGCCTTACCGGAACGTGATCGTGCTGGGACACGTACAGGATGAAAACGGACAGAAGATGAGTAAGAGCAAGGGCAACGCGGTGGACCCGATGGATGCTCTGAATAAGCACGGCGCCGATGCCATCCGGTGGTATTTCTACAGCAACTCCGCACCCTGGCTGCCCAATCGTTTTCATGACAAGGCAGTGGAAGAGGGACAGCGGAAGTTCATGGGAACGCTCTGGAATTCCTATGCGTTCTTTGTGCTCTACGCCAACATCGACAATTTTGATGCAGCAAAGTATCAGCTTGAATATGAGAAGCTTTCCGTCATGGACAGATGGCTTCTTTCCAAACTGAATTCCGCCGTGAAAGAAGCGGATACGGACTTGAATGATTATAAGATCCCGGAGACTGCAAGAGCGCTGCAGGATTTTGTGGATGACATGAGCAACTGGTATGTGAGAAGATGCCGCGACCGTTTCTGGGCAAAGGGAATGGAGCAGGATAAGATCAACGCATACATGACCCTTTACACTTCACTGGTCACGATCTCCAAAGCGGCGGCACCCATGATCCCGTTCATGACGGAGGAAATTTACCAGAACCTTGTCCGTTCGGTCGATGCGGGCGCAAAGGAAAGCATTCATCTCTGCGATTTCCCGAAGGCAGATGAGACCATGATCGACAGGAAACTCGAAGATAACATGGACGAAGCCCTGAAGATCGTTGTCATGGGCAGGGCAGCCAGAAATACGGCGAACCGGAAAAACCGGCAGCCGCTTGCCAAAATGTTTGTAAAGGCACCGCATACGCTGGATGAATATTACGTCCGCATCATCCGGGAAGAACTGAATGTAAAGGAACTGGAATTTACGGATGCCGTGGATTCCTTTATTACCTATACGTTCAAACCGCAGCTTAAGACCGTGGGACCGAAATACGGAAAGCATCTCGGAGAAATCAGGGCGGCACTTGCAGACATAGACGGTCATAAGGCCATGCAGGAGCTGAAGGCAAACGGCTTTCTTGCGTTTGATTTTTCCGGAACGGAAGTAAAGCTGTCGGAAGAAGATCTTCTGATCGATACGGGAAAGTCCGACCGGTACGTTTCCGAGGGAGACAATACCGTTACCGTGGTCCTGGACATTGAGCTGAACGAAGACCTGATCGAGGAAGGCTTTGTCCGTGAAGTGGTAAGCAAGGTGCAGACCATGCGGAAGGAAGCCGGATTCGAAGTTATGGACCGCATTGTTCTTTCGGAAGAAGGAAATGACGTTATCCGGAATATCATAGAAAGAAACAAGGACTTCATCGGAAAGGAAGTTCTTGCGGATGAGGTGATTTTCGGAAAGACGGAAGGCTATTCCAAGGACTGGAATTTAAACGGGGAAGATGTGAAACTGGGAGTAAAAAGAAAGTAAAATATCCGGGGGAAAGGAAAGTGAACCTGATCAAAGCAACGGCGGAAAGGAAAAAGATGAAAAACGGATGTGATAAAGCTGCATTCAAAAAAGCGGTTCAGGAAAATGTGAAAGTGCTGTTTCGGAAGACCATAGAAGAAGCTTCTGCAAAACAGGTCTATCAGGCAGTTGCGTATTCCATAAAGGATACGGTCATAGACGAATGGATTGCAACACATAAAAAATACGAAGAAGAAGATGCAAAGACGCTCTACTATATGTCCATGGAATTCCTGACCGGAAGGCTTCTGGGGAATACGATCATTTCACTCGGCGCAAAGAAAACGGTAAAACAGGCGCTGGATGAACTCGGGTTTGACCTGAACCTGATCGAGGACCAGGAACAGGACCCGGCACTCGGAAACGGCGGACTGGGCAGACTTGCGGCATGTTTCCTGGATTCTCTTTCCACTCTCGGGTACCCGGCATACGGCTGCGGGATCCGCTATCACTACGGCATGTTCAAACAGGAGATCGAGAACGGCTATCAGACCGAGGTGCCGGACAACTGGCTGAAAGACGGCTATCCGTTTGAGATAAAAAGGGATGAATATGCCTGTGAAGTAAAGTTCGGCGGATATGTCCGGACAGAGATCGTAAACGGAAGAGGGAAGTTCATACAGGAAGGCTTCCAGTCCGTAAAGGCTATTCCGTATGATCTGCCGGTCGTGGGATACGGGAACAATATTGTGAATACGCTCCGGATCTGGGACGCGGAAGCCATCAAAACGTTCAGTCTGGATTCCTTTGACAAGGGTGATTATCAGAAAGCGGTGGAGCAGGAAAACCTGGCGCGCACCATCACGGAAGTTCTCTATCCGAACGACAGCCATTACGCGGGAAAGGAGCTGCGTTTAAAGCAGCAGTACTTCTTTATTTCCGCATCCGTTCAGAGAGCAATCGCCAAATTCAAGGAAAAACATCAGGACATCCATGATCTTCCGAAAAAGGTCGTGTTCCAGATGAACGACACGCATCCTACCGTGGCGGTTCCGGAACTCATGCGTATCCTTCTGGATGAGGAGAATCTGGAATGGGACGATGCCTGGGATATCACCACCCATACCTGTGCCTATACCAATCACACGATCATGGCAGAGGCGCTGGAAAAATGGCCCATCGAACTTTTCAGCAGACTTCTTCCGCGTATTTATCAGATCGTGGAGGAAATCAACAGAAGGTTTGTGGAAAAGATCAGGGAGAAGTACCCCAATGCGCAGGATAAGGTAAACCGCATGGCCATTGTATATAACGGAGAAGTGCGGATGGCCTATATGGCCGTATGCGCGGCATTCTCCGTGAACGGCGTGGCGAAGATCCATACGGAGATCCTGGAAAAGCAGATCATGAAGGATTTCTATGAGATGATGCCGGAGAAATTCAACAATAAGACAAACGGAATTACACAGAGAAGATTTCTCCTTCATGCCAATCCGCTCTTAAGCGACTGGGTCACCAACAAGATCGGAAGCGAATGGATCACGGATCTTTCCCAAATCCAAAAGCTCAGACTGTATGCGGACGATAAGAAATGCCAGCAGGAATTCATGAACATCAAGTATCAGAACAAGATCCGTCTTGCGGAATACATCAAACAGCACAACGGGATCGATGCAGACCCCCGTTCCATTTTTGATGTACAGGTAAAACGCCTGCATGAGTACAAAAGACAGCTGATGAATATTCTTCATGTGATGTATCTTTACAACCGTCTGAAGGATAATCCGGAGCTGGATATTATTCCGCGTACCTTTATTTTCGGCGCCAAGGCGGCCGCAGGATATACCAGGGCAAAGCTTACCATCAAGCTGATCAATTCCGTTGCGGATGTGATCAATAACGACAGGACCATCAACGGAAAGATCAAGGTAGTCTTCATAGAGGATTACAAGGTTTCCAATGCCGAACTGATCTATCCGGCTGCGGATGTAAGTGAACAGATCTCTACGGCAAGCAAGGAAGCCAGCGGCACCAGCAATATGAAGCTGATGCTGAACGGAGCGCCCACCTTAGGGACCATGGACGGCGCCAATATTGAAATTGTTCAGGAAGTCGGAGAGGAAAACGCCTTCATTTTCGGAATGACCGCGGAAGAAGTAATCGGCTATGAGAACAAGGGAGGCTATAATCCCATGGATATCTTCAACGGCGATCAGGATATCCGGCGTATCCTCATGCAGCTCATCAACGGATTTTATTCTCCGCAGGATCCGGAACTGTTCCGGGATATCTACAACTCACTTCTCAATACCAAGAGTTCCGACCGTGCGGACCGGTACTTCATCCTGAAGGATTTCCGTTCCTATGCGGAAGCACAGGAACGAGTGGACAGGGCTTACCGGGATGAAGCAGGCTGGGCAAAAATGGCGATCTTGAATACCGCCAGTGCCGGGAAGTTTTCTTCGGACAGAACCATTGAGGAATATGTGAAAGACATCTGGCATCTGAAAAAAATAACAGTGGAAATGTAACAGAGAAAGGAGAAGGAATGAACAGAGAACTTTTGAAGAAGAATTTCGAGGGGCATAAATTTATTACGTCATTTTTTGACACCGGAAAAGAAGCGGCAGAATATCTTTGCGGACAGATGAAGAATACCACGGTAGGCTTCGGCGGAAGCATGACGCTGACCGGCATGAATCTTCAGGAACTTCTGGAGAAAGAGGGAAACACCGTTTACAATCACGCGACTTCAAAGGATCAGGAATGCACGCATAAAGCGAGAAATGCCAGGTTCTTTATCTGCAGCGCAAACGGAGTTTCCGAAACAGGGGAAATGGTCAACATAGACGGGACGGGAAACCGTGTTTCCGCGACTCTTTTCGGACCGGAAAAAGTATTTTTTGTAGTCGGGAAAAATAAAATCGTACCGACGCTTCAGGATGCGATAGACCGGGCCAGAAATATCGCAAGTCCGCCGAACTGTGTCCGGCTTCACAGGAATACGCCCTGTGCGGCAGCTGCCGGCGGAGATATGTCAAAGGCAGTGAAATGTTTCGACTGCAATTCATCCGAACGGATCTGCAATGCGATCGTGCTTTACCTGCGTCCCATGAATCATATGGAGGTCGAGGTCGTGTTTGTGGACGAGGAACTGGGATATTAAACAGAGGAGAGAAAGTCCGGCCCGTTTCCGAACCGGTTCATTTTTCTTCGGTCGGGCAGGGCTGTCAGACAGCACAAAAGCTGCTTTCGTGCAGGCACACGGGCAGCTTTTGTATTTTAAACCGGTATGAAAAAATAAAATCGGGGCAACAAGATTTGAACTTGCGACCTCACGGCCCCCAGCCGTGCGCTCTAGCCAAACTGAGCCATGCCCCGCAAAGAAAGATTATAGCAAAAACAACGAGGAAAGTAAACCAAATCATGCGCAGGATTATAACATTTGATTTTGATATGACACTTTTTGACCATGCATCCCACAGTATCCCGGAAAGCGCTGCGGCTGCGCTTAAAAAACTCCGGCAGAACGGGGACATTGTTGTGCTCGCGACCGGACGGGATATGGACAATTATTACAGCAATCCCATGCTGGATCTTTTTGATGCGGATGCGCGGATAGAGCAGAACGGAGCCAAGATCGTAGCGGACGGAAAGCTCATCCGCAATTTCCTCATGGATAAGAAGCTGCTCCGGGATATGATGGATTACTGCCGGGAAAAGAAATTCGGTTTTGGTTTTACGATCGGGGACTGTGACTATTATGTCTGTGAAGAAGTGGTCCGGGAGGCCGATCGGAAAAAATGGGGAGACTGCGAAAGAAACTTTCGGGATCCGGAGGAGCTTATGAAACTGGATGTAAGGACCGCTCTGCTGTATGCTCCCAAAAAAGAAGTGCAGATCATGGAACAGAAATTTCCGGAGGCCAAATTCCGCATGTTTGACAGTATCAGCAGTACGGATGTCATGGAGCAGGGATGCAGCAAGGCAGACGGCCTTACCATTCTGTGCCGTTATTACGGAGTTGACCCGAAGAATACTTTTTCATTCGGGGATTCCATGAATGATTATGAGATCATAAAAGCCGCGGGAAAGGGAATAGCCATGGGGAATTCCTGCACGGAACTGAAAGAGGCGGCGGATTATGTGACAACGGACATTGACCGGGACGGTATCCGGAACGGCCTGCTGCATTTTCAGCTGATCTGAACGGAGAAAGAATAGAGGAAAGGAAAGCCCGGGAAAACCCGGAGAAAACAGAAAGGCCCGGAGAGGGCCGGAAGAACGGAAAGAAGGTTTTAACATGAGAAAAGAATTGGCAGCCATGAGGAAAGCAATGGAGAAGAAACAGATTACGGCGTATCTGCTCCCCTGCTCGGACCGGCACGGAAGCGAGTACGTCGGTGCGCATGACGAATGCGTGAAATACTTCAGCGGTTTTACCGGGGATTCTGCCGAACTTCTGGTCCTGCCTGAAAAAGCATATCTCTGGACGGACGGCAGGTATTTTGTTCAGGCAGAAAAAGAACTGAAGGGAACAGGCGTAAGGCTCATGAAAATGGGGAATCCCGGAGTGCCCTCTTTGGATCAGTTTCTGAAAGATACCCTGAAAAAGAAAGAAACATTCGGATTCTATGCGCCTCTTTTTTCAGCCGGACGGATGAGTGAGCTTACGGAAAAGCTACAGGCAAAGGGCGTGCGGATCCGGGATACGGAAGATCTTGCAGACTCTGTCTGGGAAAACAGGCCCGCGCGATCCGGGAATCCGGTACGGATCCATGAACTTGCTTATGCGGGGGAGAGCATCGGGGAAAAGCTGGAACAGATCCGGGAAGAAATGAAGCGCAGGGACTGTGATCTCTTTCTTACGGCTGCGATGGATGAAACTGCATGGCTCACCAATCTGCGGGGTTCCGATATTCTGTGCAATCCGGTGTTTCTTTCCTATCTGATGGTTTTTGAAAAGTCCTGTATCCTTTTTATTCAGCCGGAAGAAATGAACCCGCAAATCAGGACCTATCTGAAAGAAAACACCGTTACGGTCAAAAATTATGATTCCTGGGAGAGCGAAGTAAAAAAACTGAAAGGACGCCGTATCCTTGCCGATGTCAACAAAATGGACTACGGGACGTGGAAGGATCTGACGGGGGAATCCGCATCGCCACGGAATAAGATTACGGATGCTTTAAGTCCGGTCGCCCTCTGCAAATGCATCAAGAATAAAACCGAGATCCGCTGCATGAAAAAGAGCCACATCCGGGACGGCGTATATCTGACAAAATATCTGTACTGGCTGAAAAAAAATATCCGGGAAGGGAAACGGATTACGGAAACGGAAGCATCCGATTACCTGGATGCGCTCCGGGCAGCGGACAGGAACTTTGTTTCGCTGAGCTTCCCGACCATTTCCGCCTACGGGGAAAATGCCGCCATGTGTCATTATCAGGCAAGTCCCAGGACGGCTGCCGTACTTCGTGCCAAAGGATTTTATCTGGCGGATTCCGGGGCACAGTATCTGGACGGGACCACGGATGTGACAAGAACCATTGCTCTCGGGAAAACAACGGCGGCGGAAAAAAGAGATTATACGCTGACGGTGATCGGTATGCTGCGGCTTCTGCACGCGGTCTTTCCTTACGGGATACGCGGAACAAATCTGGATACCTTTGCAAGAAGCGCGCTCTGGGAAAAAGGAAGGGATTTCAATCACGGAACGGGACACGGCGTGGGCTTTCTCAACAACGTACATGAAATGCCGGTTTCCGTACGCATGTCTCCGAACCGGAATGCAAAATATGATCTGCCCTTTGTTCCGGGTATGGTCACGAGCGATGAACCCGGCATATACATGGACGGACACTACGGGATACGTACCGAAAACATGATCCTCTGCAGAGAAGTAAAACAGGGAAGCGGTTTTCTTACCTTTGAAACGCTCACCTTTGCACCGCTGGATCCGGATCCGCTGGACCCTTCTTTGATGAAAGAAGAGGATATCGAAAACTACAATGAATATCAGGGTCAGGTATGGGAAAAAATAAATCCGTATCTTACCGAAAATGAAAAAGGATGGTTAAGGCATGAAACCCGGAAAATTTCCAAACCGAAACACGAAAACAAATAAAGCAGGAAAATTCAAAACGGGAGGTCCCCGAAAAGAGTCTGCCCACAGGCAGCCTGTCAATAAGCCGGGTGTCGCCGGGCAGGGCGTTCAAAAGCGGGCAGATGGCAGACGGAGTGTTGCCGGTCAGGGTGCGCAAAAGCAGGCAGGGATTTCCTGTCCCGTGTCCCGAAAATGCGGTGGCTGCGATTATATCGAAACACCGTATGAAAAGCAGCTGGAAATAAAGCAGGCGGAAACGGAACAGTATCTGAAGGCGTTCGGCCCGGTGAAACCGATCACCGGGGCAAAGGATCCTCTGCACTACCGGAACAAAGTCACGGCAGCTTTCGGCTATATGCCGGGGAAAGTAGAACGGGGAAAACGCGTCGGCGGAAAAGTAATATCCGGCGTATATGAAAAATATTCCCACCGGATCGTGGACACATCATCCTGCCTGATAGAAGACGAGACCGCAGACCGCATCATCCGGGAGATCAAGGGACTGCTGCGGTCCTTCAAGATCAAAACATATGACGAAGATACAGAGTACGGTTTTCTCCGGCATGTCATGGTAAGAGTGGGAAGGAAAAGCGGAGAGGTCATGGTCATCCTTGTCACTGCATCGCCCATATTCCCCGGAAAGAATAATTTTGTAAAAGCGCTGCGGGAAAAATGTCCGGAGATCACCACGATCGTTCAGAATATCAACAACATGAAGACCAGCATGGTCCTCGGAAACCGGGAAAATGTTCTGTTCGGAAAAGGGTATATAGAAGATGTGCTTTGCGGTCTGACCTTTCGTATTTCACCCGGATCGTTTTACCAGGTAAACCCGGCACAGACGGAAAAACTTTACGGAAAAGCACTGGAACTGGCAGGACTCACCGGAACGGAAACGCTGCTGGATGCTTACTGCGGCGTGGGGACCATAGGGCTGATCGCTGCTTCTTCTGCCAAAGAAGTGATAGGCGTGGAACTGAATAAGAATGCGGTTGCGGATGCCGAAAAGAATGCCGGACGGAATGAGATCAAAAATTGCAGCTTTTATGCGAATGATGCAGGCGCTTTTATCGGGGATCTTTCGCAAAAAGGGAAAAAGGTCGATGTGATCTTTATGGACCCGCCCCGCACGGGAAGCACGCCGGCATTCATTCAGAGTGCCTGTAAAATAAATCCAAAACGGATTATTTACATTTCCTGCAATCCGGAAACACTGGCTGTCGATCTTGCGGTTTTTAAACAGTCGGGCTGGACCATGAAGGAAGCATGGCCGTTTGACTGCTTTCCGCAGACGGCGCATGTTGAGACGGTGGTATTGATGTCAAGAGTTAAGGACTAAGGTGTGCAAAGGCCTTGATTTCAGGCACATTTCGGCTTCGTATCGTCTCTGGTATGCCGAGTGGATAATTACTTCATGAGAACTTATCCAAGGGGACTCACTCTGAGAATTGTGTAAGGTTGAGTTGCCGGATTAGATGTCAGAGGTTGAGTGGGCGAGATAGATGTCAGAGAGGAATATGATGTAAATGCTGATACGAAAACTCAGAAACGATGAAACAGAATTGTTGAAGGAATTCCTGTACGAGGCAATCTTCATTCCGGAAGGCGTGGAGCCACCGGACACGTGGAGACAGTGGTACTGCTCACAAGAAAATAAAGCATTAAAAGAAGATGATTCCTCCTGTGGTGCACGTTTTGTGAAAATATGCGTTGCCGATAGGCACCATTTGTTATGGAATGTAGGGGCGAACTGTGTTCGCCCGCATAAACCGCCATTATCCCAATATGGTAAACTAATAGATAATGAAATTTTGAAATTGAATGTTGATATATGATAATGTGACCGCCGATAAATATGTCATTATGCCGGACCATGTTCCCCTGATTATTTTCATTGCATCCGATGATAACGGGCGAACAAAGTTCGCCCCTACATTTTGTCAGGGAGATTATTCGTTTGATCTTCATTTGATTCATGATATGAAAATTAGCGGTATTTCACCAGGCACTTTCCGGTGTAAATAAGGACATCAGCAATACACAGTCGCAGTTGATTAATCATGAAAGTCATTCTTGCTTATTTCTACTGCTATCGTATAATGGTTTTAACAGAATATTTTGGCAAACTTGTTGAAAAACAAGGACGCAAAGCCAGGGCCTGTTCCGTTTGGATGGATGGCAGCCGGTTGCAGAATATGACATCCATTTGTGTATGGATGTTTTTTATATCTTATGGAAAAATAGAAGTAGAACGGTTGTTTTACCCGCGTTGGCTTGCGACGACACAGAATCTATACAGTCATTGAAAGGTGCAATTGAACAAAAGAAAAAGCGTAGCGAAATTGCAAAGAAACGGAAAAAAATTCGAAAAGAGGTGGATGAAAATGAACCAAAAGGATATGGCCGGTCTTAAAAAATCAAATAAAGTTGCAATTATCATCATGATGGTATTGGTGGCGGCAGGAATTATTTTGGCTATTGTGGATCTTATTAATACTACTGTGTTTCCGTTCTCATTCCTCTCAGCAGTTAAACTGATGATGTATCTTTTGATTGCTTATTATGGTTTGTGGGGATATAAGAAGCCCCATGGTAATCTCTTAAAGTATCTTATGCTGGTATATTGTTTCTGCCTTTTACCGATTATTGTTATAACTACTTCTGATATATATGTAATTCTCTTGGTAATTACTGTCATACTGATCAGCTTTATGGCAGGAAGACTCTATAAGTTTAAAGAAAATCGGATTATCGCCGTGGTTGTGATAGTCTTATGTGTTTCTTCGTTCATCGAACAGATATTTGATCCTGCATCCATAACCGCAAAAGAAGTGGCAGAGACAGGTAATCTTATGGCCTATTTTCAACCTCTGAATCGAATAGTACAGTGGCTGGCTATCTGTGCCGCCTATTTCTCAAGATATCAGCTTCATAAGGAGGCCGGATTACAGGACAAACCGGCATAAAGCAATGATTTCATTTTTCGCCATTTGAATGATAATTTGAGGAGGATGGGAATGAATAAAGAAGAACTGAGCGGTCTTAACAAATCAAACAGGGCTGCAATTGTTATCATGATGGTGTTGGTCGTGGCAGGGTTAGCATGGTCCATTACAGGGTTCTTTTTTAAATATGATATTTTAATACTCCCGACAAAAATTGCTAATCTTGTGATGTATATTTTGGTCGGTTATTATGGCCTGTGGGGATGTAGGAAGCCCCATGGCAATCTTCTGAAATATCTGATACTGCTATATGGTGTATCTTTTATACCATATATATGCAGACAGGGTAACAATCAAACATATCAGATTATTTTTCCGCTTATCATC